>Ga0194125_10011638_pt1 | contig 11742 bp, 10 predicted proteins | sample TA2KigC250mmetaG_FD_148626 | JGI IMG/M metagenome (GOLD analysis project Ga0194125, IMG submission 148626) | Freshwater microbial communities from Lake Tanganyika, Tanzania - TA2015034 Kigoma Deep Cast 250m | ecosystem: Environmental > Aquatic > Freshwater > Lake | place: Tanzania: Lake... | reverse complement strand
AAATCATTACTTTTTAAATTACTTTTTAAATATACATAATTAATTAAAAGAAAGGTAGATCAAAATTAAAATAAAGACACTTTTAAATGACAAGTTAGTTCAAACAACAGGTTTAATTTTTATATCAACTATTCTTGGAAGTGGTATAGCATTTTTAGCGAATCTATATATTTCTACAAAGTTAGGTCCGACCAGTTTCGGTACTTATAAAACAGTTATTTATTTTTTTACTTTTTTACCTGCTTTAATAAGTTTCGGCGTTCATGCAGCACTACCAAAGTACATAGCAGAATTTAGTACTACAAACAAGAAGATGATAGGCCATCTTGTTTTATGGTTTGTAAAAACAAGAGTGATAAGTTTTCTAATTCTAGGAATATTAATTTTTCTCTTTAGATATCAGATTTCGATGTATTTTTTTCATAATACAACATTAGCACATCTTATATTACCAGGACTTATCTATTTCTTTTCCATGTTTTTTGCTATATTACCTTCAATTGTCCAAGGATATCAAAATTTTAAATTATTTGCACTTTCGTCATTTTTTGCCTTTGCACTTCCACCACTAGCATCAATAATTTTATTACCTTTTAATATTTCTTATATGCTTTTGGGATTTGGTTTAGCAACAGCAATAAGTTATATCATCACATTAAAGTTTATTTTTAAGGTTGGTGCATTCAAAGCTCCTATTCATTTTGATTTGAAAAATATAATTTGGTCATTTAGTATGCCAATGTACATTCTTGGTATAATTCTTTCACTTTCTTCTCTTGCACCACCATTATTCAGTTTGTTTTTTACTCAGGAAACAATAGGCTATTACACATATTCTTTAATGTTTTACACAGCTTCTCTCTTACTACCTAGCAGCATAGCCTTTATAATCTTACCACAAACTTCTGAACTAAACGCCATGAAAAAAAATGAAAGGGCATCAAATCTTTTAAGAAAGGCTTTTCTATATTACACACCAATAGTTCTTCTTGGATCATTGCTGACACTTCTTTTGTCAGGATTTGTTATTGGTTTGATTTCTTCAAGCTATCTTCCTGGTTTGAACATTTTAAAGACCTTGATAATTTTTGGCCTGTTTTCTGGTTACGGTCTTATTTATTCTGCATATCTAGTAGGAAAAGGCTATATCAAAAGAACAGCACTCGTTATGATAACAATCAATGTTTTATTATTCTTAACAAGTGCAATTATTCTAAAAAGTTTATAATTTGATATATGTGTTTATATGGCAGACCCATTATGGAAAAAGAAATTTGAAATAATTAAAATGCATGGTGTTTCGGACAAGATATTGGATATATGTTGTAATGAAGGAGATTTTTCTAGTATGTTTATAAATATTGGCCATAATGTGGTGAGCATAGATATTGATAGAAAAAAGTTGGATTTAGCTAGAAGTAAAAACCTAACTACAATAAAGTATGATTTGAATGGCAAAGTTAACCTACCATCTAAATCATTTTCAACCATTTTTGCACTGGAGATAGTCGAACATCTTACCAATCCTGAAATGGAAAGATTTTCTTGTTGTTGACACAACAGACATGATTACAATGATGTTAGGATTATATTTCGATAAAATATTAAACAATATAGAAATAGAAAGAGGAAGTGAAATGATATGAATTGGGATAATTATTGGAAGAATGGAAACAAATTGAAATTTGACGGCTATAATTGGAATAGGACTAAGGAAGTTTTGGGAGAGATGTTGAAAGATAAAGATGAATGTCTGGAATTAGGTTGTGGTGGTGGGATGTTTATGGTATTCCTGAATAAGGTTTTAGGCAAGAAGGTTGTAGGTATTGAAAACAACAGGAATGGATACGTATTAGCAAAAAGAAATCTGAAGAGATATGGAATGAATGCAAAAAATGTTATATTTGGAGACATGTTTTATGATATTCCTTTAAAGTCAGAATGTTGTTTATCCTTTGGACTGATAGAACATTTTGATGATATTGATGAGATTGTAAAGACACATATGAAGTATGTTGTGAAAAATGGATTAGTTGTAATATCAGTTCCCAATGTTAAAGGTATAAAAGATAAGATAAAATATTATCTTTATTCAGAGTTTTTTAGAAGATATGATATCAATAGAAATATAGATGTTGCGATATTAAAAGAGTCTATGAGGAGATGTGGATTGAAGGATGTTGATGGGTTATATTACCAACTACCATTATTACCCAATGCCAGATTGCCAGATATGTTCAAGATATTTGAGAACAAAATAATTTCACAGGGGTTTGTTGTATGTGGTAGAAAATAAGTTCCCAAAAAATGTGCAAATAGAGATTGGTAATTACTGTAACTTGTTCTGCTCCACATGTCCTGTATCAAGGATGAAGAGGAAACGACAACCTATGGATTTTGAACTTTTCAAGAAGATAATTGATGAATTGTCCGCTAACAATTTTTCTGGGGCTATAGCACCATTTCTAAATGGCGAGACTTTTTTGACTCCTAAATTTGAAAAGTATTTACACTATATAAGATTAAAATTGCCGAAGGCAAAATTATCTATTTATACTAATGGCAAAGTTTTGCCTGTTTTGAATATAGATATAGATGAACTCGGAATCAGTTTCATAGATGCGATATATGGAAATGTGGTTAAGAAGATAGAAGATTTCAGGAAGAAAAATCCACACACAGATATAAGTATCAATGTCGTCTATACAGGAACTAACGGATGGATGGTTGGAGTATTGGAGGAGATATTTCCTGACATACAAGTAAGTCTGAGAAAAAGATTCAATTATGCAGGACAATATGGAAAATATAAGGAACATTATACAAGACTTGGAAAATTCTTTTATAAAAGAAACATATGTTCAAGATTCGAAGATGTGATGACAATATTAGTTGATGGTAGAGTGTGTTTATGTTGTTTTGATTATGAAGGTAAAATAATATTTGGAGATTTAAATAAAAATACTATAAGAGAAATTTGGAACAATGAGAAATTTGAAAATACAAGAAAAAATTTTAAAATAAGGAAATATAATGAATTATGTTCAAAGTGTGATGTGATAGAACAGAATTTGTTTTTGAGAACAGTAGAAAGAATGATTAGGGTGAACCCATTATACACGCATGCAAAAAATTTATGGATTAAATTTTCCATTAGATAATGTTATTATTCATTATAAAGTACTTTGTATATTATAGTCCCATCACACCCACCTTGTGATATACAATTTTGTAATGGAAGTCCATTCTCATATATCTTCTCAAAATGAGAAGGATTATTTTCTAAAAGTTGTACAAATATTATCGGAATTGATGCTTGATACGGTACTTGACTCATTGCAAATTTTTGGATAAATATATAATCTGTTCCTGTCGCCTCAAGTCCATTTAAAACATTTTCCAGATCTTGGCTCAATACTATATCTGGCAGATAGTTTGACTCCCATCTTGCAGTGCGTTCACAATTATATGCTGTTGGCCCAGCCCACAACGTCAAGAATTTAGCATCCTTTTCAGTGTTTGCTTTTATGAAATTGCATGCCTCGAAGAAAGCAGGTGAGAATTGCGTGACTCTTGACATTGTGTTTAATTTGTCTTTGAAATTCAACCAAGAAATGAAAATTACCACGATTAATATGATTATTGAAAAATATTTCCAATATTTTTTTACAGATTCTAAGAACTTATCTATAAATATCGCCGCAATTAGGGGTATAGTAAATGCTGTCAAAATCATATATCTTGCTATATCTTCTGTTCTATGTTCAGCTCCAACTGAAATCCCTATATAAAAAATGACTATAGCTGGTAATATGGTTAAAAACAACAGAAATAAATTAAAATAATCTGGTCTTTCTCTCCTAGAAACTAAAAGAACAACCCCAACTATTGCAGAAAATGGAACCAACCACATAATACCATACATGAATGTTGAAAAGTTTTTTAAGCCAAAATTTAGAACACCGACATTCGACCCAGACGGTATAACATAACCCGCAAATTTACTTGCAATACTTGGGTCAATAGTTTCCATTACACAATTCAATTCTATTAGAGGTAAGTTACAGTCTACTGCTTTAAAGAAAACGACGTTTCTTATAAACCACCCTCCGGTAAAAAGAGCAGAGCAAATAATAACGATTAAAGCAAGTTTTATAAATTGCCTTGGCGTGAAATCTTTTTTAAGCAGCTTGTATATAAGAACAATTCCAATAAAACCAAAACTTACAATTCCAATACCCTTTGATAAGAACGACATTGTGGCAAATATTACTGACAATATCCAGTATTTTTTATCACCATATTTTTCAGCGACAAATGTGAACATTGATGATAAAATGAAGAAAGAAACCATCAGTATATCGGTATATATAAGAACAGAGTATGTGGCAAATATCGGTATTGTTAATATAAATACCGAAGCCAAAAACGCAGTCCTTTTTGTGAACACTCTTGAAACTGTTACAAATGTGGCCAATCCAGTAAATAAAACCAGAATTGGAATAAATGCCTTTGCTAATATTTCACCAAATGGCGTGAGATAGAATATACTTAGAAGAAGATGTAATAGTGGTGAATATGTATAATAGCTATTTAATCCTGGTAATATTTTTGGAAAGATTTCATTCTGTCCTATATATTTTGCTATGTATGAATGGTATGCTCCATCTCCAAAAGCGATTGGCCTGTTCAATATTATTGACATCTCTAATACTAGTAGCACCATACCAAATAGTAAAAAGACTATCAGCATTGGGTTTTTGATTTCAAATGAAATTGTACTATCTTTATTTAAATCTACCATATTTCTTACACTCAATTTTAATAATTATTAGATAGTAAGCATAATAAACTAAATTACCGAATAACACATTCCAAATAATTTATAGATTATTCATTTATTATATGCTCGAAAAAAATCATCAAAAACTCCTATTATATAATCAGCATCAATTTTATGATGATTTCCAATATAGAAAGAATTTCTCATAACAAGTTGTGCATTTGTCAGATCTGTATTTTTATACTTTACAGCATGTGATTGAAATATTGGCTGTTCTACAATATTACCTGCAATCAATGGTCTTGTTTCTATACCATTCTTTTCAAGAAATTGAATCAAATCAATTCTTCTGAATAGTTTATTGTCCTTAACTGTTAATGGAAACGCAAACCAAGAATGAGTTGTATCTGGTTTTTTTTTCGGTATTAATAGATAATCCTTATATTGTTGGAGTGCGTCAACAATTTTATTCGCATTTCTAATTCGAGTATCAAGATATGCATTCAGTTTTTCAAGTTGAACCATTCCTATAGCTGCTTGTAATTCTATGGGTCTGAAATTATAACCAAGATTTACGAACATAAATCTAGAATCTATTTCTGGAAAGCATCTTTTATAATCTTCAAGTTTCATAGAATGTCTGGCATACCCATGAGACCTCATCACTTTTGCTATATCATATAAATCAGAATCATTTGTAGTTAACATTCCACCTTCTATAGTAGAGATGTGATGTGTAAAATAAAAGCTAAAAGTTCCAAAGTTTCCAAAAGTTCCAACAGATTTTCCAGAATATTTAGAACCAAGAGCTTCACAAGAATCTTCGATCAAAAAAAGATTATTATCCTTACACATCCTAACTATATCTTTCATTTCACATACATTTCCTAAAACATGTACAATCATCATGGCTTTAGTTTTTTCAGTTATTACTTCTTCTATTTTATTCACATCAATTTGATAATCTTCATCACAATCCACAAAAACTGGTGTGGAGCCTTGTTGTATAATTGGAAATACTGTAGTAGACCATGATACCGCTGGAACAATAACTTCATCACCTGGTTTTATTTTTTCTGTTATTGGATTAGATAATATAGACATTGCCAAAAGATTTGCGCTTGAACCAGAATTTATCATCAGAGAATGTTTACAATCTATATATTCAGCAAACTTATTTTCAAATTCTTTCACAGTTGTGTCCATGGTAGTCTTTTCATTTCGAAGACAATTTAAAACAGACTCTATTTCTTCCTCTCCTATCAGATTAACAGCTAATGGTATTTTATATTTATTCATTACTAACACCTCTAATTACATAATCCCATTTATCATAAAAAGAATTTATATCAAAATATTTAGATTTTTCAATACAATTATTTTTCATTCCTTCAGAAACTTCCGAAGTAATTTTATTCACACCTTTTATTATACTTTCAGGAGATGCTTCAACCAATACTCCTGTCATATTATCTATTATTTCTGGATAAGAACCTTGATTAACTGCTACACATGGTTTTCCAGAGGCAAGTGCTTCAACCATTGGCATGCTCCATTCATCATAGAAAGCAGTTCCAATCAAAGCTATACAATTTGAATAAAGTTCCAATAACTCTTCACTCGACACCCTTCCCAATAACTTTATGTTTTCTGAATTACCTATCAAACTCTTTAGATATTTCTCTCTGCTTCCAGACCCCTCTATATAAAGATTTTTATCAGGCATTTTCTTGAAAGCTTCTATTGCCAATTCAACCCTTTTTCCAGGTTCGAATCTAGCCACTAATAGATAATAGTCCTTACATGGCTTATTGTAAAATTTTTCTGTATCTACAGGTGGGTTAATCACTAAAGAGTTCACACTATAATAACTATCAATTATACCTTTGGCATAATTTGATATGGTAACTATCTTATCGACATTTTCTCTAACAGTTTTTCTATCTTTTTTTTCTATCTTTTTTTTCCATATATAAGAACCAATCTTCCAAAACAATCCCTCTTTTACAGGAGATTTGTCAGCTTTTTTATAAAATATCGGACTCAAACCATATGTATACCAAATTACCGGGTGATTTTTGATTGAAGCATAAAAAGAATAATAACCCAATGCAATTATTGTTTTATAATCTCCCAGATACAATTCTTTGAATTTTTTAATAAGATATTCCTGCTTCATCAAAGGAGTTTTTGGTACACCATTAAATGTATTAACATTGAAATTTTTAAATTCTGGTAATATTTTATCCCAATTTGCGTAACCAGAAAAAATATCTGCATTATATTTTTTAGCTAGAAAATAAGTGAGTTTTTCTCCTCCACCCCTTCCCTCAAGAAAATCAAATAATATAGCAACTTTCATTCTAATTCTATAAGTATTTAATTTATTTAACTAGTTATTATTATGAAATACCCATTAGTAACTTTTGCAGTTTGCGCGTATAATGAAGAAAAAGTTATTGCTGATTGTTTAAAACATATTCAAAATATAGACTATCCTAACAAAGAGATTATCGTTGGTAGTGATGGCACAGATAAAACAACAGAAATAGCCAGGAGTTTTGGGGTATCTGTAATCTCTTCTAGAGAAAGATTGGGAAAAACACAAATGTTGATGAAAATAATAAAGGAAGCTAAAGGAGAAATAATCATTATCAATGACGCTGAATTTTTCCTCTTTCCAACAAATGCAGTTTATGAAATTATTGAAAGTTTTAAAAATAAGAAAATAGGTGGTCTGTCTTTTGGTTCTTCAGCGCCTGCAGAAATGGAATTTACTAACTGGTGGGGATTTGTAGAAAATGTTATACAAGATTTGTTCAGATATTATAGGATAAAAAAGAACCCACTGACATCATTGAAGGATGCCAATTTTGTTATTGTTGCAAATGCTTTCAGAAAGGATATCATAACTAAACTAGAAACAATAAATGATGATGCTGAGATAGCATACCAGCTTTTATCTAAAGGTTATCATCTCTTATATGTTCCAACAGTGGCTTTTTATTCAAAAGGAGGACCAGCAAAAACTATAAGGGATAATATAAACCAACGATCAAGAACTACAGTTGGATGGATTCAAATTGGAAAATTATATAAAATAAATTTTTTAAAATTTTATATCGAATCCTTCTGGCTGTTCTGCAAACTTATAGTGAGTTTAATTGTTTGGATAGGGGTGTTTTTATTCAGTTATGTACGAGGTAGATTTTTTTATCTCATCGGTAGAAGATCGTCAAAACAGGTTTGGAAAAAGGTAAAAAGAAGATAATATTTTAATCTTTTAAATATAACTGGTTAAATTGAGTTTATGCGAATCTGTATGACTTATCATTATTTCAAGCCACACCTAGGGGGCGTGGAAGAGGTTATACATATGCTTGCAAAAGGTCTTCTTCAAAGGAATAATGAAGTGACAATAATAACGTCAAATATAGGTGAAAAGGATACAAGACCAGAACATGAAGTTATAGATGGAATAGATGTCATAAGATGCGAGGCAAAACCATTCTTATTTAGAGCACTTCGTCTAAAGGGGTTTGAAAATAAGCTGAAAGAAGTTGAGCCAGACATCTTTCATACACATCATCCAATACCAGGGGTTTCTGACAAGACTATATTCTTTGCAAAAAAGAATATGATACCTTCTGTTCTCACTTATCATGCAGATGCACAAGAAGATTCTATACTAAGTACGATTGCAGCTAGAATTTACTACAAACTAATTGGAAATAAAATGGTTGACACAGCTGATGCTGTTGTAGCACACACAAAAAGTTATGCTGAGACCTCTCCTATACTAAAAAATTTTATGAACAAAATTGTTATCAATCCAATAGGAGTTGACACAGAGAAATTTAACCCAAAAGTTAAGGATAATGGTATTAGACAAAGGTATAAGTTAAAAAACAAGTTTGTTATTTTTGCACTTGGTCGATTGGTTCCATATAAAGGATATTCATATTTAATACAAGCAATGAAATATTTAGAAAAAGATTGTGTACTCGTCCTTGGTGGTGAAGGAATTCTTAAAGATTCTCTTATGGATTTAGCCAGACAGTTGGGAGTAGGAAATAGGGTAATTTTTACAGGATTTGTTCCAGAATCAGAGAAGACAAGTTATTATGCTGCATGCGACGTTTTTTGTGCTCCTTCTATTTCAAGAGGTGAAGCATTTGGCATAACAATTCTAGAAGCCATGGCTTGTGGTAAACCAGTCGTTGCCTCAAATATACCAGGTGTAAGAGAAGTTGCATCTGTTGGAGGTAGGTTAGTGATACCAAAAAATCCACTCGCTCTATCTGAAGCCTTGAAAAAGACAAGAGCAGAACCAATAGATAAAAATAAGCTACACGAAACAGTTAAAAACAAGTTTTCTTGGGAGAAAGTAGTTGGAAAATATATAAACATATATAAAGAATTGATAGGATAACGAAGACACCATGAATTTGAAGAGAATCATACCACCAGTTGGAATTTTTCTTGGGGTTTGTTTAATTATCTTTCTTGCAGTTTGGGTGAGAAGTAGTACATTAAATTCTCCAACAGTTCTGGACTATGACCCTTTTTGGTTTTATAGACATGCACAGGAGATTGAAGATAATAATTTAAAAGTTCCTGACTGGGATGAATTAAGTTATTATCCTCCAGGTAGACCACAACAGCCATTCCAAGGTTGGGCATACACGATAGTATTTTTCCATAAATTCTTACAGTTGATTGTACCATCAACAACTCTTCAGACAGCTGCTATGTTATCACCACTTTTGATGGTGGGGCTTGTTGTTATACCGGCATTTTTCTTAGGCAGAATGTTTTCTAATAGTATTGGTGGACTAGCAGCAGCATTTTTCTTGGTTTTAACACCAACTTTTATCAGTATAAGCATGGCAGGATATTGTGACAGTGATGCTCCTGTAGTGTTTCATACAGTTCTTTCCATTTTCTTAACTGTACTTGCTGTTAGACAATCTCAAAAAAATCTGATCAAATCAATACCATTCATAATTCTAGCCATACTTTCAAATCTCTTATTCGTCTATAACTGGGGTGGAGGATGGGTAACATTACTTTTCTTCACAGCACTCATTCCAGGTATAATCATTTTCAGAGTTCTTGAAGAAATGATCCATAATAAAAAATTAAGAGTAAATCTAGAACCAATCAAAACTGAAGCTAAACCAGTTTTCATTTCTCTGTTATCCATTTTGATAGTAACAAACATAGTAGGTTTCTATTTATGGCATACAAGCGTTCTTCATTCATTGTTAGGAGGTCTTGCATTTACAGGATTGGCTGGAACTTTGATGCAGTTTGGAGTTATAGCTCTATTAGGTTTCGTAGGATTCATAATTGGTTTTGTACTTTTCAAAAGATTTGGAACAGTGATTTGCACATTATTAGGTTTGGCTTTAAGTATATGGTTTATTTTCTTCAGTAATGTTGCGACAGAACCACTTCTTGTCAACATATCTGTAGCTGAATTGCAAACATTGAAAGTATTTTCTCAACAAGGTATAATGGCTGTCGCCAGTAGAGTAGGAATGTTACCATTCATCTTGACAATCGTGTTAATTCCTCTCATGTTCTACAAGATTTATAAAAAAGAAAAGATTGGCCATATGGAAATATTTCTTTTCATATGGGCGTTGGTTAGTATTTTCTTAATAACAAGAGGTATTAGATTTTCTCTACTATTTTCTATTTCAACTGCTATAATATCTGGTTATGTTATCGGAAATTTGTTTTCATATCTAAGAAATAGATCTATTGTAGTCTTTTCTATAATTTTTGGTATAATTGCACTATTTTCATTTTATTTTCTTTCAGATGCAATGCAAATTGGTTTGTCCAATCAGGGAATGCTGCTAAGTCAAAATTGGTACAATGCTTTAGATTGGTTAAAAGAAAATGGAGATAAAGATACCTTGGTTGCAACATGGTGGGATCCAGGACATATAATTGCTGGTTACACAGGATTAAAAGTTCATGCAGATGGTGCTCATTGTGATATTAATGATTGCATTCCATATAACCATAATGTTAGAATCAGGGATATGGGGAAAATACTATCCACTACAGATGAAAATGAATCTATAAGTGTTCTAAAAAAATACGCTCAGCTTACACCAGAACAATGCCAAGCTGCCAGAAATAAATGGGGTCAATTTATGCCATCAGATGCTTGTGACCCAATAAAAACAGTTTATATAATTGCTAGTAGTGACTTGATACAAAAATATTATTGGTTAAGTTATTTTGGTTCCTATAATGAAACCACAAAGAGTGGAGTAGGAACAGGATTTCAATACATTCCATTTAAAGCAATGGACTCTTCTGGGTTCCCAACATATGGATCAGATCAAATACCTTATATTGTTACACTCACAGAAAAAAACAATCAGATAATTGGAATACTAAATTCTCCATATTATGGAATAAGAAACGCATTTATAAGAGAAACCGTTTATTACAATGGCAACCAACAACTAAGAGCGGTGTATAACGGTACAGCTACAGAAACTGTGGTTGATGGATTGTTGTGGGTGGATCCAAGCTTCCAGATAGTTATTTTTATGGAAAAAAATGTAAGAGATTCTATATTTACAAAACTTTTCTTTTGGAATGGAGATGATTTGAAAAACTTTGAACTGGTTTATAGCAATTCTGAAGTTAAAATTTTCAAGGTCAAGTTTTAGGTTGATAATGATATAGCATGAAGATTAGAGAAAAGTTTGTAGTATATCGTGATGTACTCTTAAGACCTTTCAATGCTACAAAAATGCTTTGGATTCATAGAAGGACTTTATTTCACATGTTGAGAAGAAAGAAATTCAAGAATCTCTACAATTATATTTTTGTAACATATTTCATACGTGGTGAAGATTGTGGAAAGGCTTGTTTGGATCCTATATGGAAATTCTTCCCTGGATTAACACCATTTTTATGGGATATGGAAT
>Ga0194125_10011637_pt1 | contig 11742 bp, 11 predicted proteins | sample TA2KigC250mmetaG_FD_148626 | JGI IMG/M metagenome (GOLD analysis project Ga0194125, IMG submission 148626) | Freshwater microbial communities from Lake Tanganyika, Tanzania - TA2015034 Kigoma Deep Cast 250m | ecosystem: Environmental > Aquatic > Freshwater > Lake | place: Tanzania: Lake... | reverse complement strand
CATGCCCGGCCTGTACACGGCACCCGGCGGCAGGCCGACATGGAAGCGGATCATCACGGTGGATGAGGCTGGCAAGGAGTCCGATGCGGAACCCGGCTCCGCCGTGAAGGTCGCCGCCGCCGAACTCGAACTGCCCGGATTGCCATACAGCCTGGCCTTCGAGTTTCATCCGCCGCTCGCGGTGGACTTCGACGGCCCGGCCATGTCCTTCACGTTTGACGGGTTTTCCGACAATGAGTGGTCTTTTGGTTTCTGCCATGTCGGCCGGCTGGCCGAGTGGAGGAAAAAGAAATAGTCATCGGGGGTTTCAACAGACCGCCTTCTGGGCGGCTTTTCTACCGCTGTTGAACAGGGCTTCGAAGGTGGCTTGGGCGACGATTCATCAATCATCATCCGCGCGTGTTCAATCTCATGAGGCGCTTGCAAAACCTCCTGCGTCGGTTCTGCAAGCGCCGTATTCAGAAGCCAGAATTCAGTATTCAGAATGGGAACCCTCTCACGGGCGCTCCGCTTTCTTTTGCCCTCTCCCGTGCACGAAGGTTATTCTTGCCCCGGCTGATGGAATATGTTTCACTCTCGCCGAACACTGGCGCTGTTGCTGGATGCTGATCCGGGATGCGCGACCGGAAAGGAACAGGACGCAACGCCGGTCTTGACGCATAGCGCGGAGACATAGCAAACCTCGTATGCGTTAAAACTTCGGCGTAAACGGTTGGAAATCAACGAATGTGTTGTCGTATATCGGGTTTTTGCGGGTGCTAATTCCCCCGCTATGTTGTCGGAGAATACGCTGTTCGGAGAAAGAAATATGAACAAGACTGCCAAAGGAATCACAGGACTCTTACTATTGTGCCTCGTGATTGTGGTGTTATGGTGTCGTGTGTTGAACGAGCGCATCAATAATCTGAAAGACGAAATGCGTCGGACGGATCGGCGGCAAATGGAGACCCAAGGGCTAGCGGAAAACTCAGCAGTATTCGTCATCTTGAGTACTATCGCCAGGCAGAGTACCGCTGAGAGTCGGGACGTTATGTTCAAGGTAGAAATGCAAGCCGCAGCATCACGCATCTGCCAAGTTCTGATGCAACTGCCGGATGACTCCCAGGATCTAAAGGTGTTGCGGGCTCAATATCGTGCCGGACAGAATCCATACGCGACAGTGACCGAGTATCTCGAAGCCATGGATAGAGAATACGGAACCGATAGAACCGCGAAGCTAAGAAACAAACTCTCCGAACCACCGGCTGGTGGCGACGGGAAACCCGCGCCACAGCCGTAACGTTGGCTTACAAGAATATGATACCAGATATCTACATAGCAGCCTTACTTACCAGCCTGCTCGCTCTTGCGGTGATCGGCGGAGTGCTCCTTCTGCGTACCCCCAAGGAAGACAGGTGGCCTCTGAGCATTGTGGTGCTGTTAATGCTCCCCATGAATGCCCTCGCATTCTATGTTGTGAGAATGCCAATTGATGGACTGCTCTCCGCTGCACTGGGAAAGCAGGCCGAGGCATACCAATTCATCAGGACGCTCTACGCCCCGTTTACAGAAGAACCAGCCAAACTGTGGCCATTGCTTATCCCGCTGTTCTATCGGCACATGAAGTCCATCCCAGTGCATCGTCTCTCTCTGGCCATTGGCTTGGGGTTTGGTGTTGGCGAAGCTTGGACCGTTGCCAGCCTTCTGTCGAAGTCGCCGGAGATCGCCAAGTATCCTTGGTATCTGCTCGGTGGATACATGTCAGAACGGCTGATGGTTTGTGTAATGCATGCTGCGTTTGCCGCATCAGCACTTGCCTTAATACGCAAACACAAGCGAGTCTGCCTTGGGCTTCTCGCCTGTATGCTTCTGCACTTTCTAGGCAATTTTCCCATCTTCCTTGCGGGAAAGAATGCTTTTAGTCTTGGGCCCAGGGCGTGGCCGGTCATTCTGCAGATGTGGGTACTCGTCTATTTCCTAATGATGGCCTGTTTCCTTGCATACTTGGCCTATGGAAAACAATGGTTGAGAAAACTCTTTCGAGGAACAGTGAAGTGTCCCGAATGCAAGAAGGTGTACGAGCACCCGATCTTCGGAGTAAATTTTCTACGCAAGCGATATGAGAAGTGTCCGCACTGCAAGAACTGGCATCTCGTGAGTGCATTTGACGAAGAAGACAATGAAGCCAACAACTCCATGCAGGGCGGATCGGGGACAGGCAAACTGTGCGGGTAGTCTTCATCTCAGGTCTTCATCTTAAGTTTTACTCTGTCCGGCGGCAAGATTAAGACCTGAGATTAAGACTGGAGGTTACGTCTCGGGGCCATAAAATCTGTTTCTAACCTATTGCAGCGCAAGCCCGTTGTTCCTGTCAATCGCCCCCTGGGCCAGAATCAGCGCCGCCGTTCCGCTATTCGCCGACAGCTCTTCGGCCGTCGTTCCGTCGTTCTTCAAGCTCGTCCCAATTTCTCCCCGTTTGACCCATCCACACACAAACCCGGAAGGCCCATAATAAAACCCGTTGCCCGTGAGATGGTTACAATTCGGAATTCTGAATACTGGCTTCTGAATACGGCGCTTGCAGAACCGACGAAGGAGGTTTTGCAAGCGCCTCATTGTGTTGATTTTTTATGTAGGATGTGGACGCACTCACGCGTTCACACATTTCAGGTCACTGAACGGATAAGGAGTACTCATGGAGATTCAATCTGATCCCCGGCAAGACCGGACATCCCCCGTCAACGCAACCCCGGATCACCCGGCCTCTGCCGTGCTGGAGGATCCGGTCGCGGACGCGCCCGCTTCCGACGTCGACGGGTTTGATCAACACGACGCGTTGACCCCCCGGCAAATGCGCCTGCTCGCCGCACTCGTCAGCAGCACCGATGTCCAGGCTGCCTGTCAGGTTGCCGACGTCGGTCGCACCGCAGCCTACGAGTGGATGAAACAACCCGCCTTCCAGAATGAACTCAAACGACAGCGCAACGCCGTCCTCAAGGATGCCCTGTCCGTCGTCAAGATCAGCGCCACGCGCGCCTCGACCGAACTGGTTGCGCTCCTGGACGAAGATGATGCCAGTCTCCGCCGGCTGGTCTGTCGCGACATCCTCGACCGCGCCATCAAGATTTACGACATGGAGGACATCGAGACCCGGCTCGCAGCCGTGGAGCGGTCCTTGAAACAGAATCGGAGGCCCATACTATGACCGTGCGCAATAACCGAATCGTTCATATCGAGGAGCATACGCCGTCGCACGAGCGCCGGTTCATCGGCTGGAGCGACGACCCGTGGACGCCGGAACAAATGGCCGCAGCTATACGCCAACATCCGCAGCAGCGGGTCTTCTGGCGCAGGCTGCTGGAGCCATCCAACGCCCCGACCGATCAGGGAGTCGGTCGCTCTGATCAAGCATCAGAGCCGCCGTCCCGGTAGTCTGAAACCTGCGCGTGCAGAACCGACGATGGAGGTTTTGCACGCGCCTCCGCCGATAGATGTCCGGAAAACGGGGCGCCGATCGTCGGGTGCGTCCGTCTACCAGCGTTCAACCTGCGGAATCACTGTGTTGATTTCTAGCGTAGAATGAGGAGGCAAAACTGTGTTCACAAACCGTGGAAAGACTCGAACAGCCTCGCAGATAACTGGAGTGCGTCGCGCCGCCGTCGCGGGGGCCCGTTTCGTGTTCGTTTCTGTTCGTTTCTGTTCGTTTTTTCAGGCCAACGGGGCCCGACCGGTCGGATGCAAGGCGGCCAAGGGACAGGTTTCCTATTCACATCTGCGAAGCGTACCCCGCATAAGATACTGAGTGTCCCTTATGAACCCCGTTGGGCAAGTGGCGTAAGATGACTGAGAAATGTGACAGATGTTGGTTCCTTTTGTTGGTTATGGAGGGCGCGCAGACGGCCGGGGTGGCCGGAAGGGGCGCGCGGATAACAACCACGGAGGACTCAACAATGGCTGACGGGGATGTGACAAGCGGCGGCTGGGACGTGGCCGGAACGGATGCGGAGCTGATCCGCCGATTGCAGGAGGCGCTGGCGGTCGAGCAGGCGAAGAATCAGGTGCTCTTATATTCAACGGTTTAGAGTGGTAGGCCAGGCGGGAGTTGAACCCGCGACCCCAGGATTAGGAATCCTGTGCTCTGTCCAACTGAGCTACTGGCCTGTAACAACCGTGTGTACACAGTATCAAAAGGGGACGGCGGCGGCAAGGCTGTGATTTTGTATGTTGCGTGATCCGCCGGGTATGCTACACTTTCGCCTTTCAAAACCAACCAATCGAGGAGTTTGAACGATGCGCCGTTCGTTGTATCTTGTCACGCTGCTGTGCTCAGGCATTGCTGGGATGGACTGCCGTGCGGATGAAAACGCAGCGCCATCGGCCGAACCCGTAAAACACGAGGAAATGATGAAAGCACCCGTCGCGGGTATTCCGACCGAACCCGGCTTGTACGCCGCCATCACCACCACCCAGGGTGTGATCGTCTGTGCGCTGGAATTCCAGAAAACGCCGATGACCGTGGCCAATTTCGTCGGCCTCGCCGAAGGCACGCTGCCCAATGCGGCCAAGCCCGCGGGGCAGCCCTTTTACGACGGACTGGCCTTCCATCGCGTGATTGCCAATTTCATGATCCAGGGCGGCTGTCCCGAAGGGACCGGTCGGGGCGGCCCGGGCTATCGCTTTGGCGATGAGATCGATGAAACCCTCACGCACAGCGGCGCGGGTATTCTTTCGATGGCCAATGCGGGTCCGGGCACCAACGGGTCGCAGTTCTTCATCACGCACAACAAGACGCCGCATCTGGACGGCAAGCATACTGTGTTTGGCCATGTCGTGTCGGGTCAGAATGTGGTCAATGCGATCCAGCAGGGCGATGTGATCCAGATGGTCCGCATCCACCGCGTCGGCGCCGATGCTCAGGCCTTCGTGGTTGATCAGGCCCGGTTCGACGCGCTGTCGCAGGGGGCGCAGAAGCGTTTCCACGACAGGGTCGCGAAGGCTGCGGCTGCGCAGGTCGCGCTGACCCACCGCTTTGTTCCGGCGGATGCTCCGGTCACGCCCAAGGGTGTGCGCTACACGATCACCCAGGCGGGATCGGGCGAGACTCCCAAGCCCGGTGCCGTCTGCGCGGTTCATTACACCGGCAAGCTGGTCAGCGGCCAGACCTTCGACAGTTCCCTTACTCGCGGCCAGCCCTTCAGTTTCCCAGTCGGCAAGGGGCAGGTCATCCCCGGGTGGGACGAGACGGTCCTGCTGATGAAGAAGGGTGAGAAGCGCACCATCGCCATTCCGCCTGAGCTCGGCTATGGCACCCGCGGCGCGGGCGGGGTCATCCCGCCCAATGCCTGGCTGATCTTCGACGTGGAACTGGTCAGCTTCTAAAATCAGCCGTGAAGCCGGGGCCACACGAGGGACCACACGCTTTTCGTTGGGCACGACAAGCGCCTCAAGTTGTGTGTCTCCGGTGTTGCCCCGGTTTCTATGCCGTCTTCAGCGCCGGACGGGTTTGGGATTGCAGGAAACGAGGCGCTCGGGTTGATCCTGTTCTTGCCTGTGCAGATCGGCGACCATTGCACGAAGGTCAAAACCGAACCGCTGAGCATCGGCGTGTCGAATCCTACGGATTTCATCAACGACTGGATCGTTCGGCATAGCTATTCCTCCATGAGTTCCTCGGGCGTGCAGATCACCGGGCAGGCATAGCCTGCTTGACCGACCAACGCCTCGATCTTCTGACGGTGTGCGGCGTTGGCGAGATGCTTGCAGTTCCACGTCAGATTAACTACTTGATATATAAGTATTTAGAGTGGTAGGCCGCGCGGGAGTCGAACCCGCGACCACATGATTAAAAGTGATTTGCTTATACGCGTTTTACTGGGTTATTTAATTGCTGTTGACAAATTGCTGACAAAACGCCTATACTTGCGCCGTCTGACACGAACAGGCTAACACAAGGAGGCGCACCGTGGGTAAGCATACCGGAAGGCGGGTGGTTCGGACAAGCTATTTCGGCGGAATTGCCGTGCGCGAGATCCGCGACGGATATTATCTGGCCGACTTTATGCGCGATGGCAACCGCACACGAAAGGCGTTCGGTTCGCTTAACGATGCGAAGATTTGGTGTCAGGCCAAGACCGTTGAATTGAAGAACTCGGGCACGTCCGCGCTGACCATCAAGGACGCCTTGCGCGTGGAGGTCGCGGCGGCGGTCAAAAAGCTGGCCGGCCGGGCGACGATCACTGAGGCCGTGGACTTCTGGCTCAGCAAGCACCCGGCCGGCAATCAGGAGCCGTGGGACGCGACGGCGCGGCGCTATCTGGCGGCCATGCGCGAGGGCGGCCGGCGCGACTGCTCCCTCCACGATAAAAATATCAAGTTGAATATCCTGGCGGAGGCGCTGGCGAACGCGCCGACGGTCACGCTGGACAAGGCCGACATCGAGGCGGCCGTCCGGACACTGGCCCCGGCGCGGGGTTGGTCGCCCCGCACGGCCGACATGTATCTCGGGGCCGGATTGACCCTGCTGCGGTTCTTCCGCGGGGAGGGGCGACGGATGCACCGGCAGGACGAGACACCCCCGGCCACCTGGTCGGCGGACCGGATCAGGGCCATGATGCACCAGGCGGAGACCGTGGCTCCCGGCAGCGTGGCGGCGCTGGCGGTGATGACCTTCGCCGGGATCCGGCCGGCCGAGGCGCTGCGGCTGACCTGGGAGTCGGTGGACATCGAGCGCAAGACGATCAGCCTGATGGGCGAGGTGACCAAGACCCGGACGACGCGGCATGTGGACATGGCGCCGAACCTGCTCCAGTGGCTGACCCGCTACAAGGGGGAGGGGCCGCTGGTGCGGTCGGCCGGCGGATTCCGCGGCGACCGGGAGCGGATCATGCAGGCGATCGGGATCGAGGAATGGCCGAACGACGTGCTGCGGCACACCGCCGCGACGATGATGTATGCCAAGAGCGGCAACGTGAACCACGTCTGCCAGCAACTCGGACACGTCGGCGGCGCGAACGTGTTCTTGAAGCATTACCGCGGCCTGGCTCCGAGACCGGCAGAGGTGGAGGCGTTCTGGAAGATCGTCAACAAAGCGTGATCGCCCACCGGCGGCCGAGCTGACGGAGTATGACAGGCGCGCGGCATGAAGCTGGCAGTGGCAGTTGGCAGTGGCGCGAGCGAAGATGGAGCCCCGGCAAACCGCCGGGGTTTCCTTCTATCCCGGGCGCTTCCGGGATCGAAAGCGCATGAATTTCAACGGCAATCCGAGGAATTGGCGCGCCGCATCGAAGCGTTGGAGCATCAGCGCCCATGACCCCGGTCCGGCGTGGTCGGTGATGCCGTGTCAGATGCACGTCTGCAGGGCGGCGGAAAGCAGTCCGCGTGTGATCGCCAGGCGCGCCAGCAGTTGCCGGCGGACCTCGCGGCTGCGCTTTGCGAAGTCGGCCTTGTCATCGAGCAGGCGCAGCGTTTCAGCATGCATCGCGTCAAAATCGCACGTCTCGACGCTGCCGACAGAGCGCAATCCGTACGGGGCGAGGAAGTGATCCACCTTGGAGCCGCGACTGATCCCAATGAATGGCGTGTGTGCGATAGACGCAAAGATCAGCAGGTGCAACCGGCTGCTGACGATCACATCCATCCGGGCTGCAGCGGCGAGGATGTCGGCCGGCTCATACCGCCCGGTCAGCGTCGCGGCCCGCTCCGGGTGGTGCATCGCCCGGCGCAAGTCTTCCATGAGAGCGGCATCGGTCAGCGGATTCATGGGGATGAACAGCACGCGCCTGCTGTCCGCATCCACCAAGCGGTCCAGATAGGCCACCAGGGCTGGCCGGTTCGCAATCTCGCGCTGGGCGGAGACGCACAGGCCGATTTTCGGACCGGGGAAAGCAAGCATCTTGTCTGCTTCCCGGCAAAACACCGGTGACGGGGATGCTTCGAGCAGCAGCGCGGAATCGGCCCCAACATGAACCGGTTCGGAGACACCGCAGGCTTCCACCTGTATCCGGCTTTCCGGATCACGTACGACCACCAGATCCGCCGCGTTCAGCGCTCCGGCAATCCGCCGACGCGCGCGCGCGATGCGGCGGCGCTCTTCCCAGGCAACCCCCCGGAACAACCCGAGGGATGCGATCGCGATCGCGTCGAGAAGCCGACGACGCTTGCCCGGCAGGACGCGATATTTGGCGGGGTTCAGTTCGCTGTTCATCCCCACCTGCCACACCACGGTCTTCCGTCCGGCGGCCTGCGCGTGACGCAGCATTTCCGTTGGAATCTCCGGATAGTCGGAAAGGCCGGTGGCGCCCGCCCAAATGAAGACATCGTGCTCCCGCAATTCGCGGATCATCTCGTCGCGGTTGTAGGGCGGTTCAAAGCCGAACAGCGGAACGGCGCGCACGCCGAGTTTGGCGGCGGTGGCCGCTCCGTCATCGGTGCTGACACCGATCTGCGCGTCCGGCCGCGCTTCCCGAACGATGCGCACAACGCATTCGAGAATGGCCTCGTCACCTACGTTGTTTCTGCCGAAGGGCACACCGCCCAGTAGTATTCGCATCGCGATTCTCCAATCAGGTTTGGCCGACAAGCCGATCCAGCACACGATTCACGCGCGCCATGCCGATCGCCCGCACGTCCGCCACATCCGAGGGACGCACGAGTCTCAGCAGGCGGATCAGGAAAAGATAGAGCACAAGATAGGCGCAGCCCAAAATGGCCAATGTCCACAAGTTGAGATAGCGGGCCAAGGGGCTGAGCAAGGCGGCAAGGGCGCTCACGACCAGCAGGTGGCGCACGAAGAAGGCTGTGGGGAAATGAATGCCGCCCAAAATGTCCCGCACCGCTCTCAGCCGCCAGGGTATGGTCAGCAGAAACGTTCCGGCGACCGCGCCGATCGCGCCGTACACACCGAACCGCGGGATGAGCGCCCAATCGAGCAGCAGGTTGAGGCCCACCTGCATCAGCATGTAGGGCAGCATGCGCAGGACCTGTTCCTTGACCGTGATCGCCATGGAGAGCGGGGTGGAGATCAACGGCAGGACATGGAGGACGCAAAAGGCCGCCGCGATCGGACCGGCCGGCGCCATGTCCTGGCCATACAAGAGAACGATTCCGCGCGGGGCAAAGAAGGCGCCGAATGCGGCCAGGGGCAGGACAATCAGGATGGTCAGTTTGTAAACGGCATCGATCAATCGGCCCAGGCAGCCCGGGTCGCGCGCATAGGCCTGCGCGAAGGCCGAGGTCAGCAGGGTCTGCAGCGCGGCGGGAATCAGCGTCAGCGCCAGCATGGGGGTCGAGTAACCCAAGTCGTAGTAGCCGACAATCACCGGGGTGAAAAAGATACCGAGGAAGAACACCTCGGTGTATTTGAGCATCAACATGCGCAATAGCGTGTTGAGCATGACCGAAAGCGAGAGTTTCAGGGTCCGTTGCCGGCCGATTCCGCTCGGCGGCGACCGCCAGCGGAACGCGCGGACAATTCGGGCCAGCAGGATCAGGCCCACGCCGTACACGAGCAGCAAGGAGGCGGACTGCACGCTGAGGGCCGTCGCGGCGTTCGGAAACCGGCGAAGGAGCCACAGCAACAGCCCGATCCACAGGAGGCCATTGAGGAAGGACAGCACGGCCACGATCCTGGCGCGGAAGAGGGCGGTGAACGCATTGTTCATCGCATCCTTGAAGATCGTGGCGGCGAGAAGACTTCCGGCCGGAAGGAGCACTCCCGCGAGATCGACCCGGAACGTGCGCTCCAGAAGCGGCCGCGCCAGAATGAGCGCCACGACGGCGATGGCCGCGGCCGCCTGTTGCAGGGCCAGGACGCGGAGCAGAAACCGGCGGAGACCGGCTTTGTTCCGGGTGGCCACCAGTTCGGGAACAAAACGCAAAATGGCCACGTCGAGACCCATCGCGCAAAGGATGGCCAGGAATTCCATGATGCTGCGCGCCAGCACGAAACGGCCATACTCCACCGGCCCAAGCAAACGCACGGTCAGAACGGAGAGCCCCATGTAGACGAAGAGCATGGCCGCCTTGTTGGCGACCATCCAAGGAACACCCGAGACGGCCTCCCGAGAGAAGAAAGCGGTCGAATCCTCTTCCCCTGCTCCTTGTTTCCGAGCATCCATCACCATGAACCGATCCTCCGCAACCCATCGCTCGCATCCGGAAACGATGACATCAGCATGGCGCTCACCGGCTCTCCTCCCCGGCGCCGAAGGTGTTCTTGTAGACCTGCGAGGCGCTGCCCGCCGAAACCTTATTGGCAAAAGCCGAGATCGCGGCTTCCACGATCTCGCGCAGCAGGGTGAGACGTTTCGGCGGCACGTACACGATATCGCCCGGCGCAAGCGGCAGGTTGGGATCTTTGCCGGACAGGATGCGTTCGAATCGCACCACGCGCGCTTCCGGCTGAGCGAGCGAACCCCGCACCACCACGAGCCGCCCGTCGGATGTGCCCTTCAGCCCTCGCGCCTCGGTCAGCGCCTGCATCAGGGAGAGCGAGGAGACAAAACCAACCGTTCGCGGGAAATTCACTTCCCCCAGCACATAGATGTTCCGCACCAGCGAAGATGGGATATTAAGGATGTCGCCGTTTCGCAGTTCCACATTCTGGGTCACGTCGCCGCTTTTCATGAGCGACTCGAAATCAACCGGAACAGCCTTTCCGCCCCGCATCAGCACGGCGCCGCGATAATCGGCCATTTCCGCCGTGGAATTCCGGAAGTACCCGGTCCGGATTCCGCGCGCCCGCGCGATCGCATCCAGAATGGTGGTGCGGCCCTCGATCAGGTACGTTCCGGGGTAGTTCAGTTCGCCGAGGATGGTGTAGGTCTGGCTGCCGAAGCGCACCGGAGACACCTGCGCCACACCGCGCACCAGCTTCCCGGAAACCCGTTTCTGCAAGTCCGCGCGAAGGTCGTCAATCGTGCGACCTGCCGCGGCCACGGTTCCGACCATGAGGTACGAGATGTTGCCGCTGGGGTCCACCGGCAATTCCCGGAGACTGCCGTCCTCCCCGTAGATCGAAATGGCCAGCACGTCGCCGATGCCCAGGCGATAGGTGGAATCGGCGGGTGCATTCACGGTCGTGACGGTGTTGGAGGCGAGATCGAACCGCTCGACTTTCACATCAGCCGGCTCCGGGGCGCGGGAACGGAAGATCGCGCATCCGGATGAGAGCACCGTGACGAACGACGCGATCACGAGACCGCAGAGAGGAGATGCAAGAGCCCTGTTCATTGCCCCCCTCCTTGGCTGGGCGACGGCGTGGTGAGGAAGATCGTTTCATCCACCAACTCCGCGCCCACCTCGGACGCGAAGGTGCGGACGAAGGTCAGGATGACCGCGCGGGTCAGGTCACGCGCGAAACGAAACGGCTTCTCGGGGACGTAAACGATATCGCCGGGCATCAAAAGCACATCCGGCTCGCGCCCCTTCAGGATCGCCGCCAAATCGACATCAAAGCTCGTCGGGTTGTTCAGGGCGCCACGCACGATGAGCACCTTGCCGAGCCGGGCCGAAGGCGAATACCCGCCGCCGCGCTCGGACTGTCCCGAGATCAACTCCACCAGCGTCATCCCGTCGGTGTAGCCGGCGGCTTTCTGTTCGCCGACCGCGCCCATCAAGAACACTTCGCGTCCAAGTCCTGAGGCGATGAAGATCACATCGCCGGGCCTCACGTAGATATCCTGCGAGGCATCGCTGCGGTGGATCAGCGCCTCGAAATCGACAGGAACACGCTTTCCGTCGCGCAGGAGATAGCTGTCCCGCAAG
>Ga0194125_10011635_pt1 | contig 11743 bp, 10 predicted proteins | sample TA2KigC250mmetaG_FD_148626 | JGI IMG/M metagenome (GOLD analysis project Ga0194125, IMG submission 148626) | Freshwater microbial communities from Lake Tanganyika, Tanzania - TA2015034 Kigoma Deep Cast 250m | ecosystem: Environmental > Aquatic > Freshwater > Lake | place: Tanzania: Lake... | reverse complement strand
TTTGGGCGCCGGTCCTACGATCGCGCAAGATGACTTTCCGGGTGGTCACTGGGGGTCCCTCGCGCTTCCGCCGACGCAAGTCCAGGGGATGGTGACCTCCAGGTCGCCGCCGTAGTAGGGACCTTCGCCCTCGTCGTAGCGGTATAGCTCGACGGTGAAGGCGTCATAGCCCTGGCGCTCATCCGATTCGTCCACTCGGCGCTTCGAGATCACCAGGGCGCGCACCCCGAGGACGGCCGCGAAGTAGATGTCCGCCCAGCGATAGGGGCCGTTCGGGAGCGGGATGTCCTCAACCCAGGCCGTCTCGCCCAGGGCGAGCTCAATCACGATGTCCTGCTCGTCTGAGACGAGCTCCTTGCCACGGCTCCAGGTCTTCGCGTCGGGGGTATGTGGCATGTTTAGCCCTCCGTCTCCTGGCGCCTGCGGATCGCGTCTTCGCGTCCGAGGTCCCAGGCGTTCTTGCCGCGCTCGACGATCGCCTCGATGGGCATGGGCCACCGTGTCGTGCAGCGCGCGAGACCCATGAACTTCCCATCATAGGGCCAGACCTCCACGACGAGCCACCACACGTCACAGTCGGCGATCCTCACAAACTCCCCGACTTCGACCCGTCGCCCGTCTGGGGCGATGCCGCGATCGTAAAGGCCTTGCCCGGTCATCGGCATCTCCATCCCCGATGCCCGCGTTGGCTCTTGATCGAGAAGCAGACCGGGCAGAGGGCCTTCCCCTTCCGGTCGAATCGCCACTCGGGGTGAGTTCGATGGATGCGGGCCTCGGCATCGCGGGATGACTCAGTAGGCCGCATCTCGATGCTCTCCCAGGCGCTGCACCTCGAACAGCAGATCACCAGACTGCGCGCCAGTGGGATGCGCTCGCTCGCCTCCGAAGTCGGTCGGCATGGAAGCAACCCGCTTAGGGCAGCGATCGCCAGGGTAACGCTCATGGTCTCAGGCGCTCCTTTCGGACTCGGCAACGCCGGCCGCCAGATTCGGAGGGAGCGGACCGCTCCTGACCGTGCTCGGGTCGTCCGGGGCGAGCCGGTAGATCACCAGCATGGCAACGTCGTCCTTGTGCCCGGCCACCACCAACGATTCCTGCTCGTCCGGGAACACGTAGCGAGCCAGGCAGGTGATCTCGGTAAGGTCGGGGGCCAGAGCGGAGGACCATGCCCCGCTGTCGGGGTCTCGCTTCCAGACGGCCGGCCGCTCGTCGGCGGCGTAGAGCGCGCCGAAGACCTCGACGGCGCCTCGGACCTCCGCTCCCGGCATGTCGATGACCTCGCCCCAAGTCGGGTTGCTGGAGAAGAGCTTCGCGCCGGCGCCGGTTCCGAGGAGGAGCTCAGAGTCGCGGCTGGTGAGCAGACTGGTCGAGGCCTGCGCGCTATCGAAGACCGGCGTCTCCAGGTCAGCCAGAGACCAGAGCTTGCCGGCGCCGGCAACGTACTCACCCGCGGTCAGGTGAAGCACGCGCTCAGCCGCCAGGCCGTCGATGCTCCCGATGAGCGTGAGCGCGCGCCAGGTGAACCGCCAGACCGATCCATCGCCATCCTCGTTCGTGACCGCCAGCAGGACCTCCGCGTCGCCTGAAGGCACGATCCCTTTGACCCACCAGAACTGGTCGGGGTCCTGGCGCACCACCAGATCGAGGTTCCGCTCGTCGGCGTCCAGATCCGCGATGCGCAGCCGGTCGGCCTGGTCGAACATCGCCAGCCCGTCCACGTAGGCCAAGGTGCGCGGATAGGGGGTGCCGCCAGGGTAGGCGCCCAGATGCGCGATGTCCTTCAGCTTCGCGGGCAGGGTTCCCGCGAACTCCCAGATCGCAAGGCCCCCGTCCGTCAGGATTAGGAGTTGGTGCTCCTCGGGGCCCTGGCATATCGCGCGCACGATGGTGTGTGGCGCCAGGCTGTAGGTGCCGATCCAGGTGACCGGATTGGCCAGCACGGCCCACTGGAAGTACTCTCCCGCCGCCGGGGGCGTGTGGGTCTTCTCGCCGGGGAAGGGCACGCGGCGGAACTGGCTGAGGTCGTCCGTCTCGTCTGCGGGGTCGTCGGTGGCTCGACACATGACGCGGCACGAGAAGTCCCTGGCCGGGTCTCCCGTTGGCGGCTTCCAGACCAGGGCCTCGAAGAGCCTCAGCACCGTGCTGTCGATGCCGGCCAGCCCTGGCAGGCGCTCCAGGGTCGTTATGAGCGTGCGCTGCTGGTCGGCGTAGGGATTCGCCAGGGTGACGGTGTGCTGGTGGTAGCCCAGGTTCCCCGATGAGTCGAAGGCCCGCACTCGGACGGTGTGCGTTCCGTTCGACCAAGTGGTGGAGTCCCAGGCGAATGAGCCGCTCTCGTTGGTGCCCGAGAGGACCTGGGTGTCGCAGACCACGCCGTCGATGAGTACCTGTAGGGAGGCGAGCGCGGTCTCGTCGAAGGCGGTCCAGTCGATCGACACGGTTCCGCTGACCACCCCCGAGTCCTCCGGCGCCGTTATGTCCACGATTGGAGCCACGATGTCTCCGCCGCCGGCGGCGACCACCACGGGGGCGCCCAAAGCCCATTCGGTCCACTCGCCGTTGGAGTTCCGGCAGCGCACTCGTGGCGTGTAGGTGCCGTTGGCCACCCCCAGGAACAGGTGCTCGTGGAGCGCGGACGCGACCTCGCCGCTGTCGTATGCGGGCAGCGCATCCTCGAGGAGTTGCGCCTGGTAGTGATCCTGCAGGTAGCCGTCCGGGTCGGAGAAGGCCCAGGTCACCTCCACGCTGCTCCCGAAGGCCTCTGCTGCCACGTCCGAGGTCACCGGCGGGTTGTCCACCGTCACCGTGATCGAGTCGTTGGCGTGGTTGCCGGCGGTGTCGTACACGATGACCGTGATGGTGTGCTCGCCGTTGCCGAGCGTCAGCGTGTCCAGGGAGAAGGCCGCCTCGTCGGCCAGGCCGGTGAGGTCCACCTCGTCGATGATCTCCACGCCCACGGCCAGCAGGGCGCGATCCAACCCGACGTCATCCGCGCAGTCGGCGGTCACGTCGATTGTGCCGGCTACCGTCTCTTCGTCTGCCGGCTCCGTGATCTCGACTGTTGGGTCGGTGTCGTCGTAGACCACCTCGAGAGAGACGGAGTAGAGTTTGCCGTTGGTGCCCGCCTGGGTCGCGAAGGCGATTCCGTAGTTGGCCAGGGCGCCGGAATGCCACTTCCTGACCAGGGCGGTGACATCGACATCCTTGTCGCCGCTCAGGGGGAAGTAGAAGTTTACCATGTCCGGGTAAGGGCTGCCCTGGTGAGAGGGAATCGCCGTGGATGGCTCGGGGCCCCAGGCGGAGGTACATGGGATGAGCCATGAGTAGGGATAGAGCCAGATCTCCCCGTTGAGCTTCAGGGTGGCCGACAGGATTCCCCCGCTGACTCCCGACAGGTCGAACTGCACGTAGTTGACGTTGGACTTGCGGCAGGCGCCACTGATATGCCAATGCGAGTCGTAGGGGAAGTAGCCCAGCCCGCCGTCGTCCCAGTGCATGGTATGGTCGGCGGGATCGACCTTCTCGCCGGGCTCGTAGCCCCAGTGTTGGGGCTCCAGTTCTACCGTTGGCATGGAGTCCTCCCGTCGCGCACTGCGCTACTCGCCACGCAGCCGGACCTCGAACTGGATGTACTTCCCGATCGCCGCGCCCGGGTTGTTCTCGTACCACGTGTCCAGGTCGAAGATGATCGAGTCGTCCGAGAGGATGCCATCGACCCACTCCGACCAGGCGGTCTCGTCGTCGGCGGTCGTGTTGCTGCGGAACCTGAGCGCCACGTTGCATCCGTCAGGCACCACATTGGTGAGTCTGACCCTGGAGTGCCTGGCCCAGGTGTCGTCGTGATACCACTCACTGCGCCAGGTCCCCTCGTTGAAGCCCTCGGAGATCGCGAGGGTGCCGCCGGTGGCGACCAGGTTGGTGAGCGTGCCGGCCTCGAAGTCCTCTTGGGTGTCCCAGGCCTTGACAGGCATGTCAGTCCTCCGGCTCGTCCCCGCGTGGCAGGGCCACCGCGAGGTGTGGGATGGTGAGGCTGTCGGGCTTGACCAGGGTGACGCGGATGACCCCGCCCGGGCGGCGCAAGCGGACGATCTGCCCGACCGGGATCACCTCGTCGTAGCTGGGCCAGGATGTCACGGAGGCTGCGTCCACGTCGTTCCGCAGGGCCACGTCCGCCGCATTGTCCACCCTGACGAACGCGCGCATGGAAGCCCACTCGTCGGGATCGCAAGAAGGGATCACGCAGAGCACCCCGACCTGCTTGGTGGGCTCGCCTGAGAGCGGATGGAGCACCGAAACCCAGTCCTCCCCGTCCTGAAGGCTCAGGTCGTCCGCCCATTCGTAGCTGACGCCGCGCGTGGTCGGACGTCCGTCCCCCGATTCATCGCTGAGTTCGTAGAGCACTCGGGAGACGGTAGGTTGTCCCGCCGGCCGGCGGCCGAACTCGTAGATGATCGCGGTCGTCTCGGGCTGTTCGCCACCGAGGCCGTCGTGATACTCGAAGGTCACGGCTGACACGCTCGGTTGGAGGCGGGAGGTCCCGTCGTACTCGTAGGAGACGCGGGACACCAGAGGCTGGCCCAAGGCGGAGCCGTCCGAGAAGGAATAGGCCACCAGCCGCACGTTTGGTCGCCGGGGAGCCCTACGAGCCCATTCGTAGGCGATCTCGCCGGTGGTTGGCTGGCCTGATTCCGACCCGTCGCCGAAGGCGTAGGCCACCGCAGAGACCTGAGGCCGGTTGGCGCCGAGCCCATCGCCGTACTCATAGACCACACCGGAGGAGGTCGGGCTCCCTGCGGGCACAGATCCGTACTCGTACCGCACCACGCTCGCTTGCGGAGAGTGGGCCCGTGCGTACTCGTAGATCACGCCATCAGAGGTGGGCGTTTCCGGGGGAACCGCGGCATACTCGTAAGCAACCTCGCGCGTCTGAAGCGCCAGGCTGAAGCGCAGCACGTAGAAGCTCGGCATCCCGTAGGTCGGAATGTAGGTCTCCTGCTCGTTGACCACTCCCCGGCGGTAGCTGGGGGGCGACATCGCGATGGCGTAGGCCACTCCCAGGTCTTCTTGCGGGTTGACGGACCAGAGCACCGCGGGCGGGATCGCGACCGAGGAGTAGAACCTCGGCGGCAGCAGCAGGTCGAGTGTCGGCTGGAGGGTCACCTCGCCCTCGTCGGGCACGTCGGTCCAGTCAGGACGGCTTACGCCGTAGGCCAGGAGGCCGCCAGCCCAGCGGAAGACGCCGCGGATGTGGTGGTCGAACCTCACCACCCGGCGGGACCAGGGCGGGCCGAGCTCTCCCTCCTGGTCCATGATGTGAGACCACTCGCTCTGGTCGTCGAGTTCGGCGACCACCAAGTCGGCCGCGCGGTGCGTCCAGTGGGAGCCGCCGACGTTCGGGTCGGTGGACCTGGCGAGGTCTCGAAGCCCGTAGAGCAGCCCATCCAAGAGCGCGCAGGAGTTCGGGCATTGGTAGCGCAGGTCGGTGTCGCCCCAAGTCTCCGGGGGAGAGAGCAGGCGCCAGTTTCCGAGGCTCGAGGCCGGCAGGTTGTTGCCCACCGGGCGGAATCGCTTGGTGGCGAGTCCCGATCGCCAGCGAATCAGCCCGTGGCAGTAGCGGTTGACCCCATCATCCTGCCAGTCCAGGATCGAGGAGGCGTTCCCCCCTTCGACGCAGATGACGCCGAAGGCGGTGGTCAGGTAAACGCGGTCGGCGCGCTCCTGGATGCCGGTCACCCCATAGCAGGCCCATGACCACGCTTGGCCACCGTCCCAATCGGGCACCTCGATTCCACCGAGGCGCTCCCACTGGCGAGTTCCGGTGGGCAGACGCCACCCGCTGAGGTGCCATGTCCCGTCGTACACGTCGAGGCAGCCGGCGAGCAGGCCCGATGGGGCCGAGGTCAAGCAGAAGACGGCTGCGACTGCGGTGCTGAAGCCTGGCGCGTCCTCGAGCGTGCCGACCCGTGGGATGTGGAGGAGGGCCGAGCCGACTCGTTGGGTTGCCAGGGAGGGGAAGGCGTCGCGGAAGAAGCGGATGATCCTGTCTCCGCCCGAGGGGAAGTGCAAGGCCTCATCGGAGGTGACTGCGCTTCTCGTCGGAGAGCACTTCTCCAGCGCGGAGGTGTCGAAGGCCGGCCCAAACATCGGCGAGGGGACAGGGTATTGGGGCGTCTCGGAATAGGTCCACGTGTCAACGCGGCTTGCGCCGACATAGATGACCCCCTCGTGCTCGCAGGCACAGTTCAGCGGCCGCATGGTGGGCAGCCCCTCCGAACCGATGTCCGAGGGCCAGCGCCAATCGCCCTCGCTCGTTTGGGCGATCACGCGGAACTCCGGCACAGGGTAGAGCGAGCGGGTGACCTCGATTCGGTGTCTAACCACCTCTCCCAGTCCCACTCCCAACCCCTCCGCCACCAGCTTCCGATCAACGCCCGCGAACGCCTCCCCCATCCCAACCCCCAGCCCCTCGGCCGCCAACGCCCGGTTCACGCCGAGCATCCCCTCGCCAATTCCGAGGCCAAACCCCTCGGCGACCAGGGCGTGATCGACCCCCCCCACCATGTAGGCCAGCAGCCAGAAGTCAGTCCCCGTGCTCGCAATCTGGCCTTCTACGACCAGGGCCAGTGCCTCGATGAGCCCGAGTGAATGCCGACCGCGCTGCAGGATGGACTCACTCGACCCGTCTTTCCGTAGCCCGTAGTTCGACGCGGAGGAGTTCGTGGCTTCGAGTATCGCCCCGGTCGCCCCCGCCGGCAGGGCCGACAAGTCCGTCCAGGCTCCGGTCGAGCCCAGGCTCAGGTCGGTGGCGTTCGTCAGGAACGTGAAGCCCGACGTAAACCACCCGTTCACGAACATATCCGTGTTCACGGAGGCGATCTGCGCCTCCAGGATTTCGCTGCCATCCACCCCAACGATCATGGACCAGTGGTTGTCTTCCGGGAAGAGTCGGTTGTCTGTGGAACCGTTAGGCCGTAGGCCCCAGTTGGAACCCGTATCGCTGTACCCCTCGATGCACACCCCGATGGCCGTTGCCGCTCCCGTGATACCGCTCACATCGATGTCCGTCCAGGCCCCCGTCCCGGAGAGGCTGACGTCGGTCGCGTTTGTATCGAACGTCGCCTCGGCTCCGAAGGCCCCGACGAGGTACACATCGATGTTCGTCGTGTGCCCCACGTACAACTCGATGATCCGGCTGCCGTCGCACCCGATGGCGACCCACCGATGATGCGTCGCCCGCAGGTTGTTGGTGCGGGCATCGGTGCTGCCGTTCTTGCGCCAGCCACAGGTGTACGTGGTGCCCGAGGTATTCACGATGTGCAACAGTACGCCGGTCGCCCCAGCCGGGATGAGTGCCGACAGGTCCGCATCCGTCCAGGCGCCGGCGGCTCCCGGTGTGATCTCGGTTGGGGTGATCCACGTAACAGCCATCAGCCTCGCCTCGGTCGTTCCAGGTCGGGCAGCGGCCACGCAGACCTGAGTGCGTTGATCTGCACTCGCCGCCGTTGGCGCACGGTCACTCCTGCGTCATCCGTCGTGAGTTCCGCGGCCCTCAGCTTCGGCTCGTGCTTCGCGGTGCCGAACGCCTCCTCGTTGGCCGCGTCCAGGGCCTCCTGGCGCAGAAGTTCGACCTTCGCGTGGACCGCGTCGAAGATCGCCCGCGCGTCCTTCTCGTCGCGCGGCTGCAGCCTCTGCCCGCAGACCTCCACCTCAATCAGGTCGCCCTGCCGCCAGTGGTTGTACCAGACGGCGCTGATCGCGTCGTGCGCCTCGGTGAACGGTGCCTCCACGTCGCGCCGCAGGGCCTCGTACTGGACTCGGTCGTAGTTGCACTTCGCCGGCTGCCAAGACATGGCTCACCTCTCATACAGGTCCATCGCGCCGATTGCGAAACTCGCCGTGTCGCCGATCCCGCACGTCTTCGGGGCCGCCGTGAACGCCGGCGCCGTGCCAGGGTCTGCGCCGTCGCCTCGCAGGTAGGCATCGTAAGCAGCCATCCAGGTTGCGATGGGCGTGGCGAAGCCCCCGAGTTTGATCGAGTACAGGAAGTTCCCTGCCCCGTATGTCCCAGAGTCCCAGATGCCCAAGTGCGTCGCCGCACTCCAGCCCGCCGGAGTCGCCGGGCCAAACGTGACGACGCCGTCGTTCTCCATGATGCCGGACCCTGCGGCACCGAAGTTCGCCGCCACCCGCGCGTAGCCGTTGGAGTTCGCCAACTCGTTCGCGCCCGTGAGCCCCGGATCGGCGCTGTGCAAGCTGGCGTATGCCTGCGCCACCTGCAGCGGGGCGTTGTTGCCGATCGCGTTCAGGATCGCGTTCCTCAGATACGTGCTGAGCATCTCCGTTGCCTTTCCTCCATCTCAGTCCCAGGGATGGAATGTGGGATGAGCTTTCAGTCGCTTGCTGCGACCGCGGTCAGCGCATAAGCCTACGCCGGAAGCCAGGTGCTGCTGGGATGCACGTAGTCGGGCGTGCCGTTCTCGCCGTGCCCATAGCAGCCCCACACGATGTAGATGGCGGCCGCCTGGCTGTCAGGGAAGTCTGGGTCGCTCCCATACTCGGTGATTCGGATGCCCCCGCGGTGCTGGTCGATGATCGCCCAGTCGAAGTAGCTGCTGGTGGGCGTGGCCGAACCGCCCGAGCCGCCCGACGAGCCGTGATACAGAGCAACGTGGTCGGCGAAGGAGTCGTCGATCATGTCCTGAATCACGGCTGCCAGGAGTCGAGGGTCGGTGCTGCTCCACTCCAGGAGCGAAGCGTAGACGATCCCCCCGCCTCCGCCCCCGCCGAGGTCCTCGAGGTCGGTGACCCGCCGGTGCAGGCTCCTGGAGGGCGGGGTGCCGGTGAAGTACTCCTCGCCGATCGCCGCTTGGATGATCTGGATAAGGAGGGTCAGCGCCGCGATCTCGGAGTCGAGCTCGGCGATGGACCCGATGATCTCGGCGTCATCCATGTTCGTCTCGACGCACTCGGCGGCGGTCGTCCGGGCCCAGCCCAGACAGATCCAATCGGGCTCCTTCTCCTCGGACGGGATGAGCGCGGCCGAAAGGTGCGGCGCCGCGTCGTCGTCCAGGTAGACCCAGGTCGTCGCGTTTGCTGGGAGAGCAACCACCAGATACTCCGCTGGGTCGTCGATCACTACCGGCCGGCCCAAGATCCATGCGCGGCCGTTGGTGATCCGGCAGGAGAGCCCTGAGCCCAGGGCCAGGTTCATGCCAGTTCCCGGCTCCCGCCCCTGGCCGTGGAGCGCCAGCACTCCCAGCGCGACTTCGGCGTCGGTCGCGTCGATCGCGTCGAGTGTGCCGTCGATGGCGCGTGCCAGGGCAGCGGAGAAGTTCTCAGCCTGTCCCTGCCAGTCGCTCGCCTCTCTGCCGAAGGCTCCGGGGTCGGTTTGGGGCATGTCACCACACCTCCGTAGCCGGGTCGTCCACGCGGTCGATCCCGACCATGAACATGCGCTTGCTGCCGGTGCCTACCGGCCGGGTATGGGCGATCGCTGCCTGAGCGATGGAGGAGGAGACCGGGCTGGCCTGGCGCGCGGGCCCGCGGCGCTGGAAGAGGGGTCCGGTGGCCCGGCGCTCGATGGTGCGGGCGAAACGCTCGAGGACTCGTTGCTCTCTCATGTCTGGTTCCGTCCGATCGTAGCAGCCGAGTCAAGCAGCACCTGGGTGCGCAGGCTCATCTGGTCGCGCTCCGGGTCGCTCTTCGGGATGTCGAGCACCTTGACGGGCAGGAGCACGTGCCCGCCGGGCCGAGCCAAGCGAATCCAGAACCGGCTCTGCATCCCGATGTCGTCCTGGTAGTGCGTGTCGAACTCCACGATCCACTTCGGCCACCCGTAGAGTTGCACCTGCCGGCGCACGGCCAGGTTGGCCTCGCGCTGGAACCGCAGCGTGCTGTCGTTGACCGTCTTCATCCGCCAGGTCCGGGTGTACCGGATGTCCCGGGGGTTCGAGATCGCCTCGTAGATGGTGAACCGGGCCACCACGGGGCGCCCCTGGCGGCCGGGGGCCTCCCCTCCGATCACGAAGAAGTCGTTGTAGGTCTCGCTCAGGTCCAGGTACTCGCGGATGGACCCCATGACGCGCCGGTCGCCCTGGTGGACGTGAGCTCCGGTGAACATGATGTCGTCCCGGAGCGCCGTGGACTCCTGCTCCCACCGCAGCCGCCCCTCGTCGTCGAAGTAGCGCACGATTCCGTACTGGTACTGCTCGAACAGCGAGGTCAGGAACTCCCAGCGCCGGCTGCCCCATTCTGGGCGCAGCTTCGGCTTCTCTCCGGGATCGGGCCAGGGCAGTCGTTTGCGCGTCTCCGCGCAGTCCTGGACCAAGATCTCGTCCTCGTGGAACCCTCGCTCGCGGGTGAACAGGCGGATGTAGTCACCGATGACCATGCCGTCCGCCGGTGTCTCGGTGTCAACGGTGTCTTCGGTGAGCAGGGCGGTGCGGTCGAGGGACTTGATCTCGATGTAGGAGGCCCCGTGGGGCCCCAGGGATTCGGCGGGGTCCTCGGTCACCACGCCCGTGAAGAGGACGCGCCCGGTGAAGGCGTCGCGAATGATGAGCTGTCGGTTGTGGCACCAGCCGAGCGCGGCAGCCAGGGAGCCATCGGCATCGAAGACGGTGAGGTCCCAGCCGATTGCCTCCCCGATGGCGGCCGTTCGCGGGCTGGCGCTCGCCACGCAACCGGGGAAGTCGCGGCTATTCCAGATGGGCGTCTCCTCGGATCGGTCTCTGGGCTCGGCCAGGATCGTAAGCTGGAACCCATACACGATCGGCAGATAGGTTCCATCCGTCTCAAGCTCGATCTGCCAGCGGTAGCGCCCCCAGTCTCCAGGGGAGTTTTCTGGGATGATCCGGGCCAGGATGGAGGCCGTGGGCGCCGTCCACTCTCTGCTCTCGTCGTCCCAGCCCGCCGGGATCGGGTCCCAGTAGGGTAGGCCGACCAAGTCCTCCGAGGACACCTCCAGCATGTTGCGCTCGGCCCGGTGCAGGCCGGAGCGAAGGGTGCAGTACCGGCGTGGGATGGCGTAGCTGAACCGGAACCAACAGGCTCCACCGTTGCTGCTGAGCGTCAGCGGGCCATCGAACCGGCGCGTGCGCTGCCCGGAAGTGTGAGACCGCTGCCACATGCTGCTCCAGGAACGCTCCTCGAGTCGCGCCTTGTCCTGGAACACCCAGTAGTTGCGCGAGCCCGGACGCCCGATGTGAAGACTCACGAACCCGCGGCGGTGCGGGACGAAGGTCATCGGAACGTCCACTCCGTACCAGGTCTCGATAGGCTCGGTGAACTCGATGGTCTCCACCTGCAGGAAGAGCTCCTCGGCCAGGGCGTCTCGCTGCTCCTGGGCCTCGCGTTCGAGACCGCGCTGCTCGTCCTTGAGCTCGTCTATCCGGGCAGTGTGGGCAGCGAACTCCGCCTCCTCATTCGCAGTCGGGTTGCGATTCTCCCGCTCGATCTGCTTCTTGAGCGTCGCGGCCGCCTGCCGCTCGGCCTCGATCTCCTCGAGGGTCTCGCGTACGGGGCGCCCGCCGTCCTCCAGGTCGTCGATCTGCTCGAGGAGCTCGGATCGCTCTCGTTCCGTGAGCGCGGCGTTGAACCGGGCGAAAGTGGCCTCGGCGTCCTTGGTGAACTGGAGCAGCCAGTCGCCCCAGGCGATGCGGAACCTCGGACTCACCTGGGTGTCGTCCGGCATGGCCCGGTGTAGGTGTATGGTGAAGGGGCGATCTGTGTCGAGGTTTCGGTT
>Ga0194125_10011632_pt1 | contig 11744 bp, 11 predicted proteins | sample TA2KigC250mmetaG_FD_148626 | JGI IMG/M metagenome (GOLD analysis project Ga0194125, IMG submission 148626) | Freshwater microbial communities from Lake Tanganyika, Tanzania - TA2015034 Kigoma Deep Cast 250m | ecosystem: Environmental > Aquatic > Freshwater > Lake | place: Tanzania: Lake... | reverse complement strand
GTTTTTCTCCGTCGTAGATCGTTAAAGGCAAAATGGTTTGGTTAAAATCCGCTACATCGCAAAGTGTGACTTTAGCATTGCAGTGGTTGGCAATTTCCATTCCCAAAAAACCGGAACCGGAACCAAGATCCAACACTTGATCCCCATTTTTTATATACTTTTTTAAATTTCTGTGTGTCCACCAGATAAACTTTTTATTGGCGGCCAGATACATTGCATTATAAAAGGTCCGTAAAAAACTCTGCTGGTGAATTTTTTTTCTGTTGATAAAAAGTACCGGCAGAGCAAAAAGCAAAACTCCTAACCACCAAAAAATCGAGGTCATCATAAAAAATAAAGCGATCAGCCTATCTATCATATTTTCATAATATACCCTTCTTATGAAAGAAGTAAACATTCCCGAATTTTAAAAGCAATAGAGATATTATTAATCAAATAACGTATAAAATCCTGTTTACACTAGTCATGAATTATCGTAGAATAGATTTCACAGAATAACACGAGTTTCGCGTTATAAAGTAGACTAGTAGTGAAATAACTCTGAAGGTTGGATTATTCGCTCTTTAAAAAGTTATCTATAAGATCTGGTAAAGTTATACAAACAGGCAATATTTACAAAAGGCTGGTCTGCTTTTGGAATCCTGTTTCTGAAAGTGTGCGAAAGGATATTGAAATGCTTCATGTAAGCAAGTACATGTTCTACAGAAACTCTTACAGAAGAAAGTGTTTTATTGGTAATCTTTTGGGTTTCTGACAGCTCTTTTCCTCTAGGTTTTTTAAACGGGGTAATGAAGGAAATCAAGGGATTGGTTTCTCTTACTCCTTCATATCCCAAGTCTCCCAGTCCTTTTGCTTTCGGTGGAGCCCGTAAGACTGTAGGGTCTTTCTCGAATAGTTTCTTATCGTGAAGTTTTCCCTCTACAGTTAAAGAAACACTTAAGATGCGTTTACTCTTCGGACTGATGGTGATCTGGTTTTTCACCGTATGTCTCTTTTTCTTGCCTGAATAGTATTTTGTCTGGTCTTTGGGATCCTTGGGACGTCTGACTGGTCTTTCTGCGGCATCAACAATAAACTGCTTAAGATCAGGACAGATGGTAATAAGACCGACCATGCTATTTATTTTTCTTTCAGGAAGCTCAAGTTCATGACCTAACGCTTCAAAAAGTACCGGTTCCAGGAACTCCTTCCAGATTTGAGTATTGCGCTTGTCAAATTCAAAGATAGCCTGGTTAAATCTGAATGTTGGATATACCTTATAATAGAACAAGATGAAAAATAGTTTCTGCCTGTCTGTTTTAAGGGTTGGTTTTCTTCCTCCGCCAACTTCCCTTTGTCTTTTCTTTTCGTAGGCTTTCTTATGTTCTGCAATACGAAGAGCGTAAGAAAACTTAGGAAGAAGAAGTTCAAACTGTCTGTGGGTAACACCGATAACACTGGGAAATAGTTCTTTATGATTTAGAAGATAGATGTAGTTCATAGACAGCTAAACTACCCTCCTTTGTGGTAGAGAGCTGCTGCCTATCAACTCTATTATTAAGATTAGCAGAAATACTAATTCGCTACAAGTCTATTGCTTAGTTCTACGTAACGATGATTTTTCTACATAAGGAAAATAATCCATTTTTCCTACTACTTTCTACTGAACCTCTTAGGCTTTTAAAATCTAAATATTAAAGTATTATCTTGTTTTATGTTGATATACTACTCCAGCAGGCGATTCTATTATTTTACTTAATATTTTTGAGTATGCATAGGCTAATAGTTCCTGCTGAGTTTCAGGTGAATCCCAATTGAAGCTATAAATTTCATCAGGAAAAATATCTGCCAATATTCTTCCTGGTACTGGTTTACCCGCTGTATCAATACCTAACAATTGTCTCATCCTGAATTCGTGATGGTTTGTTGTCTTTTCATAAAGGTATGGTATCCAAGAACCTCTAAGAAGTTGTTGGTCTTCATTTAACCAGTGAATTACAAGCTCTATTCTTGTGTTTGGATCTTCTTGTTTATAAGCATAATATCTCATTTGAGGTTCTATACCTGTTGATGGAGTGAGGGAAACTTCTCCCTCCTCTTCAATAATCCATCCTGGGAGTATATTTCTTACTAATTTAATAAATTTATCCGAATAATTTTTTTCACCTAAAATAAATCTTACGGCCATACGGTCTCTAACGGGAATATCTCTTCCTCTCATGATTTTTAACATCTCCGAATAATGCGATTTTCCTCTTTCGCCAAATATGGCAAACTCATCTAATCCACAACCAAACCTTCTAACCGTATACTCATCGTTAATAAACCTTGGTCGTCCCTCAGCCGCAGCTCGCTGTATAGCATCTTCTGAATTCCTGCAAATTCTGCTTCCTATGCATTTGCCTTCGGCGTTCAGAAGAACTAATAGATTAATTTTTTCTGTCCCGAAAAAGAAAGGCGATTTTGAGGTGATTGTGGAAAATTCCTTTAAAAGAGCCTCTTCTTCAGGACGTCTGGTTAGATCAACTAGAGCATAAAGGTATGTTAATCCCAACAATGAAACTATTTGCTGTTGTTCACTTAGATATGTTCTCCTTGCTTCTTCCTCTAATATTAATTGCCTAGCCGCATCATCAACCTTGGGGATTGTTAGCTCTCTTCCATATAATCTGACTAGATCCAATAGAGTTCCTGCAGTATCAACATGATTTAACAATTGTAATGGTTGGTGATAGGGTTTTTCTGGGAGATGTTCTTTTAACAGCCACTCTCTGAATCTTTTTGCTTCAGGCAAAGCAACTTCATTGATATATTCTTCAAGTCTTTCTCCGTGAAATAACTGCCTTTCTCCTGCTTGTCCTAATATTCCTCGTAGGCCGGGAAACATCTTTCTGACCATTTCCCGGGTCTTTAATGCTTCGTAATGAGGATCACCGGCAGAAGCAGGGATTATTCTCTTTATATTTTCTAATACGGTTACGATATGTTGTAAATGAGCAGGATATCCAGGAGGGGTTTCAAATACTACATTTTCTGCCATGGCTTGCCAGTGTAGTTGGTTGTCCGCACTAACATAGGTAGCCCCTGGGCAAGCTGACCAAAGTTTTGGGGGAAGAAATCTAGCGTTGTTTCTGAATATTTCTACTGTTATCATATAACGATTTTATTAGATAACCGATAAATAAAAACCTCCCTGATTCAGGAGGCTTGAGAAAATTTTCTAATTCTATTTCTTAGTTTTTGCTTTTTTCCCTACTACCTCCCGCCGAAATCCAAATAAGATTTCGAAGAATAAGGAGGTTGTTGCGGTGGGTTAGATTGATCATAATAAGGAATTATATAAAATTTATCTGCTTGAATCAATAAGATCTTAGAATTCTTAAATTTAATTTTTAATATTTTGCGGTAGACCAGAGTCTTTGCCGGAGGAGTTGGGTGTGTGCGTCACTTTCTCTTCTTATTGCCCGGACATTCTTGAATCCAATAGATCTTCCGTATTGTATCATTTTTACTAATACATGATCAAAAAGAACTCTTATTAAGTGTTTATACGGTCGAAGAGGCACGATAGCTAGTTTTTCAATGATATGGTCAGCTATCCATTTAGCTTCTATATCCAGAATTGCTTCTGCTTGCTCAGCGGCGGAATGAGTAATATTACTTCTTTGAGCTAAGTCTTTTTTAAGTTGATCATAAATATCATTAACTAGAGCCCTAACTTGATCTTCATTTGTTGCAGAAGCTAGCTTCATAAAAAAATCCTCTGCTGCCTTTAATCTTTGCCATTGATTAAGGAAATGAAAACGTTGGTATTTTTTCCCGAGCTTGTGGAAATGCTCTGGGTTTTCTAAGACTTCCCCCAAAATCCTCAAGAGGTCACCTTCATTAGTGTATAATTTTTCTTCAACAGAGTCTACAATTCCTTCTGCATGAACTCTAGGTTCTAGAGCTGACATGCCAGTAAGAGGCCAACTACCATAGTCGAGATTCCAATTCTCAATTATTGGGAAAATCGGTCTATCCTGTGGAGAAAATGTAGCCATGGTTCTGAGAAGAGAGTAAGAGGGAGGCGAGTTTGTGGCGACTTCATCACTCGCCCGCAATGCTACTGCAAAAAGAGATAATTGATCTATTTCGTTTTTCTTATAATATGGTTCAAAAGCAGTTTCTTTCCAACTGACTAAGTCTTCTAGATAATTTCCAAGAGTTGGACAGACTAGACATAAAGCTCTAATATCTACTAGAGTATCTACCACTGCTTGGTCTGGAAGATCTTGTCCATGCTCGTGTATCCGAGACCGGAATTTATCAATTTTTAAAAGAGATCTGGCTTCAGAAGCTGCCTGATTGAAGATATCGGTAAAACTCAACGGACTAAAAGTATCTTTTAATACTTCTTCAATGCTATTGTGATAAGCTACCATATTGGCTGCTGTGAGAATTGTCTTTTCATCATAAGTCATAACAGTATTAAGAGTATCAAAATATACTTTAATTTGAGACGAGATATATGACGATCCAGTTTTATCTTGAGCTTCCTCCAGATAGAGAAGTATTCGGTGGATTTCTTTTTTTTGTTCATCAGAAAGAGGTTGGTTTCTAGCTGCTGCCTGGGATAGATGAATACTAGAGTTACCAGCTTGAGCAGCCAAGGCAGGAATTGTTGCCGCTTGTTCAAGAGTTGCGCTGAGAGCACGAAATACATCTTCCTGCATTTCCAAATGAGCCAATTTTTCCCTAGCTTTTTGGATGTAATGGCGAGCTCCAACTGCACAAATAAGGGCTCCCAAGATAGGATGTCCTTCTTTTTGTTTTCTTTCTAACTGAAAAAGATCATGTGTGTCTGCAGCTAGATATGCCGCTGCTCTTCCCATGTCAAATTCTTCACCTGTTCCATATAATTGACTATTATATAAAAAAAATTCATCCAAGAGTTTCATTACAATTCGTGTATGAGTTCTATTGTGGTCACTATGTTCCGGCTTTTCCCAGCGTTCATGGGTATTTTCAATATTTCTATCAAGATGATCGTGGATTCCGTCTGTAGTTGCAAGCATAACTTCGTAGGTAGCTTGCCGTTTTTTCCTTAAATAGTACTCTGAAGGAGCATTAGGAGGCAATTCCATTCTTTCTCTGGCGGCTAGTTCTGCAGACGCCGAAGGAAGTCCAAAATCTTCTGAAGAGATAATACCTTCTCTGAATAAATCCTGTAATGTGTTCCAATCTAAATAAGATATAGTTTCTCTCATGAGATATATTCTATCTGAGATATTCGTTAGAATGCAATTTTCTGTTTACGGCAACACGCGGAATCGAAGTTGTTTTCAGAGATCCTATCCGCGAAACTCGAGATTAAAATGATATCCGTATTTTATATCCGTATGAGCTGCCTCTTGCCGGCTAAGACCAGTAGTAGCATCGGTTCTTAATTGTTTGATTACTGCTTCAGAAGTTTGCTGATAAAACATGGATGTATAGAAGTATTATGTATTAGGTATTACGTATTAAGTATTAAGAAGAGAATCTTTTTATACATAATACTTTCTACTTAATACTTACTACCTAAATTATTCCTCCAAATCTTGACGGTAGCAGAAATGAGAGGATAAAGTTGACAATCGGAGACAGAAGTGAACCTATCGGTGATCCGCCGAAAAAGGGGAAAATCAGAAAAATCAAGAAAATCATTCCATATGAAGACAGCTCCATCCAGTCGCCATAGTACTTTTTGGGCAGAATTCCGGCAACCACGGTAAATCCATCCAAAGGATGGATAGGGATAAGGTTAAACACCGCCAAAAGAACGTTAAAATAAATAAACATCCTTAGGACTTCATACAGGCTAAGACTGATTACCAAAGGAAAGTTGCCTGTTATCCGTAGGATAAGGCTGGCAGCTATTGCAATAAGCAGGTTAGACAGTGGTCCGGCAAAAGAGATGAAAGCAGCATCTTTCTTGGGGTCACGCAGATTAAAGGGATCAAACGGCACCGGCTTTCCCCAGCCAAAACCGGCAAAAAACAGCAGAAGTGTCCCGATCGGATCCAGGTGGGCGCCGGGATTAAGTGTCAGCCTGCCGGCAATTCTGGGAGTAGGATCTCCCAGACGATCGGCGGCAAATGCATGAGAAAATTCATGGACAGAAATGGCTAAGATCAATAGACCTGCCACCATCAAAAATGCCAAGGGGTTCTGGAAAAAAAGACTAAACATCTTGTTTCAATAAACAGTTTCTGGTATAGTATAACAATAATTTAACTCAAAACGCAAAAGGAAAAAAAGCAATTAGCTATTAGCAATTAGCTATTAGTAATTTGCGATTAGCTATAGGTTATAAGCTATTGAATTTTGCTTCTAAAGACTAACAACTAAAAGCTAACAACTGTCTTGTTAAACCATGGCTTACCAATGTGAATATTGCCAAAAAGGAGTTGCCCGCGGTCATGCGGTTTCTCATGCAAAAAACAGAACCCGCAGACTTTTTAAGCCCAATTTGCAGAAGCTAAAAGTCATAAGAGACGGGGTTTTGCAGCGGGCGAAATTATGCACTGCCTGTATCAAAAGGTTAAAAAGAGACGGCAGGATAGGAACTTTTTTCCTGCGCAAAGTTAGTACCATACAGAAGCCCGAGATGAAAGCCCCAACCAAGTTGTCGGAAATAAAAGAAAAAAAGGCGGTTGCAAAGAAAGAAGTTAAAAAGGCAGAAAAAGAAAAAGCGCAAGAAAAGGCTAAAGAAGCTTTAAAAATAGAAGAAATCGTGGGTCGGCCCGGAAGCAAATAAATACAAATACTAGCTAAACCAAAAATATAGGCCAAATCCCAAAAGAGAGAGTCCGGCAACCAGCTTCATCTTTGGTTGTGCCCGGTGGGTAAAATCCTCAATAGCCAAATAATCAATTCCTTTCACAAAAACTCCGGCAATCATTATCAGGGGAAGAACAAAAAGCAAATTGTAATAAAGCAGATAGGCTAAAATAACCGGTTTTGGCAGCCCGGAGGAGGCCAAAACTTGGGCAGTTCCGGCATAAAGCGGCAGGGAACAGGGTGCCTTAAACAGAGTGACGAGGATCGCAAAGATTATTGTGGCAGGATAATTGGCTCTCTTGACGAAATTTTTCAGCTTTTTCTGGACGGAAAGGGGAATCCGCAGATTGGGACCAAGGTTGGGGGCGAACGCATCTTTTAGGGTCCAGGCAGCAAAAAACAAAAAGAGAAGAGAAAAAATTCTTCCCAAAGGTTGTTTCCAGGTTGAAAGAGTTAAAAATATACTCAATTTATAGAGAACGAAGCCTACTATAAAGTAGGTAAGATAAACAGTCAAAATATAAACGATAGCTGTCGGCAATATTTTATCTTTTCGCTGTAGGAAAATCAGAAGGTATCCCAAAAGAAATACCAGCATGGCGATAGCACAGGGATTCAGTCCGTCTATGAGTCCGGCAAAAGTCACCAGAGGAAGAGTAAGGTTCTGTTTTTCGGATAGATAACAGACTGCTTGCGTACAGGTGTTATTCATTGATATATTTTAGCGAAAAACTTTTTAAAATCAAGTTAAGATTGTTGCAGGGGGAAAAATCATTTAGGCTGATATTTTTCTATCAATTTATCGATTTTTGGTAATGTTTGTTCCAGTCCGAATAATACATTATGATATATTATATCATATATGGCTTCATCTGAAAGTAGTGTATACTCACCTGAAGAATTATTTGAGAGGATAACACAAAAACTAGCAGAAGGTCCGGCTCAACTACCTGACCGGATTGATTATGCATATAATAGCGCCATTGATAATATGATTAGAGGTTGGGGAGCAAGCGACAAAACCAGTGTAAATTTTCCTTCATATGATAAATTATCTGATAGGGAGGAAATTATTCTTTTTCGAGGAGTAGAAAACAGTTCTAATCAGAAAAGAGAATTGGTGAAAGTTGCCCAGATCATTCGTTACAAAGGATGTTTAATGGGGAGAGGTGAGCCACGCAAGCTAACAGTTCTTGGAGGTGACGAGAAAACTCGCTTTAAAAATTTGCAGATTATTTTGGAAAATTTGGAAAAATATGGTGTGTATCTTTTTAGTAACAAAGACCAAGAAAGGCTCAAGATGATGTAATTAAGTCAATACCTCTACCTATACTTCTGATTTATCCAATAAAAAGCCAAATACATCTAGTAAAAAGCCAAAGGGCAAAAAAGGCAGATAGTAAGGTAATCCCCACCAATGTAAGCGATCGCATGTAAATGTGGGGAGAGGGGCTATCTAGAACTTATTTCAAAACCCTCAATGTCTTTTCGACGGAGTCCCGCCGTTGGCGGGGCGACTGAGAAATCTAGCGAAGCGCACTATCGTGCTAGAATTCTCAACCCGATTAAATCGGGGCTCGAAATGACGGGGCAAAAGCATAGGTTTTGAAACTGGTTCCAGACTATCTTTTCATATCTTCAAAGTGAAGCTCCATGGGCTTACGCCCATGGCATCTCCTCTAGCAGGGTTTCGTACTGGAGTGAACCCCTGTACCGTCCTGCACCAGACGGTGCGGGACTGGTACATGGGTAAAGTAGTTCGTATAAGACGCCAAAGAGTAAAAAAGTAAGAACCTAGAGGTAAACAAAATATTATTGGACTACAACCAGCTATCTCCTGGTAAATATAACCAATTCAGGCGATCGCTTGCATTGGTTATAAATCAGAGAAGTTGGAGCATAAAGAGGCTATGATTATGTATTATTGTTGATTAGATGGGATGCAAAATAAATCAATTTTCAGCACCAATTAAAGGGTTGAGCACCGAAATAATTATGATGACTTGCTGGATGGAGGCTTTTTAGATAAAATAGAGTATATGGTTTATCTCTGGGATTATGATGAGAAGGAGCTGAAAAAGACCGAGAAAGGAAGGATTTTTCTTTTGGAAAGGATGATAAATTTCGGTCCAGGCAAAAAGAAAATTAAGCTTTCACAAGTCAAAAAATACTGGAAAAAGCTCAACCTTAGTCCTTTAGCTCATCGTTTATATGAACTTTTAATATGGGGAAAGTACAAATCCTCACCAAAGAGCAAGAGCTTATATTGGCAGCTATAAATAATCATAGGTACTTCCAGGAGAATTTCTATTTTACGGGAGGGTCAGTTCTTGCTGAGTTTTATCTGCAGCATCGTTACTCTGAAGACCTGGATTTTTTTACAGATAAAAGACTCGATAATGAAATAATATTTACCTCTATTTCCGCTTGGAGCAGGCAGTTTAACTTTAAATTCAGTTCAAGATTTGTGGAAGTTGTGTATCGTTTTGACCTAACTTTTAAAAATAATAGAAAATTAAAGCTAGACTTTGGATTTTATCCTTATAAAAGAATAGAAAAAGGATTCACTTATAAAAACATTAAGATTGATAGCTTGAGGGATATTGCCACCAATAAGTTAAATACCGTTAATCAACGGACAGAAGTTAAGGATTTTGTTGATTTATACTTTATTCTTCAAGATAAATATACTATTTGGGATCTTTTATATAGCGCCGAGGTAAAATTTATAAATATGGACATTGATATCGAGCTTTTAGCAATGGATTTATTAAAAGTTGATGATTTTGTTATTCTTCCCAGGATGATTAAACCTCTTACTTTCGAACAACTGAATGACTTCTTCCGGCAAAAAGCCAAAGAGTTGGGAAGAAAGGTAGTAAAATAATCCCCACCAATTCAGGCGGTCGCTTATAAATGTGGAGAGAAGGGAATTTGGATCTTAAGAAGGCCAACAATTGCAACTAAAAGTTATTGACACTTTCAATTATCAGATAATTCGACCAACTAGCTTATCCTCTTTTAGTGCCTCAATTTTCACTTGTTTGATATCTCCGGAAAGATTCTTGGAGGATTTAATAAAAACCGGGATTTGGTTGTCAAGAAGGGCCTCCTGATAGTCATTTTTTCGTTTGTCCAAAAAAAGAGCCGGAAAAGTCAAACCAATGTGCTTAACCAGAAATTTCCGGTATTTTTGTCTGCCAAGGTTGGCCAGCCACCTGGCTCTTTTGGCTTTTACCAGAGGAGAAGGTTCCTGTAATCTTCTGGCCAAATAAAAAGCCGCGGTTGGCTGCCGCAGGGAGAATCTGAAGATGTGAAATTTGGCGATAGGGGATTGAGCAAGATAATTATAGGTATCTTCATAGTCAGAGTCTGTTTCATCTAAAAACCCCGCGATTATATCTGTCCCTATAAAGGCAAAAGGATTAATTTTTACCAGAGTATTGATTTTTTCGGAATATTCTTCCAATGTATATCCTCGTTCCATTAATTTAAGGATTTTATTTGAGGCGGATTGCAGGGGAATATGAAAAAAGTCAATCAGTCTTTGGCTATCGGCATATTTTTTGTAAAAAGCCAGAAATTTCCTATCGATGCTGCCAGGATCAATCGAGCCAAAACTGATCCTGGGCACTTTTGTTCTTTCCATGATATTTTTTATTAGATCCACAAATGATTCTTTGGTATCAAGTCCATAAGCCTGGGTATTGACAGCAGTCAATATTACCTCGCTGATTTTATCTTCAAGCTCTTTAATACCCGATACTAAATACTTGATACTTTTGGACTTTGCTTTTTTGCGAAGATAGGGGACTATACAGTAAGTGCAAAACTTCTGGCAGCCGTCCTGGATTTTGAGAAGGAGGCGCCTTGAGGAAAGATATTTATTATAGCTTCCAATATAATGACGCCATTTATTGCGGTCGCAAAATTTGGCGTCAATATGAAAGCTATTATTTTCCTCCTTTTTTGTCAATACACGAATAATATAATTCTTGCTTGTGTTGTCAATTACCCAGTCTGCATTGCCGATTGTTATTTTCTCTCTTATCCATTTGGTCGCCGCACAGCCGGTGATGATGATTTTTGCTTTGGGATGCTTTCTTTTTATTTGATTTATAAACTGTCGGGCCTCTCTTTCGGCTTTGGCGGTTACGGCACAGGAATTGATAATATAGATTGAAGGATCGGCAATAGAATATTGAAAGCCGAAAGACAAAAGTTCTCTATCCAGTTCTTCCTTTTCCGCCTGATTTACCCTGCAGCCAAAAGCATATGAGGCAAAGGTTTTGCTCATAGAGATATTGTAACATGAAGTCCTGTATTCTGGAGTCAGAATAGGAATTTATTACTCAAAATCAAGAAAAATTTGCAAAATTTGCTCGTTTGTGGTATGTTACACCGTCAAATCGGCAAAAATATCAATTATTTCAATTATTTGTTAATTAATAAAATAACCAAATTTATGGGTGATTCTGTAATTCAAAAATCAGCGCTCTCTATTCCTTTTGTGCAAAAGGAGGCAGAAGCCTGGGTAGTAAACAGCATTAAAGCCAGGATGATAATAAAGCTGGATGGTCTTTTGGAAAAAGAAGGCAGAGACAATATCCGCAAGCTTTTCCTGGTGCCGATTTTTTCCATCAGTGAGTTAAGCAAAAGGGTGGAGACTCAAGCTCCGGAGATTAAAACCCTATTTTATCGGGAACTGATGGAAACCGTTGCCCGAGTTAAGAAAGACTATTAAAAAGAATTTTTCCTGAATTCCGCTTCCACTCTTTCGGCTAAAAAGATTTTCATGAGCGACTGGTAAGGAACATCTCTTTTGTTGGCCAGCTGTTTTAATTGTATCAGCAGGAATTCCGGCAATCTTAGGGAGATCGACTTAGTTGTTGGTTTGAGATTAGGAAAGATGGCTTCTTCAGCTTTTGACCAATCTATATATTCGGTAGAATCATGAGTGG
>Ga0194125_10011625_pt1 | contig 11748 bp, 10 predicted proteins | sample TA2KigC250mmetaG_FD_148626 | JGI IMG/M metagenome (GOLD analysis project Ga0194125, IMG submission 148626) | Freshwater microbial communities from Lake Tanganyika, Tanzania - TA2015034 Kigoma Deep Cast 250m | ecosystem: Environmental > Aquatic > Freshwater > Lake | place: Tanzania: Lake... | reverse complement strand
TCGTCCTGAATCACAGCTCCTATTATTTCATCATCAAATGTTTGTATAACCAATGTTTTCATCGGTATTCCCTCCCCTTAAATACGTAATGATGCATAAACTTGTACTTGGCCAGACTTCTCCTCTTCAAGCGCTCAGGATCATGAACATAAGCCCCATAGCTTTCGGCAAAATCCTCCCGCTCATTTGTCCAAGCATAGGCGCTCACGAATTGTCTGCGAGCACTATTGTCGTATATTTCGCGCCATTCTGTCCTTTGTCCTTCCTCAAGATTGTAGTAAACGTTATGGGCGACTTCATGAGTTATTGTTTGTTTCATCCCTTCGGCATCGTGTGACCCCTCAGGTGATTGCCTGTTGATCTTTATCCTGCTCACCCCATACTCATCGGTTATACACCTTCCTGCTACGTATGTACTTTCATCACCGATGTATTCATCGGTGTAATCGATTTCCTCAATCCGCCTGACATCGCTATGCTCTTCTGGCAATTCGGTGGAGAGATATTCTGCTACGTCCTCATTGCGCAATATCTCCGATTTCTCGAAGCCTTGAACGACAATCAGTAGCATTTATCTGATACCCGCATCTTTGTACTGGTTGCAGCGGGGGCAGCAGTAGAGCAGATTTTCAAGATTATCGCTGCCACCTTTGGCTCTCGATTGATAATGGTCAACCGTAAGTTCACCGCCCGCGTCCGTTTCCGTGACACCGCAATACTCACAGGCGAAGTTAGCGCGCTGCCGTACTTGCTCTCGAATATCGTCGGTGATTGTCACGCTGGTTGTGCCTCAAGTATATGAACCAGTTGGCGGCGCAGGATAGCGATTTCGTGTCGCAAGGTCTCGTTCTCAGAAGCAACTTTTTGGATACGTTTTGTGACCGTCATTAACTGGGCCAACGCCGCGTCCACTTGGGCTTGGAGCGTGGCCAATGTTCTTTCGCCAGTCGCTAAGCCTAATGTCTTGCTCTCAGCAGTATCTTGACTTGCGTACCAGTTTTCCAATTGCTTCTGTTCTTCTGCCAAGAGTGTCTGACCCCGTGTAGCCCTATCATGTAATTGTTTGGCAAGGTTGTCAGAAACCATTTTGGGACTCCTTTCAGCGCTCATTAATCGCCTCGGTTTCCTGAGTTAGACTATCTCATGCTTGTTCTGAGCTCTGTCGAAGAGCTTGCCCCGATTTCGTGGGCTACCAATATGATACCATAGGATGTCACGGATGTCAACAGGGAATTCATGTCTACGTAGATTATACCAGCGATGCCAGGATTTTGCTTGACCCGAACCGACCAGCTTCATGACCTCAACCTGACTTTCCTGACCCTCCTTAGCAGGCTGACTTTACAGTCAATCGCCTTCGTAGTAAAATAGGCCTGCATCTCAGAGCGAGGAAATTTGCATGAAATACCTTGGAGATAGATTCGCCAAAGGCAGCCTGAGATTTGCCTTCCTGCTGATGGGCTTCAGCTTCACGGTGATGCAGACGCTGATGGCCAGGGAGCTGCTGGTGAGCTTCGCCGGCAATGAGCTGTCCATCGGGCTGGTGCTGGGGAGTTGGCTGATCCTGGAGGCGGTGGGTAGCGGGCTGGCGGCCAGGCTGGCTGGACGGGTGAGGGGCGGGGCCCCATCCTACGCCGCTCTGCAAATGGCCCTCTCTTTGCTCCTCCCCCTCTCGGTCTACGCCGCTTTCACTGTGCGCCGCATCGCGGGCATCACGCCCGGCGAGGGGATGGGCCTGCTGCCCACTTTCTACTCCGCTTTCCTCGTCCTCCTCCCCCTGGGCCTGGTTGACGGGGCCATGTTCACCTTCGGCTGCCGGGCCTACGCCAGGGAGGTCCCTGCCATCGGCCACGTCTACGTTTTGGAAGCCATCGGCGGCATCATCGGCGGGTTAGTCTTCACCTACCTCTTCATCCCCCATCTTCACTCCATCCAGGTAATTCTGATATTAGCCACCCTCAACCTGGCCTCAGCAGCCTCCCTCCTGGTCCCTAGTCCCCAGTCCCTAGTCCCCAATCCCAAGTCCGTTAAATCCTACAGTCCGTTGTTCCTCCTCCTGGCCGCCAGCCTCTATTTGCTCCTCTCTCCCCAGGCCGATGCCATCCACCGCTGGTTCGTGGGCCAGCAGTGGCGGGGATACAACCTGGTCTACTATGGGAACTCCATCTACGGCAACGTGGCTGCTATCAAACAGGAGGAACAGTACACTTTCTTCGCCAACGGCGTCCCCATCCTCACCGCCCCCGTCCCCGACATCACCGCGGTGGAGGAACTGGTGCACCTGCCGATGTTGTTCGTTCCCCAGCCCAGGAGGGTGCTGGTGGTGAGCGGAGGCGTGGGCGGGGTGTTGAATGAGATTCTGAAGTACCCGGTGGAGAGGGTGGACTACGCCGAACTGGATCCCCTCCTGATCGAGGCCGTGCAGAAGTTCCCAACTCCCTTGACAACCAGCGAATTGAGCGATCCCAGGGTTCACATCCAGCACGTGGATGGCCGGCTGCTGGTCAGAAAGCTGGCGGCTGGAGGGAATGAAAGGTATGACCTGGTCATCGTCAACCTACCCTACCCTTCGACGCTCCAGCTCAACAGGTTCTACACCGTGGAATTTTTCCGCCTGGTGCGGGAGATCCTGACCGAGGAGGGGGTGGTGGCCCTGCCCTCGCCGGGGACGCTCACTTACATGAGCCCTGGGATGCGCAACCTGAATGTTACCATTTACGAAACCCTGAAGCAGGTTTTTCCTCACACGCACGTCATCCCCGGCGATACGAATCTCTGGTTAGCTTCGCCGGAAGCGCCCTTGGAGGCCGTTTCGCTGGAAACGCTCGTCCGACGCTGGGAGGAGAGGGCTTTGCCCACCAGCCTGATGACGGGTTTCCACGTGCGGTTGAGGTTGGACGAACGGTGGCTGGTCTGGTTTTGGGATTCCATGCAAAAACGAGGCAACGAGGCAACGAGGCAACAAGGCAACGAGGGGAGGGAGGATGAAGGGGGAGTGAACCAGGATCTTCGCCCTTCGGGATTGCTGTATGGCCTGTTCTACTGGAACGAGCTTTTCTCCCCCGGTTTCACTGGGTACTTCGAGTTCCTGGAGCGGATCAGTCTGCCGCTTCTTGGCGCCATCGTAGTTTTGCTGACTATAGCCTTTCTGGTAGCGAGGAGGTTGAGCCGCAGGGCGAGGGTGGCCTCTGTTCCCATCGTCATCGTCACCACCGGCTTCGCGGGGATGGCCTTCGACCTGCTGGTCCTCTTCGCCTTCCAGGCCTTCTACGGTTACGTTTATCAGCAGATAGGGCTGCTGGTCACAGCCTTCATGGCTGGCCTGAGCCTGGGAGGATGGGTCATGACCCGGCGGGTGGAGCGAATCGAGAAGGGCAAATCCGTCCTTCTGAGGCTTGAGGGGATCATCGCTGCCTGCTGGCTCCTTTTCCCCGCCGCCCTCACGATTTTATATGCCCAGGCAGGCCGGCCTGGGGTCTCCGCCGCCGTGGGGCCGATCCTGCTTGTCCTGAATGCCCTGGCCGGGTTTCTGGTCGGCATGGAGTTCCCCCTGGCCAGCAAGATGTACCTGAGGGTGAGCCTCAGCGAGACGGCCGGTACCCTCTACGCCTCCGACCTCCTGGGTGCCTTCCTGGGGTCTCTGCTGGTCTCGGTGATGCTTCTCCCCGCCCTGGGCGTCCTGGAAACCTGCCTCCTGGTAGCGGTGTTAAAGCTGGGCAGCCTCGTTCTGGTAGCTACCATGCGCACCCCGTAACAGCTCTATCTCTCAATCCTCAGTAGATGGTAATTTTGAAGCAGAGCGGGCTCCCATGCCCGCGAATCGGCGGCGTGGGAGCCGCCGCTGCTAGCAATTTTCTCTCTACTGATCCTACCAAATCCCCGGTATCCTCTCCCCGCAGAACTTGCACCTCCCGTCAGCCACGTTGTTCTCCAATACGGCGAAGCCCGCCCTGAGGATGAGCAGCTTGCCGCACTTCGGACAGTAGGTGTTATCCCTCTCGTGCCCCGGCACGTTCCCAATGTAGACGTATTGCAGCCCCACATCTTGGGCAATCCCCCTGGCCATCTCCAGGGTTGAAACAGGGGTGGGAGGAAGATGGGTCAGCTTGTAATTTGGAAAGAACCTGGTGAAGTGCAGGGGGACGTCATCGCCCAGGTTCTCCCTGATCCACTGGCACATCTCCCTTATTATCTCCGGGCCGTCGTTGAACGTGGGGACGACGAGGTTCACTATCTCCAGATAGACTTCCTCTTCCCTCACAATGTTCAGGGAAGTCAGCACGGGCTCCAGCTCTGCTGAGGATACCTCATGGTAAAATTCGTCTGTGAAGCCCTTGAGGTCTATCTTCACCGCGTCCACCACCTTGAGCAGTTCCCTCAGGGGCTCGGGATTGATGAAGCCGTTGGAGACGATGGAGGTCATCAGCCCCCTCTCCCTGGCGAATTTCGAGACGTCGTACATATACTCGTAGAAAGCGATGGGCTCGGTGTAGGTGAAGGAGACGGATTCCGCCCCCTCCCTCAGCGCAAGCTCCACCGCTTCCTCCGGGGATAGCTCATAATACTCCCTTTCCTCTATCCTGGCCTGGGAGATCTGCCAATTCTGGCAGTATTTGCATCTGAAATTGCAGCCCACGCTTGCCAGGGCCAGGCGCTTGTGGCCGGGGACGAAATGGTACAGGGGAGCGTTCTCGGGCCTGGTCATGTTGACGGTGCAAGGCTTCCCGTAAGCCAAGGTGTAGAGCTTACCCCCTCGGTTCTCCTTGTTGCGGCAGAAGCTCCTTCCCCCATCTGGGATAACGCACCTTCTTGGGCAGACCTCGCACTGGACGTTTTCGCCCTTCAACCTGCGGTAAAACTGTGCCTCTTTCAGGGATACTTCCTTCTGCTCTGTCACTGGAGAAGTTTGTTCCCACCTGGCACAAGAAAGGAGAGCTCCACCGCCCAAGGCGCAGATGCCGAGACCACTTAGCCCCTTCATGAAATCACGTCTGCTCATCCTCCTCATCTGAGATCGCCTTTTCAGAATCCCCCCAGATGCCCGGTATCTCGTGCCCACAGAAGCGACATTTCCCGTCCTCAACATCCGAGGAGACCACCTCAAAATGGATCCGATGAATCACCCGCTCCCCACACCTTGGGCAAAAGGTGCTGTTGTGCTCGTGGCCGGGGAGGTTGCCGATGTAGACGTACTGCAATCCCTCCTCGTCGGCGATCCCGACCGCTGCCTCCAGGGTCTCGACGGGGGTGGGAGGCAGGCTGGTCAGCTTGTAGGCGGGGAAGAAACGGGTGAAGTGGAGGGGCACCTGGTCTCCCAGGTTCTCCCTGATCCAGACGCACATGCGCCTGACGTCGTCCAGGTCGTCGTTGAGGGTGGGGATGACCAGGTTCACTATCTCCAGGTGTTTCCCGGCCCTTTTGATGTTTTGCAGCGTCTCCAGCACCGGCTCCAACTCCGACTCGCTGACCTGTTCATAGAACTGCGGGGTGAAGGCCTTGAGATCTACGGTGACGGCGTCCACGAATCTGAGGAGTTCGAGCAAGGGCTCAGGCCTTAGCGATCCGTTGGTGTGGAAGAGAGTCCGAAGCCCCGTTTCCTGGGCCAGCTTGTTGATATCGTACATGTATTCGTAGAACACCGTCGGCTCGTTCATGGTAGAGGAGATGGACTTGCAGCCTCGTTCCACAGCCATGGCAACGATCTCTTGCGGCGACAAATCCTGATTCCTCGTCTCCTCCACGCTTCTCTGGGAGATGTGCCAGTTGTGGCAGAATTTACACCTGAAGTTACAGCCCGCGGTGGCCAAACCCAGATTGCCATGCCCAGGCAACAGGTGATACATTGGCTCCAATTCGATGGGGTCTATCTGAACGGCACATGGTTTGCCGTAGACCAAAGTGTAGAGTTTCCCTCCCCTGTTCTCTCTGGCTCGGCAGAACCCCCTTTTCCCCTCGGCGATGATGCATTCCCTGAAGCAGAGCTGGCACCATACCGTCTGGCGAGGCGACTGTTCATACCACCTGGCCTCACGAAGACCTTCCGCATCTGGCGAGGGCGCAGGACGCTCGGAGGAACAGTTGCTGATAACCGTGAGCCCTCCCAGCCCCAGACCCAGCAACCCCAGCTTTTTGAGAAATTCTTTTCTGGTTAGAGGCTCTCTAAACGAGATCATGGCACTATCCCCTGGTAGCCAACACGGTGATGGCCGCTGGCCCCTCTACTGGACATTGGTATTCACAGGTGCCGCACCCCACACATTGCCCTTCCTTAACCGTAGGACGATAGCTGCCATTCATCCAGCGGAGCTCGATGGCCTCATAGGGACAAACCTGGCTACAGACCAGGCAGGTTATGCCCTCAGACCACGACAGGCAGCGCTGCCTGTCAATACCTGCCAGGCCGATTTGGGTCCTCCTTTTTTCCTCCAGCGTCAGTTCGCTGATGGCGCCGCTGGGACAGACCCGACCGCAGAGGAGACAATCCGCCTGGCAGGGCCCGATCCTGGGCATCAGGCGGGGGGTGAGGAGGCCCTCGATTCCCGCCTCAAAAAGGGCAGGCTGCAGGCCGCCGGTGGGACAGACCTGCACGCACTTTCCACACCTGACACAGGAGGCTACGAACTTATCCTCCTCGAGGGCTCCCGGCGGTCTGATCACGCCTCGCCCTCTGCTCCCTATCAGCCGACTGGCCCTCAGGGAGGCTGCCGCCAGTATCCCCACGCCCAGGGAAGCGAGGAAACGACGCCGCGACAGGTCGAATTTGTCCTCCGGATTTATTTTGGGCCAGCGGGTCTGAAAAGTTATGGCCTCCACCGGACAGGCGCCAAGGCAGCTACGACACTGGAGGCACTCGCTCTTCAGGTATGGGGAGGGAGACATCCCCACCGGGCAGGCTTCTTGACAGGCCAGGCAATCGTCACACTCCTCGCTCACCCGTCTTTGGAAGACGTTAAACCTGGCTAAAAGGCCCAACAAACCTCCCAGGGGGCACAGATTACGGCACCAAAACCTGGGCCCGATGACATTCAGGGCCACGATGGCCAGGAGGATGGCCCACAGCAAGATAGCCAGAAAGACGCCGGAACGAAGGCCCATGGTGAACGTCCTGGTCAGCGTGGCCAGGGGATCGAACAGCCAAACGAAACTCGCCGAGAACAAAGCTGCGGTGAGGATAAAGATCAACAGCGGCTCTTTCAGTTTGAAGGTTGAGGTTTGAAGTTTGAAGGTTGAGGTTTGAAGTTTGAAGGTTGAGGTTTGAAGTTTGAAGTGGATGCTTCCCAGGGGGCAGATCCAGCCGCAGAAGAACCTGCCCAGGATGACCGTAGAGGATAGAAGCAACAATGCGGGAAGAGCCTTGATCACCAAAGTTCGAGAGGAGATCATGCTGACCAGACCCAACAAGGGATCGGTTCTCAAGAATAAATCCACCGCCAGGGTCGAAGGCAAGGGGGATCTGGTCCTGATCAGGAGGTAGCCGAACAGGGCCAGAAAAAGAAGCTGGCTAGACTTCCTCAATACTCTCATCTAAACTCAGCTCCAAATGCCGGGTATCTGGTGGCCGCAAAAGCGGCACTTTCCGTCCTCGACGTCCAGCGAAAGCACGCTGAAATGCACCCGATGAATGATTCGCTCCCCACACTGCGGGCAGAAAGTGCTGTTGCGCTCGTGGCCGGGGACGTTGCCGACGTAGACGTATTGCAGGCCCTCCTCGTCAGCGATCCTGGCCGCCGCCTCCAGGGTCTCGATGGGGGTGGGGGGCAGGCTGGTCAGCTTGTAGGCGGGGGAGAAACGGGTGAAGTGGAGGGGCACCTCGTCCCCCAGGTTCTCCCTGATCCAGACACACATCCGCCTGATGTCGTCCAGGTCGTCGTTCAGGGTGGGGATGACCAGGTTCACTATCTCCAGGTGTTTCCCGGCCCTTTTGATGTTTTGCAGCGTCTCCAGCACCGGCTCCAACTCCGACTCGCTCACCTGTTCGTAGAACTCGGCGGTGAAGGCCTTGAGATCTACGGTGACGGCGTCCATGTGCTCAAGGAGGGCGAACAGGGGCTCGGCGCTTATGGACCCATTGGTGTGGAACAGCGCCTTCAGCCCGCTCTCCCTGGCCAGCCTGGCGGTGTCGAACATCTGCTCGTAGAAGACGGTGGGCTCGTTGTAGGTGAAGGACACAGCATCGCACCTGGCACGCATGGCCAGTTCGACCACTTTGGACGGGGGAGCGAAATAGTTGACGGTCTCGTCCACACTTCTTTGCGACATGTGCCAGTTGTGGCAGTGTTTGCAGCGGTTGTTGCAACTGGCCGTGCCGGTGCAGAAGATGGTCCCTCCCGGCAGCGTATGAAAGGACGGCTCTTTCTCTATGGGATCAACCTGGAGAGCGCATGGCTTGGCATAGACCCGCGTGTAGTATTTGCCGCCCACGTTCTTCTTGTTGCGGCAAAAGCCCAGCTCGTTTTCCGCAACGACGCATTGCCTGAAACACAACTGGCATTGAACTGCATTTTTGTCCAGCGAAACGTAGTATCTCGCCTCGTGAAGCTCCCCTGACAGGGGGGTAGGCTCTTCGAGCCCCATTCGGTCATCCTCCCTATGCTGCGGCAATAGCGATTCAACACTGGCGCAGGAAACCATACTGGCACCCAACCCGGCGGTGAGTGCCCTTTTGACAAACTCCCTTCTCGTTAGCTCTCTCATGATCATCACCTGCCCTTGTCACTTATCCCTTGTCCCTTATCCCTTGTCCCTTGTCCCTTGTCCCTTGTCACTTATCCCTTGTCCCTTGTCCCTTATCCCTTGCCCCTTGTCCCTTGTCCCTTATCCCTTGTCCCTTTCCTACAGTAGAAACACAGCATGGTGCTGCCGTATCGGCGCTGATCCACCAGTTCCAGGCTTTTCAACTCCAGGTCCTGGTATTCTTTGGGAAAGATCTGGGCGATGGCCAGGCCGCCCTCGGTCAAAAAGCCTTTCCCATCCAGGGCCAGCAGCGTCTCTGCCCAGAGGCCCTTGTACTGGGGTGGAGCGATGTAGATCAGGTCGAATCTCTCGGCCGGTTCCCTGGCCAGAAACCTGAAGACATCGTCCCGAATCACCTCTGCTTGAGCGGTCAAACCCGTTATCTTGAGGTTCTCTTTGATGGTCTCGATGGCTCGCCGTTCCCGTTCCACGAATACCACCCGCCGCGCCCCACGACTGAGGGCTTCGATGCCCACGCTCCCCGTGCCGGCGAAGAGGTCAAGGAAGAGGGCGTCTACCACCTGGTCGCCTAGGATGTTGAACAGGGACTCTTTGGCCCGGTCGGTGATAGGGCGGGCAACGCTGCCTGGCACCGACCGCAGCTTCCTACCCTTGGCCTTCCCCGCTATGACTCGCACGGCATCTCCTCACTTTTACTTCAAAACGCCGAAGGTTACCAGCTCGATGCCCAGCTCGCCGATCCTCTGTTTGACTCTGGGGTGACATAACAGCTCCAGCTCCCTCTCCCGCTCTGGGCCGTAGGCGCTCTTGGTTAGGAGCTCCTCGTCGGGCAGGCCAGGGTGGGTCATCAGCTCGCTGACGCCTTCGGGCAGCCCTGCGAGGATGTCGAGCAGGTTGTCCAAAGCCACGGCATCCTCGCCGTAGAAGCTGTGGACGAAATGATCGGGGTGGGGTATCCCTCTGGCTTTTACCAGGGCGATGTCCTGGCGCGCCATCTCCCGCAGAAAGTCGAGGGGGATTTCCTGGAAGACGTCCACGCTGCCCACCGCCCCGCTTAATTCCTCCTCAGGAGGGAAGGGTAGCCGTATTGGTAAGCCGTACTCCTCCGCCAGCTCGACATAAACGGCAAAGAAGGGTGGATAGAGGTGGACGAAGTGGTGGCAGTCCAGGTGGTCGGGTTCGCGTCCGGAGGCGCGGAAGCGCTCGATCTGGGCTCTGAGCTCGGCTTTCAATTCATTTGTCTCTATCCGTCCTGGATGGGATAGGATTGCCTCCTGGCTGTGGAAATGGCCATCCTCGTCCACCAGGCTGGGTATCTCCGGGGGAGGGAGGAGGGGACGCCAGGCGGTGAAAACCAGGTGCACGCCCATCCCCAGGTCCGGGTAGTCACCGGCCAGTCTCAGAGCTTCCTCCACGTTGGGCATGTTCATCATCACCGTGGTGCTGGTCACCACACCATCACGATGAGCCTGGATGATGCCCCGCGTTACCCCCTCGGTGCGTCCGTAGTCGTCGGCATTAACAATCAGTTGTTTTGTCATGCTCTCCTCCAGTCTCTAATCTCCAATATCCAATATCTCTGTCAGCACATCGGGACGGTTGGTGATGATGCCGTCCACGCCCAGGGCGATCAGGCGCTTCATCTCGGCGGGTTCGTCCACCGTCCAGACGTTTACTCGATAGCCCCTTTCTCTGGCCCAATCCATGTAGTCCTGGGCTACCAGGTGCTTCTGCGGATGCAAGGCGTCGGGATCAGCCAGGAGCAGGAGCAGCGTCCGAAGCAGGTGAGCTGGCAGGTCAAAGTAGTAGAGCAGGCCGGTCGGGATGCGGGGGTTGAGCTTCTTGACACGACGCAGGGCGAGGGGGTTAAACGAGGAGACGATCACCCGGTGGACGAGGTTGTGATCTTCGATCAGCCGCACCACCTCGGCTACCAGATCAGCGCTGCCAAAAGCCCTGGCCTTCAATTCGATGTTCAGCAGCAGTTGGTGACCCACCTCGAGGATGACCTCCTCCAGGGTGGGGATGCGCTGGCCGGCGAACCGGGCATCGAACCAAGATCCAGCGTCCAACTCCCTCAGCTTGGCCAGGGTCTTGTCCTTGACCCGTCCCTGTCCGTTGGTGGTGCGGTCTACCGTGAAGTCGTGGATGACCACGGCCTCGCCATCTCTGGAAGCCTGCACGTCCAGCTCCACGCCGTCGGCTCCCATCTCCCTGGCCAGGCGAAAGGCAGCCAGGGTGTTCTCTGGAGCATGGCGGCTGGCCCCGCGGTGGGCGAAGTTCAAAACCTTGCTTTGATAGAGTTCTGGAGTCTGGCGAATTTTGGACATAATATCTTGGTGACAAGGGATAAGGGACAAGGGATAAGGGATAAGGGATAAGGGACAAGGGACAAGGGATAAGGGACAAGGGACAAGGGACAAGGGACAAGGAGGTCAGGCGTCCCTGGTCCCCGATCCCTGATCCCTGGTCCCCGATCCCTGATCCCTGGCCCCCGATCCCTGGTCCCTGGCCTCAAGGACCTCCCCCACCCGCAACACTTCCTCCTCGGTGTTGTAGCCGTGGGGAGAGACGCGGATGTAGTTTTCGCGCCGGGAGACGATGACCTTGTGGGCGATGAGTTTTTCGTAGTCGGCCTTGACGTTGGATGTGGGAAAGGAGACGATGGCCGAGCGATGCTCAGGCCGCAGGCAACTGGCGATCTGGTAGCCCCGCTCTTGCAGGTCTTCGATGAGGACATCGGTGAGGTGCAGCGTCCAGCGCTGGATGTCCTCGATGCCCACTTCCATTAGCAGCCTGACCGAAGCCAGCAGCCCTACCATGCCCACCAGGTTGGGTGTCCCCAGCTCGAAGCGCCTGGCGTTGGGCAGGAAGGTGAGGTTGTAATCGCGGAAGTTCTCAAAATCCACCACGCTCTCGGCACCGGCATAGGCCGGGATCATCTCTTCGATCAGCTCCCGACGGCAGAAGAAGAACCCCAGGCCGCACGGTCCCATCAGCCACTTGGGGCCGCCGCAGGAGAGCATATCAATCTGGCACTCCCTCACGTCGAGC
>Ga0194125_10011623_pt1 | contig 11749 bp, 10 predicted proteins | sample TA2KigC250mmetaG_FD_148626 | JGI IMG/M metagenome (GOLD analysis project Ga0194125, IMG submission 148626) | Freshwater microbial communities from Lake Tanganyika, Tanzania - TA2015034 Kigoma Deep Cast 250m | ecosystem: Environmental > Aquatic > Freshwater > Lake | place: Tanzania: Lake... | reverse complement strand
TCCGTTTTCGAACAAAAGCTCGCAGAGGCCATCAATTTTCAAAAATTAAGCCAATCCATTCAGCCCGAGGAAAACGAAGAAAAAGTGCTTGATATCCTTTTAGATTCTTGCATAGGCGCCTCTTATTCGGATGGAGCTTGGCTGGAATTAAAGGCTACTGCAGGTTCTTCTCCATTGATGTCCCTACGAGGATTAGATCCCACTACCCAATCTTCTCTATCCAAAGAAATTTCTTCCATGAATCAGGTGGTATCCTGGGAGCAAGTCAACGGAGCCGATCAAATTTCTCCCTTACCTCTACGGTTAAGCCACGACACCTTTAAGACGGCTTTGTTGGTTCCCCTCTTGATCAATAGACGGATGATAGGTAGAATTATTTTGGTTAAAGAAGTCAAAGAAGGGTACAACAAAGAAATGCTGGGGATCATAGGCACTTTTTCTAGGCAAGCCTGCATTGCAGTAGAAAATCACCAACTGCTCAAACAATCCCTACAAAATGAGCGGTACCAAGAGGAATTAAAAATCGCGCAAAGGGTACAAAAAGCTTTACTCCCCGTTCGCTTGGATCATTCATCCGCATTTACCTTATGTGCCTATTCCCATACAGCCGATGAGGTGGGAGGAGATTACTACGACACCTACAAGGAAAATGAACATACCTACGTCCTAATTATTGGAGATGTGTCAGGGAAGGGCACTTCTGCAGCATTCCATATGGCCCAAATGAAAGGTGTATTTCAGAGCTTGATTCAACTTGAAATCCAGCCTGCAGCATTCATGGCAAAAGCCAATGCCGCCCTAAGCAAATGCTTGGAAAAAAACCATTTCATTACCGCATCGATTTTCAGAATTGATTGTGAAAAGAAAGTTTTCACCCATGCTCGGGCAGGGCATATTCCTACGTTGATGTACCAGGCAAAAGAGAAAAAATCAGCCTTATTAGAAATAGATGGTCTTGGTTTGGGAATTTTAAGAAACCAGACTTATCAAAATCACGTTTACGAAAAAACCTATGCATTTGCTCCTGGAGATATCTTGGTCATGCTTACAGATGGAATTCTGGAAGGAAAAAACCAATACGGGGAACAATTTGGATATGAACGAATCAAAAATTTAGTAGAAGTGCATCATCATAAATCTCTTGAGGAAATACAACAACTCCTGATACTTGCCCTTCATGACTTTGTGGGAGGTGAGGGTATGATAGACGATGATTATTCCCTTCTACTTGTCAAATTTAGTTAATCACCACCCCTAAGGATATAGGCATGCTGCAACTAGAGAAACAAAAAAAAGGCACAAATGATCTCCTCAGATTGATTGGGGAAGTAGATGCCAGCAACTCCCTGATTCTAGATCAAGCCATTCAGGAGCTTATTCAGGAGGGTATTTCTACACTTTTGATCGATGGCAGTAAGTTAACATACATCTCTTCTGCTGGCCTCGGGGTTTTTATGTCTTACCTGGAAGAATTTAAGGAAAAGGGGATTAGTTTGGTGATATTTGGATTAAACGACCAAGTGAAAGAAGTATTCAAGATTCTTGGTTTGGATAAGTTGATCCCGCTAGTCATCGATCAAGTTGCCGCAGAAGCTCATCGCCATGAAGTATAAATTGCATTTGTCTTGTCAAACTTCTGCTCTTTCAGAATTGAGGACATTTTTGCATGGGACTTTATTTGAAGTCCAGCTCAATGACATAGAGCGTCATCAAGTCACTTTGGCAGTGGAAGAGGTCTGTGCCAACTTGATCATTCATTCCCATTCCTGCAATCCTAAGGAAAAAATTGAATTGGAAATTTTAAAAAATAGGAAAGGGGTGATTATTGAAATTACAGACCAAGGAGAGGCATTCAATCTGTTGGACTACGATGCGCCAGAGCTCAAGCAAGTCATGGAAGAAAAAAGAAAGGGGGGTTTAGGAATTATTTTGGTGAAAAAAATTATGGATGGAATTGAATTTGAATCCAAAAACGGTAAAAATATTTGTAGATTAATTAAAAATTTTCCCAGCTAAAAAAGCATGTGCTCCAGGCTTACTAGACTATCACAAAATTTCCTTTTAAATTTTGTACCTTTAAACGATTTTACGGCCTAACTATTCATGAATTACCGGACGCTTTCGGCATTTTTACTTATCGTTTCGTTAAAGCTAGTAGGCCTTTCCCTACCCTCAATAGCTCAGGTTCAGAAAGAGATTCTTTTTGCTTCAGGGCAAAAAGAAGTGGGCAAGGAAGAATTTATGTACCTAATCTCCAAAGGCAAGGGAGTAGGAAATGCTCCCGGGTCATTAAGTAGAGATGAGTTTGAAGAAAATTTTGATCTATTTTTAAAATTTAAACTCAAGGTTTGGGAAGCTGAATCTTTAGGCTTAGATACCACAGAAGAGTTTCGAAGAGAATTTGCATCTTTCAAAGAATCTCTAATTGCTCCCTTTCTAATAAAAAATTCTGTTCAGGAAGGGGAGCTTCGAAAAGTATATGGAAGAATGCAAGAGATGGTGCGTGCCAGCCACATCTTGTTTCAATTCCCCCCCAGTGCTTCTACAGAAGATAGCTTGACCGTATTGAAGATGGCCTTGAAAGTTAAGGCAGAAATTGAAAATGGAGGAGATATCAACTCCCTAGCAGTAGCCTATTCGGATGACCCTTCTGCCAAAATCAATAAAGGAGACCTAGGATACTTTACTAGCCTTCAGATGGTTCCCCAATTTGAAGAAGCCGCTTTTGGTCTTCCCATTGGTACCGTCTCTGACCCCGTGCTTACTGATTTTGGTTATCATATTCTCCAAGTCAAGGACCGACAGCCTAATCCGGGGGAGGTGAGTGTATCTCATATCTTGGTACGATTTGATTCTGAAAATGCATCCCAAGAAGAAAGTGCAAGAAGAAAAGTAGGAGATATCTATGCAGAAATTCAAAAAGAATCTACAGTTTGGGAAGAAATAGTAAGGGCCTTTTCAGAAGATCCTTCCACCAAAGACAAGGGAGGCGTATTGCCTTGGTTTGGTATTGGGGCCATGATTCCTGAGTTTGAAGTGGCCGCTTTTTCACTCACCGAAGTCGGTGAAATTTCCCCTCCATTAAAGACACCTTATGGCTACCACATTTTAAGATTAGAGGGAAAAAGAGAGCTTGCACCATACGAAGACATGGAGCAGAGTATAAAATCCAAGTTGTTTCGTCAATCCAAGTCTATTTTGATTCAATCTCAAGTGGAGGCTATTCAAAAAGCCCGTTATGGCTTTAAAGAAAACGAAAGCCTCATTCCTAAAATGTCTTCCGAGCTCAATAAGGTAGCCTTTGAAAATTTTGAAGCCACGCTGGTAGCTAAAGGCTGGAAAGAGGTCGAATTATTCAATCTGAAGGGGACTTCTTACACCCCTTCTTCCCTTTGGACATACATGAAAGGGCAGGAAACCCTTCCCCAGCCTACACAATCCACATTTGACGGGTGGTATGCTGCTTTTGTGAGACAAAAACTGGCAGAAACTGAAGAAAAGGATTTGGAAGAAAACAACAAGGATTACCAATTGCTTGTCAAGGAATATCGAGATGGTATTTTGCTTTTTTCTCTGAATAATCAAGAGGTTTGGCAAAAAGGAATCAACGATTCTATTGGTCAAAAGGTCTATTACAGTAATCATCTCCAAAATTATCAATGGAAAAATAGGGTACAGGCCTACCTCATCAAAGTAGAAGATAATTCTAAACTGGAGGGTGCCAGAAAATTCCTTCAATTCAAAAGTGTTGCCCCTTCTACTATTTCTGGTTTTGAGGCTGCCTTTCCCGAAGGTTTTACTGTAGAATCGGGCAATTTCGAATACGAAGACCATCCCCTCCTTTCTACGGTGGATGTCAGCAAGTCTTACCAAGAACGGGCTCAGGAAGGAGATACCTATTTGATTCTCTTGGGAAAATCAACCCCTGCAGGACCAAGGCTTTTTGAAGAGTCTAGAGGATTGGTGATAAGAGATTACCAAGATTTTCTTGAAAAATCACTGATGGAAAAGCTGCTCGCCAAATACCCCATTGTGATCAATGAAGCCGTGAAGGAAAAAGCATTTGAGGACTTGAATCAGTAACCAAAAGCTGGCTAGCATTTCTTAAAAGAACTCACTTATGAATATAATTCGACGAATTTACCTCTTTGTTTGTCTACTTGGCATCTGGGCACAAGGATATGCTCAAGAAGCTGCTACAGGACAAGTATTAGATAAGATTGTTGGCAAAGTAGACAATAACATCGTACTGGAGTCTGAAGTACAAAAAACTTATATCGAAGCTATTTCTCAAGCCCAGCAGGGGATTGAAGCCCCTACCCGTTGCACAGTATTTGAGAGCCTACTCATCAATAAGCTTATGGTAGCAAAAGCAGAAATAGATTCGGTAATCGTCACTGACGCGGAAGTTTTGCTTCAGACCAACAATAGATTCAGCATGGTTATGCAACAGTTTGGTGGGGATGAATCCATGCTTGCAGAAATGTATGGCAAAACAGCAGATCAATTGAAGGCAGAACTTGAGGAGGTTATTCGTGAACAACTCATTGTCCAAAAAATGCGAACCACCATTACGGAAGGCATTACGGTTTCCCCAGCGGAAGTTAGAGCTTTTTATTACAGCATCCCCAAAGACTCTTTACCCCTATTTACTTCGGAAGCTACAGTAGGCCAAATTGTGAGAAAACCAAAAACAAATCCCAAAGTAAGGGAACAACTCATTTCCCAACTTCTAAAATTCAAAAACGATATCGGTACAGGTCAGGCCACCTTTGCAGAGCTCGCTCGCGCATATTCCGAAGATCCAGGATCTGCAGCGCAGGGGGGAGACTTAGGATTTTTTAGAAGAGGTGAATTGGCCCCAGAATACGAAGCCACTGCCCTCAACCTTAGGCCAGGAGAAATCTCCGATCCTGTGGAAACCCAATTTGGATTTCACATGATTCAACTTCTAGAAATAAAAGGGTCTACTTACAATACCCGACATATTTTGAGAATTCCTAAACCTACTGAAGAGGACATTCAAAAAGAAGAGCGATATCTTGATAGCCTAAAAAAAGAAATTTTAGAAGGAAAAATAGATTTCGCAAAAGCTGCCAAAGAATATTCAGAAGATAGGGCAACTTCAGATGCCGGTGGATATTTTACCGATCCTGCTACCACCTCCAACCGATTATCCTTGAGAACCTTAGAGGATCCTGTCCTTTATTTTACCATCGATACGATGACTGTGGGAGACATTACCCACCCGATTCGCTTCGAGGATCCTAGAGAAGGAACGAAGGTACGCGTACTTTACTACAAGGCGAGGTACCCGGCTCATAAAGCCAATCTTGAAGACGATTACGAAAAATTGAAAGCAGCTACCCTCAGAAGAAAAGAAGATGAGGTTTTAAGTAAATGGTTTGTCACGGCCAAGGAAGATATTTTTATTGACATTGATCCTACCTACGACAGGTGTAATGCACTTAAAGAAAAATAGTTTCCCCTGAAGTAAAATTTTAATAGGATGTCCAGAAAAACGACTTCATGCCCCCTCTTTACTCCTCAAGAGTTGAAGCCTTTTGGGTTTGTTTTTCAAATAGCTCCGCATAAACTCCCTTTTGTGCCATCAAGGATTGATGATTGCCTCGCTCAACAATTTTTCCCTCATCGAGCACAATAATTTGGTCAGCAAGTTTGGCAGATGAAACTCGATGAGAGATGATGATGGAGGTACGTTTCTCCATAATTTTTTGCAAAGAATTCAAAATAGCATTCTCTGTTTTGGTATCTACGGCTGAAAGGCAATCGTCTAAAATTAGAATTTTAGGTTCTTTTGCTATCGCACGAGCAATAGAAACCCGCTGCTTTTGACCCCCCGAAAGGGTAATGCCACGTTCTCCCAAAAGGGTATCAAAGCCTTTTGGGAAGTCAAGGATATTTTGGTAAACATCGGCATCTTGGGCAGCTTTACTTATCACCTCCAGATCAGGTCGGTCCAAGCCGAAAGCAATGTTATTGGCAATGGTATCTGAAAAAAGAAAAACATCTTGGGGTACTACACCCATTTGTCCTCGCAGACTGGCTAGGGAATAGTCTTGTATTGGTCTTTCATCAACTAGGATCTGTCCTTCAGAAGGATCGTACATGCGCAACAATAAATTAGCGATAGTAGACTTTCCTGAACCCGTAGTTCCAATAATGCCCAGAGTTTGCCCTGCTTGGACTTCAAAAGAAACTCCCTTCAAGGCTTGAATACCTGAATCCGGATAGGTAAAGAAAATATCCTTCACCTGTATAGAACCAATTATTTCTGCCCCTATATTTTTTTCGCTTATCAAATCATTTTTGCAATCTAGGAGTTCATTGATTCTGCGTTGAGAAACTTCAGCCCGTTGGACTATACTCGTAACCCATCCCAAGGAGGCTACTGGCCAAGTCAACATGTTGACATAAAGAATAAATTCTGCGATCACCCCATAGCCAATTTCTCCTTGTATGACTTTCATCCCTCCTACGTAGATGGTGATGATGGTAGAAATCCCTACCAAGGCCATGATCAGAGGGAAAAACAAGGCGTTGACTCGGGTCAATTCTATGGACTTATGCTTGTATTTTTCGCTGGCTTTAAAAAATTCATGGGCAGAGTCTTCTTCTCTAACAAAGGCTTTCAATACCCGTATGCCTGAAAAGGCTTCTTGAACGAAACTGCTCAATTCGGAAAGGCTTTGCTGTATGGTTTCCGAGCGTTCGTTGATGAGGTTATTGACCAGGTATATACTTAAAGAGAGGATAGGTAAGGGGAGCAAAGAATAGATGGTGAGTTCCACATTAACCGAAAGCATGTAGGTAATGACCAGGGGAAATAGTACCAGCAAATTGAGCCCATACATGATCGCAGGGCCTAGGTACATCCGCACTCGGCTGACATCTTCTGAAATTCTTGCCATCAAATCCCCCGTGCTATTTTTTCTGTAAAAGCTCAAGGGCAGGTATTGAAAGTGATTAAAAAGTTCATTTTTCATGTCATATTCAATTTTTCTCGACATGATGATGATCGTCTGACGAATTAAAAAAAGGAAAAAACCACGGAGCAAGGCCATGATTAAGATCAAAATCCCAAAAATAAATACCGATTCAAGGAAATCTTCTCTAGCCAACTCTCCCAGACCTCCCTTTTCTAGAGGCCGATATAGAGAAAAACTTTCCACCACATAATCTATGGCAATTCTTACCAGCTGTGCAGGAATAATTACGAAAAAGTTGGAGATCACCGTAAATACTATTCCCAAAAACAATAAGCCCTTGTATTTAAATAAATAGCTATTGATTCTCCAAAGCGATTTCACGAAATAAATTCTAAATTTTAATTAAAATTATTAAATAAAATTTGGCTATGATAAATTTGTATGCTGATAAAAGTATTTAATTTTGTGTTAGCCATTTTTAAGGTACAACCCAAATATAACATATTCTTAAATTTCCTTTCAGATGTTAGAGATTAATGAAACCCGAATCGTCCAAGAAGGTTCTATTTTTGGTCAAATCACCAGCATGGATCATGAACAATTGGTGATCTGCCAAGACCAGGCGACAGGATTAAAAGCACTCATTGCCATTCACAACACCGTATTGGGGCCCGCACTAGGCGGTACACGCTTGTGGAACTACGCAAATGAGCAAGAAGCCGTTAGGGATGTTTTGCGACTTTCCAGGGGCATGTCCTTCAAAAATGCCCTTGCAGGATTAAATTTAGGTGGAGGAAAGGCCGTTATTATCGGCACACCTAGCCTGAAAAACGAGGCTTTTCTACGAAGATTTGGAAGATTTATTGAAAGTTTGGGTGGGCGCTATGTGACTGCAGAAGATGTCAACATGAAGACCTCAGACATGGAGTACATTGCCATGGAGACCCGCTACGTCACTGGACTTCCCAAAAATAAGGGAGGCGCAGGCGACCCCTCTCCAGTGACCGCCTACGGAGTCTACATGGGTATGAAAGCTGCCGCAAAAAAAGCCTACGGTTCGGATTCCTTAGCCGGAAAAAAAATCGCTGTTCAAGGAGTAGGGCAAGTGGGAAAATACCTTCTGCAATACCTGGTAAAAGAAGAGGCAAACCTGATGATCACAGATATTTTTGAAGATAAATTACAAGAAGTTGCCAAAGAGACAGGAGCCACTGTGGTCGATAGTCATGTCATCTACGATATGGAAATGGACATTTATGCTCCTTGCGCCTTGGGCGCCACCCTCAATGACCAAACCATAGATCGCTTGAAATGTAGCATTATTGCTGGCGGGGCAAACAACCAACTCGAAGATGAAGCCAAGCATGGACAGCTGCTATTGGAAAAAGGAATAGTCTATGCGCCAGATTTCCTAATCAATGCAGGAGGAGTCATCAATGTGGGTGCTGAATTTTATGGGGATTACCAAGAAGAAACGGTGTATGCCGAAACAGAAAAAATTTACGATACCTGTCTATCCATTTTAAATGCAGCAGCACAACAACAAATTCCAGCACAGCAAGCCGCTATTGCAGCTGCAAAATCAAGAATAGAGTCTATGGGGAAGGTAAAATTATCCTATTGAGCAATTCTAGCTTATGACAACCACCGAAGATCAAGCTTCGGTGGTTTTTTTGTCTTCGCCTCCATGGAGGGAAGCCCGGTCAAATTCCTTATATTTACGGCTCTTTACCATTCCTATGCTCAACAGAAGAATCCTTAGAGTCAAGGCATTTCAAAATTTGTATGCTTTCGAACAATGCAAAGGATCCAATCTTACCCTAGCGAAAGACTTCATTCGGGAGTCTTTTCTCCCTGATCTCAATAGCATGGAGATCCAAGATAAAACCCTCCTTACAAAAGATTCGGAGGAAGCCCTAGAGCTCTTTGAAAAGAGCATAGAAAATAAAGAGGTAATTCCCTCAACCAACTCTTCCTTAAAAATCAAAAGCTTGGTAAAGAGTGCATTGCAGCAATACCAAAAAGACAATGAAAAGGACAAATCATTTTTACTTAAAAATATGGTCACCTCTGCGGAGCGAATTCCCCAGTTGTACCTATCTGCCATAGAAATGCTCCAAGCCTTTGCAAGTCACGTGGCCTTGGAATTAGAAAAAAAGAAAAAACTTGCTGGAGAAGCCTCCCTTGAACTTGGAAATGAGTTACATCTCTCCCAAAACCAAGTTTTGCAGCGGCTAAAGGACTCCCCAAGCTACCAAAATGCCCTGAAAAGACATGCGGTGACTTTGGATGATCTTGAATTAGAACTAAAGGAATGGTTTAGAGAATACATCAAACCCTCCGAATCCTATCAACTCTATTTAAAAATTACCCTGCCTACGCAGGACCAAGACTTCGAGGTCTTGGATGACCTATTAAAAAAAATCATTTTCAAAAATGAAGTCATCCTCAGCTATTTCTCAGAAAAAGATTTGAATTGGACCGAGAATAAAGCAATAGTTCGAAGCTTGGCAGCTAAAGTGTTGAAAAATGCGGCATCTACTGAGATGCCCACGGATGAAATTTTACCAGAAATCGCCATCAATTGGGAGGAAGACAAAGAATTTTTTGAAAATATTTTTAACTTCACTATTGATAATGCCATGGAAAGCAAGGTATTAATCGCAGAGAAAACTAAAAATTGGGATATTGAAAGATTGGCATTTACCGATAAGGTAATTATATCCATGGCCTTGGCAGAAATGATGCATTTCCCGAGTATCCCTGTAAAAGTGACGATCAACGAATATATTGATATTTCAAAAACTTACAGCACTCCAAAGAGTAAGCAATTTGTAAATGGCCTACTGGATGTGCTTTCTAAAGAGTTGATGGACCAAGGAAAAATTAGAAAAAGTGGCAGGGGACTGCTAGACAATAAATGATACGAATATGAGCAAAACTACGAATACCTTACTTGCCTTTGCTGTAGGCGCTGGAGTCGGTGCAGCATTGGGAATTTTGTTTGCCCCTGATACGGGAGCCAATACACGCGACAAGCTTTCATTCAAATTATCTAAATACAAAAAAGAATTGGAGGACCTCATCACCGAATTGATGGATGGTAAGGAAATTCATCTCAATGAAGCTAAGTCAGAAGGAAAGCGGGTAATTTCAGAGGCGAAAAATAAAGCAGAAGACCTCCTAAACGACGTAAATAAATTAATAGACCAAATAAATCAAGATAAAAATTAATATGAAAATCAGATTCGCAAGTGCACTCCTATTATCGGTAATCATCCTAGCATCCTGCAACGAAACAAAAGACGATCAAGCAGAGAAAATCGCTGCCTTAGAAGAAAAAATCGCTGCCCTGGAAGGTGGAAATACAGCGGTAAATCCAGATTTGGCACAAACCACCACTAACGCAGATCCTAGCACCTTAGGTGCCTTTCAATTTTCTGAAATGGAATATGATTTTGGAACAATAAATGAAGGCAAAGTAGTTGAAAAAGTTTTCAACTTCACCAATAACGGTCAAGCTCCATTGGTGATTTCCAACATTACTGCTTCCTGTGGCTGTACTAGCCCCGACTGGACTAAAACCCCCGTAAAGCCAGGAGAAAAAGGATATGTAAAAGTCGTATTCGATTCTAAAGCCAAGTCAGGGGCACAGTCTCCCACGGTCACTATCCAGGCTAATACAAATCCCTCAGTGACCCGACTCTCATTGAAAGGCACCGTAACTTCAAGCGGGTCAGCTCAGGCTGGACCAGTGATTAGATAAGCCATGTTAAGTTACATTCTTGCACAAGCCGCTGGAGGCAGTTCAGGTATTCTTGGAAATGTTTTTTTGTTTGGGTCTATTATTCTGATTATGTATTTCTTTATGATCCGACCACAGCAAAAGAAACAAAAAGAGACCAAGAAGTTTATCGATGAAATAAAAAAAGGAGACGATGTGGTCACCATTGGAGGGATCCATGGCAAAGTATATAGCGTAGAAGGAGATACCGTGCTTCTAGAACTTGACAAAGGTCTTAAGGTCAAATTAGAAAAGTCGGCTATATCTTTGGATTTCTCCAAAAAATCGGGTATCACCAAATAAAATCCCCTTGCCAGATTCAAAGAAATCTTCCTGGAGAATTTCATCAAGAAAACTCTCTAATCTAAAAGTGGTAGTCCTATGTTGTATAGCGGCTACCACTTTTTGGATTTTAAATGCCCTGAACAAGGACAATTACAATACCATCGTAGATTATCCGCTACAATGGGACTTTGATCAAGATAACTATGTGGCCGTAAAGCCACTTCCTAAAAGTATTCAAATACAAATTTCAGGAAACGGCTGGGACTTGTTGCGCAAGTATTTCAATTTTAGCGCCCCCCCTTTCCCCATTTTGCTAGCAAAGCCGGCAGATAAAAACTATATTCTTACTGCAGACATCCAAAGAGCACTCAGTGAGTTTATCGCACCTACCTATTTAGAGAATATTTTAGAAGATTCCATAATTTTCCAAATTGACCCCATTATACAAGCCACCTTAGTTCCCTACTTGGATACAGCTAGTTACTCACTGGATGAGCATATAGAATTAGATGGACAGGTGCGGTTTGTTCCAGATAAATTGGAAATAAAAGGCCCCTCTTCTTTGGTGGAAGCTTACCAAGGGAGATTTCCAGTATCTCTAAATGAAAAAGATATTAAAAACAATTTTTCAGCAAAAGTAGCTCTTGAGTTGGAAGATAAAATTGCAGAATTAGTTCAAATCAACCCAGGCACCATTCAGGTAGATTTCAAGGTACTTACTTTTCTAGAG
>Ga0194125_10011618_pt1 | contig 11753 bp, 6 predicted proteins | sample TA2KigC250mmetaG_FD_148626 | JGI IMG/M metagenome (GOLD analysis project Ga0194125, IMG submission 148626) | Freshwater microbial communities from Lake Tanganyika, Tanzania - TA2015034 Kigoma Deep Cast 250m | ecosystem: Environmental > Aquatic > Freshwater > Lake | place: Tanzania: Lake... | reverse complement strand
GCAACAAGGCCCACCAGACACTCCTCGAACTGTCCCAGGACGTGACGGAGACGGACAACTGCTTCTACCTGCGCTGGCCCGAGGAGGAGAAGCTGGCGGTCAACGACATGCCGTTGCCAAAGTACCGGGTCCGCACGGGCTCCAACGCATTCGCCGCCAATCCCATGATGCCGGGCACGCCGGGCTGGCGGCAGGGCTGGCAGCAGAGCTCCGACAAGGACTTCGACGAGTTCTTTGCCACGAACCCCGAGCTGATCGTGCGCGACATCGGCTTGCAGCCGGAAGCGTTCAAGGACTTCAAGCTGGGGGTGGCCAACTTGCCGTACGACCGCGCGTGGGCGGAGAAGTTCATCGGGGCTGCCCGAACGGCCGAGGCCCTCGCGAAGGCTGGGAAGAGCGCAGAAGCTCTGGCTGCATACACCGACATGGCGAAGACCCTGCCGATGAGCGCTCGCCTGAAAGCAGACGTTCTGGAAAAGGCATCCGTTTGCGCCGAGCGACTGGAAAGCTATGAGCAGGCGATGCAACTGGCAAAGGAGATACCCATCGCGCCCATCTCGATGCGGCGCCAGATGCAGTTGATGGTGGCGCAGAAACAGTACGCCATGCTGCTCGACACCTTCGCGGACAGCAAGATGGGCGGGCGGAGCTTCCACCTGAGCTTCACGTATCCCGAACAGGAAGATGTGATGGCGGACCTGTTCTACTACCGCAGCCTCGCCCACATTCAGGCCGGCAACCTGACGGCGGCCGAGGCGGACCTGGTGGTCATGAACGACAAGCGGGCAAAGCTGCAATACCGGTGCGGCGAGGCGATCCACGATCTGACGTCGCTGCGGTTGGGCGACTTCTATCGGGCGCAGTGGAAGGACGACGGCCGGGCGTTGGAAGCGTACCTCAACGTGTGCAGCCGAACCACGTGGTCCCCCTTCGGCAGCGTCGCCAAGCCGGTCCTGACGGGCGCCAGCGAGACGCTCGCAAGGGCGACCAGGGCGGCGTCCGAGATCCTGCGGAAGCAGGGAAAGCCCCAGGAAGCGAAGAAGCTCGAATCCGACCTGTCGAAAGCCCAAGCGGATGCCGCGGCCGCCCTTCGCAAGGAGTAGCGAACGGTGCCCTACCGGGTCTGGAGTGTGCGCACCACTATCCAGGTCCTGCCGTCCTCCACCTTCTCGTAGACGCACAGCAGGCGCCCGGCGCCGTTGCCGGCCAGAGCGGGACTGGTCTCCTCGGCCGCGCTCGCCGCCACCGGGACGCCCTCCTTGTCCAGCGGCTTCCAGCCGTCCAGGCGCGACGCGAGGAGGTCGCCGTTGACCATTTCCATGTTGCTCGCGCCGCCCATGTGGTAGCGCTGCCACACTACCACGCAGCACCGCCCATCCGAGGCCAGGGCGCTGCCGCCGTAGGGGAAGACCGAGGGGGTGTTCGCGGAGCCGCCGACGTTCGGCTGGGTCTTCTTGCCGAAGCTGGTATCGAGCCAGTTCTCCGGCGGCACGCCTCCCTTCGGGGCGTAGGTTCCGCTGGTATCCCCCGGCGTCTCCTTCTTGCCCTCGGGGGTTATCCTGGCGGCCCGCTGGATGGCCAGGCTGCGATACCACCAGTTGGGTTCCCCACCGTGGCACACGATCAGCCATCCCGCGTCGGGGGACAGACCGCAGGTGGAGCAGAAGGGGTCGCCCTCGATGCTGTCGCTCGACGACCGTGGTTTGGGATTCCACAGGGCCTTTCCATCTGTGTCCATGCGCAGCCAGTGCTTGGCCCGGCCGGCGGTGTAGATGACAAGGTGCTCCTTGGCGTTCCAGGCGATGCGGGGGGCCGCGCCGTCGGTCACGGCCACGGGCTCGCCGCGGGAGCCGTCCGCGCCGACCCGCGCCGCGAAGACCTTCGGGAAGACCTCCTCGCCCTGGAACCCGTGCCAGACGACTATGAAGCCCTTGTCGTCCGCTGCCACATCGGGCATGGCCTGCGTCCGCGGGCCGGCGGCGATGGCGATGGGTTGGGGGTCCAGCACTTTCCCTTCCGGGGAGACTCTGGCCGCGAGCACGTCGCAATCCTTCCCGTTGCGCATGTCCTGCCAGACCACCAGGAACACGCCGCCTGAGAAGGCCACGCGGGGGTACTCCTGCACCCCCGTCTCGCACGGTGCAAGCTCAATGCCCTTGGGGTCGAGCGGTTCCCCGTCCAGCCTAACCCGAGCCACGTAGATGCGGGAGCGGCCCCCCTTCCCCTGCCAGCCCTCCTGCCAGGCGACGAGGAAGAGGTTGCTGCCGAAGCCGACGGCTGGGAATGAGCGCATGGTCTTGCCGGGGCCGTCGGCCATGACCAACACCTCGTCGCCCACCTTGAGCGTGAGCGCGCCCGCCGCGGGTGCCTCGCCGGCACGGCCGGGCGACATGGTGCAAGCGACGAAGAGCAACGCGCTGAGAGGAATCGCTGCGGCTGGCCTCACGGCTTCGCCTCCTTCTTGCTATACGCCCGCCAGACTCCCGTCGTGTCCGTCCACCTGATGATGTATAGTCCCCCTCGCGAGTCTGTGCCCGCGAAGTAGTTGTATCGGTCGGAGATGAAGTGCTCGGCAGGGATGCCAGGCCCGTTGAGTTCGCGTGGTCCGAACCGCTCGGGCTTTGTGTCGGGCCTCCGGGCGCCTACTACCGTCCGGACCCATCCGTCGCCATCGAGCTTCAGCCAGCGGATGCGGCTTGCGTCGGGGCCATTGATCCAGATGGCCCTGTGGAACGGATCGTAGTGTCCCCAGATGCCGGAGTTGTCGGAGGCGTGGGTGAGGGCCGGGCCGTCGGCCTCGCGCCCGAAGCGCTTGTATCTGTCGCCGTCCGCCTTGGGATTGATGCCGCAGACGCGGGTGAGTTGGCCGGTCTTCAGGTCACACCGGAGAATGCGCTGATGCCCGGCGCCGTAGTTGTCGCTGATGTAGAGCGTGTCGTCGTCCTCCCCGAGGCTCAAGAGGTTCTGGCGCATGATGAAACTGAAGCTCTCCTCTCTCTCGGTGAACTTCAAGGGCACGGATGAAACGGTGCCGCCCTCGATCCGGCGCAGGCCTCGGTCCTCGAGCCAGAAGAACGTGCCCCGGGAGTTGCAGAGCACACCCCGGTACCACGACTGGAACGTCGCCTCCGTCGCCGGGCCGTCCTGTGGCACGTAGGGCTTGCCGTAGGGCGGGGGAGTGGGGGGCTTGTTGGGGATGCCCGCGACCACCTCCACCCAGCGCGAGCCGTCGGACCTCTGCACGACCCGGCGCAGGCAGTTGAAGCCGGCCAGGTAGAGCGTCTTCTCCTTCGGGTTCCAGATCGGATGGCTCGCCCGACACAGCTCCATCGGCCCCTCGATCAGCCCCTTATCCCCCATCAACAGGCGAAGCGTCCCGTCGGGAGCCACCTCCACCAGCTTCGCGAATGACCCGCCGCTCAGTGCGCACATTATGTACACCGTGCCGTCCGGGGTCGCCACGCACTCGCCAGGGGCGCGGTTGGGGTGCAGCCCGCCGACCTCAAGTGCCGGCCCTTGATAGAACCAGGAGCCGGCCATGGTGTTGCCTGCGAAGCGGTCCACCACCCAGTCAGCGACGCTGTCGTCGAAGATCACGAGGGCAAGATTGTCCAGGTCTGCCGCCGCTGGAACTGGCGGCGCCGGCTTGTCCTCCGCCCTGCCGTGGCTGGCCGGCCACAATGCCATGGCGACGGCCAGAGCTGTGACAGCGATGCCCAACGTGGCCTTCACGATAGCTCCTTCCGTGCAGTACCTGTCTTGCCCAATCTCCGCCCCGCATGATATGCTCTGGCTTGACGGAGATCAACACCGCTGCAACGGGCAGGGCGCAGAACGTTGTGTCGCGGCGATACGCCTGGGGTTCATCCCGGCTTGACCGTGAAGGCATCGTGTCAGATCATCCGGCCGATGCTTCGCGCCCCGGCTCGTGTGATGGAAGGAGAACGTCGTGTCCATGCTCGGCAGGTGCCTCGGTCAGGCAGGCGTGGCGCTTGCGACGATGTGTCTCGCCGCATCGGCCGCGCAGAAGAGAGAGTGGCCCGTCTCGACGAAGATCGAGGGCGAACTGACGCCGAATGAGTGGGTGAAGGTCGAGGAGCACGGCGCGGCGCGGCGGAGCTTCCCTTCGCTGGTCTGGCTGCCGGGCGAGAAGGCCTTCCTGCTGGCGATGGGCACGGTCGGCGCATGGGATGACCACGGGCCGTTCGTTTATGATGAGTTGACCTTCACGTTTGGCTCGCGCCTATGGGAGAACCGCTTCCTGCCCGGCAAGGAGGGCTGGGGGCCTCAGGTCGGCATCTGCACTCCGCCGCCCATCCCGAGCCACGGCTATCGCATCAAGGACAAGGAGGGGAACCCGCGCCTTGGCCTTTGGGAGGGCGGCTTCGCAGCATACTCGCAGTACGCGTTCGACTCCGACCGCAATCGTCTGCTCGCCTACACCCACAACCGTCTCATCGAGTACGACCCTGTGGCGCGGACGTGGAAGGAGCTTGCCCCCGGCACGCCGAGCGGGGACGAGCACAAGCTCTGGTGGGGCTCCCTCTGTTACGATGCACACAACAAAGAGCTGCTTCTCTTCGGCGGCAACAACGGCCCGAGCGAGTTCAACGACACCCGCACCTGGGCATACTCGCCCGCGGGCGGCCAATGGCGCCGCATCGAGTGTGGTGGCGACCTGGTGAAGGGCTTTGACGCCAAAGTGAGGGCGATCCACGAGCAGGCGGTCGCGCTCCACGGCGCCTACTGCAACCGATACTTCAAGACCGAACTGCCGGAGAACGCCAAGGGTTCCCTTGATGAATCCGCAAAGAAGCTGGCGGTTGCCACCGAGGCGATGAGGAAGGGAATCGAGGGGAAAGGCAGCGGTTACGCGAAGACCCAGTGCGAGCGAGCCGCCGCGGAACTGGACGCGGCTGCGGCCCTCGCCGCCAAGCTGGGCGATGAGGCCAGTCCCGAGACGATCAAGGCGGCGCTGGCGCTCTCGCGCACCCTCTGGAGCGCGCGCTGTGCGCTGATGAGCGAGCCGCCGCCGCGCGCCCATTCCCAGATGGCCTACGACCCGGCCACGAAGAAGATCATCCTCTTCGGCGGCGACCGGCTCGATATGCTCTACGCTGACACCTGGGTCTACGACGGCGCGACGCGTGCCTGGGAGGAGCGCCGCCCAGAGGTCTCGCCCTCGCCGCGCGCCGGCCATGCGATGCTGCGTCTGCCTGCCAGCGGCAAGCTGGTTCTGCTCGGAGGCTACAGGTTCGACTCCGACACAGGCTACTGGGGGCCGCTCTACCGCCAACTCCCCGTGCAGGCGTGGACCTACGACATCGCGGCCAACCGATGGCAGCTCATCAAGGACTGGGGCAAGCCGGTGCCCTCCTTCATGGGCAGCAAGGGCGCGAACATGGTCGCCGCAGCGAGTGACGAGGATGTCATCCTTGCCCTCAGCAACGAGCGACGGGGGGAGAGAGGCACGACGGTCACGCTGGCCTGCAAGCTGGATGCGAGCCAGCCCGACGCCGCCGGCACCGAGAAGCTGGGGGTGAGGAGCGGCTCGGTCGAGTGGCGCGTTGGGCCTTACGACCCAGACTGGTATCTTGATGGCCCCCCTCCAGATGAGGCCGCGTTCCAGGCCAGGCTCGCGGCCGTCCCAGCCAACACGTGGACCATCGTGACCGACAAGAGCACCCGGCTTCCCAAGCAGAACCGCGACTGGGGCACGGCGGTCTACGACACCGATCGCCAGGCCATCTATCGCTGGAGCGGCGGCCACAGCGCCCACTGCGGCTCGGACATCCCCGTCTTCTCCATGCGCACCGGCCAGTACCACATCAAGTACCCGCCAGCGTTCCCTCTGGAGAACATCGGCTCGTGCGGGTCGCAGCCGTCGCGGGCCACATTCCTCGGCCAACCCTGGATCAGCGCCCACAGCTACCACTCGTATGCCTACGATCCCGTCTCGCGCAAGGTGCTCTGCTGCGGTCACGAGAGCTTCTCGTTCGCCTACGACCCCGAGAGCGGAACCTGGACCCACAACCCGCAGCCCAAGGGCATGCGGGAGGACAACTACTACACCCTCACCCTCTGCTCCACACCCACTGGCCCCTACGCCTGGACCCGATTCGGCACCCTCTTCCGATACGATGCCGGCGGGCGTGAGTGGAGCGAAGTCAAGGTCTCCGGCGAGAAGCTCCCTGGCACCCGGTGCGACGAGTCGGGCATGTGCTACGATTCGAAACGCGGCCGACTGATCCTCACCCACCCGAGCCTCCAGGGCGACCTGTTGGCCGTGGACCTCAAGACGCTGACGGCGGCGAAGCTCTCGCCCCATGGCATGGCGGAGGCGGCCGCGGGCGGCATCTTCCTTCGCGAGACCTGCTACGACGCGGCCAACGACTGCGTGTTCGTCCTCACAAGGCACTCCCTCAGGAAAGACCCGGAATCCCCCTGGTGGCCCGTTTACAACTGCCAGAAGAATGCCTGGGTGAACGTGAAGATCACCGGGGTCGGCGATGCCAACCGCGGCAAGCCCGGTCCGCCGAAGTGGGACGGCTGCTCGAACGGCCTGATGTATGACCCGCTGCGGAAGCTGATCCTGGCGGTGGACACCAGCAGCGTTGTCTACGCACTGCACCTCAATCCCAACAGCACTCAGGCCGCGGAACCAAGGTAGGGATGACCGACCACTGACCTTGCATCGTGGAGAGGATCGTTCAATGCCAACACAGCACTATCCTCCTCGCCTCACGCGCGCCGAGAGCTTCCTCGGCATCCACTTCGACTACCACATGAACGAGAAGTGCACCGAGGTCGGCAAGACCGTCACGCCGAAGACGGTCGAGCGGATCATTGACGCGGTGCAGCCCGATTACATTCAGTGCGACTGCAAGGGACACCGCGGGCTGTGCAGCTACCCCACCAAGGTCGGCCACCCCGCCCCAGGCTTCATCCGCGACCAGCTTCGCATCTGGCGCAATGTGACCGCCCGCCGCGGCGTCGGCCTCTACATGCACTACTCGGGCGTGTGGGATAACGAGGCGGTGGCCCGCCACCCCTCCTGGGCACGCATTGACGAGAAGGGGAAGCGCGACAAGCAGAAGGCATCCGTCTTCGGCCCCTACGTGGACAAGCTGCTCATCCCCCAACTCAGGGAACTGGCGGACGACTACGGTGTGGACGGCGCCTGGGTGGACGGCGAGTGCTGGGCAACGGTGCACGACTACTGCCCCGAGGCTGCCGCGGAGTTCCGCAAGCGCACCGGGCTCCGCAAGCTGCCCGTGAAGCCCGAAGACCCCGGCTACTTCGAGTTCAGCGAAATCTGCCGCGAGGCGTTCCGAGTCTACCTGGAGCACTACGTCTCGGCGCTCCACGGCCAGTGCCCGAACTTCCAGATCGCGAGCAACTGGGCCTACAGCTCGTTCATGCCCGAGCGGGTGACGATTCCCGTGGACTTCATCTCGGGCGACTACTCGATGCAGAACAGCATGAACGCAGCGCGGCTGGAGGGCCGCTGCATGACACGGCAGGGCAAGCCGTGGGACCTGATGGCGTGGAGCTTCGCGGAGAAGTGGGGCGAGGGCTGCAAGAGCACGAAGAGCGTGCCGCAGCTCCAGCGCGAGGCGGCCATCGTCCTCGCCCTCGGCGGCGGCTTCCAGGCGTACTTCAAGCAGAAGGCCGATGGCTCGATCCACGACTGGGAGATGAAGCTGATGGCGGAGACGGCGAAGTTCTGCCGCGCCCGCCAGGCCATCTGCCATCGAGCCGAGGCTGTGCCGCAGATCGCCCTCGTGAACTCCACCGCGGCCTTCTACCGCAAGTCGCCCCGCCTTTTCGCCCCCTGGAGCGGCGAGCTGACGCCTCTCTCAGGCATCCTCCGCAGCCTGCTCGAATCGCAATACTCCGTCGAGATCCTCTCCGAGCACCACCTTGCCGGCCGCATGGGTGACTGGCCGCTCATCGTCGTGCCTGAGTGGGATTGCTTGGAGCCAAGGTTCCGCAGGGAACTCCTCGCCTACGCGAAGGCCGGCGGCGGCCTGCTCCTCATTGGCCCGAAGACTGCCGCGATGTTCCAGAAGAAGCTTCGCGTACGTCTGCTCGGCAAGGCGGAGACGAAGCCGCAATGGCTGGAACACGACGGCTGGCTGTGCGGGATGAAGACGCTCTCGCAACGGGTGAAGCTGGCACGCGGCGCCAAGCCGTTTGGCAAGGTCTACGCCGACAACGAGCCGACCGGGCCGTTCGAGCACGCCGCCTCCATCACCCGCCTGGGCAAGGGGAAGATCGCGGCGACCTATCTCAACCTGGGCGAGCGCTACGTCAACGCCGCGACGCCCACCGCCCGCAAGTTCCTCGCGGCACTCGTCCGCGAGTTCTTCCCCAAGCCTATGGTCGAGGTCGCGGGGTCGCAGTACGTGGACGTCCAGGTCAACCGCATCGGCGGCAAGCTCGCGGTGAACCTTGTGAACACCACCGGCCCACACGCCGACAATGCGGTCTACGCCCACGACGAGATACCGCCCCTCGGCCCGCTCGCCGTCACCATTCGCACTGGCCGCAGGCCCGGGCGCGTGATGCTGCGGCCCGCCGGCAAACGCCTCCGCTTCGACTACACCAAGGGCGAGGTGAGACTCACCGTGCCCCTGCTGGAGATTCACGACATCGTCGTCGTTGAGTAACGACCACGCTGGCCAACGGCTTGAGGAGCAAACATGAGCCAGGATGTAGAGGCTTGCAGGCAGCATCTGGCCCGCTTCTTCAGGAAGTACCCTGACTCTGTGATGCAGGAGAGCGCAAGGCCCTTCGGTTCCTGGCCAGCGGCGACGAGCCGTTGGCAGGGAAGCCTGAGGGCTGGGCCGCGGGGATTCTCTATTCCCTGGCCAACCGCTATAAGCGGCCCTGCGGCGTAGCGGGGATTCTGAATGCGGAGTTCGAGCGGTTCCTTGGCGTCTCGATGGGCACGGCCCGAAAGCGCGCGGCGCAGGTTCTGCGAGCGGTTACGATCTGACGCACCGGTTCATTCCCCCGAAAACCGATACCTTTATATACTCCCTCTCATTTCCCACTGCTCAATCCTCACAAGGCGTTACCACGCCGAGGGCAAGCCGCCCCTTCTCTCGAGAAGAGGCATAGGGCTTGCCCGAGGATTTCCACGCGAAAGCGCCGCCATATGGCAGGCCATCGCGAAGCGAATCCTCGACGAGAAATCGGGATTGGCCGAAGGCCAGCCCACGACTGAAGTAGCCCGTTCTCTATCCCTTCCCACCAGAAGCGCCATCGACGAAAAGCGGCCATGGGCCTCTTGACGCACGGCCGGGTCAGATGCCCGTATCTATGGTGACGCCGCACGCATGCTTGCAGCCACGCCCCGGGTATTCCGGGGCTTGTTCATTTCCATCAACAATGGCACGCCCCACTTCGAGGCGTGCCATCAGCACAACAAAAGGAGGTGATTCAAATGGCATGGAGACCAACGCAGTACCTCAAAGAAGGCGAGCTGGACAACACCATTCCAGGCAAGGTCACGGGATGGATGCAGTTCGCTGGCATGAAGGAGAAGGTGACCTTTGAGCTGGAGGGAGACTTCCACCGCGACATTCGCGGAGCGAAGATCCGCTTCACAGGCGACGGCAGTGACAACGACCCCGAAGCCGCACGGTACATGGATGGCTTCAGTCCCAACCAGAAGGGCAAGGTCGGTGACATCACAGCAGGCATGCCACCCCACGACTACACAGAGGGCATGCCTTACATAGAGTGGTTCAGCGATGACAACGGCCGGGTCGTGCTCGAGCTTGACCATCCTGATCATCCCCAAGGTCGAGGGCGGCCGCTGAGCGGCTGCGCCAGCACATCGCAAGGGGCCGGCCCAGTGGACGAGCCACTTCCTGCCATACTGGCTCGAATGGGTGATCGCTGTCAGACATGAGATCCAGCTTCTCCATCAGCGCATCAGCCGCGGCGTCACCTCCTATGTCGGCGAGTGTCGCCGCCGCCACTTCCGCGACCCTCCAGGATGCGGTCTTCAATGCCCGGATAGCTGCATCACATGCAGCACCCCGCAATGTAGCCAAGCTCTCACAGGAGGACTGACCTTGGCTGCTATCGGACTCACCTGATGTCTCTTGGGCACTCGCGCTGGCAACACACCGCCCTAACGCTCCGATCGCGCCGGCAGCAGGGTTGCCGCCCGGGCAGCCCATTTGCACGTTGTCCTCGTCCCACGCTGCCGCAGCCAAGAGGGGCTCTAAGGCCGCAGCGCCTTCGTCGGCTGCGCCTTTGAATTCCCCGGACCCCATTCGGCGCAGCGCTTCCTCAAGCGGGTTCCCAGGGCTCCAGCCTTTGCTGGTCAGAGCAACCAGTGCCTCGCGGAAGAGCAGGCCGTTCCTATGCACCACACGCCGGTACGACCGCAACAGGATGTCTCTGGCTTCTGGGGTGTCCAAGCTCGCAATGCCTTTGATCGCAGCCCGTTGGACCTCCCAAGAGGGGTCGTCCAATGCCTGCTCCATTGTGGCGAGGTCGCGGACCTTCTGGCATTCAGTGCAACAGCATCCATCCCACGCGTGTTCGGTATCGCGCGTCTTGCCACATAACCGGCAGCGACACCCGCGCCACTCAAGCGACTTGAGGGCTCCTAGCCAGAGCGTCCAGTTGACGTTTGGGACCACTTTCAAGGCTAGCTTGGGGAGGGAGGTGTGTCTGGCTGCCTCTCCAGACTCCCGAACTCGACGGATACCATGGCTGCGTAGCAGGCGCCCGCCCGTCGCCGGAAGGGCACGGATTCGTGTTCAGTGCACCGAGAGTGGTCCTGATTGCCGAGGGTAGGCGCGTTGGCTTGATGGCCGGCGCCGCAGGGATGGACTCCTGGAGCCCCCAACGCGCCTTCTTCCCTCATGGCCGTTTCGGCTTCAGCTTGCTGTCGAACAGTGCCTTCAGCCCCGGAATCCTGGAATCGACATATGTGTTGGCCTGCGAGGTCTCGTCCTCTGGCCGCGCCCCCATGACGGTTGCCTGCCATCCACAGATGCCACCGTACTGCGAGCCGAAGGTGGCACCATGCTTCACGTCGGGGTCAGCTAGCCTGAGGATGGTCTCCAACCATTTGTTGACGAGCTTCGGTTCCCGGAACAACTCCGCTCCGTCACTGAGTGTGTTGAGTTCGTCGAGTGACTGATGATCCCCCCGCTTCTGCAGAATCTTCTTGACCAAGTCGAGTTTCCGCGAGATGAACCTGTTGTCCTGGAAGAGCGTGGCTGCAAGGACCACGAGGCCACCCTGGTCTCCGAGGCGGCCGCAAGCCTTGGTAGAATAGTCGATCGCCCCCACCCCCCACGAGTCGAGCAACCGCCGTGCAATCCCCAGGACAGCTTCCGGAGTCCCGTGCTTCGCCAACCCCCGATTGCCGCCTTCTGAATGCCCTGGTCGCCGTGCTCACAGGCTACCCGCGTGAGAGCGGCCAACCGTAGGCTTCGAAGGCCTCGGCTAGTTTTCGTTAGTCCCGGTTCTGCCAAGCACTTGTGAGACTCCTCTTCTGTGCCTTGTGCCAACTTTCTGTCAAAGCTCAGCTTGGCGACTGCCGCTTCGCGGTCTTGCGACCAGACGTGAGCATACGTCTGACCGTTGTGGGGATCGGGCACAGCCTCGAAGAGTGCGAGGTGGCTTGTTGTGTTCCGGAGCGCACGCTCGGGCACCCAGCCGGCGTGGATGGCGAGCTACACGCCTGCGCCCGCGCAACCGTGGCTCACTACCCCGATGCG
>Ga0194125_10011610_pt1 | contig 11757 bp, 3 predicted proteins | sample TA2KigC250mmetaG_FD_148626 | JGI IMG/M metagenome (GOLD analysis project Ga0194125, IMG submission 148626) | Freshwater microbial communities from Lake Tanganyika, Tanzania - TA2015034 Kigoma Deep Cast 250m | ecosystem: Environmental > Aquatic > Freshwater > Lake | place: Tanzania: Lake... | reverse complement strand
ATTCAACTCGATTTTTCCGGTTGTTTCACACAACGGATTTGCGCGTCTTGAGTTTTTATCGTACTCGCTCGGCGTGCCGCCATTCGACGTCAAAGAGTGCCAGCAGCGTGGATTGACCTACGCGTCGCCATTGCGTGCGAAAGTGCGCTTGGTCATTCTCGATAAGGAATCGCCGACCAAGCCAGTGGTCAAGGAAATGAAGGAGCAGGAGGTCTACATGGGGGAGCTGCCGTTGATGACGGTGAACGGCTCCTTCGTGATTAACGGTACCGAGCGGGTGATTGTGTCTCAGTTGCACCGCTCCCCGGGTGTGTTCTTCGAGCATGACCGTGGCAAGACCCACTCATCCGGCAAGCTGCTGTTCTCGGCGCGCATTATTCCGTATCGTGGTTCTTGGCTCGATTTCGAATTTGATCCGAAAGACATCCTGTATTTCCGCGTCGATCGCCGCCGTAAAATGCCGGTGACGATACTGCTGAAGGCGATCGGCATGAGTGCCGAGCAAATTCTTGCAAATTTCTTTGTCTTCGATAACTTCGACCTACGCGCTGAGGGCGCGGCAATGGAGTTTGTTGCCGATCGTTTGCGTGGTGAGGTGGCGCGGTTTGATATTACGGATAAATCGGGCAAAGTGCTCGTTGCTAAAGATAAGCGCATTAACGCCAAACACGTGCGTGACATCGAAGCTGCAGCGCTTAAGCATATCTCTGTGCCAGAGGATTACCTGCTCGGCCGTGTGTTGGCAACCAATATCGTTGACGCCGATACCGGTGAGATCATTGCCAATGCAAATGATGAATTGACCGAAGAATTACTGGCGCGTTTGCGCGGCGCTAATGTTGCCAGCATACAGACGCTCTACACCAACGACCTCGATCAGGGCGCCTACATTTCGCACACGCTGCGCACTGATGACACTGCGGATCAGATGGCGGCGCGTGTTGCCATCTACCGCATGATGCGCCCTGGTGAGCCACCGACCGAAGACTCGGTAGAAGCGCTGTTCAATGGTTTGTTCTACAACGAGGACCGCTACGACCTATCCGCAGTAGGTCGAATGAAGTTCAATCGCCGTATCGGTCGCGAAGAGCTGACTGGCACGATGACCTTGTCGAATGAAGACATCCTCGCGGTGATCAAGATTTTGGTTGAGCTGCGTAATGGTCGTGGTGAAGTGGATGACATCGATCACCTCGGTAATCGTCGCGTGCGTTGTGTTGGCGAGCTGGCCGAAAACCAGTTTCGTGCTGGCTTGGTTCGCGTTGAGCGCGCGGTCAAGGAGCGCCTTGGGCAGGCCGAAGCGGATAATTTAATGCCGCATGACCTGATCAATTCGAAACCGATCTCGGCAGCCATTCGTGAATTCTTTGGTTCGTCACAGCTGTCGCAGTTTATGGATCAGACCAACCCGCTTTCGGAGATTACGCACAAGCGTCGTGTCTCTGCGCTAGGCCCTGGTGGTCTGACGCGCGAGCGTGCCGGCTTTGAAGTGCGCGACGTACACCCGACCCATTACGGCCGCGTGTGCCCGATTGAAACGCCGGAAGGCCCGAATATTGGCCTGATCAACTCGCTCGCGCTCTATGCGCGCTTGAACGAGTATGGTTTTCTGGAAACGCCTTACCGCAAAGTGATCGACGGCAAGGTGACCGATCAGATTGATTACCTTTCTGCGATCGAAGAAGGCCGCTACATCATCGCGCAAGCAAATGCGACCATCGACGCGAAAGGCAAGCTGTCCGATGAGCTGGTGTCTGCGCGTGAAGCAGGCGAAACCATTCTGGTTTCTCCGGAGCGCGTACAGTACATGGACGTGGCGCCGGGTCAGATCGTGTCGGTTGCGGCGTCGTTGATTCCTTTCCTCGAGCATGATGACGCCAACCGTGCGCTCATGGGTGCCAACATGCAGCGTCAAGCGGTGCCTTGTTTGCGTCCTGAGAAAGCGTTGGTCGGAACCGGCGTCGAGCGCACAGTAGCGATTGACTCCGGCACCACCGTGCAGGCCCTGCGTGGTGGCTTGGTCGACTATGTTGATGCGGGTCGTATCGTTATTCGGGTCAATGACGACGAGGCGCAAGCCGGTGAGGTCGGTGTTGATATCTACAACCTGATCAAGTACACCCGTTCTAACCAGAATACCAATATCAACCAACGGCCTATCGTTAAAGTTGGCGACCGCGTGGTACGACATGACGTGATCGCTGATGGCGCATCGACCGATTTGGGTGAGCTGGCGCTTGGGCAAAACATGTTGGTCGCGTTCATGCCTTGGAACGGTTATAACTTCGAGGACTCGATTTTGATTTCCGAGAAGGTGGTGGCAGACGACCGCTACACGTCGATTCACATCGAAGAACTGTCGGTGGTTGCGCGCGACACCAAACTCGGACCTGAAGAGATCACGCGTGACATCTCCAATTTGGCCGAGAACCAACTTGCACGCCTGGATGAATCGGGCATTGTTTATATCGGTGCCGAGGTTGAGGCAGGTGATGTGCTGGTCGGTAAAGTGACGCCAAAGGGTGAAACGCAACTGACGCCGGAAGAGAAGCTGTTGCGTGCGATTTTTGGTGAGAAGGCATCCGACGTCAAAGACACTTCGCTGCGCGTACCGTCAGGCATGGTCGGCACGGTCATTGACGTGCAGGTGTTTACGCGCGAAGGCATTCAACGTGACAAGCGCGCACAGCAAATTATCGATGATGAACTGAAACGCTACCGCCTCGATCTGAACGATCAGCTGCGTATCGTTGAAGGCGATGCATTCCAGCGTCTGGAAAAAATGTTGATCGGTAAAGTGGCTAACGGCGGTCCCAAGAAGCTCGCCAAAGGCACCAAGATCAGCAAGGAATACCTAGACGACGTTGAGAAATATCACTGGTTTGACATCCGTCCTGCTGACGAAGACGCGGCTGCCACACTCGAGGCCATCAAGGAATCGATCGCTGAAAAGCGTCACCAGTTCGATCTTGATTTCGAAGAGAAGCGGAAGAAGTTAACTCAGGGTGATGAACTGCCGCCGGGCGTTCAGAAGATGGTGAAAGTCTATCTGGCTGTGAAACGTCGCCTGCAGCCTGGCGACAAGATGGCGGGTCGCCACGGCAACAAAGGTGTTGTGTCGCGCATCGTTCCGGTCGAAGACATGCCTTACATGGCAGACGGCACGCCAGCAGATATCGTGCTGAATCCCCTTGGTGTGCCTTCACGTATGAACGTGGGTCAGGTGCTGGAAGTTCATCTTGGCTGGGCGGCGAAAGGCTTGGGTTTGCGTATTGGCGAGATGCTGATAGCACAAACCAAAGCGGCTGAGCTGCGGGACTTCCTGAAGAAAGTCTATAACGAGTCCGGGCGAGCAGAAAACCTCGACCGCTTCTCTGACGCAGAGGTGCTCGAGTTGGCCGACAACTTGAAAGAAGGTGTGCCATTTGCGACGCCGGTGTTCGATGGCGCCAATGAAGGCGAAATCCACCGCATGCTTGATCTTGCCTACCCGGGTGATATTGCCAAGCAGCTGGGCATGACGCAGTCGAAGAATCAGGTCACGATGTACGACGGCCGTACGGGTGACGCTTTCGAGCGTCCGGTGACCGTGGGCTACATGCACGTGCTGAAGCTGCACCATCTGGTCGATGACAAGATGCATGCCCGTTCTACCGGTCCTTACTCGCTGGTCACGCAGCAGCCGCTGGGTGGTAAGGCGCAGTTCGGCGGTCAGCGTTTCGGTGAGATGGAAGTGTGGGCGCTCGAGGCGTATGGCGCTTCGTATGTGCTGCAAGAGATGCTGACTGTGAAGTCGGACGACGTGAACGGCCGCACCAAAGTGTACGAAAACCTGGTCAAGGGCGATCACGTGATCGACGCCGGCATGCCGGAATCCTTCAACGTTCTGGTGAAGGAAATTCGCTCGCTCGGTATCGACATCGACCTCGAGCGCGACTAACAAGCCGTCTGGCCACTGGCCGCCCTGTAAGGGGCGGCCTGCAGCAAAGATATATTTTTCACGCCACTGTGGAGTGATACATGAAAGCACTGCTCGATCTATTTAAGCAAGTACAGCAAAACGAACAATTCGACGCGATCAAGATTGGTCTTGCCTCGCCCGATAAAATCCGGTCCTGGTCTTACGGCGAAGTAAAAAAACCGGAAACGATCAACTACCGTACCTTCAAGCCGGAGCGCGATGGTCTGTTCTGCGCCAAAATTTTTGGCCCGATCAAAGACTATGAGTGCTTGTGCGGTAAGTACAAGCGTCTGAAGCATCGCGGCGTTATCTGCGAAAAGTGCGGCGTTGAAGTTACGCTGGCCAAGGTGCGTCGTGAACGTATGGGTCACATTGAACTGGCTTCGCCGGTTGCGCACATCTGGTTCCTGAAATCCTTACCGTCCCGTTTGGGCATGGTGCTGGATATGACGCTGCGCGACATCGAGCGCGTGCTGTACTTCGAAGCTTACGTCGTCACCGATCCCGGCATGACTCCGTTGAAGAAGTGTCAGATCATGTCGGAGGATGACTACGCCGCCAAATACGAAGAATTCGGCGATGACTTCACCGCCTTCATGGGTGCAGAAGGCGTGCGAGAGTTGCTGCGTACGATCGATATCGATCGCGAGGCTGAGCAGCTGCGCACGGATTTGCGTGAGTCGAAGTCGGAAGCAAAGATCAAGAAATACGCCAAGCGCCTGAAGGTGCTTGAGGCATTCCAGCGCTCAGGCATCAAGCCCGAATGGATGATCATGGAAGTGCTGCCGGTACTGCCGCCGGAACTACGTCCGCTGGTTCCGCTGGATGGTGGTCGTTTTGCCACTTCTGATCTGAACGATTTGTATCGTCGTGTTATCAACCGAAACAACCGCCTCAAGCGCTTGATGGAGTTGCGCGCGCCGGAGATCATTACGCGCAATGAAAAGCGGATGTTGCAGGAGGCAGTTGACTCATTGCTCGACAACGGTCGCCGCGGTAAGGCAATGACCGGCGCCAACAAGCGTCCGCTCAAGTCACTCGCCGAGATGATCAAAGGCAAGGGCGGTCGTTTCCGTCAAAACCTGCTGGGCAAGCGCGTCGACTACTCCGGCCGCTCGGTCATTGTGGTTGGTCCGCAGCTGAAATTGCATCAGTGCGGTTTGCCGAAGCTGATGGCGCTGGAGCTGTTCAAGCCTTTCATCTTCAACAAACTGGAGCTGATGGGTCTGGCCACCACCATCAAGGCCGCCAAGAAGCTGGTTGAACTGCAAGAGCCCATCGTCTGGGACATTCTGGAAGAAGTCATTCGTGAGCACCCGGTGATGCTGAACCGTGCGCCCACGCTGCACCGTTTAGGTATCCAATCTTTCGAGCCCGTGCTGATTGAAGGTAAAGCGATTCAGCTGCATCCGCTCGTCTGCGCAGCGTTTAACGCTGACTTTGACGGCGACCAGATGGCGGTTCACGTGCCACTGTCGATCGAAGCGCAGATGGAGGCGCGTACCTTGATGCTGGCGTCGAACAATGTGCTGTTTCCCTCAAACGGCGAGCCATCAATCGTGCCGTCGCAAGATATCGTGCTGGGTCTTTACTACGCAACGCGTGAAAAGATCAACGGTAAAGGCGAGGGTATGGCCTTTCAGGATGTGTCTGAGGTCATCCGCGCTTACGACAACAAGGAAGTTGAGCTCACCTCGCGCGTCACGGTACGTGTGAATGAGTACTTGCGCGTTGCTGGTACAGACGAGTTCGAGAAAAAAATTCAGCGTGTTGAGACTACGGTGGGTCGCGCCATTCTTTCCGAAATTTTGCCGAAGGGGTTGCCGTTCTCGGCGCTGAATCGTGCGCTGAAGAAGAAAGAAATCTCCAAGCTGATCAATATCTCGTTCCGAAAGTGCGGCTTGCGTGCGACCGCGGTGTTTGCTGACCAGTTGATGCAAGCGGGTTTCCGTTTGGCGACTCGTGCAGGCATTTCGATTTGCGTCGACGATATGCTGGTGCCACCACAGAAATCCACCATCATTTCTCAAGCCGAGCATGAAGTGAAGCAGATCGAGCAGCAGTACTCGTCTGGTTTGGTCACCGCAGGCGAGCGCTACAACAAAGTGGTTGATATTTGGGGCAAGGCCGGTGATGAAGTCGGCAAGGCCATGATGGAGCAGCTGAAAGTTGAGAACGTCGTCAAGCGCGACGGTTCCAGTGGCACACAAGAATCGTTCAACGCGATTTACATGATGGCCGACTCTGGCGCGCGTGGCTCTGCAGCGCAGATTCGTCAGCTGGCCGGGATGCGTGGCCTGATGGCGAAACCGGATGGCTCCATCATTGAAACACCGATCACGGCGAACTTCCGCGAAGGCTTGAATGTTTTGCAGTACTTCATCTCTACGCACGGTGCGCGTAAAGGTTTGGCGGATACCGCGCTGAAGACTGCAAACTCGGGTTACCTCACACGCCGTCTGGTCGACGTGACTCAGGACTTGGTGGTGGTTGAAGATGATTGCGGTACGGTCAACGGTACCGCGATGAAGGCCTTGGTTGAGGGCGGTGAGGTTATCGAGCCCTTGCGCGACCGTATCTTGGGCCGTGTCGTCGCGACTGACGTGGTCAATCCGGAGACGCAAGAAACCGTTTACGAAGCCGGTTCGTTGCTGGATGAGGATGCGGTCGAAGACATCGAGCGCCTCGGCATTGATGAAGTAAAAGTTCGCACAGCATTGACTTGCGATACACGTTATGGCTTGTGTGCGAAATGCTATGGCCGCGATTTGGGTCGTGGCTCGATGGTCAACGTCGGTGAAGCCGTGGGCGTGATTGCTGCGCAGTCGATCGGTGAGCCGGGTACCCAGTTGACTATGCGTACCTTCCACATCGGTGGTGCAGCGTCGCGCGCAGCGGTTGCGTCATCGGTCGAGGCGAAATCGAACGGTACGGTTCGCTTCACTGCCACCATGCGCTATGTAACGAATGGCAAGGGCGACCAGATTGTCATCTCACGTTCAGGCGAGGTGCTGATCACTGATGATCATGGTCGCGAGCGCGAACGTCACAAAGTTCCGTATGGTGCGACGCTGATTGTCAAAGACGGTCAGCTGATCAAAGCGGGTACCGCACTCGCAAACTGGGATCCGCTGACGCGTCCGATCATCACCGAGTACGCAGGTACCGTGAAATTCGAAAACGTCGAGGAAGGCTCGACCGTTGCGAAGCAGATCGACGAGGTGACTGGTCTCTCGACGCTGGTTGTCATTGATGCCAAACGTCGCAGCACTACCACCCGCGCAATGCGTCCACAGGTAAAGCTGCTCAACGAACTAGGTCAGGAAGTCAAGATCGCTGGTACCGAGCATCCGGTCACGATTGGTTTCCAAGTTGGTGCGCTGATCACCGTGAAAGATGGTCAGCCGGTGTCGGTGGGTGAGGTGCTCGCGCGTATTCCGACGGAGTCGCAGAAGACGCGTGACATCACCGGTGGTCTGCCGCGAGTCGCTGAGCTATTTGAAGCGCGCTCACCGAAAGACGCCGGTATGTTGGCTGAGGTGACAGGTACCGTAGCGTTTGGTAAAGAGACCAAAGGTAAGCAGCGTCTCGAAATCACCGACATGGACGGTAATAAGCACGAGTTCCTGATTACCAAAGATAAGCAGGTGCTGGTGCATGATGGTCAGGTTGTGAACAAAGGCGAGATGATTGTCGATGGCCCCGCTGATCCGCAGGACATTCTTCGTCTGCTCGGCGCTGAAGCGCTGGCGCGCTACATCGTCGACGAGGTGCAAGACGTTTATCGTCTGCAGGGTGTGAAGATCAACGACAAGCATATCGAAGTGATCGTGCGTCAGATGTTGCGTCGGGTGCAGGTTGCGGATGCTGGTGACACTGCTTACATCCCCGGCGAGCAGGTCGAGCGCTCGGAGCTGCTGGACGAGAACGATCGCGTGATCGCTGAGGATAAGCGGCCAGCAACATTCGAAAACGTGCTTTTGGGTATTACCAAGGCGTCGCTGTCGACCGACTCGTTTATCTCGGCGGCGTCGTTCCAGGAAACCACTCGTGTGCTCACCGAGGCTGCGATCATGGGCAAGAAAGATACCTTGCGCGGCCTGAAGGAAAACGTGATCGTAGGTCGCTTAATCCCAGCCGGTACCGGCTTGGCCTACCACCGGGCCCGCAAGGAGAGGGAAACCTGGGAAGCCGAGGAGCGCGCGGCCATGCTGCAAGCAGAGGCGGCGCGTGCGCTGCAAGAGGCTGAGGCGGCAACAGCCACACCAGCTGAGGGTGATACCGAGGTGTGATCAGTCAATAGTTGGTTTGGTTGTGAGCAATAGGCTCGGGACTCCCGAGCCTATCGCTTTTTGGTTTGTTGATAAACACGTAACGAATTATTAGCAAAAAATAAAGTGGGCCTGGTGATTATCCAGTAGCGCGAGCACGGTTGACGGCAGGTTGCGCCCCATTTATACTTGCGAGTTCTCGAATTTAAGCTCGCCCGGGCTTAAGCGCTCTTTGGTCTGTTTTCAGTCCCCGACGCTTTACTCCGTGCCGGCAGTTAGCGGCAGCGAAAGCTATTGCATTCCGCTCACAGGCGAGTCGCCCCCCCGATGTGTCGGGGCCTTAAACATTTTATTTTTTGTTGGGTTGAATAACCGATGCCAACTATTAGCCAACTGATTCGCAAGCCGCGTACCTCGGTGCGCATCAAAAGCAAATCACCCGCGCTGCAAAATAGCCCGCAAAAGCGTGGTGTATGCACACGCGTCTACACTACTACGCCGAAGAAACCGAACTCCGCGTTGCGTAAAGTCGCCAAGGTGCGTCTCACCAACGGGTTTGAGGTGATCTCTTACATCGGCGGTGAAGGCCACAACCTGCAAGAGCACAGTGTCGTGTTGATCCGCGGCGGCCGTGTGAAAGATTTGCCGGGTGTGCGCTACCACATGGTACGTGGCTCGCTCGACACGCAGGGTGTCAAAGATCGTAAGCAGGCGCGCTCGAAATACGGCGCCAAGCGCGGCAAGGCTGCGGCCAAGTAATTGTTTTACGCGTAGTAAAGAATGCCTGCGGCTCAGCCGCAGTCTCCAGCGGCCGTCATGGCCGAGTAAGTGAATGGGTTAGGTGCCCATTCGTGGCGATGCGAAAGCTTCGCCGACTGAAGATCGAAAGGAAATGTGATGCCACGTCGTCGTGAAGTTCCCAAACGCGAGATCCTGCCAGACCCGAAATTCGGCAATGTGGATGTTGCGAAGTTCGTTAACGTACTGATGCTCTCTGGAAAGAAGTCGGTAGCAGAAAACATCATCTACGGAGCGTTTTCCCAGATTCAGACCAAGACCGGTAAAGATCCCCTTGAAGTGTTTGCCGCTGCTATTGGCAACTGCAAGCCGATGGTTGAGGTCAAATCCCGGCGTGTGGGTGGCGCGAACTACCAGGTACCGGTAGAGGTGCGCCCGGTTCGTCGTATGGCCTTATCCATGCGCTGGTTGCGCGAGGCTGCCAACAAGCGCGGTGAGAAGTCGATGGCACTGCGCCTGGCGGGTGAGTTGCTCGACGCCTCGGAAGGTCGCGGCGGCGCCATGAAGAAGCGCGATGAAGTGCACCGTATGGCAGAGGCGAACAAGGCGTTCTCGCATTTCCGCTTCTGATACAGTCAGCGACATCCTGACTCGCCTGACCCAGAATCTGATGCCGAGCAGGCCTCTCCATGAGGCCCCGGCGTCGACAATTGAGAAAGTGTAGGACTGACCATGGCCCGCAAGACCCCTATTGAGCGCTACCGCAATATTGGTATCTCTGCTCACATCGACGCCGGCAAGACCACCACCACCGAGCGCATCCTCTACTACACCGGTGTCAACCACAAGATTGGTGAAGTGCATGATGGCGCCGCTACCATGGACTGGATGGAGCAAGAGCAGGAGCGCGGCATTACGATTACCTCCGCGGCGACTACCTGCTTCTGGAAAGGTATGGCGAACAACTTTCCTGAGCACCATATCAACATTATCGATACCCCAGGTCACGTTGACTTCACCATTGAAGTCGAGCGCTCTATGCGCGTGCTGGACGGCGCATGCATGGTGTATTGCGCAGTGGGTGGCGTGCAGCCGCAGTCGGAAACCGTGTGGCGTCAGGCGAATAAGTACGGCGTTCCGCGCCTCGCATTCGTCAACAAAATGGACCGCACGGGCGCGAACTTCTTCAAAGTCTATGAGCAAATGCGTAGCCGCTTGAAGGCTAATCCTGTGCCGATTCAGGTGCCGATCGGCGCTGAAGAAAATTTCACGGGCGTGATCGATCTGGTGAAGATGAAGGCGATTATCTGGGACGATGCGACCCAGGGCATGAAATTCAACTACGAAGACATTCCCGCTGAGCTGGCCGATGTTGCTGCCGAGTGGCGCGAGAAGATGGTAGAAGTCGCCGCCGAGTCCAGCGAAGAGCTGATGAACAAATATCTTGAGGACGGCGACTTGTCAGAGGGCGATATCAAGAAGGCTTTGCGCACGCGTACCATCGCCGGCGAGATCGTGCCGATGCTGTGCGGTACCGCGTTTAAGAACAAAGGCGTACAGGCAATGCTTGACGCGGTGATCGAGTATCTGCCATCGCCGGTTGATATTCCTCCTGTGTCTGGCACTGATGAGAACGAGCAGCCGGCTAGTCGCAAGGCAGACGATAGCGAGAAGTTCTCTGCGCTGGCATTCAAGATCATGACCGACCCGTTTGTGGGTCAACTGATCTTCTTCCGCGTCTACTCGGGCGTCGTGAATTCCGGTGACACCATCTTTAATCCGGTGAAGGGCAAGAAAGAGCGTGTCGGCCGTATTTTGCAGATGCATGCCAACCAGCGCGAAGAAATCAAAGAAGTTCGTGCGGGTGATATCGCAGCGGCAGTTGGTCTCAAAGAGGCGACGACTGGCGATACGCTGTGTGATCCGAGTGCAGTAATCACGCTTGAGCGCATGGTGTTCCCGGAGCCAGTAATCTCGCAGGCAGTCGAGCCAAAAACAAAGGCCGACCAAGAGAAGATGGGCATCGCGCTCAATCGATTGGCGCAGGAAGACCCATCGTTCCGCGTCAAGACCGATGAAGAATCCGGTCAGACCATCATCTCGGGTATGGGCGAATTGCACCTTGAGATTATTGTTGACCGCATGCGCCGTGAATTCGGTGTTGAGGCGACGGTTGGTAAGCCACAGGTCGCGTACCGTGAAACGATTCGTAAAATTTGCGAAGAAATCGAAGGCAAGTTTGTCAAGCAGTCGGGTGGTCGTGGTCAGTATGGCCACGTGGTGCTGAAGATCGAGCCGCAGAAACCGGGTAAGGGTTTCGAGTTTATCGATGCGATCAAGGGCGGCGTGGTGCCACGTGAATACATACCTGCTGTCGAAAAAGGCGTGGTCGAAACATTGCCTGTGGGTGTGCTAGCAGGGTATCCAGTGGTAGACGTCAAGGTCACATTGTTCTTCGGTTCGTATCACGACGTTGACTCTAACGAAAACGCCTTCCGTATGGCTGCGTCAATGGCGTTTAAAGATGGCTGCCGCAAGGCTCAGCCGGTCTTGCTCGAGCCGATGATGGCCGTCGAAGTTGAGACGCCGGAAGATTACGCCGGCACCGTGATGGGCGACTTGTCGTCACGCCGTGGCATGGTGCAAGGTATGGACGAAATCCCTGGTGGTGGTGGCAAGATTATTCGCGCCGAAGTGCCGCTGTCCGAGATGTTTGGTTACTCCACTTCGTTGCGTTCGGCGACTCAAGGCCGAGCGACCTACTCGATGGAGTTTAAGCACTATTCC
>Ga0194125_10011609_pt1 | contig 11759 bp, 14 predicted proteins | sample TA2KigC250mmetaG_FD_148626 | JGI IMG/M metagenome (GOLD analysis project Ga0194125, IMG submission 148626) | Freshwater microbial communities from Lake Tanganyika, Tanzania - TA2015034 Kigoma Deep Cast 250m | ecosystem: Environmental > Aquatic > Freshwater > Lake | place: Tanzania: Lake... | reverse complement strand
CACTCATTTATTCCTCCTGGTGTTTTTTTACCGTCAAGCCACCAGGAGGAATATTTTACTTAATACTGCAAGGTCAAACCTTTATAGTCTCACTGGTAAAACCAGTGGCTTACCTATCATTGAGTTATCAAGTTGGCTATTGGCGAACCACTGTCCTCTTCTATCAGTCTCTACTCTCTTCTTTTTAACAATGCCTCTAATTTCTTTAATTGCCGAATTTATCTGAGCGTCTCTTTCAAAAATTGCCTTAGGACCTTTCATCTATCTCCTCCTTAACTAAAAAGTCGTAACCTTCTATTAAACTCCCTTCAAATAAAGCCCTTATATATTTTCCCGATACCTTTGAAGTAGGCTCAAAGAGATAACCGTAAACAGGTTTAATTACTCTCCTGATTCCAAAGTATGACATATAGTTTTCGGGGATACGGCTTAAAAGCCTCCCGGTATTAATCTCAGGGTTTTCTATAATCCTCACAAAACTAAGATGACACCTGCAGAATCCTTTTGATTTAAATGCGCCCATCGTTATATCGAATTCCCTGTTCTCTTTCTTTTCAATAAAACTCTCAGGGGCTTCACCTGTCAGAAAGATATAAACCCGTGCCTTTACTTCGGTAAGAAATTCTATTTGCAATGGCACCTTCGCAACATCCTCAAACACATATCTTGGAGAATAGATATGTACTTGCCTGAATTGTTCAATGCTATCAAGATAATCCGGATCGAACTTGCCCAATGCATACAGATTCGGCATATTAAACGCATCCCGCAACGAACCGGTAATCGAGGAAAACGGAATTGTCTTTACGCAGGGCTTGAAAGTCCCTTTTTTGACTCTTTCGCCGATACAGAGAATGTCGGATGTCAGTTCATATTCTATGTATTTATTGTTTCCCATAACTTTACCTTAGTCCTTCATTATCTTGTAGAATGCCAAAGTCTCATTGATTGACAATTCCTTTGTGGTGATTAAATATCTTGCGAGTTCCTTTAAATCATTCTTCATCCCCAGCATCGAAACCGTTACCAGAAACATGTTCTTTGTCCTCTCTTCTATCTCCGCAAGTTTATGTAAAGCCGAACTCACTCTTTTATCCTCTATCCCTGCGTCTTTAAGACATGCATATTTAGATAGGCTGATTGACAGTCTGGTATGAGGAACGGCGTAAATATTTATATCTTCCTTCGGGCTGTCCAGCGCTTGCCAATGTTCCATAAAGGGATATTTGACGTTTGAAGTTGTTACAGAAAGTTTTATCGGAAGCGTTCTTTTGTTCTTCTCTGCAAAGCCGACCATCTGACCAAAAAAATCACCACCGCACAAAAGCTCTGCATATTCCATTACGAGAGGTTTTATGTCTTTGTCTTTTTTTATTTTTATGCAAAAAAGATTATCCAGAATCGGCTCATGATTAGCTGGGTCGCCATAATCTTCATGCTTGAAGACATTATCCTTAAATGAACTGAGAAATTTTGTATAGTCATAAAGAAACTCTTTGATGATCGAGAAGCCGAGATCTTCATCAAACACCTTTTCAAAGTTAAAAGTGGAGATAAACATCTCTTTCAACAGATCAATAAGCTCCGGCATATTAAGGGTCACCTTGAAAAATGCAACGCTTGCATCGTCTTCATTCTCCCACTTTGCGAGATTCAGAGCCTTGTCTGCTTCTCTTCGCACCTCAAGACATCCTTCGCAGAGAAATTCCTCAAGAGGCTCGATTTCTGCTGAACCATAAACCTCTTGAGGATAAATTTTGGAAGCAGGAGCCATCTGACACATATCACATATAATAGCCCTGTGGCTGGCTTCATTACCCTCAAGGGGTATTAGTTCTCCATCAAGTTGGGGATATAAATTCATCTCATAGTCACCAAAGAGTTTGTTATAATTGTTGAGAAACTCATCTCTCTTTAAAGATGTATCAACTACTGTTATCTCAAGATAATAATTTGTTTTATTTGACAAAATTTCCTTAGCTTTTTGCTCAATATCTTTTAAATCATCAGGAGTAGATATAAATAAAATTTCTTCTGACAAATGATAGATTACCGCTCCTTTTAATTTATTGCTGACATCTTTTAAAAGCTGAGGTATTACATTAAAAACTTTAGCATCTCTCAGTCTGGAAATTTTACTATTAACATTTAGTTTTAAACGCACCAATGATATTTTTTTCTCAGAAAAGACATCCATAATTTCACTGAGTTCAATAGTATCTTTAATCACTTCTGGCGCCTCAAAGTAGTCACTTTTTTGCAGGAAGTAAGAAAACCATATAGCGGTTAGTTCATTATGTATATGCAGTGAGGCAAAAGGGCAGTGATCTTTGTCTTCTGACCTTAAAATAAATTCCTTTTCATATTTTTGATACAGGACGTTAAGGTCTGTTGCGTTCTTGAGTTCATCAACAATAGATGAGCATTGGACAATCCCTTGACTTTCTTTATTAAGTTCATCTTTGTTTTTTTTAATATCCTTCCAGACTCTAAACGTCTCATATGATTTGTAACCTGACTTTTCAAGTTTTCTTGATATTTTAGATGCACATATATCAGCAAATTTTAAATAGAGTGACTCTTTTGCAGCAGGGAAAGGATTACAGCCTGTTTTATGTTTCTTCTTCCTATCATTCAGGTCAGAGCGAACACAATGATGTTTTAAAAATCCTCTTATTTCAGGATTAATTTCTGCTATCCCGTCTAATAAATCAGGACATGTATGATATTTACCAATCCCAGAGAGCTTTAAAATATCATGAAGTTTTGCTAACAGACTTTTATCGCCCATTTCACTTCCCCATATCCCCGACGAATCGGGATCTATCGACATGCAACAGCGCCCCTAAGATAACCGTCTGATATTCTCTTTGGTTAAAATCGCTCATTTGTTATCTCCTCATAAAACCCCAGTTTATGTTTCACCGGTCTATCACAACAATTGACTATGTTATTCCTCTTTGTTAATCTAATCACAAAGGAGACAACAAGCATGAAACTTGCAAAAAAACAGAAGGAGAAGCTTAAAAAACTTGACATTGTCAAGGCAACGCAGAAGGCGAGGGAAAAAAGCGACCAGGTTCTTAATGACCAGGGTTTTGCTGTTTTGTCAATTGCGGTTTCGCACTTTATAGCAGATATTGCACAACGCCCTGAAAAACTGGTGAGGGAACTTGCGCATTGAACATATATCTGGACACCTCTGTCATAACTGTTTATCTTTTCGGCAGGTATTCTGAAATAGAATCCAAAAGATTCCCCATAGTTGCCAGACTTTTTAATCTTATTAATTCCAACAAGGTCCATGCTGTAATCTCACTTTATTCCATACAGGAAATTTTTGTTTTCTGTAAAACCATATTCGGCTCTGAGGTTGGTAATATAGCCAGGGCTGCTTTCTTGGAGCTTTTCAAAAATGAGTTCTCACTCACAGGTTTATTAACACGTGAGGAACGTTTATTGCATCGTATGAGGTTCATTATTGACGATCTCTCAGACCAGCCCCATGCCATAAGTGCATATCTTAATAACTGTAATGCCATTGTCACCTACGATACTCACTTTTTGAAAATAAAAGACATAATTTCAATCTATACACCGGAAGAAATTGTATCAAAGTTTTGACATCCCCTTCCCGGCTAATAGTTTTGAATAAGCTGAGATCTTGATCTCCTTCACATCTCTTCACTAACACCTGCCGTTGTCTTATATTTCACTATCACCTTTCACTGACACCTGTCACTGTCTTATATTTCCCCAATCCAAACCCCGTCCCTTTTTGAAAAACAGTGAAAAGGTCCGTGTCATATAGCACGCCTACCTAACGAAATATCTCCTCTAATCATACCGCTCGATATTTCTGTTCTCAACTTTTTTAGAATATTGTACAATAATGTACAGATAATTCAATATAAAGCGAGGTTGTGCAAGTGAAAAACGTCATTTCCATTACCGAGGCGAGGAAGAGGCTGCCGGGAATAATCAAGTCGCTGAAAACATTTCCCGACAGAGTGTACCAGATAACAGTTCATGATGAAGTTGTTGCAGAAATCAGAACGCCTGCCAAAATAAAGCCAGGGGAGGCTGCGGCTAAACTTCTTGAAATCAGAAAGAGACTCGGCCCTAAAAAATACAGAACAAAGCCGATATCCGAAAACATAAAGGAACATCTCTATGTTGCAGAAGGAGAAGAATGATTCTCCCTGGGAACATGGTTTTCTGTGATACTTCATTCTTTTTTGCATCTCTATGTACCCATGATTCCAATTATGGAAAGGCCGGCCGACTTCTTGAATACTGCAGGGAAAATCAAGTCGCACTTTATACCACATGGGATGTGATAAGCGAAACAGTTACGCTGCTTAGATATCGTGCGGGCTACGCCCTTGCCATTGAATTTCTCGACATCGTGAAACCGTCTCTCGCTATCATATCCTATGACGAATCTGTGAGAATTGCTGCGGAAGAAATATTCAGGAAATTTTCGCAAGATAAACGGCTTTCTTTCTGTGATGCAATTTCTCATGTCATAATCACTCATCTCCTCGACAATATCCCCTGTTTCTCATTTGACAGGGATTTCAGAGGTCTTGGACTGACGGTTTTTCCGTAAGTATTCTATATTTCCCCAATCCAAACCCTGTCCCCTTCTTAAATATAGTGTTAAGGTTTCAGTGGAAAGGTGTTAGTGAAATACGACAAAGAGAACATGAAGTTTCTGTTCTTTTCACTGTTATCTACTCACTATCACCTATCCCGATTCCGAGTTTTTCAGACCACGTCTGCAAATAGACCCAGTCGAGGTTCTCCCTTTGAATATCGAGTATCTTCCTTGCATCGAGCCTGTCCTGTTCTCTGCCGCTCACTAATTTCAGGATTATCAGGTCTTCAGGGGTTGCTATATTTACCGAAAAATCAGTCAATTGAATGGCTTTTTTACGTTTAAGCGCCTCATTCTTGAAAACATCGTCGACGAACAGGAAATCAACAGAAACGTCGGGATTGCTCTTCAATGTCGCCCGCAGGAAAAACACTTTCCCGAAGACCATCGGTTTGTCGTGAATAAAGACGAATCTGTTGCTTTCAGTCAATCGCTGTTTGAGATCTTCAACATCGTTGATGCGTATCGAAACAAGAAAATCGATATCGACTGTCGCCCTGGGCTCTGCCCATATCCCTACTGCCAGTCCGCCCACGAGCATATACTCAACTGCCGCCTCGTCAAGAAACGAGCACACTTCTTTAAGGGATTGGATGAGAGGATTGTTATTCATCATTACTTACTTTCAGCATAGAAAGCTCTTTCCTCACTAATCCATTGATCGCATCTTCACCGAGTTCCGGATGTTTCTGTCGGATGACAGCACGCTTCAGCTCAAGCGAGAGCATAGTTACATCCGCCCAAGCCTTAATGCGTTTTTCGATTTCTGCATCTGAAATACGATCCTTGAAATGCTTGACTTCCTTCACCCTTATTTGCTCACTGTCATCTTTCACTGTCACCTTTCACTATCCCGTACTATCCTATATTTTCCCAATCCAAACCCTGTCCCTTTTCCGATATGCAAAACTTCTCCGGCTTTAATGAAAGGCATGAACGGTTCCAACTCTCCCTCAAATGTTATCTCTCCAACAAACCCGCCTATCTTTAACCTTGTCTCCTGCCTTCCTGAATATCTTTCCCAATCATACCATTTTAAATTTTGACTTTTACCTTTTATTTCTTTGGACTGTTCAATGATCCCCTTGAAATCCCATTCTGAAGGATCGCTGTTGCAGTGGAAATAAGAAAGGAGAGAAAGTCTCCTTAAAAGGTTTCTAATAAGAATATGGAATTCGAGGTCAAGGGTAAGGTGGCCGTCGTAGAGGATTCGGGTAGGAGTCAAAAAGGAAAGTTTTAAAAATCCCCCCTTACCCCCCTTTTCCAAAGTGGGGTTTTTTGACCCCTCTTTATTCCCAATTCGTAAGGAGGGAATTAAGTGAGAAAGTTCTAATGTTGAAATATCAAATGACTTTAGGGTTTTGGTTTCAGCATCATAAATCTGCTTTCCATCGCAACGTACCTCTTTTAACTCGTATTTTGCTTTGCCCTTCCCTATTCCAAGCTTTCCGAGTTCATCAAAGGTATAGATAAAATAAGGGAGATAGTCTATTGCCCTGCCGATCAAAGTAAGTCCGAAGTTTATTTCATCACCCGGTTTGTAGCCTCTTCTTTTCTCCGGCGGCGGTTCGATGATAAATGGATGAGGGGCAGATGTATATTTCCGCATGATCTTTGTATCTGAAGGCGGAGGGGTTTCAAAGACATATGAGTAGACGCACTTTTCTTTCAGGATGCAGTCCTGACAATCTTTGTCTCTTATGGCACAGACAACACGCTTGAAGGCATATCCAAATCCACCCCTGAGGGTCGAGCCTTTATATGCAGGAAGGATTATTGGCTCTTTTGCAGTTAATCCAAAGGAAAACTGCCCGTATTTGATTATATTCGCAGCGGGTTCATTCATAGCACCCCCTACAGAAACTATCAAAGCATACCATGAATCAATACATAAATCATTCAGAATCTATCTCCCAAATCCCGATATAGAAAGTTGTCATTGCGAACGAAGTGAAGCAATCTCGCATTCCAGCGCTGAGATTGCCACGTACCCTTCGGGTACTCGCAATGACAGATAGAGATAAAGGGTCTCTGATTTCTATCTCTGTATTTGGGTATCTTGCCTCGACTGTTATACATGAGGTGAGATCGGGAACCGTAACCTGAATGTAGTCCCTTCATCACTGCTATCAACAAAAATACTTCCTCCATGAGAGACGATAATCTTATGTACTATAGCAAGGCCAAGTCCTGTGCCCTTTTCCTTTGTTGTAAAAAATGGGAGGAATATCTTGTCCTTTATATCTCCTGAAATACCATGTCCTGTATCTGATATTGAAAGCTCAAGAAAATCCCCTGTTGAGTCTTTAAAACGAGAGGTCCCAATTGTCAAGGTTCCTCCATTTGGCATTGCCTCAACAGCATTCTGTATGAGGTTTGTGAATGCCTGCCGCAAAAGCACTTCATCACCCTTCATAACAGGCAATCCTTCAATCGTGAGGTGGAGGTTAATATCAGCTCTTTGTGCTGTAACTGACGAAATACAATTTTCGATAATCATCTTCAGGTCAATATCCGATATGGTGAGTTCAGCAGGTTTTGCAAAGGAAAGGAAATCAGAGATAATCCTGTCCATAACGCTGACCTCTTTCGAAATAGCCTCTATGGCAGGTTTTAAAGAGTCATCCGCCTTTTTTGAGAGGAGTTTTGTGTAACCTACAATGACACCCATTGGGTTCCGCAGCTCATGGGCAATCCCTGCTGATATCTCGCCAAGGCTCAAAAGCCTTGTCCTCAGTTCCATTTGTGACTCTATTGCCTTGAGGTGCGTAAGGTCTGTAAAAACGAGTATCTGTCCAATCGTCCTGCCTTCACTATCCTTTAAAGGAGAAAGGGTAAGCCCTAACCAGAGCCTCTTACCCGATGGTGTCATGTAACTTATCTCAGCCCTTTCAATTATCTTTCTTTCGTTCAGAAGGTCTGTTATGGGTTTGCTCAGGACATCTGTATGATACTGCCCAATAACCTGCTCATTTTTCATTTCGAGGATCTTCTCCGCAGATTGGTTTGCCTTTGTAATTCTCATTTCCTCATCGAAGCTGATTACACCACTCGGAACACTCTGCAGAATATTTTCATTATACCCTTCGATTGCTAATGCCTTGTCTTCTGCTTTCTGACGCAGGACTTCAAGCTCCTTCTCCTTCTCTTTGAGTTTTGAGACGAGTTCATGAAAGGTGTCCACGACAAAACCAACCTGAGACACATCCTTCTTTTCTAACCTTTTCTGGCCACTATGAAATCTGGTAAATATCCTGACGAGATAAAACAGGATGATAATTGCAATAAGCAATAGAAATGAATAGACCACCAACATCTCTGTGTTCACCGGATAATCTGTCCCCCGAGGTACAATGACAGTAACTCCTGACCGTAAAAAAGGGTTATCAATGAACCAAGAGCAAGGAATGGACCGAATGGTATCTTTGTCTTCCGCCCTTTCCCTTTCAACACCATAAGAAATATTCCAACGATTGACCCTATAAGGCTGCCGAGAAATGTTGTCATGAGGACTGCTTTCCAGCCCAACACAGCACCAACCATCGCCATCATCTTAATATCTCCTCCTCCCATACCACCTCGGCTGAGAACTGCGACAGCGTAAAATAGTCCACCTCCAACCAAAAAACCAATGATTGATGACTTGTATCCGAGAAGAGAATATCGTATAAAAGGATCGGGCAAAAGGAATGAACCCGTGAGAAGTCCTATGGGGATACCTGACAAGGTTATCCAGTCAGGTATTATCTGGAAATCCAGATCTATGAAGGTTATAACAATAAGTGCTGAACAAAAGACACAATACACTATGGTGTGCCATCCGAACCCGAATCTCCATAAAACTGCAACATAAGATAATGCATTTAAAAACTCTACGAGCGGATACCGAAAGGAAATCCTTGCCTTACAGAACCTGCACCTGCCACCTAAAAATATATAACTTACTACCGGTATATTATCCCATGGCTTAATAGGACTGTCACAGGAAGGGCATCTCGAAGAGGGTATGATTATTGATAAGTTCCTCGGTATCCTGTATATGCAGACATTCAGGAATGAACCAACAATAGAGCCAAAGAGGAAGACAATGATATATGGAATTATGCTATGCATTTTATGAGTATAGCTATTCCTCTATCTTACTCATCTCTGATGCCTTCTTTTTTGTTTCATCTATCTCACTACTGAGCTTTTCTATCTCGTGAAGGGCTTCCATAATAACCCTGTCCTTCAGGATATACCTGTCTGAATATCCTTTTAATTCACAAACACGTTCCCCTATTTTCTTCATGAGTTCATCTTTTTTTCTTTCCATCTGCTCTGACTGATACAGCAGTTTCATTAGTGAATATTCGATCTTCAGTCTGTCTGAAAATACAGATGAAACCCATTTTATCTTTTTAACACCGTTATCAAGATTATCCTTCAACCTTCTCCACATAATATCTCCTTAATCCCCCATCTCCCATTTAGTAAATGGGGCAAGGGGGGATTACCCTGTCTGAAACAAGTCAATCTTCCCTTTCCAGAATGTCTCAAGTGACTTTCTCAGGAGGGGGAAGCTCCTCACATCAGGGTCTGTATCAATGATGCTGAAGGCCTCTCTCCTCGCTGTATTGAGGAGTTGCGCATCCCTGACAATATTTGCTATCTTGAGGTCAGGCATACCTGACTGGCGTGTTCCAAAAAATTCGCCCGGACCTCTTATATCCAGGTCTTCCTCTGCAATCCTGAAGCCGTCATTACTCCTGATCATGATATCAAGCCTTTTCCGTGCATCATCACCATAGGGTTCATAGGCAAGCAGTATACAGTAAGACTTATGTGCACCCCTTCCTACCCTGCCCCTGAGCTGATGAAGCTGTGACAGTCCAAACCTCTCAGCATGTATTATAAGCATAAGTGTTGCATTTGGTACATCCACACCCACTTCTATAACAGTTGTGCTGACCAGTATGTCTATCACCCCATTTTTGAAAGATGTCATTAACTCTTCTCTTTCCTGTGGTTTCATCCTTCCGTGAATCAGCCCTACACTGAATTCAGGGAAAACCTTCTCAAAGGCATTCTTGCCTTGTATCGCAGACCTGAGGTCAACCTTCTCAGATTCCTCTATGAGAGGATATACAACATACACCTGTCGTCCTTTGTGTACCTCTTCTCTGATAAGCCTGTATATCTTGTCCTTCTGATGTACATTGAATAACATGGTTTCTACAGGTCTCCTTTCAGGCGGAAGTTCATCAATAATAGAGTAGTCCAGATCTCCATAGAGCGTAAGAGAAAGTGTGCGTGGTATTGGCGTTGCTGTCATGACAAGGACATCGGGGTTCAGCGCCTTTTTCCTGAGCAAGGCCCTCTGCATAACACCGAACCTGTGTTGTTCATCTATTATGACAAGACCGAGATTTTTGAATGTAACTCCTTCCTGAATAAGTGCGTGGGTTCCGACAATGATATCAATCTCACCAGAAGCGATCTCGTGCAAAGGCCTCTCTTTTGTGCTTCCGGTCAACAAACATATCTTCAACCCCATGTCTTCTATCATCCTGTGGATATTAATATAGTGCTGTTCTGCAAGGATTTCTGTAGGTGCCATCAAGGCTGATTGATATCCATTTTCGGCTGCCACTGTCATAGCCATTAGTGCAACGATAGTCTTTCCACATCCCACATCGCCCTGCATGAGTCTGTTCATCGGGTGAGGTAATTTCATATCCTTGAGGATATCGCTGAATACCCTTTCCTGTGCCATTGTTAACCTGAATGGAAGCATCCTGATAAGCCTTTTTAAACGCATGCTCTCAGGATGAAATGCGATCCCTTTGTCGAGTGCAGCTGACCTTTTCATTATAGCAAGCCCAAGCTCGAACAGGAAAAGCTCATCAAAAGAAAGCCTTTTGTGAAAATTACTTACTCCCCTGTTGAAAAGTCCTAAATCTACACCTGCATCAGGGAAGTGAACCTGCGAGAGGCTTTCAGATAAGATAGGAAGGTTATTCCTTTTCAGAATTTCCACTGGCATAGGATCGTGCACATCCTGGATGCAGGTATTCAGGATATTGAACATGATCGACCGTATCTGTCTTACACTCAGACCACTGGTTACCCGATAAACAGGCACAACCCTATTCGTATGAATGAATGAATCATCTCGGAATCGAGTCGAAGCGACATCACTGATGATCTCATACTCCGGGTTGTCCATTTCTATTCCGCCATGGTAAGAATTTATTTTCACAGTTCCGCAGAGTACAACCTGCTGCCCGACCTTGAAATTTTTTTGCATGAAAGGCTGGTTAAACCATTTCCCTCTTATAAAACCACTGCCGTCATTCACGATAAGCTCGAAAATCGTCATCTTTCTTTTAGGAAGTCTTATAACTTCTGCAGCGACAACCCTTCCGGCGATGGTCTCTACATTATTGTATCGGAGGTTGCTGATCTTTCTGAGATTGCTCCTGTCTTCGTATCTATGAGGGAGGTAATACAGGGCATCTCTAACCGTCCTTATACCAAGACGATTCAAAAGCCTGGACCTCTGCGGTCCTACCCCTTTTGTATACTGTATCTGAAGATCTGAGAGGTCTTTATCCATCAGCAGATGGGGGAGAGAATGTCCCTTCTGCCTCTTCCATTCGCATCTTTGAGTACTCAGTTTCGCTTAATATATCAATGTCCCAGCCAGTAATCTTCATCGCAAGCCTCACATTTTGTCCCTTCTTCCCTATTGCCAGTGAGAGCTGGCTGTCAGCAACAACCACCATGGCTGTTTTATCCTCCTCATTAATCCCTATCCTGTCAATTGTTGCAGGACTCAATGCACGCGCAATGAGGAGTCTTGGGTCATCTGACCATGGGATAATATCTATTCTTTCTCCTCTGAGTTCACGAACGATTGATTGTACCCTTGTGCCCTTCATTCCTACACAAGCACCAACAGGGTCGATCGCCGTATTCTTTGAATATACTGTCAGTTTGGTCTTCTCACCTGGTTCCCTGACTATATCTTTAATGACGACAAGTCCTTCATGAATTTCAGGAACCTCCATCTTGAATAAAGCAGCAACAAATTGCGGATTGGTCCTCGATAGGATAA
>Ga0194125_10011608_pt1 | contig 11759 bp, 9 predicted proteins | sample TA2KigC250mmetaG_FD_148626 | JGI IMG/M metagenome (GOLD analysis project Ga0194125, IMG submission 148626) | Freshwater microbial communities from Lake Tanganyika, Tanzania - TA2015034 Kigoma Deep Cast 250m | ecosystem: Environmental > Aquatic > Freshwater > Lake | place: Tanzania: Lake... | reverse complement strand
GGTCCGACCTTGTTTCGGGTCAATACAAAAGCCAAAACAAGAATGACCGGTGAGAACATTACAGCGGAAATGTTATGAGAAAGGATAAATAAAGACCAACAGAGAACTAAAAAAATAAAATCAACAGTTCGGATATCGAAATTAGATACAATACTAAAATTCAAATGTCCAAAACCTAAAATGTTTCGAGTTTTTGGATTTTGAGATTTCGAATTTGTTTTGTGCTTAGAATTTATGATTTCGAATTTATTATGAGGCCTGAAATGATTAGCTAAATTGAAAATTAGATATAGAATAAGTGGTGGAAAAACAAAGGCCAGCTCCTCTCCCCAACTGTCATAAAGATAGGTCATCTGCAGATGGTAAGGAGCATATGTGTAAACTATGGCTGCTGTTAATCCTCCCAATAGTGAACCTGTCAATTTTTCAACTGCTAGAAACATAAAAATAGCAGAGAACAGTAGGGAAAATGCAGAAAGAAGCTGACCTGATCCATTAATTGAGTTTCCCAATCTAACGAATAATGAGGCAAAATAATACGGTAGAGGGTAATTATAAAGAAAAACCGGCGCTCCGTACCCCAAGGCAGCCTCTTTAGCCCATCTGGGACGTAAGTTTCCCTCGCTTAGCGATTCATAAAATGATACCAGCCTGAATTTATGCCCCAAGCCATCTGCCGTACCGGTAACATAGGGTTTGAAAACCGGCAAAATAGCCGGTAACAAAAGCAGAAGAAAAACTAGGATTGGCCAATATGATGGAATGTGATTCATCTTGTGAAATTGATCATTTAATAAAGTAGGCATAAGTGACTGAATCTACAAGTTAACATCGATAAACTTCACCTGGAAGGAGTCGCTCCGCCACGCACCATCTGGCGCATGGCTCTGCAACACCTTCCAGGTGGCCCGACTTCGTCGGCTGAAGCCTTTACTTCGTCGGGCAAAGGCCGAATGGATTCATCCTAAAGGTTCATCCCGAAGGACTCCTGGAAGGTGAGTCAGATTGCTACCCCGTGAACTCGTATTATTATAATACCTCCACTACTGAAATATCGCCTGCCTTATATACCGATTTTAATTGAGGAATTGTGCCTTTTTTTAAAAACGCTTCATAACCAACCTGGTCCAGTCCAAAGATTAGATACTGCACTCTCCAGTCTTTAAGTTGGGAAATGATCTGTCCGTCTTCCGTTTCACGAAGGAATATCCTGCTTACCTTGTTTTTGATCTGCTCGTAATTTGCCCAGACATCTTCCCTTCCCAAAACCACATGGTTGTCCAAAAAAGCCGGTATCAAATTGGAAATATTTTCTCCTGCTAGAATTGTTGAATTTGTCCTGGTATGACTGTTAATATAAGCAATTGCAGCAATCAGGTCGTTTGGTAAAAAAACGTTGTAATAATTTACATACTGCCTTTTGAAAATATCCTGTAGGGAAAAAATCCCGCCTAAAAAAAGTGATGCGATTAGAAAGAGCAATAATATCGATTTTATCATTTTTCCCCAGCGCTCACCCCAGGGGTGGCCAAAAGGACTCCCCTGGGGTGGTTGTAACTGTTCCCAAAGAAAGGCAGTTAAAAGTGCCGCCGGAATATAAAGATTCAGAGCAAACACTCTGGACATGGAAAAAGGCAAGAGTTTCCCTGCCTGAAAAAACATTAGAGGCGGCAACACCAGCCACAATCCGAGGATCTTTTCTGCCAGTTTAAATCTGGACCAGAATACGAACGACAATAATCCTGACAACAATAGCGGCCCTCCCGATAAGATGTAAGATGCAAACGAAACATCATATCTGCCGTATCTTTCGCCCAGATAAAAATATTTCCAGGGATTGCCGGTTTGGAAAATACCGTAGTTATAGATAAGGATAGGCAGCGCGAAAATAATAATTACCAAATAGATCCATCTGTATCTGCCAAATATCTCTCCCTCCTTTTTATCTAATCTTTTTGCAACTAACAAATAAACCAGCAATATTCCCAAAATCCCCAACAGGAAAACCGCTGTGGCCGGGTTAAGCAGTGTTAAGAGTATAGAAATAGTAGCTATCCCAAAAATAGTTAACCACCCCAGAGGAGTCCCTCGGGACGAATCCTCAGGATGAATCCATTCGGCCACCCCTGGGGTGACTTTACTTTTGATTGTCTTTATGATCAATATGATTAAAAAAATAAACAATGCGTCGGCAAGTAAATGATGGGGAGGATAATCAAATTTTTCCAGAGTATAAAATGTCTTCCAGAAAGGAATCAGCGGCTCCAGTGCTATCAAACTGCCCCTAAATACTATCCTGGGAAAACCGGTGGAAAAAATAAGCAGCAGATACGCCATCCAGCGCAATCTGCTGGTCGAAAAGATACTTTTCACCAGAAAGTAGAGGCTGACCAGAAATATCATCAGATTGATATTTTTTATTAAATGATAGCTGATAAATAATGGCAGATGCAAAAAAGTTGCGATCAGTCCGACTGCCGGAAAAAAGGGGTGCAGCAATACCGGTTTTTCTATGTCAGGAATATATCTTGAGGCAATAAGTATCCTGCCGCCAGTTCCGTCTTTCATCCAGGAGAGAAACTGGTAGTAGTCAAAAAAGAATCCCACAGCGCCAAAATATTTTGTCCCGGCTGGAGTATTATGGTAGCTTTTGATCAGTTGGAAATTAGCGGAGACAAAGACAAGAAGAATAATAAGAGCAAGGGTAAATAAAGACAAATATTTTCGAGCTTTCACGTTTTTCTTGGACTCTGTTACAAAACTTCTTTCTTTGAGGGTCCTGCCCCCTCGACAGGCTCGGGGCAAGCGCTCGTTTACCCTGAGTGAAATCGAAGGGCGTCACCCATTCTTTGTTTTATTTATAAAGTCCTACAATAGGTTCTAACCAAACTTACTGATAATAAGAATCCCGAAAAGAATAATCGCCACCCCCACGATTCTGGCGAACTTGATAGTTTCGCCTAGAAAGAAATAGGATACCAGAAATATCAGGAAATACTGCAATGCTCCGAAAGGATAAAGAAAGGAAAGGTCAAGCCGGGAAAGTAAAACCAGCCAGAAGAATGTCCCTACTACATAAAGGGAAAGGCCGGCAATAACAAAAATATTAGTCCCCATTCGTAGGAGTAAAGGGAAAATTACGGATAACTCCAGACTGTCAATTTGTCCTATCTTGCTCATTCCGGTTTTTAGCAAAGTCTGGGCAATTACTGATATGCAAACGCTGATGACAATAAGAATATAGTTTTTGAACATATTATATCTTTCTACTGCCCCTATAGTTTCACCCCAGGGGAGTCACTACGCAACACCCCTGGGGTGGCCCCGATTCAATCGGGGGACTCCCCAGGGGTGAATCGGATAGAACAGTACGAAACTCTGTAAGAATTTTTTTAGCGCTGTTTATTATATAGTCGAGTTGTTTCCTGGTCAATCCCGGATAAATCGGCAGACGAACTAAACTCCGGGATACCATGTCGGTAATAGACAAATCCCGTCCATGATCATGTAACTTTTGTCCCATTAGGGAGTTATGCAAAGGCATATAGTGGGATGAAACTTCTATTCCTTTTCTCCGCATTTTGGCTATGAATATATCACGATGTTTGGGATTAAGAAATCTTATTGCATAAATATGCCAGTTGGCAGATGTGCCTTGCGGGATAACCGGCAGATTAACCAACGACCGATATCCAAGAAGTGCTTTGGCATACTCTTTGGCAATCCTGCTTCTTTTTGCAATAATCCTATCGAATTTTGTCAGTTGAGCGCAAATAATACTTGCCAGCAAATCAGAAAGAAAATAACTGCTTCCTTCTCCCACCCAGCTGTACTTATCGACCAGACCGGCCAAAAATTTATTCCGGTTGGTTCCGTGAGCGCGGTAGATTTCTATTTTGCCGGCAAGCAACCTGCTGTCGGTTACCACTGCCCCGCCCTCGCCGCAGCTAATGTTTTTTGTCCCGTGGAAGGAATATACTCCAATGTCTCCAAATGTCCCCAGCATTTTTCCTCCTAACTTTGCTCCAATCGCATGAGCAGCATCCTCTACCAGGAATAATTTATTTCTTTTTGCCAGAGTAATAATTTCTTCAAGATCAACCGGCATTCCGGCATAATGGACTATAATTATTCCTTTGGTTTTCTTGTTTATAAGCCGTCTGACGCTGTCCGGATCAATATTATAAGTATCGCCTCTTATTTCGGCAAAAACCGGTTTAGCGCCTTTTACTACAATACAATTGGCTGTTGAGGTCATGGTAAAACTGGGCAAAATCACTTCATCGCCAGCTCCGGCGCCTAAAACACTCATCGCTAATTCCAATCCGGCAGTACACGAGGTAACCGGATAAACATATTTGCTGCCGGTCAAAAGTTTTAAGGATTCTGATAATTTCTTGCTCCAGGGTCCGTCTCCTGCTCCGGAAGTGTTTTTCAGGGCAGACAAAACCGCCCTTTCTTCTTCCTTGCCCCAATATGGTTTGGATAATGGTATCTTCATTTTTCCAGCATTTTTATTATTTTGGCGGGAACACCGGCTACGACCGCCTTTGCCGGAACATCCTTGGTTACTACTGCACCGGCTCCTACTACGCTTTGTTCACCAATAACCACTCCCGGAAGAACGATTGCTCCGGTAGCAATATATGAGCCGTTTTTTACTACCACTGTCTCTTCTTTGGTAGGATAATATTTTTGTAAAGGATGCCCTGGATATCCAACATTGATGTGAGTAACAATATTCGCTCTGTTGGATATAGTCACATCGTCTCCAAGGACTATCTTTCCCCGCAAATCCATCACAACTTCATCCCCTATATAACAACGGTCTCCCACTATCAGGTTTTTGAAACCATAATGGTAAAGATTAAAAAAAGTCGCATCCATTATGACTACATCTGTCCCGATTACCGCTCCGGAGAGTCTAAGAAAAAAAGCACGCAGTTGAGGAATGAAAAACCAATGCAGGAAAAAGGTAAACAAGCTGAACCAGACAAACCGCAAAGTTTTGTATAGTCCAATAGTTTTTAGTGCCTTCATGATCTTATATTATGAATAGAATTTATTTACAGCTTCTTTGTTGTTGCCAGCCGCTTTCTTAAGCGCCAAAGGCTTATCAGGTAATCCAGGCTGTCACTCAATACCCTTACCGTAGATTTTTTATCAAACCGTCTGGTGTAAAGAACCGGTACTTCCCTTATCCGCAACCCGGAAAGTTTTGCCTGTACTATAATCTCCGTATCCCAGAACCAGTGCCTATGACGAATCATAGGCAGAATTTTTAATATTTTTTTACGGTTAAAGAATTTATAGCCTGTTTCGGTATCCAATCTTCCGGTTCCCACCATTGAGTCCGCCAGACTGCGGTAGATAAGACTGGAAATTTCCCGGGGAATTGAGACAAAAGTAGTTCTATAAATACGCTTGCCGATTACCACATCCGCCTTGTCTGAAAGTATTATGTGTACCATTTCGGAAATATAGACGGGCGAAACCTCAAGATCAATATCTATGTAGCCGACTGCTTTTCCCTTGGCAATTCTAATTCCGTCCGCCACTGTTTTGCCTCTGCCGCAATTATTTCGGTGAAAAAGCGGGTAACAGCGCGGATATTTCTTACATGCTTTTGCAATCAAACGAGGCGTTTTATCTGAACTTTTATCATCAACAAAAATAAGCTCAAAAGAAAGGCGGCTTAGTAGGAGGATGTCAATGATGCGTTCAACACTCTTTTCAAAAACCGGCGCCTCATTATAGCAGGCAAGCACCAAAGACAAATCAGGGATATTTTTCATATTGCGCATATTATACTTTAATTATGCCCCCGTTTGGCACAGATAACAATAGATCCGCCTATTGGAAATTTTATTCTAAAGAAAAACATTTGCTCAAAAAGCAGTATAAAATACAATAACTTATTTATCAACGCTGGCGGGGCGGCCAAATAATTCTCTATCGTCTCCTGTTTCTCTTGTATCATTATCTTCCTCCATAGCCAAAAAATTGGCAGAGTAACTGCTTGCCAATAGTTCCAAAAAACCAGACTAAATCCGCTCCTTTTCAATTTCTCTTCCAGTTCCTTGATGGAATACCTGTGCTTGTGACCGGAAAGTGTATCCAGTTTGCTCCAAAGCCACCGGTGGGCTGGTACTGTCAAAAACAGAAGACCAGCGGGAGCCAGCAGTTTATGGATATGTTTTAAGAATTTCACATCTGCAAATATATGCTCCATTACATCAAACGCTCCAACTGCCGCAAAACGTTTTTTGGAGGTAAATGTAAAAATTGAGCTTTGGAAAAGAGGCGCGCGGCATTGTTTTCTTGCATACATTAATGCTTTTTTATTTATATCTATACCGGTCACCCGAAACCCCATTTTTTCCAGTAGCCCGATAACCGCGCCCGTTCCAAATCCGACCTCTAAAAAGGACACTTCCTTTGGTTTGGGAATATATCGAATGATTAATTTCTGCAGTAAAACATTCCGGGCCTGAAACCAGAAGTGCTTTTTTTCTATCTCGTTTATCAGCTCATAAAGAGCAATCTTGTAGGTTGCTGACATTGATTATTTTTTTATCAACAGACTTCCGTCCGGAAAATACGCGGTAAAATTATCTTTGATATATTTCGCCTGACGAGCTGGAATATCGTTTAGTCTGTCAAACCAGCCGGTATAAACAAATTTTGTCTTTCTTTTTTGTATCTCCTTTTCCAGATCAGGAAGGCTAAAAAGCAGCACCTGTTCAAATTGTCCGTATGGCAAGCAACAAAAGTAATAGCCATCGGGAAAAAAAATGCTTTCTCCGGTCAGATCAAAAACGGGGCTACCCGCGGGAATAACTTTTAATAAATTGCTAACCTTATCAAAAGTAGGCTGATTATTCCACTGGATTTTTTTCTCATATATTTGCTTGCCGACCAAACCGAGAAGAAAAAGGGTAAGAAGTACAACAAAAATGTCCAACTTAAGCATCTTAAATGGCTTAAGTAACCTACTTTCAGTAATAGTCTCCATCAAATCCGCAAAATATATGGCAATAAAAGGTGCGATTGTCACAAGATACTGAGCATGTTTTAGAGGATAGATATATACAAAAGCAAAAAGATTTAAAAAGAAACAGGAAGCCAAAAGAAACTCTCTTAAACATTTTTTCTTATCTTTATAAGACAATGACTGTATTGCTTTTAAAATAGCCCAAACTGATCCGGCAATATAAATCACAAGATTGATAAGCAATGGAGCGCTGTATCCGGGCAGACCGTAGTAGGTATCGTTAGGATAAAAAAAGATATCCGGCCGCATATAAAATCTAGACCCAAGGGCATTAATTATCTTTGAGGCAACTTGTGTCATGCTATAGATTGCAAAGAAAGGATTACCCAAGGAAAAAATAAGAAGGATAAGAAAGACTACCGGCAGCAAAAAACCAAGCAGAAAAAAGCCCCCATCTCTCCTAAGTAACTTAACTGACTTAAGCGACTTATAAGCAAGCACAGTTAGAGGAGGAATTAGAAAAAACACCGTTTTAGGCAAAAAACCCAGACTAAGGCTGTAACAGGCTCCCGACAGAAAATAATATTTAGCTTTTGTCTTTTCCTCTGCCAAAATATATAAATACAGACCTGTTAAGGCAAGCAATGTAGCTAGAAGATCGGGCCGGATCTCCAGCATTTTATCTGCAGGGAGCGGTAAAAAGGCAAAAATAACTGCGGCCAGCAATCCAGTCTTGCCTCCCTTCATTTTTTTTCCAAGCAAAAACAACACCAGTGTTGTAGCCAAAAAAATAAGAAAAATTAATACTCGGACCTCAACAATTGCTGTTACTGTTCTGCCGAAGATATTAAAAACACCGGCAATTAGATAGAGGAAAAATGGCGGAAGAAGATAAAAAAAGTCCACATAAGGATGCTCTCCAATTGATACATTGTATCCCCAGTGAAGGTAAGCAAACTCATCAACATCAAAATAGCGGGTCAATCCAAGCTGAAACCGCCAGAAAAGAAAGATAAGAAGTAAAATAATTTCCAGAATGATGATACTTCTATTTATTGTTAACAGCTGTTTAAATAGTTTCATTGTTGCCGCGAGTTTCGCACTTTCCCTATTACCACCTCGAAGGTGACCGAATGGGCTCCTTCGAGGTGAAGGTTTTTGGTAATTCCTTCACCGTCCGAGGAGTCCCGCCCACAGCTACGCAGTTGCTGGCGGGCCACCTCGGAGGTGTTTTTAACCTAAATGCGAAACTCGTATAAGAATAATAATTCATCTTCTCTCCCAGAAAATCAAAACTCCGTTCAAATTTACAGCCGATTTTTTGATAAAATTTATTTGCCGGCAGTCTATCATAGACACTGATCTGGAATTTTTCTACTCCCCTTTTTCTAAATTCTTCGACTGCTGCAGTAAATAATTTTCTGCCAATTCCTTTTCCCTGATGCTCTTTTTTTACTGCAATAGTCAACAACTCTGGGATATCGTCTCTAAAACCGGGATAACTTAGGGTTTTGACTAATTTGACGCTGTCTTTTATATGAGTAATAAAATACCTCAAAAATATCATCCCGAACGATAAAATATCTCTGAAAATTATTTTTCCATAAAGATCCTTTGCGCTTTCGGCGCAGCAGGCAAAAGCAATCATTTGTCCGTTCCGCTTTTCTACTAAAGTAAATATCTCTGGGATACCTAAACTCACCTTATAGAATTTTCCCAAAAACTCTTCACCTAACTCTGACAAGAAACCGGGCAGTTGTCGTCTGTGTAATTTAGCAACTTGATTTATATCTTGAGAGGTTAGTTTTTTTATCATAAGATCTTTAAAGTTTTGCACTTTATATACGTAAAGCCTTATAACCACCTCGAAGGTGACCGAATGGGCTCCTTCGAGGTGAAGGAATTTATAATTTCCTCCACCGTCCGAGGAGTCCCGCCCACAGCTACGCAGTTGCTGGCGGGCCACCTCCCAGGTGACAAAAGTGCAAAACTTCACATTCTTACCTATCAGGAAAAATCTGTTATTGCTCCTGCAACCGTTTTCACTTCCTTATTAGTCAACTCCGGAAACATCGGCAAGGACAAAATCTCCCTGCTTGCCTTTTCTGCGTGCGGAAAATCACCTTCTTTGTATCCCAGGTATTTAAATGACGGTTGCAAATGAATCGGTTTTGGATAATGGATAGCTGTGGCAATGCCTTGTGTTTCCAGATAATTCTTCAACTCATCTCTTTTGTTTGTTCTGACAACAAAAAGATGATAAATATGTTCGCCATAAGGAACTTCCCATGGAAGAATGATACCTCTTTTTATCTCATTATCAGGTTTTTGCGCAGCATGGCAAAATTTTCGCAGATCGCTTTTTGAGCGATCCCGCATAGCGGGAGAAGCGAGTAGCGGAGCAAGAAAATTTTGTCTGCGAGCTAAAAACCTGACGTATAATCCTGCAATTTCTCTTCTTTTCTCATTCCATTTATCAAGATATTTAAGCTTAACCAACAATATTGCCGCCTGTAACTCATCAAGCCGGCTGTTTCTTCCAACTACGACACTATGATATCTTTTCTTCTCTCCGTACATTCGCAACAGTTTTACTTTCTCATAAATCTTCCTGCTGCCGGTTACCACCATTCCCCCATCGCCAAAACAGCCTAAATTTTTTGTCGGATAAAAAGAAAAACAACCTGCATCGCCTATGGTTCCAACTTTTAATAACTCCCCCTCTCCCCCTCTTACTTTAAGAGGGGGCTTCATTCCCCCCATTCCCCCTCTTACCTTAAGAGGGGGCTGCATTTCCCCCATTCCCCCTCTTACCTTAAGAGGGGGCAAGGGGGCGTTACCACCTTTATACCCCATTCTTATCTTGGCTCCATGGGCTTGCGCGCAATCTTCAATTACCGGTATCTTATATCTGTTTCCGATTCCAACAATTGCTTTGATATCTGCCGGTTGTCCATAAAGATGCACCGGGACTATTGCCCGGGTTTTTCTGCTGATCGCCCGGGAAATCTTTTTCGGATCAATATTGTAGGTTTGCTCATCAATATCAACCAGTTTGGGGATCGCCCCAATGCTTGTTACTGCAAAAGCTGTCGGGTAGGCATTGGCAGGCAAAATCACCTCGTCTCCCCTATCAACTCCAATTGCCAGCAATGCCAATGACAAGGCGTCAGTCCCCGAGGCAACCCCAACGGCATATTTTACTCCCAGATACCCGGCAAATTCCGCTTCAAATTCAGCTACTTTTTCTCCGAGAATAAATACCCCTCGCCGGATAACTTCGGCAACCTGCTCTTCCAGCTCTTTTTTTAATATTTTATTTTGCCGCTCAAGCGTAAATAATGGAATCATAATCTATTTTATTTGCCAATATAAACCAACTTTGCTATGCCTGCATCTTTCAATCTGGTTAGGCTGTATGTTCCTTTACCCAGGTAGATTGGGTTTGACAGAATAATTTTACCATCAAGCAGAATCAATTTCTGCACCTGTTCTGCAGTTATATTTACCTCGTTCCAATATATCCTGTACCACCCCGGGGCAATAAGCTCAAACTCCCGCTGGCTTTCTTTCTCCAGATTAATCTTTGCCCCGGCAAAAAGGATGGAAGAAGACAAATCAGATGCGCTGGTATAATATCTGTCCAATATTTTTGCCTGGTAGTTTGGCAGGATTTTGACCCGATCAGGGAACTGAATAAAGATATGTTTTACTTCTTTTGCCCGCAAAGCACTTTCCAGGTCCGGCGTCTTGAACTTTAATACCTCCAGATACTCGCCATAAGGAAGACAGCAAATATAGTAGGGATCCTTATAAAATAGACTTCCACCCGTCAGATCAAAAACATACTCTTCATCCGAGAAATACTTTTTAGCCTCATTGTAAAACCTGACTCCCTCCGTGTAAGTCCGGCTGGCTTTAATCTGATTCATCCTGTGTCCGTATAATCCCAGCAATAATACCAGCACCGGCAATAATAGTCCGGATGCAATTTGCCCTGTCTTTTTCTTCTTTAGAAGTTCAGCTGCTCCAAAAACAAAGTCCGCAAAAAAATAGGCTACCCAGACGGATGCGCCCAGTAAGTATTGGGTATGCTTCAGAGGAAAAAAGTGGATATAAGCAGCTAGATTGGTTAAAAAAAGCAAGGGCAAGAAAAACCCAAAAAGGATGCTCTCTTTTTTCTCTCTGGATAAAAAGGATATCAGCCTTACTATTGCCGTTACCATCGCCAGAAAATAGATAACCAAATTGGCAAAATAATTGAAATTATAGCCGGCCTCCCCGTAATAGGCATCGTTGGGATAGAAAAAAAGGTCAGCCCTGATCGGATTCCTGCTGCCCAACAGTACCCCTGCATCTTTCTGCAGAATAAATATCGAGTACAATGCCCGTCCGAAATCTCCGGAGGAAAAAAGTAATCCCGTCAATATAATAAGCGGAATGATTAATCCCGCTATAAACAGGCGCAGTTTATTCCTGCCCAAAAAAACTTTCTCAAACATTAAAACAGCCAAGGCGCAAAGAGGATAAAAAAATAGCTTGGGGTTTACCACCGTTCCCAAAGACAAGAAAAAACCTGCCCCAAATAAAACTCTTTTCCCCTTAATAGCTTCAATTGTTAGCCAAACGCCGGCAAGACTTATCACCACTCCCAAGCAATCCGGCCGTACTTCAATCCATTTATCTGCCGGCAGGGGCAGATAAACAAAAACAAGAACACCAAAAAGTGCAAATAGCCTTCCTTTGCCTGTACTTTTGGCTATTT
>Ga0194125_10011603_pt1 | contig 11768 bp, 8 predicted proteins | sample TA2KigC250mmetaG_FD_148626 | JGI IMG/M metagenome (GOLD analysis project Ga0194125, IMG submission 148626) | Freshwater microbial communities from Lake Tanganyika, Tanzania - TA2015034 Kigoma Deep Cast 250m | ecosystem: Environmental > Aquatic > Freshwater > Lake | place: Tanzania: Lake... | reverse complement strand
GACTCTGTCCGAGCGCTATCCGCTTCAGCACTTCGCCAACCAGGACTACCTGCTTTCCCACTACTACACGGCGCTTTACCCGATGGCGTTTCTGAAGATGTTGCTGCCCATGCTCATGCTGAAGGACGCCATCCTGGCCGGAAACGCCCTCTACCATCTGCTGCTGGCGCTGAGCCTGCTCGAGATCGCCTTCCGGCTGCTGCCTTCGCTGCGCTCCGCCGCGGTGTTCTTCTTTCTGTGCACGCTGTTCGGCGGCTTCGACTGGTTGCTGGAAGCGGGAGTGCCTTTCAGCCACGCCGAGTTGTGGCCGCGTTCGATCTTCGGCGCCAACCGCGAGATCTCCAGCTACTTCACTGGGGTGTACTGGGTGGCGCATCACTTCACGGCTTTCCACGCGCTGACGATGGCGCTGGTGTTCGCGCGCCAGCTCAGATTCCGGCGGCGGGCGGTCAAAATCGGCCTGCTGGGGCTGCTCGTGATCAACGCCTTCTACTCGAGCGTGTTTGCTTTCCTGCCGGCGCTGCTGCTGGGCGGGCCGGAGCTGCTGCGGCTGGCGCGGCACGCCTGGCGGACGCGGGTTTGGCCGGTGCTGGTGGCGGTCTTCCTGACGCCGCTATTCCTCTACACTAACCGGGTCCAGGCCGGCGCGCTCACCTTCGAGCCGCTGCGGCTGCGCCTGTTCGAACCGGGGTGGCTGGACGCGGCGGCGTCCTCAACTGCCTACCTGCTGCTGGCCGCGCTGGTGGATCTGGCGGGAGTCCCGCTGCTACTAGCCGCCTTCTGGCGGCGTTTCGGCGCGCGTGAGCGCCGTTGGTACGTGGCCGCGCTGATCTTCCTGTGCTCGACCGCCTGGGTAGCCTCAATCGGGTATAACAACTACTCGATGCGGGGCATGTTCCTGCCCACGCTGGTGTTCTACTTCCTGTTCGCGAAACACGCTGTCGCGTCGCTGCCCCGCCTGCGGCGGCCGGCCCTGGCGGTGCTGGCGGCCGTGCTGGCATTCGGTACCCTGAGGGAGTGGGCCTGGCTCACCTACCAACCGCTGGCGTACTCCTACTGGTACTGGGAGGTCCGGGGCCGGCAGCCGCACCCCAGTGTCGCGGGTGACTTGCGGCGCTTCTACCGCGATTTGGCCAGGGACCGGCAGGCACGCATCTATGAACCGCTGGCCGGAGATCGGTTCAGCCGCCACAAGTACAACCCCGAGAAGCTGATCCGCGGCATTCCACCCCAGGAAATGCTCGAACCGGAGCGCGAGCTGCTGCGCCACCCCAGGCGCAACTGGTTCTGGTGAGGCCAGGGTCGCGGATCCGAGATGCCGCCACATAGCCGACTGGACCACTTGCTGACGCGCGTGGCTCGGAATCGGCTTCCGAGCCGCGACCGTCAGGGAGCGGTTGGTGAGCGCAACTGGCCTACCGGCACTACCGCCGGAAGCCGCGCAGGAAGGGCGGATCCGTGAAGTCCCACAGCCGGGAGGGCTCGAGGTTGACGTCCACCGGATCCATGCTCCAGTCGTAGCAGGGCCAGGCCGTGGCGCCCTGCCAGTGCACGAACAAGCTGAAGGCGCCCAGCGCCAGGAACGCCGCGGTGAGCGGCTTGCTCGCCGGCAGACGCTGCACCACCGGGATCAGAAACCACATCAGATAGGGCAGCATGTCGGAGAGATACCGGGGCCCGTAGCTGTGGCCGCCCCACCAGTCCTCGTAAAGCCCCATCAGCAGCCAATGCAGAACTATCACCGCGATCAGGCAGGGCCGCAGCCGCCGTGCTGTTTCTCCCGGCGGCGGCAGCCGCATGCCGTAGAGCGACAGCAGCACGATGGGGGTGAAGATGAACAGCCCGCGGGCCGGGCTGACCAGGTAGCCAGCCAGCGCCTCGAAGAGGCGCGGGTGCAGGGAGAGGCCGGGGACCGGACCCCGCTGCGGGTAAAAATATGGCGCGGCCAGCCGTCCGTAAACCGCCCAATCGTGCACCACGAAGACCAGTCCCACCGGGACCGCCCAAAGCACATACGCCAGGAATTGCCGCCGGTAGCGCAGCAGCACGTACAGCGATAGAGCCGCCAGCGGCAGGATATTCGTGGGACGCAGGTAGAGGGCCAGCACCAGGGGAATCCCGGCGAACCGGATCAGGCCCGGCCTGCGCTCCGCCCGCAGGACCAGCAGCAGCGCCGCCGCCAGCATCAGCATCGAGGGTCCGTGCTGCCACAGGCCGCGGCTGGCCATGGACCAGGCCGAAGTGCAGAAGGCGAACACCAGCCCCACCAGCGCCGCGCCCAGCGGCGGGAGGCACTCCCGCGCCACCAGGTACATCAGCACTGTGGCGGCAGCCACGATCACGGATGCGACCAACACCTCGGCCGCCGCCGAGCTGCCCACCAGGTCGCCGCGCAGCAGGCTACGGCGCACCGCGGTGGGCTGGCGCTCGGCCAGGGGCCGCAGCCGCGGCTGAGCGGCCTTCAGCCCAGTCTCCAGGGCGAACACGGCTGGCAAAGCCAGCGCCCCCACGGCTATCGGGTAGTAATTGTAGTAGTGTGCGCCGGCGCACTGGCCGCGGCTCCGGACCGGGTACAGGTGACGGCCATCCGGCCACACGCACTCGATGCCGTAGAACCTGTCCTTCTCCAGCAGGTCCAGGTGCTCGTCGAGGTCCGCGTTGCGCTGATGCAGGAGGCTCAACGCGGTGTGGACGGTCCAGCGCGAATCAAAGGGCGTGGCATTGGGACTCAGGCTGTGGGTGATCCACACTGCCGCGAACAGCAACACCGGTATGGTCCAGCGCGCGCGCATCGACCAGCGATTATAGCCCCTGCCTTGCCGGGCCGCAAAGACAACTGCTATTTTCAGGGTATGTTGAGGGCTACGACGTTTCGTGAGTATGACATCCGGGGCATCGCGGATACCGAGTTCCGGGACCCCGACGTAGTAGACCTGGGGAGAGCTATCGGGACCTACCTGGGCCGTCAGACGGGCCGCAAACTCGCTCTGGGCCGGGACACGCGGTTCAGTTCGGAGCGCTTGGCCAAGGCCCTGAGCCGGGGCCTGTTAGCCAGCGGGTGTGATGTCACGGACATCGGCGTGGCGCCCACTCCCCTGCTCTACTACTCCGTATTCCACCTGAAGACCACCGGCGCGGTCATGATCACGGGGAGCCACAACCCGCCCGAGTACAACGGCTTCAAGGTGGTCTCCGGAACCACCACCATCCACGGCTCCCAGATTCAGCAGCTCCGCCGCATGATCGAGGCGGAGGACTACTCGAGCGGCGCGGGCACGCTGGCCCGGGCGGACGTGGCCGCGGCTTACGCCGAAGAGATCAGCGCGCAGTTCCGCTGGGCCCGCCGCATCAAGGTGGCCGTGGACGCCGGCAACGGCGCCGCCGGGCCGCTGATGCACCGCCTGCTGGAGCGGCTCAACTGCGAGGCCATCGAGTTGTTCTTCGAGATGGACGGCTCGTTTCCCAACCACCATCCCGATCCCACCGTCCCGGAAAACCTCAAGGATCTGACCGCGGCGGTTATCTCCGGCGGCGCCGAGCTGGGCGTGGCCTTTGACGGCGACGGCGACCGCATTGGCGCCATCGACGAGAAGGGCAACGTCCTGTGGGGCGACCAACTGCTGCTTATCTTCGGGCGCGAGATCCTCACGCGCAAGCCGGGCGCCACCTTCATCGGCGAGGTGAAGTGCTCCCAGGTGATGTACGACGAGCTGAAGCGGCTGGGCGGCAACCCCATCATGTACCGTACCGGGCACTCGCTGATCAAGGCCAAGATGAAGGAAGTGCACGCCGAGCTGGCCGGGGAGATGAGCGGTCACCTGTTCTTCGCCGACCGCTACTACGGCTACGATGACGCCCTCTACGCCGCCTGCCGCCTGATGGAGATCGTGGCCAACTCGGGCCGGCCGCTCTCGGCGCAACTGGAGGGAGTGCCGGCGGTGGTCACTACGCCGGAGATCCGCGTGGATTGCCCCGACGAGGTGAAGTTCGAGGTGGTCCGGCGCGTGGCGGAGTACTTCCGCTCGCGCTACGAGGTGGTGGACATCGACGGGGTGCGGGTGCTGTTCCCGCACGGCTGGGGGCTGGTGCGCGCCTCGAACACCCAGCCCGTCCTGGTACTGCGCTTCGAAGCCACCACGCCGGAGCTGGTGGCCGACTACAGGCGCGAGGTCGAAGAGGTCCTGGCGCGCGCTGTGAAGGGCTAGTGCAGTGCGTCGGAGATACTGTAGGCTATCCCAGTGGGGGGCAGACGATCGTTTTTCGTCGTCTGCCGTTCCGCGGGCCACACAAGACGATGGCCTGCGCCACAGGCTTGCACAGCGCGCACTCCTTTCGACGCACTACGCTAATTGCGCGGGCCGGCGCCTTCCACTCGGCCGGCCAGCGGCCTCACCACCGGCCCGCCGCAGACGCCCACGCCCGTGTTGGTCAGCGCGCTCAGGAAGTTGAACAACACCGCATAGACCGACTGCTCAGTCACCGCGTTCTTGCCCGGCATGCGGAAGTTGACGGGCAGCTCCTTGGCCAGACGCAGCCGGATGGCGTTGGGCAGCAGGCGTCCTCCGCGGTCCTTCTGGTTGGCGATGGCCAGCGGCGTCTGGAGCACCGCGCCGGTGCGCCCATCCACGTAAAACTGGCAGCGCGAGAACCAGCCCAGGTTGGCCGGGTCGGCGGCGTCGAACAACAGCAGCGGCAGCTCCCGCCCGCGCGCGGTCAGCTCGAGGGCCAGCGCCAGGGTGCCCTCCTCGAGCTTGCACTCGAAGCCGCTCTGCTGGGCGATGCTGAGAAGCACATCCGCCTCCAGCTCCAGCAGCATGTACTTGTGCGGACCGGCTTGAACGACCTGCATCTCTCTACTATTCTAGCGAGTCGCCGGAGGTGGCTTCCAGCAGCCCCGCGTGCGCGTCGTAGGCGCGCCGGTCAAAGAGCACGAAGATGACCTCGCGCACCCGGGCCTCCGCGCGCTCCAGATGACGCGCCACCGTGTCCAGCGCAATGGCCGCGGCCGCCTCCAGGGGGTAGCCGTAGGCGCCGGTGCTGATGGAAGGGAAGCTGATCGTCCGAGCGTCCCGCTCCTCCGCCATCCTCAGGCAGGTCGCATAGCAGGACGCCAGCATCCCGGCTTCGCCGTGGCGGCCGTCGCGGTAGACCGGACCCACCGCATGAAATACCCACCTGGCCGGCAGCGCCCCGGCGGTGGTGGCCACCGCGTCGCCGGTGGCGCAACGCCCGATCCGGGCCCGGATCTGGTCCAGTTCCTCCATGATGGCCGGGCCGCCGGCGCGATGGATGGCGCCATCCACGCCCCCGCCTCCGGCCAGGGCCGCGTTTGCGGCGTTGACGATGGCGTCGGCGGGCACGCGCGTTATGTCGCCCACCACCAGACGCAGAATCTTGCCCCCAGGGAATAGCTTCTCCATGACGCTATAGTAGAAAAGAGAATGCCCCCACGAAAAGCCGCTCCCGCGCTGGTGCTCTTCGACATAGACGGCACCCTCATCCGCCGTGCCGGCCCGCATCACCGGCTGGCGCTCGAGGAGGCCGTGCGCCGTGTGACAGGGCTGAAGACCACCACCGATCATATCCCCCTGCACGGGATGCTGGATCCCGACATCCTGGCGCAGATGATGCGCAACGCGGGCGCGGATGATGCGCTCATCCGGCGCGCCCTGCCGCGCATTCTGGAGATCGCTGGCGGCGTCTACGCGCGCACCGTGCCCGACATTCGGCGGAAGACCTGCCCGGGGGTACGCCGCCTGCTGGGGTGGCTGAGGCGCCGCGGCGTGCCGCTGGGGCTGGTAACCGGCAACGTGCCGCGCATCGGGTGGAAGAAGCTGGAGCGCTCCGGGCTGAAGCCCTACTTCCGCTTTGGCGCCTTCGCGGGGATGGCCCGGGACCGCGCCGCGCTGGTGCGGCTGGCCGTCCGGCAAGCGCGCCGCGAGGGCTGGATCACCCGCGATGCGCGCATTTCCCTGATCGGCGACACGCCTGGCGACGTCCGCGCCGCCCAGGCCAACGGCGTCACGGCCGTGGCCGTGGCCACCGGGATCTCGACCTTCCAGGAGCTGTCCGCCCACGCCCCTGATCTGCTGCTCGAGGACCTTCGCGCACTCCGCCTGAAGATGCTGCTGTAGCGATGTCCAGGGAAGCCCAGTCGTTCGAGGTCAAGCGCGCCGAGGTGGAGTTCCACAAGTTTGCCTCCCTGGGCGAGCCGGAACGCGCCGTAGCCGTCTACAGCGAGGAGAACGTCCGCCGCGGAGCGCTGATCCGCGGACACCAGGAGTTCATCGGCGCGCTCTCGCCGTTTCTGGAGATCGGCGCCAACGCCGGCCACACCAGCTACATGCTGGTGAACGAGTTCGGCGCCGAGGGTTTTGCCCTGGACATCTCCGCCGACGCCTTGCGCTACGGAACCGTGCTTCAGGAGCGGTGGAACCTGAGCAAGGCCCCTGTGCGCATCGCTGGCGACGCTGTGAAGCTCCCCTTTCGCGACGAATCGCTGCGCCTGGTGCTGGCCTACCAGATGCTCAGCCAGTTCCTGGACATCGAGAGCGTCATCGTCGAAGTCAAGCGGGTCCTGGCGCCCGGCGGTGTCTTTGTCTTCGGCGAAGAGCCGCTCAAGCGCCTGCTCAGCTTGGGCCTGTACCGCTGCCCCTACGAGAGGGAGATGAAGCCCTGGGAGCGGAAGCTCTACGAGTGGGGTGTGCTCGGATACCTGGTCAAGGACGTGGTGGGCGCCGGACAGGAGGAAAGCTACGGCATCCGCCAGAACCACAGCCTCTGCCTCAGGGACTGGGACCGGATGATCCGGAAGCACTTCGTGGCGCAGGAATACGACGTGTTTGTCCGGGAGCAGGGCTGGGCGCAGCGCTGGGTGAAGAAGCTGGCGGTGCGGTTGGATCCTTATCGCTCGGTGTGGCGCGCCGCCCACCTGCTGGGAGGCACGTTGAGCGCAGCCTGCCGCAAAGCGGGCACGCCCCCGGAGACGGCGCGCGGCATGGAGCGCTTCGAGAACCTGCTGCGCTGCCCGGACTGCGCCGGCTACCTCATCCGCCGTGGCCAGGACCTGCTGGTATGCACGCGCTGCCGCTTCGCCGCGGCCAGCGAGGACGGCGTCTACAACCTGCTGTCGTCGAAGGACCGCGCGGCCCTCTATCCGGGCGACCGTGAGGATGTCATCGACTTCTCCCTGCCCGGTCACGAAGACCGCCTGGCGGAAGGCTGGTATGACGTCGAGGGCGTTTACGGCAACAAGTACCGGTGGATGGGTGCGCGCGCCGCGGCCCGCCTCCGGCGCGTCGAAGCCGGACCGCAGCGCGTGCGCATTCGCGGCTTCGCCCACGAACAGGCCTTCGCTCAGCGCCAGCCGGTGAAGATCTCCGTCACGGCCAACCGCCGCCCGCTGCGCGGGATGAAGCTCCGTCGTCCGGGCCTCTTCATCTATGAGGCGGATCTTTTCGAGGCCGACGATTACCAGATCGACATAGCCGCCGGTCCCACCTGGCGCGTGCCCGTGGACGACCGGCCCCTAACCGTGATCATCAGTCTGATCCGCCTGGCGCCCCGCTGAGTCCGCGGATAGCCTGAGTACAGACCACTACTTGAGCGGCCGGGCCGAGCCCAGGTAGATGGCGTTCAACAGCAGCTTGAAGGTGCCGAAGGGCTGTCCGCGAAACTGCGGCGCGAAGCCGAACAGCACCACGCGGCCCGCCCCGTGCCGCGCCTCCAGCAGCAGGTGCTTGCCCAGGACCACGCGCTCGCCGCTGACCCAGCCGCTGGCCAGCAGGTCCTTGGCGGCGTAGCGGGCCACCGAGCGGATCTGGCGGTCGCCCGTGTTGAACTCGTCCAGCAGCCCGATGTCCCAGGCGTGTCCGCCGCGCGAGAAGACGATGGCCTCCTTGGGCATGCCGAAGGCCAGAGGCTGTGTGTTGTCCACGGTGATGCGCAGCAGCGAGCCGGGGCAGTAGAACGAGGCCGCGGCGGCCTCCGGCGCTCTGCCCCCTTCCCCACCCGAGGAGCGCAGCACATTGCGGACCGAGAGCGGGAAAAACTGGATGGGCAGATCAACCGCGTCATTCAGCGCGATCAAAGTGCCGCCCCGAAGCACGAACTGCTCAAGCTGATGCAGCCCCTGGAGCCCGATGCCGCCGGTGTGCTCGGGGCGCGGTTGCGACTTGGCGGCATCCACGGTGGCGTCGCGGCCCGTGCCGCGCTCGCCCGGGCGAATGCCGTGCAGTATCGAGGCCGTGCTCTGCGAGGCCAGGATGATAGTGTCGAGCCGGGAACGCAGATCGGGCTTCTGGAAATCGTCGTTGCGCAGCACGGTGTAGGGCACCTTGAAGTAGTCCAGCACCCACTGCGTCCAGCCGGTGTCCATGTTGGCGGTCCACGCCTCGTACAGCGCGGCACGGGGGCGACGCAACTCGAAGGCGGCCTGGGCAAAGGCGCCGGCGGGGGACCGGCCCTCGACCAGAATCGCGCCGTCGGCCGCCCAGCGGACTTTCGCGCCCCGCTCCAGCAGTTCCGCCGTGGCCACGAAGGAAATGTTCTCGCGATGATCCAGCGACGGAGCGGGCGGCGCGATCTCGCCCGCTGGTTCCAGGGCGGCCTCGAACGGCTCGTCGATGCGATCGACCGACACGCCCATCTGCATGCGCAAGGTCCAGCCGGCGATGTCGTAGGGCCTCCGGGTCGGCCCGGTGCTGCCGGTGCGCAGCTCGGGGTACTTCTGCGGCTCCATCAGGTCCATCAGATACGCGCGGAAGGGCTGTCCCGCCAGCAGCACGTGCGTCCCCGCACCGTAAGACTTGCCGCCGGCCTCGAAGGCGGCGCGGGCGCGGCGCACCTCGATGCCGGACAGCGCCAGCCGGCGCAGCATCTCCAGCGCGCTCGAACGGTCCCACTGCTCGAGCGGAATCACATAAGCGTAGGGCTTGCCCTTGCGCCCGGCCTCCATCTGCGCGCGCGCCATCTCGTGGGCCTTGTGGAGGAAGTGAGCCGGGCGCGCGGAGGCCAGCTCCAGAATGGCGAAATCCGCGGTGAGCATGTAGTCGATGGCGTCGCGCACGCCCCATTTGCCGCCGAGCCACGGGAGCGGATAGAAGATGCTGGGCTCGCGCGTGGGCATGCCGTTGGAGAAGCGCTCGGGCAAGTCACCGGCCTGGTAGGTGCGCGGCGTGCCGTACTGGTAGCCCGCCGTTTCGGTGAGAATCCCGTGCATGTTGTGGAACGCCGGCACCGAGCGCAGCCCGCCGCTCCACCAGGCGTCGAATCCGACGTGGGAGATCACCCCGGGTTTGTTCTCGCGCGCGAAGCGCTCCTTCATAGCCCCGCCGATCAGGGTGATGCCCTCCATGACCGCCGCGGGGACGTGCGGGTTCAGCGGGTCGGCGTAGGGCGGCACGAAGATGCGCGCCGGGAAGGGCGCCACCTGGTGCTGGTTGTAGACGATCTGCGGGAACCACTCCTGGAACAGCATCCGGGTGATGTGGCGGGTCTCCTCCAGGTTGAGCATGAAATAGTCGCGGTTGTTGTCGTGCCCGGCGTACTTCTGATACAGCCACGGCAGGCGCGCCAGCTCGTGCGGCGTGCCCAGGTTCTTCTGGTACCAATGAGCCACCCAGTCGAGGCCGTCGGGGTTGATGCATGGCGCCTGGAGCAGGATGACGTTCTGGCGGATGCGACGCGCTTCCTCGTCCTCCCGCGTCAGCAACCGGTAGGCCAGCTCGGGCGCGTGCTGCGCCGGGGCCACTTCCGTGGCGTGCATGCCGGAGTCGATCCACACTATGGCCTTGCCCTCCTCGGCCAGCCGGCGGGCTTCCGCGGCCTCGGCCGCTCCCAGCGCCAGGCGCCGGCTGATCTGGCGATAGCGCTCCAGGTTCTTCAGGTTCTCCGGAGCCGAGATGAACACCAGGTACATGGGTTTGCCGTGGGAGCTCTTGCCGAACTCGACCATCCGCAGCCGGTCGCTGGCGCGTTCCAGCGCCTGGAAGTAGCCAACGATCTGCTGGTAGTCGGCGAGTTTGTAGTCCTGGCCAGGCTCGAAGCCCAGCAGGTCTTTGGGAGCGGGCACGCCGGCCCACAGGGTCGCGCCCAGGAGAATTGCGAGTAGTTTCCGCATGGTGGTGAGAAACATCCTATTATGCCTGTAATGGGACATTCCGCGAGCGGGACATTCCGCGTGGGCTTGATCCAGATGGCCTGCGCCAAGGACCCTAACGAAAACCTGGCCAAGGCGCAATGGCGCATCCGGGAAGCGGCCGGGCGCGGGGCACAGATCGTCTGCCTCCAGGAGTTGTTCCGCAGCGAATATTTCTGCCGGCAGCAGAACGCGGAGATGTTCGCGCTTTCCGAGCCGGTGCCCGGGCAAACCACCGCCGTCCTGGGGACGCTGGCGCGTGAGCTGAAGGTAGTGCTGATCGCGCCGGTCTTCGAGCGCCGCGCGCCGGGCCTCTATCACAACAGCGCCGCCATCATCGACGCCGACGGGAGCCTCCTCGGCCTCTACCGGAAGATGCACATCCCGGACGACCCGCTCTACTACGAGAAGTTCTTCTTCGCGCCCGGGGACCTGGGTTTTACCTGTTTCGATTCGCGCTACGCCCGGCTGGGCGTGCTCATCTGCTGGGACCAGTGGTATCCCGAAGCCGCGCGGGCGGCCGCGCTGGGCGGCGCCTCCATCCTGTTCTACCCCACTGCTATCGGCTGGCACCCGGCGGAGAAACCGCAACACGGAGCGGCGCAACTGGAGGCCTGGCGGATGATCCAGCGCGCCCACGCCATCGCCAACGGCATCTACGTCGCCGCGGTGAACCGCGTGGGCCGCGAGGGGCCGCCCGAAGCGAGCCTCGAATTCTGGGGATCCTCCTTCGTCGCCGATCCCTTCGGGGTGCTGCTGGCGGAAGCTTTCACGGATAAGGAAGAAACCCTGGTGGTCGAATGCGACCCCCGCCGCGTCGAGCAGGTGCGGCAGAGCTGGCCTTTCTTGCGCGACCGCCGCATCGACGCCTACAGCCCCCTGCTGGAGCGCTGGCGGCACTGAGAAATCGGGGGCTGTGCTGGTCCAGGTTGGCTGTTCGCACCGCCCCGATAGCTCTGAGGAGTTGGCGGAGACTCCAGGAATCCCCGCCAACGTGTACCGGAAAGGTCCTTGACGCTACCCTGTACGCTCGCATACCGTGGTGTTGGGCTACGGTGCTGCCCCCGCATACCGATGCGCCAGCAGCGGAGTCGTCCGGCGGTCAGCAAGTATGACGAACTCGGAAGTCAGAGCTTGGTACTGCAAGCGAGTCAAAGAGATCCTAAACCGGAACTGCGAGTGGATAGCGCAGGGAGTGCCACTGCGGGAACGTGCGTTGCGCGCCTGGAAGCTGCGGCTTGAAGCGTGCATTCAAGCGCGCTCAAAGATGGAAAACGCCTGGGAGGTTGAGGTGCTTCGTCGGCGTAACGAGCTCAAGTATGGGTACCCTGATGGACCGGGCTTCGAACAGACTTTGGCGCGAGCCATCGAGAACGGCTTTCTGGGCGACGAGGCCTATGAAGAAATCATTCGGGCTGCACTACGAACCGATCCGGTCACAGATCAAAGATTCTCCGGCGCCGCGGTTCAGGACGGCGGTTCGCTTTGAGTTTTGTTAACCTTACGGGCGCAAGGCCGAGCCTTCCTAAAGCGGGCCGGGCCTACAGTCGATCAGAGGGCATGTATGATGTTGGTAGCGAGGAGTCAGCAATGGCGACTGCGGCGCAACCGTCAATGGACCTTCGAGCAT
>Ga0194125_10011590_pt1 | contig 11781 bp, 6 predicted proteins | sample TA2KigC250mmetaG_FD_148626 | JGI IMG/M metagenome (GOLD analysis project Ga0194125, IMG submission 148626) | Freshwater microbial communities from Lake Tanganyika, Tanzania - TA2015034 Kigoma Deep Cast 250m | ecosystem: Environmental > Aquatic > Freshwater > Lake | place: Tanzania: Lake... | reverse complement strand
TCAACGGATCGGTCGAATGCGGTGTCCGCCACGGCGGACGTCCTTGACGAAAACGGCCTTCTCATGGAAGCCCCGCGGCTACCCGGAGCGGCCCGCGCTGCCGTCGCGCACCGGTTCCGTCCCCGTGGCGCCACGGCTACGACGTGGCGCTGTCCGGCGCGGGGGCGGGTGCGGGTGGGGCTGGCGGTTGCTGGGGCGCCGCGGGTCATAGCCCCGCGGCTACCCGGAGCGGCCGGATCTCGTTTCGCCTCGCGTCGGCGTCGCGCGTGCGGGTATACCGGGCCGCATGAACCACATCGGATGGCGGGCCGTGGCGCTGGCTTCGCTCTGCGCGGCGTCGGCGGGTGCGGCGGACGGTGGCTGGGCCGGCCACTGGGCCTTCGAGGGCTGCGACGGGCGCGTCGTGCGCGACCTCTCGCCGCGGGGCAACGCCGGCGCGATCGAAGGGGGCACCGTCCGCCGCGAGAAGGGCACGGCCTCGCTCGAGCTTGACGGTTTCGACGGCGGCGTGCGGATCGAGGAGCGCACCCCGTTCGGCCTCACCAACGCCCTGACCGCCGCGCTGTGGGTCCGCGCCGACGTCGCGAAGCGCGGCACCGTGCTCTTCGGCAAGCCGCACACCAACGACACGTGGACCACCCCGATGTTCGGCATGTACAGCGACGGCGGCCGGGTCGTCTTCGGGCTGTGGGGGTCGAAGAACGTCAACAAGCTCCTCGTCGAGAGCCCGGGTGACCTGCCGCTCCGCACGTGGACGCACCTCTGCGGCACGTTCGACGGCGCCGTCGCGCGGCTTTACGTCAACGGCGCCGAGGTCGCGTCGCGCCCCCACGCCGGCACGATCGTCGACAACGGCCAGCCGCTCCTGATCGGCCGCGGGCTCGGCAGCTCCAAGCCCTCGCTCAAGGGGCGCGTCGGCGAACTGCGCCTCCACGACCGCGCACTGGACGCGGCCGCGGTGCGCGCGCTCTACGAGGCGACAGCCGGCGGCTACGACCTTGCCGGTCCGTCCGCGCCGTCCCGGCTCGACGGCACGGTGACGGTCGAGTCGCACGGCAACAGCCCCGCCGACTCCCGCCCGTGGCGCGCCCAGCCGACCCGCCTGCTCGAACGGCTCCAGGGCTACGCGCCGTCCGCCGACGCGGTGGGGCTCAACGCCTACGGCGGCTGCCTCGATCTGCCGAAGGAGAAGACGACCGGCTTCTTCCGCGTGACGAAGGCGGACGGCCGCGCGTGGCTGGTCGATCCCGAGGGCTGCCGCTACTACAACGTCGGAATCAACGCGGTCCGCGAGCCGCGCGGCGCGACGGCGCGGTCCGGGTCCACCGCCGCCTGGGCCGCCGGCACGACGGCGATGCTGCGGACGAACGGCTTCAACGGGCTCGGCAACTGGCAGACGGGCTCGATGCGCGAGGTTCCCGCGCCGCTTCCCTACGTGCGCCGCCACGACTTCATGTTCTCCTTCGCGCGGGAGAAGAAGTACGTCGAGGCCGCCGCCGGCACGCAGGGCTTCCCCGGCAAGTGCATGCCCGTCTTCCACCGCGACTTCGAGGCGCACTGCGGGACCTTCGCGAAGGAGCTGGAGTCGACCGCGTCCGATCCGTTCCTCGTCGGCATCATGACCGACAACGAGCTGCAGTGCCCCGTCGACCTGCTCGATCGCTTCCTCGCGCTGGACCCGTCGAACCCCGACACCCGCGACGGCCGCGCGGCGGCCGACGCGTGGCTGGCGGCTCGCAAAGGCGCCGGGGCGGGGGCGGCCTCGATCGGCCGGCGCGACCGCTACGAGTTCATCGCCTTCGCGTTCGAGCGCTACTACCGCATCGTCTCGGCCGCGATCCGCCGCCACGACACGAACCACCTCTACCTCGGCTCGCGCATCAACTACAGCTCCGGCCAGTTCGACAACCCGTGGTTCTGGAAGGCGCTGGCGCCGACCCACGACGTGGTGTCGGTGAACTACTACGGCCAGTGGGGGCCGCAGGCGGAGCAGTTCGCCGACTGGGAGGCGTGGGGCGGACGGCCCGTCCTGCTGACCGAGTGGTACGCCAAGGCGATGGACGTGCCCGGCCTCGCCAACACCCACGGCGCCGGCTGGCTCGTGCGCACGCAGGAGGACCGCGGCCGCTTCTACCAGCATTTCGCGCTCGCCGCGCTGGAGATCCCGACGATCGTCGGCTGGCACTTCTTCAAGTTCCTCGACGACCCTCCCGAATCGAAGGCCCTCGACAACGCGGGGGGCGCCAACAAGGGCATGTTCGACGTCACCGGCGCGCCGCACGTCCCGCTCCTCGACCGCGCCCGCGCCGTGAACCGCGAGGTCTACCCGCTGATCCGGTTCTTCGACGGACGGAAGTAGGAGACGCTGATGAATGGATGGACGGAGAGCTCAGGGCGGTCTGCAGCCGGGCGCGCCGGCCCCGGCCACCTTGCGTCCCGAAGCGCGGGGTCCATCGCGCTCCTGGGTGCCCTCCTGTTCTCCGCGGCGGCGGGGGCGGAGGAACTGCGCGTGCCGCTCGGACCGGCGCAGGTCTCCGCGGGGGCGGGCGACGCGGCGGGGCTGGTGGACGAGCAGGACCGGATCATCGGTCCCCCCGTCGGCGCCCCGGCGCACGGGTGGACCATCCCCTCGACGCAGTGGAAGCAGTTTCCCTTCAGCGCCGACCTCGACCTGGGAGGCGTGCGCCCCGTCTCGAAGCTGTGGCTATTCGACACGGAGGGCACCGGCGGCGTTGTGATCGCGCAGGGCGGGCCGGACGCGTGGACGCCGGTCGCGACGAACGCCTGCACGCAGTACCGGCGGTGGGTCGCGGTTCCGTTGGACGTCGAGACGCGGCACCTGCGTCTGACGCGGCTCTCGCCCGGCGCGAACTTCAGCGAGATCGCGGTCTACGAGTACCCGCCCGCGGAATGGGCCGCCGTCAAGGCACGCAAGGCGGAAGAGGCCCGGGCCGCCGCGGAGCGCGCCGCGGCGCTTGAGCGGGCGGCGGCGGAGATGGCGAAGCGCCCGCTGGTCGACCTCGGCGCCCCGTTCGGCCGGCTGCCGCTGGTGGACGAGATCGACTGCGCGGCGACGGCGCCGGACCGCGGTTTCGGCGAGAGCCCGGCCGGAGCGGGCCGGGTGGAGACCATCCTCGGCCGCGCGTGCCGCGTGCTGCCGCCGGCGGAGAAGGAGTCAACGTGGATGGGCTGGCGCATCGGGCGGATGAAGCTGCTCCAGCCCGGCGCGGCCTACGTGCTCGAGGTGGAATACCCCGAGGACGCCCCGCGCTCGATGGTCGTGATCAACACCGGCAACGAGACCTCGCGCGGCTTCCACACGGGGCCGACGACCGGCGACGCGTTCCACCCGAAGTACGTCGACAACCGCAACGAGTCGCTCGACGTGCCCCTGTCGGGCCGGTGGGAGCGGTGGACGCTCCTCTTCCGTCTTCACGACCGGTTCCCGGAGCGCGGGCTGATCCGCGGGGCCGGGCCGCGGACGCTGACGCCCGAGGACGGCTTCGACGTGACCATCGCGCAGTTCGACGCGCGCAACGTGCCGATGTCCCGCGGCGCCGCCGTCGCACGCATCCGCCTCTTCGCCGTGCCCGACCCCGAGGCGCTCGCGCAGCCGCTCCGCCTCCCGCCGGCGGGCCTGCCGCACCGGCGCCTCTTCTGGCGCGAGGAGATGGCCGACGGCGTCATCGCCGGCGCGAAGGAGGTCGACCGCGGCCTGCGCGACCGGCTCGACTGGTACCTCGCCAAGGCCGGGCTGATGCGGTTCCTCGGCATGAACACGTTCTCGAAGGACCTGCTCGAGTTCGGCGCCTGCCAGCACTGGGACCCGACGCCGCTCGGCGGCAACGAGTGGGTCTACCACGAGGCTGCGACGAAGGGGCTGTGGGCGGAGATCGTCGCGCTGATGGGCGGCCACGGGTTCGACGTGCTTCCCTACTACGAGTACAGCGGCAGCAAGGGCGCGAAGGGGCTCGGCCCGCAGCGGCGGGCGAAGCCGCTCGCGCGCGACGACGCCTTCACGCACATCTCGTGGATCGAGAGCGCCAACGCCGACGTCACCGATCCGGATGCGATCGAGGACTTCGGGAAGATGCTCGACCTGACCGTGCTCGCGCTCAAGGACAAAGCCCGTTTCGCCGGCGCGTGGCTGCGGCCGCGGTCGCAGCTTCCCGTCGGCTTCGGCGACGCGACGCGCGCGCGCTTCGCCCGCGAGGCCCACGGTGGCGCCGCGGTGACGCGCGAGCAACTCAAGGCCGACCGCGCGCTTTACGGCCGCTACCTGCGCTGGTGGGAGGGCAAGCGGCGCGACTTCCTCACCGCCGCGCGCGACCGCCTGCGCGCCGGCGGCGTGGCGGACGCGTGCATCCTCTTCACCGGCTGCGCGGGCGAGCCGGGCGTCGGCTTCGATTCGTGGGAGCCGGTGCTTGTCACCGACTCGCCCGCCGCGTGGACGCCGGTCCTCGCGCAGCCCGGGCACCGGACGGCCAAGGACGAGGCGATCCGTCCGGTCACCGTCGACGAGGTCGTCCGCGGCGGCCTCTACCTCAAGGGTCTGCTCGCGCCGGGGTTGAACTGGGGCGACTGGGAGGTGCATCACGCGAACCCGTCGGACGATCCGGCGGCCTATCGCGACCTCGACGGCGTGATGTTGACGCACGCGTTCAACCGGCTCCACACCGTCGCGTCGCCGGCGACCTTCGACGCCTACCGCGCGCGCGGGGGGCTGGCGGCGATCCGGCACTACACGCTCAACGAGAACATGATGTTCGACGCGGCGGACAAGGAGAAGCTCGGCTACTTCGTCGCCGACATCGAGCGCGCCGGGCCGTACTGCATGATGGCCGAGGTGCAGGCGGTGGCCGCGGGCGATCCGACGATGATCGGCTACCTGTCCGGCGGCAACTTCGGGCGCGGCTTCCCGGAGCCGGTGCGGCGCTTCAACGCGGCGTTCCTCGCGCTGCCCGCGCTGCCGTCGCGCGTGGTCGAAGGCGCGTGCGACGCCCCCGGCGTGGTCGTCCGCCGCATCGACACGCCGTCGAACGGCACCTGGTTCGCCGTCGCGCACACCGGCTGGAAGACGGTCGAGGCGACGATCCGCCTGCCCGGCGACGGACCGGTCGCCGACGCGGTGACGGGCGCCGAAGTCGCCGCGGGACGGACGGTCCGCTGCACGCTCGGCCCGTGCGAACTGCGGGCGTGGCAGGGGCGGTAGGGGGGAGGGGGACGGCAACGTCCAACGTCCAACATCCAACGTCCAACACCCAACACCGAACATCGAACACCGAACACCGAACGCCGAACACCGAACGCCGAACACCCAACATCGAACACTGAACATCGAACATCCAGCATCCAACGCCGAGCATCGAACGATGGTGCGACATCCTACTGCCGACCTCCGGTGTCCGGCCGATGATCTCGGCCGAGGGAGGCGGGGTTTGCTGTCTTCTGCGGCCGCGGTGTCTGCAGCTCTCCTGGTGATGCCGGCCGCCGCACCGGCCGGCGTCGGGATCTCGGGCGATGCGTCGACGATCGTCCTCAGCAACGACCTCGTACGGCTCGCCTTCGACCGGCGGGGCGGGAACCTCGCGTCGTGGCAATCCGGTGGACGCGAGTTGCTGGGGCGCGGCGGCGGCTACGCGCAGGTTGCGCTGGGCGGGAAGGGCGGGACGCCGCGGATGCGATGGGAGGCGTCTCTTGTCCGTCGCGAGCCGGACCTCGTCGAGATCGCGTTCACGAATGCCGCGCCGGGATGTCCGTTCGATCTTGCCCATCACTACACGCTCCGCTCCGGCGAGCCGGGCTTCTGGAACCACCTTGCGTACGGTCACGACGCGGCGCGCAGCCCGGGCGTGCACGAGTTGGGCCAGTTCAACTTCTGCCTGCGAGTGAACCCGGCGCTGTTCACAACGGCGGCGGTGGACGACGAGCGGATCGTGCCGTTCCCGCGGCCGCAGGACGTGCGGCGCGAGGCGCAGGTGATGGACGCGACGTACCGGCTGCCGGACGGATCGATCTACTCGAAGTACTTCTTCTCGGCGGCGATGGACTCCTCGCACCGCGTGCACGGCGCGATGGGGGACGGCGTGGGGGTCTGGATCGCGATGCCGAGCCACGAGCATCTCAACGGCGGACCGGAGCACCAGGAGCTGACGGTCCACCAGACCGACACGACGCCGGTGCTGCTGCGCCACGCGGTTGCGGGCCATTACGGCGCGGGCGCGGTGATCTCGGCCTCGAGCAACGGCTCGTGGCGGCAGGTGTCGGCGCCGTGCTTCGTCTTCGCCAATGCCGGCGCCGGTGCGGCGGCGTTGTGGCGCGACGCGAAGGCGCGGGCCGACGCCGAAGCCGCCCGCTGGCCGCATGCGTGGCTCGGACGCGAGTTCGAGCCCGGCAGCCGCGGGCGCGTGACGGGGCGGTTGGACATCGACGGCGCCCCGGCGCCGGCCGGCGCGTGGGTGATCCTCGCGGCGCACGAGGAGCAGGAGAACCCGCTCGACTGGCAGCAGCAGTGGCGCGGATGCCGCTATTCGGCGCGCACCGGGGAGGGCGGAGCCTTCGACCTCGCACATGTGCGGCCGGGCCTCTACGACCTCTACGCGTGGAGCGCCGGACGCTTCGGGCGCTTCGTGCGGCGCGGCGTGACGGTGTCGCCGCGGCAGACCACGAATGCCGCAACGTTCGACTGGCGGACGCCCGCGACCGGCGAGGTGCTCTGGCAGATCGGGACGCCCGACCGCACGTCCGCCGAGTTCGGTTTCGCGGAGGACTTCCGCCGGTGGGGCCTCTGGGACCGCATCGCGGAGGCTTCAACCGGCGGCGTGACCCTTGTCGTCGGGCGCAGCGCCGCCCCCGACTGGCCGTTCCAGATGGCCGCGACGCAGGCACCGGACTTCTCGTGGCGGGTGCCCGAGTGGCGCGTGGTCTTCACCAACGCCGCGGCGCGGACGGGGCGCGCGGTGCTGACGCTGGGCCTCTGCGGTTACGAGGGACGGTCGCGTCCGCAACTGCGCGTCGCGCTCAACGGCGCGCCGCTCGGCGAGATCGACGGCATGCCGTCCGACGGCGCCGCCCACCGCAGCGGCCTGCGCGGCCTGGTCCACCGGCACGAGATCGCCTTCGATGCGTCGCGGCTCGTCGCCGGGACGAACGTGATGACCGTCGCGCTGCCGTCCCCCGGGCGGCGCGTCGAGAAGAAGCTCGGCAGCCCCGCGGCGGCGGTGCTCTGGGACTGTCTGCGGCTCGCGGTCGCGCAGGGGCCGGCTCAGAACCGGTAGGCGGTGCTGGCGAAGACGTAGAGGCTCCGCTCGCGGGTATCCGTGACGACGGACTCCAGGTCGCCCGCGGCGTCCAGGCGCGTGCCGAAGGCATCGCCGTCGCCGAAGACATAGCTGACTCCGAAGTTCAGGACGGTGTTCTCCCCGACGGATCCGACGCTGGCGGTGACGCCGTAGAGGTCGACCTGGTTCGGCGTGCTGGTGTCGGCCGTGTTGAGGTCCGGGGCCGACGAGAAGCTGGTGAAGAAGCCGGCGCGGACCGGGTAGCGTTTCCGCACGATGATCTCGCCGCCGATCTGAACGTCGGTGACGGACTCGCGTTCCTGCCGGATCGTGACCCTTTCGCCGTTCGGCGAGCCATCCATCCAGTCGAAGTCGCGAGGGAAGTGGTGGGTGACATCCAGGCCCGCGCTGCCGACCTCCGGCCGGCGCCAGCCGAGGCCGATCCTGACCTGACCGGGCAGGCCGTTGTCGGCGTCGAGCCCGTCGTAGTACACCGCGCCCGCGCCGGCGGCCTCGGCATGGCCCTGGACCTCGCTGACCTGGATGCTGCCCTCGCCGCCCAGCGTGAGGGACGGCGTCGTGGCCGTGAGGGCGGCCGACCACCCGTCCGAAAGCCGGACCAGGGCGCCGACGGTGCCGATCACGCCCATGACCGAGTACTTGTAGCTGGAGGAGTAGCTGTAGGCGTAATCGCCCCAGTAGAGGTTCTCGAACTCGCTGGCGGTCTGGTAGACGCCGAACACGGAGGCGCCCACGGACACCCGTTCGTTCACAGCGCGTCCGAGGGAGGGGCCGAGGAGAAGCATCTCCTCGTCGTAGCTGTAGTTGTAGTAGTGCTCGTTGGCGGGGAACGCCTGGATCTCCCGCGCGGACGACTGCGAGGGGACGAAGACGGAGAACGCGGCCGCCATCCCGTCGCCGAGCCTGCGCACGGCGCTCAGGCCCGTCGGGATCGTCGCGAACGACGAGATGTTGAAATCCTCGCCCGGGAAGGCGGCATCCTTCGTCTCGAAGTTCTGGATGCCGTACAGCGTGCCGTTGACCGAGATCGAATTCCGGCTTTCGCCGGCGAGCCCGGCAGGATTGTAGAAACAGGCGTCCATGCCCTCCGCCGTCGCCGCGACGGCGCCGCCCATGCCCGCGGCGCGTTCGCCGACGACGAACGGCTGGTAGTTCGCCTCGCCCGCCGCTGCCGCCCCCGCAAGGACCAGCGACGCTGCCGCCGCCCGTCCCGCCCCCGCCCGATGATGTCTGGCCATGGCCGTTCTCCCGATGCGGCGCCCCGCGCGCCACAGGGAGATACTGGCCCGGGGCGGGGAGAATGCAAGCGGGGCGTTCGCCGGCTTGATTGGGGCGGCGGGGTGGGCTATGAAGCGGGGCACCGCGCGCCGGGCGCGGCCTCGGGGGCTTGCAGCGCATGAAGATCCTGGTGGTGGGCGGTGGCGGGCGCGAGCACGCGCTGGCGTGGCGGCTGGCGCGCGATCCGGAGCGTCCGGAGATCGTCTGCGCGCCGGGCAACGCGGGCACGTCGTCGGTCGGACGCAACGTCGCGGTCGATGCGGCGGACGTCCCCGGTCTCGTGGCGCTGGCGCGGGCGGAGCGGCCCGACCTCGTCGTCGTCGGCCCCGAGGCGCCGTTGTGCGCCGGCCTGACCGACGCGCTGGCGGCGGACGGCTTCGCGGTGTTCGGCCCGACGCGCGACGGCGCCCGGCTCGAGGGCAGCAAGATCTTCTGCAAGGACGTCCTCCGCGCGGCCGGCGTGCCGACCGCGGCGGCGGAGCGGTTCACCGATGCCGCGGCGGCGAAGGCCTACGTCCGCGCGCAGGGCGGGGCGGTCGTGGTGAAGGCCGACGGCCTCGCCGCGGGCAAGGGCGTCACCGTCTGCGCGACGGCGGCGGAGGCGGAGGCCGCGATCGACGAGTCGCTCGTGAAGGGCGTCTTCGGCGATGCCGGGCGCGAGGTGCTCGTCGAGGAATGCCTCGTCGGCGAGGAGGTCTCGATCCTCGGTCTCGTCGACGGCGAGCGCGTCGTGCTGCTGGCCTCCGCGCAGGACCACAAGCGGATCTTCGACGGCGACCGCGGGCCGAACACCGGCGGCATGGGCGCCTACTCGCCCGCGCCGGTCATCGCCGATTCCGACCTGCCGGCGATCCGCGAACAGGTCTTCGAGCGGACGCTGGCCGAGCTGCGGCGGCGCGGCGTCACCTACCGCGGCGTGCTCTACGCGGGCCTGATGATGACGGCGGCGGGCCCGAAGGTGCTCGAGTTCAACTGCCGGTTCGGCGATCCGGAGACGCAGGCGATCCTGCCGCGATGGGCCGGGAGCGTCTCGCGCGCGCTGCTCGCGTGCGCGCAGGGGCGGCTCGACGCGTCGATGGTGTCGTGGCATCCCGGCGCGTGCGTGTGCGTCGTGCTCGCGGCGGGCGGGTACCCGGGCGCCTACGCGAAAGGGAAGGTCATCGACGGGCTGGACGCGGCGGGGGCGCTGCCGGAGGTTGCGGTGTTCCACGCGGGGACCGCGGCGAAGGACGGGCGGGTCGTCACGGCCGGCGGCCGCGTGCTGGGCGTCACCGCGCTGGGCGCCGACATCCGCGGGGCGGTGGCGCGGGTCTACGAGGCGGTCGACCGGATCCGGTTTGAAGGCATGCAGTGCCGGCGCGACATTGCGGCGCGGGCGTTGAAGCGGCTCTGAAACGAAAGGACGGCGGACATGAGTGCTGGGGCGAAGGTGGCGATCCTGATGGGCAGCGGGTCGGACTGGCCCGCGATCAAGGACGCGTACGTGACGCTGCGCAAGTTCGGCGTGGAGGCGCAGGTCAAGGTCCAGTCGGCCCACCGCACGCCGGACGGCGCCGCGGAGTTCGCGCGCACCGCGGCCTCTCGGGGTCTCCGGGTGATCATCGCGGCGGCGGGCGGCGCGGCGCACCTGGCGGGTGTGCTGGCGGCGCACACGACGCTGCCGGTCATCGGCATCCCGGTGCAGGGCGGGGCGCTCAACGGGCTGGACGCGCTGCTGGCGACCGTCCAGATGCCCGGCGGAATCCCCGTCGCGACGGTCGCGGTGGGCAAGGCCGGCGCGGTGAACGCGGCGCTGCTGGCGGTGCAGATTCTCGCGCTGTCCGATCCCGCCCTGCAGGCGGCGATGGAGAAGCACAAGGCCTCGCTGCGCGACAGCGTCGCGAAGGCCGACGCCGAACTGCAGGCGGAGATCGCGAAGCTGTGAGTCGCGCCGCCGCCAGGGCCGTGGTCCTCGCCGCCGCGATGGCGGGCGCCGCCGCCGCGGCGGACGGGGCGGTCGCGGACGGCACGAACGCGCCGTCCCCCGCGATCGGCGCCCAAGACGTCGTGCGGACGGCGCTGGCCCGGCTCGCGGAGCGCGGGGTGCGCCCGGACGCGGCGCGGCTGGAGGACGAACTGCTCGCCGCGGTGGTGGCCGGCGTCGATCCCGGCGGCGACCTCCTGACCGGGGCGCGGTTCCAGGAGCTCGAACTCGAGCGGCAGGGGCGGGTCCGCGGGATCGGCGTCCGCCTCGTCGTATCCAACGGCCAGACGCGCGTCGCCGAGGTGCTGGCGGGCGGACCCGCGGCGGGGAAGCTGCGGACGGGCGATGTCGTCGACCGGATCGCCGACCGCTACGTCACGGGCATCCCGCTCGACACGCAGGCGGCGTGGATCCGTGGATGCACCGGCGAGGTGGCCGTGTCGGTCGTCCGCGACGGCGGGAAGAAGCCGGTCGATGTGGCGATCGCCCCGGCCGCGGTGCGCCAGTCCGGCGTGGCGGCGGACGAGCACCTGCCGGGCGGGGTCCGGAGGATCGAACTCCGCGGGTTCTGGGCGGGAACGGCGAAGGAACTGGCCCCCGTGTGGCGCAGTGCCGCGACGAACGGGGGGCCGGGCGTGATCCTCGACCTCCGCTCCGCCGGCGGGGGCGACGCGGCGGAGGCTGCCGAGGCCGCCCGCCTCGCCTGCGCGCCGTCGGCCTCGATGTTCGCGCTCGAGACCCTGGTCGACGGAAAGAGGACCGAGTTCCGCGGCGGGACCGAACCGCCGCTCAAGGGGCCGCTGATGCTGCTGACCGGCCCGGCCACGACGGGCGCGGCCGAGGTCTTCGCCGCCGCGCTCAAGGCGGGCGGGCAGGGGGTGCTCCTGGTCGGCGGCGCGACGGCCGGCGACCCGCTGACCCGCGAGGGCATCCCGTTCGATGCGGACCGCCGCCTGTACGTGACGACGCGCCGGCTGCTCGCGGCCGGGACGCCCGCGGAAGTGCCGGTCCGTCCGCACGTCGAGGTCGCCCCCGGGCCCGGCACGCGCGCCACGGCGCGCACGGCCGAGGCGCCCGAGACGATCGCCGCCAATCCGCGCCGCAAGGCGCTGGAGGAGGAGGCGGTCGACGAGGCCCTCCGGCGCCGCATCGAGGGCGACGCCGTCCTCGAGCGCGCCGTGGACATCCTTCACGCCCTTCACGCCCTCGGCCCGGAGGCCCGCCATGCCACCCAGGGTG
>Ga0194125_10011587_pt1 | contig 11783 bp, 9 predicted proteins | sample TA2KigC250mmetaG_FD_148626 | JGI IMG/M metagenome (GOLD analysis project Ga0194125, IMG submission 148626) | Freshwater microbial communities from Lake Tanganyika, Tanzania - TA2015034 Kigoma Deep Cast 250m | ecosystem: Environmental > Aquatic > Freshwater > Lake | place: Tanzania: Lake... | reverse complement strand
GGTGTTGGCCAGGAAGAGGCTCCGGTATTTCCCCGAGAAGGCCGTCCCCGTGCTGTCCTCGAGGAGGCTCGAAGAGCGGACGATGAGCGGCCCCTCGCCGGCGTCCTCGAGGATGAGCTTGAACTGATTGATCATCTCCGGGGGGAAGAACGACTGCTTGCAGACCTGCTCGAGGTAGGGGTAGTAATGGCGGATCTCCTCCAGGCGGGAGAACTTGAAGCTCTGGAGGTCCTCGAGGAAGTTGTAGTGGATGAAATCGATGAGGCCGTCGGAGGCGATGAACCAGGACTCGGGGACGAGAAACTCGCCGATGGCCGGGTTCTCCCGCTTTTTCCGCTCGAGGATGTGCTCGGCCAGGACCATCCCCGCCGCCTTCCCCCCGAGCCGGCCCGTTCCCTGGCTGGGCCCGGAAATCCGGTTGAGAAGCCGGCCGAAATCATGGACGCTCATGTAGTCCCGGGCGATCCGGATGAATTCCAGGCGGTCGCTCAGGAATCGGCGGATGAGGGCGATCCGGGCTTGGAGGTCGTCGGCCCGGGACAAGGCCTGCTCGTCCTCGAGGGTCGAGCGGCAGAACAGGTCGACGATCTCCTTGGTTTCGAGGAGCGAGATGTCCCGCTTCTCCGTCGCGACCATAAAAAACCCGAGCTTGTCCTGGCGGATCCACTGCTTCAGAAGGGTCGAGAGCTCCGCCTCGGTCATGGCCAGGGAGGCGATCCAGACCGCTTCCTCGAAGACTTTTTCCAGGGCTTCGACGTCCCTCTTGGGTATGGGCTGATTCTCGTCCCGGCCCTCTTCGGGACGGCTTCCCTGGACTTCGGGCTCGAAATGGAGGAGGAGGCCCTGGACCCCGGGCACGCCCTGCCAGTGGAGATGATTCATCAGCCGCCGGACGACCCGCCGATAGAGGATCCGGTCGGTCTCCTTGAGAAGCCCGAGGAGGACCTGCCATTCGGCTTTTGAAGAAGCGGCCGCTTCGCCCGGGACCGGGCCGGGGGGCGGGGCAAGGTCCTTCTCCCAGCTTTCGATGAGGCGGCTCAGGCGGTTGCCGATGAGGGCGATCAGCTTCTTCTCTTCCAGGAGGAAGGGGTCGTCGCGGCGGAGGGAAACGTTTTCTGTATAACAGACCTCGATCGACCCGACCGGGACGTCCTTGACCCGGAGAGCCACTCTTTGGCACCACGCCGTCTCGGCGAATCCCGGAGAGCTGAATTCCGCCTGCCGGTACCTGACCCGGACCCGGCAGAATTCGGGATACTGCCAGCCGGGGGGGATGCGCTCGACGATGCCCTGGAGGATTTCGAGGACCGACAGTTCGGGCTTCTCGATCACGGCGACGATGCTCTGCAGGCAGAGGAGTTCCTTGACCCGTTCGCGGAGAGGCCCGCTGGGGAAGGAAAAAGTCTCCCTCACGTGTCCCTCCTTCCCGCTCCCTCAGGGGAGCGGGGCCGTTCGTCCCCGGCGGTCAGACCCAGCCGCGCCGGTGGGCGGCTTCGGCGACCCGGGAGATGGCGATCATGTACGCCGCCTCCCGCATATAGACGTTCTTCTTGCGAGCGAGGTCGGAGACAGCCTTGAAGGCTGCGGTCATCTTCTCGTCGAGGCGGGACAGGACTTCGTCGAGTCCCCAATAATAGTTCATGTTGTTCTGGACTTGTTCGAAGTAGCTGCAGGTCACGCCGCCGGCGTTGCAGAGGAAATCGGGGATCATGAAGAGGCCCCGCTCGGCGATGACCTTGTCGGCCTCGGGGGTTGTCGGGCCGTTCGCCCCCTCGGCGATGACCTTGACCCGCTTCGAAATCCGGCCGGCGTTGGCCCCGGTGATTTGGTTTTCGAGAGCCGCCGGGACGAGGAGGTCGGCTTCTTCTTCGATCCAGGCCTCGCCGGGAAGGACTTCGTACCCCAGGCCTTTCGCCTTGACCTTGTCGATCGTCCCAAACTTGTCGGTGATGCCCATGAGCTCGTCCGGGTCGATGCCCTTCGTCCGGCGGAAGGTGTAGGTCGACTTGTCGGCCTGGTCCCAGCAGGAGACGCAGACCGGCGTTCCGCCGTATTGCCGGTAGAGCTTGACGGCGTACTGGGAGACGTTGCCGAAGCCCTGGAACGCGCCCAAGGTCTTGGCGATGTCGAGGCCGAGCTCTTTCATCGCCTCCCGGACGGTGTACATGACGCCGTAGCCGGTCGCCTCGGTCCGGCCGAGCGATCCGCCCATGCCGACGGGCTTCCCGGTGATGAAGCCGGGATACTTGGCCCCGTGGATTCTCTCGAACTCGTCGAGCATCCAGAGCATGTGCTGGCCGTGGGTCATGACGTCGGGCGCCGGGACGTCCTGCTCGTGGCCGACGTTCCGGGCGACTTGGCGGACCCAGCCCCGGCAGAGGGCTTCCTGTTCACGGTCGCTCAGGTTGTGGGGGTCGCAAATGACCCCGCCCTTGCCGCCGCCCAGGGGGATGTCGACGACGGCCGTTTTCCAGGTCATCCACATCGCCAAGGCCCGGACGGTGTCGACGGTCTCGTGGGGGTGGAATCGGATGCCGCCCTTGCACGGGCCCCGGGCGTCGCTGTGCTGGACCCGGAATCCCCGGAAGACCTTGTAGCTTCCGTCGTCCAGCCTGATCGGGACGAGAAAATGATACTCCCGGAGCGGATGACGGAGCAGGTCGCGAACGGCTTGGTCGAGGCCGAGCTTGTCGGCCGCCGCGTCGAACTGCTGCTGGGCCATCTCGAAGGCGTTAAAGGGCTTTTTCTCCACTCGGATCCTCCTATGATTGCGGGAAAATGAATGATCGTTCGATCCGGCATCCGGTTCGTCCGGGAGATGGACGGCGCCGGTCTCCGGATGAAGAAAAATGATACCCGGAGCCGCCGTCGCTGTCAAATTAGGCCGTCGGCGTGGGCGCCAGGGCCTTGAGGACGTTGGCGAGGAAGACGTCCTCGGGGACCGAGCCCTCGAAGGACGTCGTGTCGTTGACCACGGTCTTGGGCACGCCGTAAACGCCGAACTTGTTCGCCAGATGGGGGAATTCGGTCGATTCGACCATGTCGGCTTTGACGAGCGGCGACTCGAGGGCGAACTGGTGGGCCAGGCGGACGGCCAGGGAACAGTGGGGGCAGGTCGGGGTGACGAAGACCTGGATGTGGACGGGACGGTCGATTCTCTTCAAGGCTTCCTTGGTCTTCGAGCCGAGGGAGGTTTCGCCCTTGGAGACATCGATCACGGCTTCGATGAGGCTCGTGTATTCGTACCCCGAGGGGATGCCGAAAATCCGGATGCCGGAATCCTTTTCGCCGGCGATGATGGTGGCCGGAATCTTGTCGATCCCGTACTCGTCGGCTTGGGCCTTGTCGGCCTTGAAGTCGTAGACGACGAGCTCGATCTTGTCCGAGCAGGCGGCGACTTCCTCGAGGAGCTGTTTGGTCTCCTTGCAAAAAAAGCAGTCCTGGCCGGCCAGGGGGTTGAGGACGATGAGCCGGCTCGGTTCCTGGGTGAAATGGACGAGCCGGACGGGGCGGGCCATTTCGGCCGCGAATTTCTTCCGAGTCGCCTCCCGGACTTCGTCGTTGAGCAGGGCCATGGTCGTCCTCCTGATGAACGTCGGCCCTATTATAAGGCTTTTTGACAGGAGCCGCCCGGGCTGTTACATTGAGTCCTCGAACGAGGCTTGTCCGCCATGACGAAACGCGAAAAACTCGTCCGCTTTCTGGTCGAACGCTATGAATCCCGGACCCCGCGCAGCCGGGAGGCTTTCGCCCGGGCCGAAAAGGTCATGGTCCGGGGAGGCAGCCACACCCTGCGGTTGTTCCGTCCCTATCCGTTCTTCGTCCGCAAAGCGCAGGGAGCCACAGTCGAGGACTTGGACGGAGGGACCTATATCGACTACTGGCAGGGCCATTACGCCAATGTCCTCGGCCACAACCCTCCCGAATTGGCGGCCGAAGTCGAGCGGCTGGCCGGCCGGAACGGCCCGCTCCACACGGGCTTCGAAAGCGAGTTTCAGGTCTTGCTGGCCGAACGCCTGCTCGAGCGTCTCGGCTGGAAAGGCCACAAAGTCCGGTTCACGACCTCGGGGACTCTGGCCGCCATGTCCGCCGTTCTTCTGGCCCAGGGTTTCACCGGGCGGGAAAAAATCCTCAAGGTCGCGGGCGGATGGCACGGCGCCTCGCCGATGCTCCTTAAAGGAGTCAAGTACGGGCCGGGCGGCTACGAGCACCTCGAGTCGGCCGGCCTTCCCGAAAGGACGCTGAGAAACACCCTTCTCGTCAAGTTCAACGACCTCGATGACCTGGAGCGGGTCGTCCGGAAGGCCGGAGACAAGGCCGCCTGCTTCATCGTCGAGCCGTTCCTCGGCGCGGGGGGCTTTCTGCCGGCGACGTCGGATTACCTGGCCGCCGCCCGGCGCCTGTGCGACCGGCACGGCATCGTCCTCATCTTCGACGAGATCGTCAGCGGTTTCCGCTTCGGCCCGGCCGGCGTCCAGACGCTCTACGGGGTCGAACCCGACCTGGCGGCTTTTGGCAAGGTCATCGGCGGCGGGCACGCCGTCGCCGCCGTGACGGGGAAGCGGTTCCTCCTCGACTGTTGCGAAACCAAAGCTCCGGCCGCGAGGCGGGTCCTGTTCGAAGGCGGAACGTTCTCGTCGCACCCCCAGTACATGAAAGCCGGGCTGGCCATGCTCAACGTCCTCTCCCGGCGGTCGAAGACGATCTACCCCAGACTCGGGGCGATGGGGGAAGCCCTCCGTCGGGGGGTCGAAAAAGCCTTCGCCGTCCAGGGATTCCGCGTCCAATGCACGGGCGACCCTGACCCCCTCCTCGGGGGGAGCTCGATGTTCATGGTCAATTTTCCGAAGGATTCGGCCGGCCTCCGCTCGGCCGAGGACGTGGCCGACCCCGCCCGCTGCGACGTGGCTCTTAAAGAGGACGTCCTCAAGCTGGCCCTGATGACGATGGGCGTCCATGTCGTCCACGGAGGCGGAGCGGTCTCGGCCGCCCATCAGACGAGCGATATCGACCGGACGCTCGAGGCCTACGCCGAGGCGGCCCGGCTGTTCAAGTCCTATCTCTTCTGACCTTCCCCGGGGGAGCCGGGCTCAAGCCCGCCTGCTGAGGACCTCGGCTTCGTAGCGGGCAATTTCGGCCAGGTAGCCGTCGCCGGGCGGGACGCCATGGGTCAGGCAGTACCTGTCCCAAACGGCGCCGAAGGGCAAGGCCCTGGCTTCTTCGCGGAGGGCCAGGACGGCCAAGCCGTCTCCCTCGCGCTCGGCCTTGGCGACCTTCTCTTCGGGAAGGAGGAGGGCCCGGAGGAGGCCTTTGAGGGCCGCTCGGGCGCCGACAACCCAGGCCCCCACCCGGTTCAAGCTGGCGTCGAAATAGTCCAGGGCGATGTGGCAGCGATTCCAGGCCTTCGCCCGGACAATCTCTCCGGTCACGGCCTCGACCTCGTCGTTGAGGATGACGACGTGGTCGCTGTCCCAGCGGAGGCCGCGGCTGAGGTGGAAAACAAGGCCGGGGACGAAGGGGAGGAGGGCCGAGACCTTGTCGGCCACCGACTCCGTCGGATGGAAATGCCCGAGGTCGAGGCAGAGGAGCTTTCTCCGGGCGACCGCGTAGCCGAGATAGAATTCGTGCGAGCCGACGACGAAGGACTCGGACCCGATCCCGAAAAGCTTGCTTTCGAGGGAGTCCTTGAGCTGGGAAGAGCTGTAGTCTGTCTCGAAGATTTCGTCGAGAGAGGCCTGGAGAAGCTCCCGGTAGAGCGACCGGTCCAGGGGGGCTTCTTTCGAGCCGTCGGGGATCCAGAGGTTGTGGAGGCAGGGGCTCTTGAGCTCCCGGCCCATGAAAGCCCCGATTTTCCGGGCGCATCGGACGTGGTCGACCCAGAAGCGCCGGACGGCCTTGTCGGGCGAGCTGAGGGTGAATCCCGAGGCGGCCAGGGGGTGGCCGAAGCAGGTCGCATTGAAGTCGAGCTGGACCGATTGATCCTTCGCCCAATCCACCCAGCCGCGGAAGTGGTCGGGCTCGAAGCCGTCGCGGTCGGGCGGCTCGGGGCCGAATTCGCCGTAGATGGCGTGGAGGTTCAGGCGGTGGGAGCCGGGGATGAGGGAGAAGGCCCGGCCGAGGTCCTCCCGGAGCTCCTCGGCCGTCCTGGCTTTCCCCGGATAATGGCCCGTGACCGCCAGTCCGCCGCCGAGTTCGGCCCGGGGACGTTCGAACCCTCCCACGTCGTCCCCCTGCCAGCAGTGGAGGGAGAGGGGAATGGTCCGGAGCTTTTGGAGGACGGCTTCTGTCTCGACGCCGTGGAGGGCGTACTGCTCCCGAGCGACGGCATAGGCTTTTTCGCACAGCGAGTCATTCATGGGCCCTCCTCGAGTCTTCGACGACCGGCTTGAAGCGAGCATAGGCCTCGTCCCACGCCGACGGGTTCTCGGGCCGATAGACGGACGGGGCGGCCGAAGCGGCGGCGATCGTCCGAATGTCTTCGAGCGAGCGGACGCGGCCGAGGGCGAGAGCCTGGCCGAGGACGTTGCCCAGGGCCGTCGCCTCGGCCGGCCCGGCGACGACCGGGATGGCCGCCGCGTCGGCCGTGAAGCGGCAAAGGAGCTCATTCCGGCTTCCGCCGCCGATGACGTGGACCCGTCGGATGGGCCGCGGGGCGAGCCGGCCGAGCTCTTCGAGGACGAGGCGGTATTTCAAGGCCAGGCTTTCGAGGGCGCAGCGGACGACCGCGCCCCGGGTTTCGGGAACGGATTGGCCCGACCGGCGGCAGAATTCCCGGATCGACTCCGGCATGTCGGCGGGATGGAGGAACGCCGGGTCGTCGGGGTCGACGAAGGCGGCGAAGGGGGGGGCCGCGGCCGCGGCCGCCATGAGGTCTTCGTAGCTCGCCGGGCCGTCGGCGTTCCAAGCCCGCCGGCACTGGGCGACCAGCCACAGTCCGGTGACGTTTTTCAGGAAACGAACCCGGCCTTCGAGGCCGACCTCGTTCGTGAAATTCAGCCGTTCGGCCTCCGGGGTGATGAGCGGGGAGGGAAGCTCGAGGCCGACGAGCGACCAGGTCCCCGAGCTGATGTAAGCCCAATCCTCGCCCTCGGCCGGGACGGCGGCCACGGCCGAGGCCGTGTCGTGGCCGGCCGTGGCGATGACGGGGATCTCGTCGAGCCCGGACCCGGCCGCCATTTCGGGGAGGAGGCGCCCGACGACCGTGCCCGGGCGAAGAGGGCGGTTGAGGAGTTCGGACCGAAGGCCGAGGGCGGCGATGAGCTCTTCGGACCAGGCCATCCGTCGGGGGTCGAGGAGCTGCGAAGTCGAGGCGATCGTCTCGTCGGTGGCCATCGAACCCGACAGGAGAAAGGTGAACAGGTCGGGCATGAAAAGGAGCCGGCGGGCGGCCTCCAGGGCGGGGTCATGAGCCAAGCGGAGGGCATGGAGTTGGAAGAGGGAGTTGAAGGGCAAAAACTGGATTCCGGTCAGGGCGTAGAGCCTGGATTTTCCGAACCCGGATAAAAAATCATCCCTGGCGGCGGCGTTCCGCGGGTCGCGATAGGAGCGGGGGAGGCCGATGAGGGCGCCGCGCTCGTCGACCAGCCCGAAGTCGACGCCCCACGTGTCCACGGCCATCCCGGCGAGGCGGGGGCCCGCTTCAGCGGCGATCTTCAGGCCGTGCCGGAGCTCGCCGAAAAGGCCCGGAACGTCCCAGTGGAGGGACTCGCCGACGGCGACCGGCCCGTTCGGAAAGCGGTGGATTTCCCGGATTTCGACCCGTCCGCCGGCCAGGGTGCCGAGGACGGCCCGGCCGCTCTCGGCCCCGAGGTCGAAGGCGAGATAGGTCTCTTTTTTCATCGCTCGTCCGGCGGTCCGGTCCGGGCCCCCCATCGCGGCCGTTTCATCCATTCATTCTATCCTTTTTCGGGGCCGATTCAAGCCGGGCGGCCGGGCGTTTCTACCGGGGTTTTTCGGTCTGTGCTATCATGAGGGCGAGACGGAGAGAATCATGGACGTCGTCAGCGAAACGATCACGGTCGAGACCCGGGGATTCAACGACATGAAGGACCTGACGCCGTTTGTCGCCGAGCGCCTGGCCGCAACGTCCCTCCGTCAGGGGATCGTCACGGTGTTCGTGCCCGGGTCGACCGGCGGGGTGACGACGATCGAGTACGAGCCGGGCCTGGTCGAGGACTTCTCCCGGCTGATGGAAAAATCGGCCCCCGCCAACCACTCCTACGCCCACGACCGTCGCTGGGGCGACGGAAACGGCTTCTCCCACGTGCGGGCCAGCCTCCTCGGGCCGTCGCTCACCGTCCCCTTCAACGACGGGCGGCTCGGCCTGGGCATGTGGCAGCAGATCGTCCTCGTCGATTTCGACAACCGGCCCCGGACCCGGTCGGTCATGCTTCAATTTCTGGGGACCTGACCGGACATGAGCCGCGACGATAAGCTCGAGTCTCTCCGCCGGGCAAGAGATGTTGCGCGCCGGGGGAGAGCGGGGTCGGTCGAAGAGGCTTGGGCCAGGATCGACCGGGCCGGCGACCGTCTCTCGGTCAAGGAAAAGCTCGAGAAGCTTATCCACTTGACGGGTCAGGGCCCCTCCCGACGGCCGCCCCTCCCGCCCGTCGAGCTCGAACCCCGGGAACCGGTCCGCGTTTTCGAGAACGCCTATCCCCTTGAAGCCCGGTACGGCAAGCTGTCGATCGCCGACGGCTTGAGCATCCCCGGCCAGGTCCTGGCGACCCTCAGCCTCGACGCCGAGTTCCGCGACCTCGGCCTGGCCTCCTCCCTCATCCTCGACCTCGAGACGACCGGACTGGCGGGAGGGACGGGCACGGTCCCGTTTCTCATCGGGCTGGGGTTTTATCGCCAGGGCCGGTTCGTCGTGGCCCAGCACTTCCTGGGCGATTTGGGAGAGGAGGAGCGTTTTCTGGACGACTTCGCCCGCTTCGTCAGGGAGGGGGAATTCCGGTCCGTCGTCACCTACAACGGCAAAGCCTTCGACCTCCCGCTTCTCGAAACCCGGTTCATTCTCCATCGCCGAAAATTCCCCCTGGCCGACCTTCCCCACCTCGATTTTCTCTTCGCCGCCCGGAGCCTGTGGAAGCACAAGCACGAAAGCTGCCGGCTCTTCCACCTGGCCCGGGAAGTCGTCCAGGCGCCGCGGGAGGAGGACATCCCCTCGGCCGAAATCCCGTACCGGTACTTCGATTATCTGCGGACCGGGAATTTCGGGCCCATCGAGCCCGTCCTGTATCACAACGCCGAGGACATCCTCTCCCTCCTCGGCCTGGTCATCGCCGGAGCGAGCCTTGTCGCCGGGGGAGGCCGGCCGAGCTTCGACGAAACGGCCGACCCTCTGGACCTCATCGGACTGGGCCGCGTCCTGGACAGGGCGGGCGACGCCGCCCGGTCCTCGGCGGCGATGTTCGAAGCCCTCCGGGGACGGCTTCCGGCCGAGGTCGCCCGGGGGGTCGTCGAGAAGCTGACCGTCCGGCTGAAGCGGAGCGAGGACTGGCCGACGGCGGTCTCTCTATGGGAAGGCCACCGCCAGGCCGCTCCGCTCCTCTGCTATCGCGAGCTGTCGAAGTACTACGAGCACCGGGCGAAGGACTTCGACGAAGCCCGCCGCTACGCCGAAGAAGGCCTGGCCCTGGCCGTCTCGCTCGACGCCTCCTTCGAGAAGGACTTCGTCCGGCGGGTCGAGCGGCTGACGGCGAAGGCCAAGCGCCGGACGGCGAAGGCGAAGGAGGGGCGGTGAAGGCCGGCCTCGAACGCCTGGAGAAGAACCTCCGCTCCCGGGAGCTCCGGGTCACCCGGACGCGGCGGCTGGTCTTCGCCGAACTCCTCGGCTCTTCCCAATCCCATCTCGACGCCCGGGAGGTCCACGCCCGTCTGCGCCGGCGCGGCGAGGACGTCTCCCTGGCGACGGTCTACCGGACTCTCCGGCTCCTCGTCCGCAGCGGGCTCCTCAGCCGGGAGGATTTCGGCGAGAGCCACAGACACTATGAGCCCCAGGAAAGCGCCGGGGGGCACGGCCACCTCATCTGCCTGGCCTGCGGCCGGGTCGTCGAATTCGCCGACGACAACCTCCAAAAGGCGATCGGCGCGGTCGGCGCAGGACGGGATTTTCGCCTGGACAAGTACAGCCTTCAGATTTTCGGCTATTGCCGCCGCTGCCGGTAGAAGGCGACCTCAGCCGCCTTCATAGCCGCGGGCGGTGTAGAAAATCGCCCGGTCGAAAAAGAGCAGGACCTGGTGCTGTAGCTCCAGGGCCTGGACGAAGTCGTAGACCGTGTCGAGGAGGCCGTGTTCGATGACGTTTTGCCAGAGGACCCGGCGGCAGATGTTGAGGGCGTGGAGGACCTCGGACAGGGGGACGCGCTGCTCATGGCGCTGGGCGCCCAGGGCGGCGTAGTAGCGGGCGACATCGTCCCGCTCGGTCTTCTGGGACAGCCATTGCTCGAGGTTGGAGAAAACTCGGCGGGCCCGGTCGTAGACGTCCTTTTCCGGGATGTCCCGGTAATGGGGGGTGTGGGGGTGCTGGCGGAGGGTCTGGACGACCTCCCGGGTGAGTTCGTCGGCGCAGTTTTCGACGAGGTGGATGAGGCGTTCGGCCCCGGGGACGGCCGCGGCGCGGGTTTCCTTGGGGATGATGTCCACGGGCTTCTCCTTCCACCGTTTATATAGCCAGGGGCGCTTCCTTGTCAATAAAAGGCTTAAAAAAGACCCGCGTTTCTGGCATAATACGGCCCGTTCGGCCTCGACGAGCCTGTAGCTCAGCCGGATAGAGCGTTTGGCTACGAACCAAAAGGTCGGGGGTTCGAATCCCTCCAGGCTCGTTTTCGGATTTCTCCGGTCAGGCCTTCCGGAGGGTGAATCCGCGGCCGACGATGTCGGAGTGCGACGCGCAACGGTAGCCGACGACGTTCCCCCTTTCCTCGAGAATGATCAGATAAGCAGACGGCTCTCCGCAGACCTCGCATCTGAGCTGTTTCTTCCAGCGCGATATCACTTTGGTGATGAGGTTTTCGACGAGTTGTCAATTCTCCTTTGCCCTGACCGTATTACACTTTGTGTATAAGGCCCGAAATGCCGATGGCGCAGCCATATCCCCCTCGCTGCATCACCCTGACGAGGGTCCCATTTCGCTTCGGGGGACACGGCCGCGCCTTGTTCCGTTGTCTTTCGGCCGCGGGGAGGATATAGTGACGGGGCTTGATTCCAACACCGGGAAGGAGGTCGTCATGAAAAGCCCGAAAGCGGCGTTTTTCGCCCTCGCCGTGGCCGGCGCGGCCGTCCTGGCGGTCGGCCAGCCGTCTTCCTCGCCGGTCACGGCCATCAAGGCCGGCCGGCTCATCGACCCGGAGACGGGAACCGCCGCCGCCCGCCAAGTCATCCTCGTCCAGGGGGAGAAGATCACCGCCGTCGGCCCGAACCCGGCCATTCCGGCCGGGGCGAGGGTCCTCGACCTGTCCGGCTTGACCGTCCTTCCCGGCCTGGTCGACGCCCACACCCACATGGCCCTGACCTACAAGGAGCAGCCCGAAAATTACTATTACTACCTGACCTATGTCATGGAATCGACGCCGCTGCGGGCCATCCAAGCGGCCTCGAACGGCATCCAGCTCCTGAACTCCGGGTTCACCGTGGTCCGGGACGTGGGGAACAACGCCCTCTACGCCGACGCGGCCCTCCGCCAGGCGATCGAGCAGGGCTGGCTGCCCGGGCCGACCGTCATCCCCTCGGGGCCGATGATCGGGAGCACGGGCGGCCAGTACTGGCCGACCCCGGAGATG
>Ga0194125_10011586_pt1 | contig 11783 bp, 8 predicted proteins | sample TA2KigC250mmetaG_FD_148626 | JGI IMG/M metagenome (GOLD analysis project Ga0194125, IMG submission 148626) | Freshwater microbial communities from Lake Tanganyika, Tanzania - TA2015034 Kigoma Deep Cast 250m | ecosystem: Environmental > Aquatic > Freshwater > Lake | place: Tanzania: Lake... | reverse complement strand
TGCGTAGATGCAACGCGCTGGGGGACGATTATGCAACTTGAATCAATGACCGGACGGCGAATTTTGCCGCTGATCGTTGATGCTTCAGATTGGGTAGATATTGACTCACCAGCCGATTGGCTGCTGGCGGAGCAGCTTCTGGGATCAGGCCAACTACGCGACCTAGGCTTCTCCCTGGCTGCCCCGTTGCAACCTGGAACAACTGTGCAACGATCTGACACAACAACTTGAAAGTGGAGGGATGGACCATGACAGAAATCTATATCGGAGATCGTGCCGTTGGGGATGGTCATCCCCCTTTTATCATTGCCGAAATCGGCGTCAACCACAACGGGTTACTGGATCTGGCACTCAAATTGATAGATGTTGCTGTTGAGGCTAGCGCCGATGCGGTGAAATTCCAGAAGCGCAGCCTGGAACAACTCTATCCCGCGAGATATCTGAATAACCCCAATGCGGGCGAAAAATCAATACGCTATCTGATCCCAATTCTGCAGCGCGTGGAGCTGTCGGACGATGATTATTACCATATTGTCGCTTATTGTAAGAAGAAGGGGATCACTTTCCTGTGCACGCCCTTTGATTGTGTCAGCGCAGATTTTGTGGACAGCCTGGGCGTGCCTGCTTTCAAAGTAGCCTCGGCTGATCTGACGAATTGGCCACTCCTTGAGCACCTGATCGAGAAAGGGAAGCCCCTTATTCTCAGCACTGGAATGTCCACTATGGCTGAGTTGACTGCTACCGTGGAATTCCTGAAATCCCATGCGGCCCAATTTGCTTTGTTGCACTGCAACAGCACTTACCCAGCCCCTTTCGAGAGCATCAATCTGCGCTTCATGGAACGCCTGCGCAGCTTTGGCGTGCCAGTAGGTTACTCCGGCCACGAGCGGGGCATCGCTGTCTCGACGGTGGCTGCAGCCTTAGGCGCTTGTATCATTGAACGTCATATAACCCTCGACCGGACAATGGACGGCCCAGATCACGCCGCCAGCTTGGAGCCCCAGGGCCTCAAGAAAATGGTGCGTGACATCCGTCAGACACAGGCGGCTCTGGGTACTGGCGATGAGAAGTTCGTTTCAATGGGGGAGATCGCCAACCGTGAGGTATTGGCCAAATCGCTGGTGGCCGCGCGACGCATCATGCCAGGGGAGACGATCACGCGCGATATGGTGGCTGTCAAAGGGCCAGGCACCGGACTATCACCCCAAATGCTCCCGCAACTGCTGGGCCGCCTAGCAGTACGAGTTATTGAGGTTGACGAGCCTTTCCTGCCTTGTGACCTGGAACAAGTGATTTCCAGGCAATTGGAGAGAGCCCTGCCATTAGCGTGGGGATTCGTGGCGCGGTTTCGAGACATGCACGAGATTCTGGAACTGCAGCCCCGTTGTTTGGAATTCCATTTCACTGACCACGACTTAGACGATCCGTTCCCTGGTGGGAGATTTGACCAAGTCCTCATCGTGCATGCGCCCGAGTTTTGGGAGCGCACTCTGGTAGACTTGTGCACTGACAACGACGTGCAGCGGATTGCTTCTGTGCGGTTGATTCAGCGCTGCATAGACAAGGCTCGTGAATTGGCTTCTCATTTTGCAAGTGTCCCTAAAGTGGTTGTGCATCCTGGCGCCATGCATGTTGATCGTCAGATCCACAACACGGCAGCCTTAGAGGCACACTTGCTGCGTTCGATCGCTGAGCTTGACCACCAAGGGGTAGAACTGTTATTGGAGAATTTACCCCCACGCCCCTGGTATTTTGGCGGACAGTGGATGACGAGTTACTTCATGGATGCTGATGAGATTGAGCGCTTTTGCCGCTCTACCGGGTTGGAGATCTGCTTTGACATCTGTCATGCCAAGCTCTACTGCAACTGGACACGCAAGTCGCTGGCCGAACAAACAGAGCGGCTATTACCGTACACCAGTCACCTGCACATGTCAGATGCGGCAGGTATTGATGGTGAGGGGCTGCAAATAGGCGATGGTGCCATTGACTTCGTTCAATTTTTCCGTCAACTAGGCGACAGGTATGGTGGCACGCTGGTACCCGAGATCTGGCGTGGGCATCAGGACAATGCAGTAGGCTTTATCATAGCGATCGAGCGTCTGGCAGAAGCGTATAGCCAGGCGCACCATAAGTGATGGCCGCACGCAGAGTTAACGCGGAGCTTAAGGTATGACTGCTTCCACCGCCTCCAGGCCCAGCATCGTTATCCTCATGCCCATGGTCTGGGGTGTGCGAAACGTTGTCCACTCGGGCGTTTTGGAACGCCTGGCGACAGCTGGCGCAGATGTGCATTTGCTCCTGCGTGGCTATGATCCTGCATTGCTGAAGGCACCGGAACATGCTGGTTTTTCCCTGGCCGCCAGTTGTCAATCGCTTTTGTTTCCACCAATCAAGCGTCGAATCAAGGGACGGTCGTTTCTCAGAGATGTGATTCATAGCGCTTTTAGTAAACGCTATAAGATCGGCAGTTATGCGATTTATCGGCGCTGGTACGAGCGTGATTATACACCAGCACAGCGCCGCAAGGTTCAAATAATCGAGTTTTTAGGCACTCTGGCTCAACCAGCCCCTATCTTCTTTGCACTCTACGCATTCTACGACACGCTCTATCGCCTGGAGTATGATTTGGAACCCCTTCGCGCCCAACTACAAGGATTGACACCCGATCTGATCTGGTCAACCGTGAACTTAGAAAGCTCCTTTGAGCGCGCTTATGTGTTGGCAGCACGTGAATTGCGGATCCCCGTCGTCAACGCCGTCTTAAGTTTCGACAACCTGACCAGCAAACCCGCCCACCTGGTTTATGATCACTACCTGGTGTGGAACCGGCGCATGAAAGAGCAGCTCTTACAGTTCTATCCCCAGGTTTCTAGCAACCAAGTCACCATTACGGGCACGCCGCAGTTTGATTTTCACCGCCGGCCTGAGTTCCGGTGGTCACGCCAAGCGACACTCAAACGCCTGGGGTTGCCATCCGAAACACGTTACTTTTTGTACGCCGGCGGGAATCAAGTTTTAACCCCGGCGGAACCCACTCTCGTGACCAACCTTGCTCGGCGTATGCGCCAGGACGAGGTGCTAAAAGATTACTGGCTTGTGGTACGCACACATCCTCTGGACGATTGGGCGAGGTGGAATTCGGTCTTGGATAGTTCAGATCGCGTTGTGCTGTCACAGGCCTGGGATACGACCGCCGATGCAGAAGGTTGGGCGCTGCCCACGCTGCAAGACCAGGCGCGCTTTATCAACACCCTGGCTGATGCAGAGGCCTGTCTCAACATCGCCTCCACCATCACATTAGACGCCGCCATTTTTGATCGCCCGGTGATAGGCATCCGGTTTGAGCATGAAAGCGACGCCCCGCGAGAGGTGCTCTACGAAGAATACGATGCCGATCATTATCGTCCCCTAGTGGAAAGCGGTGGACTTCGTCTTGCGCATACCTGGCCTGAACTCGCGACGTTGATGAAGCAAGCTATTACCATGCCAGAGCGAGATAGGGAAGCTAGAGCGCGCATGGTTGCGCAGGAGTGTGGCGTAGTGGATGGTCGGGCGGCGGAGCGTGTTGCCAATACTCTGCTGGACTGTTTGATGAAGACCGAGAAGGGTTCTCTGATGGAGTATGCCTGATGAACAACATATCAGCACCAACGGTCTCCGTCGTGATGCCAACCTATAATCGCGCTGACCTGCTGCCCCGGACGATAGCGTCTATTCTCAGCCAGGATTTTGGTGATTTTGAACTACTGATCGTTGATGACGGCTCTACTGACAACACTGCTGAGGTGATACGGGAAATCCAAGAGCGAGATCCACGGCTACGCTATGTGCAATTGCCGGAAAATCGGGGAATTGGCTTTGCCAGGGATACCGGCTTGCAGCACGTTTCTGGCAAGTATATCGCGCTGGCAGATTCGGATGACTTGTGGCTACCTGGCAAGCTAAAGGCCCAAGTTGAGGTACTGGAAAAATATCCCCAAATTGATATCCTCTTTGGCGACTTTTGGAATATAGATTATATTAGAGGAACGGAGGCCGGCGGCTTTGCCGAGAATCAGGCCGGCATGCAGCATTTGGCGGTTCGTCCTCTAGATGGCGATCTATGGCTGGTTAAGCGGGGTGTCGAGGTGGGCATTCTGAGATCAAATTTTATTGCCGCGCCGACGATGGTGCTGAGGGCCGACGTCTTTGAGAAAGTTGGTGGTTTCGATACCACAGCAACTATAGCGGTAGACCTTGAGTTCGGTTGGCGAGCGGCTGTTTTGGGTGCGCGGTATGCCTACATCAATCGGCCACTTATCGAAAGGTATAGATATCAATCTAGTGTAACGGCGCGCACAGTTGATACAGCACTGCAAAGGCTCGATGTGTTGCAAGCATGCCGCCGAACGTGCGAGGCGGTACAGCGGCCCGAGCTACTCAGCCAGATTCATACTGCAGAGAAGCAGACATGGCATAAGCTGATTTGGGTATATGGTAAAAGCGGTCAACGCATCGCAGCCATCTGTGCTTTTGGGAAGAGCCTTCAATGCGGGTTTTCAGCTCGCAATTTGTTCGTCTTTGCAATTGCGCTGTTGGGACCACAAGTCATTTCACTGGTGAAAAGAGCAAGAGTACGCACGTCCAGTTGAGAAGTGTGTTACGCACAGCCACATCTTTGGAGTTGGAGCCAGTTTCGCAGGAATTCCACCTGGAGAGTCAATACCCTGTGAAAACCATATTTAAGTTTCACCATCTAGTTAAAAATTGTATAATCAATACTCCTTACTTTCCACACTGGCTCACGAGAGTGTTTGGCCATGTTGATGGTTTGTTGGTGTATTGGCTGTATTCTTCTCGTTTTTGTCCAACACCGCACAAGCCATTCCGCTACATTGCCACATTTCTGCAGCCAGGCGATGTCTACATTGATATTGGCGCTTCATTTGGTCAAATGGTGGCTGTGGCTCAAATTGCTGTGGGAAAACGTGGTCATGTCTATGCCTTTGAACCACAGACCACTGTATTTCAACGGCTTGTCCATATTAAGGACATCTTCGGTTGGGATAACGTGACTCTCATTCGGTCCCTAGTCGGCAATCGGAATGGTGAATGCATATTATACGAGAACACTAATAGTCGGGTTTCCTCAATTTTCCGCAACTGGGAGAGGGGGAAACCCGGCACCTATCCGATCACCACCTTGGACGAGTGGACAGCACGCAACGAGCTAACTGCGGCCTACCTGATTAAGGTGGATGTCGAGGGTGCCGAGTTACAGGTTATCCAGGGCAGTCGGCGCTTTTTAGCACAGGCTAAGCCAATATTGATCTTGGAGATAAATAACCGCGTATTTCGCCAGCAAGAGCTAGGCTACACTGTGGATGATCTTATGTCAGAGTTGCGGAAACTGGGTTACGAGGAGTTCTATGTGCTGCGCCCAGAGGGACTAGCACCTTTTGTTCGCAGTCAGGATTTGCTTGAGTCAGACTGCGATATGTTGGCAATGGCCTCGAATTAGCTTTCGATATTGAAGCTGACGATCAATTATGAAGCAAGATCGTATCACGGTCTGTTTAGCCTCGCAACATTTCTACCCGACCTTTACCGGCGCTGGGATACGTTTTCAACGCTACGCACCGGGGTTACGCGCCCGGGGCGTTGATATGCGGGTGTTTACGAGAACACCGGAGGTGAGCGACAGTCCGTTAGTAGGCGCGTTAAGGAGCGGTGCGTTACTGCCAGTCGAACATCTAGATGATCTCCCGATTCAACGGGTCCAGTTGCCTCAAGGGAGCGAGCGCCGAAAGGAGATGCTATTTGTCTCCGCCCTGCTCGACTATTGCCAGCAACCAGTCACACGTCCTGATCTGATCCAGGCGCTTTCTGTATCACAATGGTGGCTGCCCTGGTGGTTTTCTTTCCATCGCCTGGGCATCCCTTTTGTGTATACCAAAACCATGGTAGGAGAACTATCGCCTAAACCTTGGAAGCGGCGCCTGCAGCGCATCTACTGGCGGCTGCCGATTCGGATGGCTGATTGCGTGGTGGTTAGCAGTGGTATCGCACGAGACGCTTTGCGCAACATCGGTGTCACCAATCCCATCGAGGTGATTCCCAACGGCGTTGATCTTAACCGTTTCCAACCAGCTATCTCAGTAAAGGCGCAACAAGTGTTGCGCGGACAATTGGGACTTGATCCGACTGGCGAGTTGATCCTGTTTGTTGGTCCTCTTATTGAACGCAAAGGCGTGGATGTCTTGGTCGAAGCCTGGCGATTGATCGCACAACAACGCTTGCGAGCCTATTTGGTGATGGTTGGGCCAACAACTGAAGACATGCGCCAAGATATGCGCTCAGCGCATTTTCAAACCAAAATTGAGACAGCCATCGCCAACTCAGGTGCGGCGGACCGGGTCATCTCCACCGGCCGGGTGGAAAACGTGGAGGCGTATTTTCAAGCAGCCGACATATTCGTGTTTCCCTCCCGTAGAGAGGGGATGGGCAATGTGGTGCTGGAGGCGTTTGGCTGCGGCCTGGCAAGTATCTTAACACCATTCATTGGTTTCCCCGATGAATTCGGTCATCCTAACGAACATTACATCCTGGTTGAGCCGACGCCTGATGCGCTAGCAAGGGTCGCGATTGCACTTTTGGAGAACTCTGACCGACGGCAACAGCTCGGTCGCCAATCACGCAAGTGGGTTGAGGAGCACATGGACGTCGAAAGCAGTCTCGATCAGTATGCGGCGCTTTATCGCGAATTAGTTGATCGTTCCAGGAAAGGGAAACTGTCATCATGACGAGAAAGACCGAAACTTCAGGTCGTACAAGGGTAATGCAATATTTGACGGGGGAGCGGCCTCGGCTGAGTGCCTAAAAGGTTGGTAGAGTCTGAGAATGAATATCGCTGCATTAAGAACAAAATGGTCAACACTATTGCTTGTTGGATTTGTCGCAATTGGAACCCCGTTGGTGGGGAGGGCCATAACCTCATACGGATTGGATATACTTGTATGGTTGGCATCGGGAGTGGCCCTCTTCGTCCTCGTTCTCTACCCGCGCGTCGGGCTCTATGTGATTCTGTGTTTGATACCCTTGCAAAACCTGCTAATCTTCGAGGATGGCAGTACTCTGATACGATTCATCGGCATGGTTACGTTTGTGGCTTGGGCAGCGCAGAAACTCTTGAAGAAGGAACCGTTTCGACCGCTATTGATGGAGCCTCTTGTTGCTCCTATGCTGGCCTTTGTGACCATATGTGGTATCTCTGCGTTGCGGTCTGATTTTCATACTTGGTGGTCAGCAATGTTTACAACTATTCAGTTAATGGTGATGGTGCTCATACTGCTTGACCTGATTGATTCGCCCAAGCGGTTGGAAGAAGCCCTTTTCCTTCTTTTTTTCGGGAACATGATTAGCGCTGGGATCATAATCAATGCATTAATCAGGCAATCCTATATCTGGTCCTTGTATTCTTATTCTCGGCCTGAGGGTGGTCAGGGCGATCCGAATTTCTCTTCGTCAGGATTCTTGGTTATCTTACCTTTTCTTTTCTTCTTGATAAGACATCGAAGCGGCTGGCAACGACTAGTAGGATTAGTAGGTATCGTTGTTTCACTGCTCGCTATAGCTGCCACGGTCTCTCGAACGGGGCTGCTGCTACTAATACTTTTGATAGCATCGCAATTCGGTACAATTTCTAAGTTGAGTAACAGGCTAAAATTCGTACTTGTTATTACACTTATGTTTCTAATGACCGCATCTTTATGGCCCTGGCAACAGATAGAGTACCGCTTTTCAATAACGTGGAGCGGGCCTGAAACTACAACCGCTGGTGAACGAGTATACTTAGCTAAGGTCGCATTGCAGAACTTCATTGAAAATCCGATTTTGGGGCGCGGGTTCGGCAGAATGAAATGGCTATATGACCCAGTCCATAACGCGTTTTTGGAAATCTTGAGCGAGCTAGGATTGCCAGGGTTTGTAGCCTTTGTATGGATTTGGGTAGTCGCTTGGCAGAGCCTGGCAAAAGCGCAGAAGCTGGCAAGCAACCTTCAGAATATGGACATGTTTTCGCTTGTTTCGGCAATACGGCTAAGCCTGTTTATATACTTACTCTTCAGCTTAAGTGTAAGTAATGAACGGGTACGAATGTTGTGGTTGATGTTCGCGCTTTCTGAAATTTGTTACCGGCTCGTCATAAGCATGCACACGGAAGGATCTTTGCCCACCAAAACAGACGGGTTATCAGAGAGCTCACTTGCGCTACCACCATTGGCTGGCGGTGAGCGTCGTATAGCCCATGTATCGACTGAGAGGGTAGGGAGTTAGGCTACTGAGAACAGGGATGGGACAAAGATGGGTAAGGCAATCAAGGTCTACCAAATCATTGCGACTTTTTACCCGAGCATTGGAGGAACCCAGCGCGCAACCGAAAATCTGAGCCAAGGGTTAATCCGGCAGGGATGCAATTGTGAAGTGCTCACCGCTTGGTATCCCGGTCTGAGTCGACGCGAGGCTATCGGTACTACACTCGTGCGACGTCTGGGGCTTGGGGGACCTGGTAAACTGCGCTCTTTGACCTTTGGATTGCATACCCTCTATTGGGTGTTGCGGCACGGCCGGTCGGTTCCTCTCATCCACACGCAGAACATTGATACGCCACTGCTTCTAGGGATACTGTTAAGCTTGTTGGCACGGAAGCGTTGGGTGGCCACCATACACGGCGAATGGCACATCCCTGACAAACGCTGTACTCTTTTGGGGCGGGTCCGCCTTTACCTGATGTGCCGTTTGGTTGACCACTTCATTGCGATCTCGGAAGCAAATAGACAGGTTATGCTTGAGGAAGGTATCTCGCCAGAGCAGATCTCCCTCATACCCAACGGTTTAGATGCGGACTTCTTCAGGCCTCCCCAGCCTGAAGAGCGACGGGCATTGCGCGCTCAGCATGACTATGAACCAGACGACGTCATCGTGTTGTATCTGGGGCGCTTGATCCTCCGCAAGCGTGTAGACTTACTGTTGCGGGCATTTGCTGGTCTAGGACAAGAGAGTGGGGCCAAATGTATTATCGTGGGAGATGGGCCCGAGATAGACAACCTTCAGGTGCTTGCTGAAAACCTGGGCCTTGGGGCGCATGTGCGATTTACGGGACCGGTTGACAACGTGCGAGATTTTTACTGGTTAAGTGACATCTTTGTGCTCCCTTCTATGTTCGAAGGGCTGCCCGTTGCACTCCTGGAAAGTATGGCCTGTGGCATGGCTGTGCTCGCAGCCCAGTCTCCTGGCAACCTACAGGTGGTCAAGGATGGTGTCAATGGGCTGACATGTAGTATTGATGATTTGGATGCTCTCTCTCGTCAACTCAAGAGGCTTATAACGGATGCGGATCTTCGAAGCGCGTTAGGAACAGAAGCGCGGCGCAGTATCCTGGCAGGATACAGTATACTGGCCGTGTCAGAGGCCCATCTGAAAGTCTATGCGCAGTTTGGGCATTCAGGCATCGGTGAGGTTGTCTCGTGAGTCACACTCTGAAGTATAACGAAAGGACATTTGCACTTCTCTGTGTCCGGCAAAGTACGCTGGTTACAGTTAGTCCAAAGTTGATCATGTTTGGCCATGGGCTTCGCGCGTTCTGCTTGGGAATACCTTGTTGAAGGGGATGGAGAGTGTCTTGAACGATCCCAAGCTACTCAGGGTGTTACGCATCTTGCTCACAATAGACGAGACCAGCGCGCCATATAGTCAGTTTTCGCTTGCCTTATCTGACAGGCAGAACATCGCGATGTGCACTTATTTCAGACCAGAGATTGCCGTCCCTGAAACGATCAAACTGTTTGCCGGCGATGGCACTTTGCCGGGCTTTTTTCGGGCGTTAAGGGCCGCTTTTGATGAAGGGGAGTATGATGTGGTTCATACGCACACACCGCACGTCGGCCTGATATTGCTTATTGCCAGCATATTGATAAATGGGCGAATAAGACGTCTTGCTATCCATACTGTGCACAACTCATATCTAAGCTATAAACTCAGAAACAGACTAATGATGATGCCAGTCTTTTTCCTTTTTCGGAGAATAGTTTTCTGTAGCAGTTCGAGCCTTGAGAGTTTTCCAAGTTTATTCAAGTGGTTGACTGGTGACAGGGCTTGCGTTATCCAGAATGGCGTGGATATAGATCGTGTTGATTCTGTCATAGGGAATAACCCGCATCGCTTTCACAAAGAGATTTTCAGAATTGTGTCGGTCGGCCGGTTAGTTGCCATAAAAAAACCATTATCCGTTCTACGTGCTTTTCACGATAGTGGGGATCAAGCAAGCGAATTGGTGTTTATTGGCGACGGCAATCTGAGAGAGTTGCTAATTGTTGAAAGCAAAAAGCTGGGCCTGGAGCAGCAGATAAAAACGACCGGGTTGGTTGAAAGGGAAGCGGTTTACAAGTATCTGGCAGAAGCGGATTTGTTTGTTTCTGCGTCCACCGGGGAGGGGTTGCCCGTCGCTGTTTTGGAGGCGATGGCTTGTCGTTGTCCCGTGCTGCTGTCTGACATCCCGCCCCACCGAGAGATTGCCTCTGGCGCAGACTTCATCCCACTGATTTCGCGCGATGACATAGCAGGGTTCGCACAGAAGATTAGCGCGTTTAGGCAGATGTCACCGTCGGAGAGAGCGGAGATAGGGGAGAAGTGCAGAAAACTCGTTGAGGAGCGGTTTAGCCTGGCGGCCCTGCATAGGAAATATGAGCAGATTTACTTGCAGGTGATTGAAGGTAGCAATTGACAGTCGTTGGCTTGCTCCAGGTATAAGGTGCATGTGCAACTACCTGGAATGTGTGGAGCTATGTGGAGCGAGAAGCATCGAATGAGGGTTGCTGTTGTTTCTTCACAACCTTATGCTCCTCCTTGGAGCGAGGGTGTGCGCAATCTCATCCGAAGGATGGCCCATGACTTCACTCAACGGGGTGCGGAAGTCACCGTTATCGGGCCTGAGACGCCCATGACAATCACGTGCGGGGATGCTGGGGAACGAGTTGTCAATGTATCGGCCGCTCCTAACGTTCCTGAACGGCTTCGTGGGATCACACAGATTATAGTTTGGCTGGCTACTGCCCGGGCCGTACAGCGGCTAGACCCAGAGCCGGATATCCTGCTGCTCGTTGCCAGTGTATCATCTGCTCTTGGCCTGCGTACTGTGCTCCTGAAGATGGCAAGCCGCAGGCCTTTGGTGGTCTATGTCACCGGTCTGGGGTGTCCCAGGGTTGGCTACCATTGGGGTTTGAGTGCTGACCGTATTCTTGTGGGAAGCCCATTTCTACTAAAGTGGTTCCCCGATGCCAGTGTCATATACCCCTTTCTGCCTCTCAACGCGGAGCTTGGCGGTGCGAAGCCAGATAGGCAGAGTGATACGTTCAATGTGTTGTTTCTAGGGTCGTTTGAGCCAGAGTGGGGCGTCGAGTACCTCTTGCGAGCGATGGGTTTTGTAAAGGAAAGAACAGAGAAGCGAGTCAAGCTTATCATAGCGTGGAACGGATTTGGTGCTGATAACTATGAGAATATCCAGCACTTGATAGAGACGCTGGGCATTCGCCCGGTTGTTGATTTGCGTGGTATAGTGAATACTGGTATGGTTTACCGCGAGGCAGACATCCTTGTTATTCCGCGAGCATCTCAGGAGCGGATGGCTTTTCCGGTCAGAATTGTGGAAGCGCTACACATGCACAAACCAATGGTAGTTACCCGCATTTGTGGTATGGAGGATCTCATCGAGGGATGTGGCCTGGCAGTAGAGCCGTGTAACGCGG
>Ga0194125_10011582_pt1 | contig 11784 bp, 9 predicted proteins | sample TA2KigC250mmetaG_FD_148626 | JGI IMG/M metagenome (GOLD analysis project Ga0194125, IMG submission 148626) | Freshwater microbial communities from Lake Tanganyika, Tanzania - TA2015034 Kigoma Deep Cast 250m | ecosystem: Environmental > Aquatic > Freshwater > Lake | place: Tanzania: Lake... | reverse complement strand
GATAAGCGTTGAAAGCATCTAAACGCCAAGCCTCTTCCAAGATGAGATACCCCTATGAGACTCCCGGTAGACTACCGGGTTGATAGGCTGGGTGTGTAAGCACAGTAATGTGTTGAGCTAACCAGTACTAATCGGTCCATCGGCTTGATCACTTTTTTTCTTCCTCGATCATAAAGCGGTGCAACTTGCTTTATAATCAATTAAGAAAGAGAAAAAGTACAAGTTTAATGAATTATATAACAATGGCAGCTAAATGCTAGCTTTGTATGGTAACTCAATTAAATAGTCCTTTAGGTAAAACATTTTCTAATCATAACTTTCCGCTTTTTTTCGTAAGCTTTTGCTTACAACCAAGTTTTCTTGGTGGCTATAGAGAAGGTGAAATACCTGTTCCCATTCCGAACACAGAAGTCAAGCCCTTCATCGCCGATGGTACTATACAGAAGAGTATGGGAGAGTAGGTCGCTGCCAAGTCTGTGGCCCTCACTTTATTGTGAGGGCCTTTTTTATTCCTTTTTTCACCCTCTTCTTAATCTTTTAAATCACTATCCATCCTATCCTAAACTTTAGCTGTTTCCATTATACAATTGTAAAAGGTGAATACTCCCTTGGGCAATGGATGGGGCAATTTTATCATTCTAAATTTAAACGACTATATTTTCTTTGACAGTGCCGATTTTTTTAATCACCCCTTAATCCAAGAGGATTTCTACAGTTGCCATAACCTCCCAATCGGTACCCAAGCCTCCCATTTGAGATTTTATAAGCCTACGTGGGTAATTTAAGCCTTTCCAGAATTTCTAAAGTAGTGGCTGACTAAATGGTAGCCATTAGTATCGTCAAGTAAGTAATTTACAAGTTCTAAATAGGGGGAAGAAGAGTCGTATTCATAGTGACTTTTTACAGATAAAGTCTCTGTTTCACGGATGAATCTTTGCATCTCACTAACAAGAGCTCCTAATTCTTCTGGCCTAAGGATTTCCTTAGAAACAAGTCTTGAGGCGTCAAATTCAAGAGGTGAGGTTAAACATCTATTGATTTCTATGCAGTCCGCATCATGCACAGCTTGTTGAATAGCTGAAGTAAATACGCCATCTTTTGGGTCTTTACAAGCAAGGGCCTCGTAGCACTCACTAATTTCGCTCTCAGAAATCGCCCGTGGGGTACGCCCCTCGCTCTTAAGTTGTATTTGGTTATGATTAAGTAAAAATCTTCTTAAGTTCCAGGCGCTTAATTCATCCCATCGATCTCTACCTTCATCTTGTCTTGCGCTATCGTGGTATGCCCCGGCTAGAGCAACAAGGTATCGCTCCTTGGGAGTAGATCTTGGATTAAATATTGTATAAAACACCTGTGAAAATAAAGCTGTTCTTAACATATGCATTACACCATGAAAATGACGGGAAGGCATGGCTGGATTTTCTTCAAGAGCAGCTAAGTAAGATGCGTGGGAATCTCCATGGCGATGACCAAAAAATGGCCCGCTAATAACTTCTTGATGACCAATCCGTAGATCGGATGATGCTTCTTTCGGAGCAATCGGTAAAGAGGGGAGAAGTTTTGCATAGTGTGGGCTAGCAAACTCTTTTATCGCTCTCTCAATTGTGGGGTGGAGATTGGCATCAGAAATTCGATCGATTTGTAATGTTTGGATTGCTGAGCCCTCTATCATATTTAGAGTTTCAATAAAAAAAAGTTCTTCAATGCTGCAAATTTCTATGTCGGTTTCTCTTAACATCTCGCGCAGTTCACTAATATGTTCATCCCAGGTAAAAATAGCGGGGATATCGCGTAAAGCTCCAAGTTTTAGCTCGGTCGGCAATAAAATTTCTCTGTAATGTTCTTTTAAGCTCGAGGGGTAATGAGATGTGCTTGCAAAAATGACGGGCACGGATTGTTGCACAAGAGTCACTTCGTGAGGTGAGAGGATAAAAGGAAGAGGTTTTGTCAGTGCATTAATGAATTGTTGACCTAATTCTGGATTTTCTGTTGCTTCTCTTCTTTCTTCAATATAGTCTAAGAAAGGTTTTAGTTTATGAGGTGCTTCAGGGTCTGTCATACGGAGACGAAGGATTTTTAAAACAAAAAAGCTAATTGCTTGGCGATAAGAGAGATCAGATTCGTTTGCTAGAAGAGATGTTAAATGTGAAATAGTCACTGATTGCCAAGTATCTTCGAGCTGAAACGCAAGAGTTCGGTTAGAGCCATGAGCATTTGTTTGTTTTGTCGCATAGACTACAGATTGAGAGAAACAAGAGGGCGAAAAGAAAATGAGAGCTGTTGGGTCTTGAGACCAGACCCTGTCTTCTAAGAATAAAGAAGAAGTTGTAAATGAAATTTTAGTGCTATTCCATCCTTCATGTGATCCACAAAGTTCTCCTGTCAAGGGGACAACTCCTCTTAAAAGTAAATCTCCAGTGGCTCTTAAGGCTCTTTCTTCGGGTGGGTTTTTCATGATTAAATGTAGCGCCCCGATTTTTGAACCGTGAATGGTCATATGCGAGGAGGGGTGAGTTTGCCAAAAAGGATTAGCAAAATGTCTTTTTGCAATTTCAATCATTTTTAACCGAGATGCCCTAATAGTTAATTGTAAAGATTCAGAATCAGAATAGGTTCTTATTAGATCGCTTACCTCGTGATAACTATATTCATATTTTCTCTCCCCACTCCAAAATACGAAATACTTCGCTAATGCAACTGAGGGAGAAAGAGATCTATCGCGAATTAGAACCCTAACTTCTCTACTCATTTTTCTAATTAAGGAGAGAAAAGGAATATGGTCGATGATTTGATCATACATTTTAACAAATGCGTCATAATCTGGAGCAAAACTTGATTTATCGATTGCTTTTAACTGCATTTTAAAATGACGACATTCAAGTACAAAATCAAGATCAATACGATATGGGGAGGAATTTCCTTTTGTTAAATTGGCTCTTAGAAGAAAAGTCTTCCTTCGAAGAGCTCCCTGAATTTGCTCAGAAGTTTGGCTGCTTAGGTCAACTAAGCTTGGTAGACTTTTTTCAAAAAGTCCTTCCGCGTTAAGATAGTTCCATCCTGGGGAATCTTTTGGGAAAATTTTTTCAAGTAAGTGAACTTGCTGAGGGGAATATCGGGGATGGACTTGGCTGTGTGCCTCGATAAGAAGGTCTTGAAAAAAATCGCGGTCAGCATCTGAAATTTGTAGGTTATGATCATAAGAGTAGCCATCTGAATTAAGAAGGTCGTATTTAAAATTGGGCGAATTTCTATCGCATATCAATAAGCAAATTTGTATTAATGACAATTCAGGATAAGAGTAGCTGCTCAGTTGATGTTCGTTAAGGATTTTTGGGTAATTTGTAATAACTCTTCTTAGCAGGTCTTTGCAATACGCTTTATTAGAGGGGTCGTCACTTAGTAATGTGTGGGTAATTAGACTGTAAAAAATAGTTATCAAATTTTGTTTGCAAGGTGAATTACTTAAAAACCAATCGAATAAATCACAATCAACTACAGAAACTTTTTGGACGGATCGATCGTCATAAGGCTTTGGGGGAAATTTAAAACTATTTTTTAAAGCTTGAAAAATAATCTGATTGCGTTCAGGAAAATCAGGACATGTTTGAATGCATTTTTTTATTAGGTCTCTACCCATTGAGCATGAAAAATAGTGATGAGAAATTAGTAATTTTAGAATGTTTTCAGCTGTCTCTTTTTTTAAGGGGAGAGCATTAAGTAGTGGCGAAAAAACATAAAAAAGCAGGGCTTCATTTCCATGGTAAAATGAGCTCTGTTTGCTTGAAAAAGTTAGTAAAAAAGTAGAAATCAATTCTTCGATTCGGGGGATTAAATCTTCAAAGTGATTTGCTAGGTTGAAAAGAGCTCTTTGAAAATCAAGAGTTTCTCTTGTGTGGGATTCTAAGTAAATGCGTTGTATGTCGGGCTCCTGCATACAGCGAGATTGCCAAGAGGATTTGTTAGATAAGAATGTAAAAAGTTTAGAAAAAAACTGTCTAATTTCTTCATGACTAGGTGCTGAGAGCGAGGGGGAGAATAAACTAAAAAATTCTCTCACGCGGAGGGACATAGATTTGTTAGAACAAGGTGTCCTTGTTGAGGAAGTCACTAATGCTAGCGGTGGCAATTCAGGTACAACAACCTCGTCAAGAGCTCCAACAGCAGGTTCTGGAGATCGGGCTCTAGGGCTTGGTGCTCTTGGGGTAACCACGGGTTCGATTGGTGTGGGTGCTCCTATGGGAGATATTTGCCCGACCTCTCCGAGCTCTTGGATAGGTGGCGCTAAAGCTCTAAAAACAACCACAGGAGATGGAATAGTGTCATCGGTGGGTGCAGTCCTGAAAGCTACAATAGGAAGTGTTAAACGAGGTTTTAGAGGTGCTTGTCTATGTCTTGCCAGAAAATAGGCCAGCGAGCAGGCTATAACTTTTTCGATAAGGGCACACAAGGCTCCTATAACGGGAATTGCTTCCAAAACAGCGATAACTCTGTGAGCAAAAGCGTGTTTAGGATTTGTTTTTGCAAGGTCCCAATGCTTTTTAGCAAAAGGCAATCCGCTTATTCCAGTTAAAATGGAAACAGAGAAGTCTTTAAAAGAAAAACTATAATTAGGCAATAACATCATATTTCTTTTATTTAAAGCACGACTATTTTATTGAAGTGATCAATAGAAGGCAATTGATTTAAATCGGCTCTGTTTCCTAATTCAAAAAGGTCTGCAAGTAGCGTGATTTTGGAATAAAATCACGCCTCCTCTTCATAATTAGATGATTTATTTTGAATATCTTAATTTATTCATTTTGTTTAATATTAAAGACTTAATATAAACTTCAGAATTAATAGTAGCATCCGCTCTGGAACCTAAATTTTCACCAAAAGTTCGCTTCCATCTAGAAAAAGCTCCCTCGACATGAGATCTTTGGTTATATCCAGTAAGTTTAGCCCATATGCTTCTGGCTTCATTGTCCCCGCCTAAGAGGTGAATTAAATTTACATGCTCACGTCTTGATTTTGCCCCCGTAAAAGGGCTAGCGCCCTTACGAGGTGGTGTTAGTAAATCTTTTTGGTGCTCAGCTGCTAGGTCATATAAATCATGAATATCAGCTATACCATCGATAAGCAATTTACCTTTTCTCCTATTACCACGATCGAGAACATCTCTAATATGCCTAAGATCATGAGTATGTTCACTTGTTGCTTTGGCAAAGATGATTTCTTTTGTTTCAAGGTTGATTCCGAGATGAATTTTTTTCCATCTGCGCCGTCCACCATATTTTTCCTTTTTCCATTCGCCTGATTGATAAATTCGCACTCCGCTTGTATCAAAAATGATATCTGTAATGCCTCTTTTAGAAAGGATATGAGTAGGAATCTGAAGTTTTTTCATTCGTTTATTAATGCAGCTATAATGAGGAACTTCTATAGAAACATGGAGCATTTTAATAAGAGACTTTGCGAATCCCGCAAGTTGTCTAAATGGAAGGTGATAGACAAACTTTAAAATCAGAAGAGTAAGAATGGTATTATCTGAAAATTTAAAGGGTCTTCCTGCTTTGTTGCTAGGCGCTGCTCGCCATTCACTTATAGCATCGGAAGAGAACCAAAAATTAACACTTCCGCGATTTTCAAGCGCTTTGTTATACTGAGACCAGTTACATTTCATGTAATCACCTACGGGTTTAGTTTGTGTTTAGCGACTTAAAATTTTACCTGTAGGTTTTTCTTTTATCAATACAAGTTTTTATAGTTTCTGATGATATACGTCATTTTCTCTCCGCCTTCGGCTGGGTGAAAATCCCGGGAAAGGGGCGTCGCGGGCTTTGCCGCGCGGGCGCCCCGCCTCCAGCCGATCTCGAGACACTGCGAAGCATGTTGAGAGGTCGGAACCTAATATTGCATACGGAGTAATGCTCGGTTTAGATCGTTATCGATGGTGATGGTCATCGCAAATTTGCTTTTAAAAAGTAGGCATTATTTAGAATTAGGAAACAGAGCCTTAGAGGGTGTCTAAGAATTAACTTTTGTCCAGTTTTTGGATTATTTTGGCCGATTTTCATCTCAAATTCAAGGGGTAATATACAAATGTCGATATTACCCCTTTTAACAGTGCCATACTAGTTGCGGCTATTAAAAAGAGATAGAGTAGGCAAATCTTGGGCTCCCAGCCATAGCGGTAGGAGTTGCGACCGCTTGACTTAAGAAAATAGCAAAATCATACCAAGCATGGAGGGCAACGCTTTGTTGAAGCGATCGATTTTTATGTGTCAGCCATCCCATGTAACCACCAAGAGTGGAAATAAAAGGAATTCCGTACGTAAGATACTCTCTCCAGTTTTCAACTAAGACAACTTGGTCATTTTCTACTGTTAAAATATTTCCGATATGTGCTGCACCAAAAACGAGAGAAGAGGTTGTAATAGCAGCGGCTGGACTCATCCTCTCTGCTAAAAATGATTGAAGGTAGCCTCTAAAGAAGGCCTCTTCACCAAGGCCTATAGAAAAAGCGGCAAATGGAAGAATGGTCGAATTTTTTGTGCTGCAGGCAATATGAGAATCTGGTTCAAAGAGAAAGTAAGAAACTGCTGAAGCTGCGGCAAGCGAGCCTAAAAGACCACCCCAAACTTCTGGCTTTTTGAGAACACTCCATCTAAATGGAGCAAAAGTAAGATCTTGAAAGCTGTCGGTTGGCATTGTATATCGATAGCCTCTTTGTTCATTATTGATCCGAACATCTCTGTAAGCGGCATAGACACTGTAGAACGTGATATTTTGAGATGAGAAAAGTAGAGAATAGGTGTTTGTATTTTTATTATTTTCTAATCCAGAACTTAGAGTAGCTGAACCAAAAAGAGTTCCTGCTGTTTTTAAATCGCCAAGATAGACATGGCCAAGCCCTGGGATAAATGCAAGTGTTGTTGCAAAAAAAGAATTTCTGTGTGGTTTTGCAAGCAGAGGTGCTTTTGGAGACTCTGGAATCGCTGGAAGAGAGGGCGCAGTAAATGAAGGGGCGCTTGTCAAGTGTAGTTCTTCAGTCTCTTCTCCAATGAGAAAAGACGATGTAAGTAAAAGAGTGTAGAGAAGTTTCATAAGACCATCCTAAATTTTAAAGGACATATTTTGAGATGAAACTTATTTAAAATCAACAGCAATCAGCAGTTTCTTCTTCTTTAACGCTCATTGGAATTATTTCACAATCATGCCAAGGATAGTCTTGAATCATTTGTCTGATTTCTTCAATTGAAGACGATCTATTAATAGATTCTCTAAGCGCTTTAGCTCCTTTAATGTTTCGTAAGAACCAGCAGCCGACACGTCTTAAATCAAGGTGAGCTTTCTCTCTTGGTTTATAGGAGACAATGTGTTCTAAATGTTCTAAAAAGACATCTCGTCCTTCAATGGGCGATCTTGTTTTAACAGGGATGTTTTCAAAATAATTATAGATATCTTCAATAAGCCAGGGCTGTCCCATTGTTCCTCTTGCAAGTAGAAGAGCGTCGCAGCCTGTCTCTTTGAACATGCGCTCGGCATTTACAATATTAATGACATCCCCATTTCCAATTACTTTTATATTCTTTGCAGCCGCTTTAGCCATTTTGATGTAGTCCCAATTAGCAGGCCCTCTATAAGCTTGCGCTCTTGTTCTTCCGTGGATACAAATAGCCTTAGCGCCAGCAGATTCTGCAATTCTTGTCACTTCAGGAGCTACAATGCTTGTAGAATCCCATCCAGCCCTAATTTTGACAGTGACAGGAATTTTTACAGCTGCAACCATATTTGAGATGATCTCTCCAATGATTTCAGGGTTTTTTAAAAGGCCAGAGCCGCTACCATCTTTGGTTACTTTATCTACAGGGCAGCCGCAGTTAAGATCAAGAACATCAAAACCTTTGTCTTCAATGATTTTTGCGCACTCGGCTGCGATTTTTGGATTACTTCCGCAAAGTTGAGCACCAATTGGGTGGATATCAGGATCTTTATCAAGGAGATGAAAAGTTTTTACATTGTGGTAAAGGAGCGCTTCCATTTTGACCATTTCGCAGTACATAAGTCCTGGCTTATATTTAGCAAGCATTCTTCGAAAAGGTAGATCTGAGCAGCCGGCAAGAGGGGCACATAAGATGTTTGAAGGAAGTTTTAACGATCCTAAAAAAAATGATCTATTCAGCATAATTTTTCCCATTCTATGTAAAGTTGTTCCACTTTGGTTTCTGCAAGTCCAATCAGTTTGCAGAGTTCATTTAGTTTGTCTGCATTTTCAGAAATTAAGGGGTCTTGGAGCTTATTTGTTAACTCTTTGATCTCTTCTTCAAGTTTAAAAATTTTATTTTCAATTATCTTAAGTTCTTTGTTTGAAGAGATCGGTTTTGGCTTTGGAGGCTCTTTTATTTGTTTAGGGGGAGGAGGCGATTTAGAAGCTTCCCATTGCTTATAATCTGCATAGAGAAAGGTGTCTGAAATATCATCTAAACTTAAAAAAAGATTGCAAATTCTATCCAGCATAAACCGATCGTGCGTGATGAGAACGACAGCTCCTGGAAAATCAATCAAGCTTGCTTCTAAAGTTTCTAGCGTCGGAATATCTAAATCGTTTGTTGGCTCGTCTAATAAAAGAATGTCGGCCGGCTGGAGCATCAGATGAGCGATAGCGATTCTAGCTCTTTCTCCTCCTGATAAAGTTTTTAAAGGAAGATCTAAAATATCTGGAGAGAAAAGAAATCTTTTGCACCAACCATTTACATGAATGGGCTTACCATGAAAATTGATAAAATCACCCGTGGGAGAGAGAGCATCTCTAAGAGTTGTTGTGTCTGGAAGCTTATTTCGATGCTGGTCAAAATAGACAATTTTTAAATCATCAGCTCTTTTAATAGTTCCCATAGATACGGCAAGTTCATCTGCTAAAATTTTTAAAAGAGTTGTCTTCCCAGAGCCATTAGGGCCCATTAAACCAATCCGTGTTCCAGGAGATAGGGTAAAATCGAGGTTTTTAAAAAGAGTTTTTTCGTTTAATGTAATTCCGATATTTTTTGCGACAAGTAGTTTTCTTGTCGTTCTTTCACTTGCGCTAAAGTCAATTTTTGCCGTTTCAAAAGTGTTTCGCTTTTTTATGTCTGCAAGAGTATCTAAAAGCTCATTTGCTTCGTCGATTCTAGCTTCTGATTTTGTCGTTCGAGCCTTGACGTTTGATCTAAGCCATGCCTCTTCTCGTCTAGCTTTAGAGGCAATAGATTTTTCTTGCTGGAGTTGTCCTTTGAGAAATTCTTCTTTAACTTCAAGAAAATTTGCGTAGTCTCCATTAACCGATAGGAGACCATTTGGATAGGTTCTGTCGATTTCAATAATTTTATTCGTTGCATGTTCTAAAAAGTATCTATCGTGGCTTACAAGTAAATATGTAGGTGCCTCTTTTTCTAAAAATTTTTCTAACCAGATGATTCCTTCTAAATCAAGGTGGTTTGTGGGTTCATCTAAAAGGAGTAAGTCTGGACTAAGAAGCATTTGTCTTGCAAGATCTAGCCTCTTTTTCCACCCTCCTGAAAGGGTAAGAGCGGAGGTTTCATTCCCCTTAAATCCAAGTTTACTCAGCCAAAGTTTTACTAGTTGATCTTTTTCATAATCTGGAGTTGTAAGATCTTTTTTCAAAAAATCGATTAAAATTTCATAGGGAGGCTTATCTGTAAATTCAGAACTTTGGGCTAAATAGCCTATTTTTAGACCCTTTTTTGTGGAAAAAGAGCCGCTGTCTTGCTTTTCAAGGCCACTTAAAATTTTTAATAGGGTCGATTTCCCGCTTCCATTTTGCCCGATTAAACCGATTCGATCATTTTCGAAAACACTTATATTCAGGTTTTTAAACAGTTCTTTGGTTCCAAAAGACTTGGAGAGTGTATCAGTATTTAATAATATCATGTTGTATATGGTAGTACAAATTTACATATTCTTGCATAAAAACCGTCCAAATCCGTATGATTGACCGCGCTATGTGAAAGGGACTTCTATAAAGAGCTACTTTTCCAGGAAATATTAACCTTCCTTACGAAAAAAAAGAGGTAACTATGAGTAATGAAAGAGACGAAGAAATTGAACTAAATGAAGAATTTTTGACAGATTTAGAAAATCTTTTAGACAAATACGAAGATATGAATTCTGTTGAAGTAGTTGTTCAGTTATTGTCTATGTCCTATTCCATTATGCATGAAACTGCACCATCTCTAGAAGAGGGGCACGAATTTATGTTAAAAATGCTTGAAAAAATGTACGAAGCTGAAAGCGAAGTCGAACTCATCGATGAAGACGAAGACGACGTAGTTTTAGAGTAAATGCTTCAACCACTCTTGCATCTACAGCTTCTATTTAATAAAAAATTTTAAGCTTTAATAAATGGTTAGACAGATTCAAAGAGTGGTTTTTTAATTTATGTTAAAAGTTCTCGTTTCTTAAGAAGATAGGCAGTCTCTTCACTTTCATTTACTAGTTTAATCTCATAGCCGTACGAAATAAAAAATGAGAGCTTTTCCTTATCAGTTATTTTGACGGTTGCACCATAAGTCAGGTGGCCACGAAGAGCCATAATTTTTTCAACTCGGTCTATTAACTTTGAAAGTTCATCGGTGTTTTTAAATCCCCTTAAAGAAAAAAGCTTGGTTATTTCAGGGGTGCTTTTTTGATAAAACGGAGAAGTTTTTAAGGGAGCCCATCCAATACATGCATAGGCGATCATTTGATGGGTTTTTGGGTGGTTCCAGAGAACAATTTCATTTTGATTACGGAGAGCTTGAGTTTTTTTTAATAGGGTAGTTCGAGGAAGATATAAAATGGGATTTTTAGCAGTAAAAATAGGTAATAAAGGCGTCATAGATAAATAATATATAGAATTCATGAATTTAATTCTCTAATATATTAAAAAAAATTCCAAAAAGTATGATTTTAGAATTTTTTTAATTTAGAAAGGCCCTTGTTATATTTGAAACTGTGGTATTAAAAACAATAGTTTTATGACCACTTTTGACAGTGATGTGTTCATGCGGGGTATTTAAAATAGTTTCCGATACAGCAATCGTACCGTCATTTTCTCCTTCAAGTATTGGGTTAAAGCCCAAACTTCCGGCAATCACTAGAATTTTATCAATAGTTTCAGGATAGTTGCCAAATAGTTGAAAATAGTTGGTTTCGGTCATGAGTTCTTTTCCTGAATACTCTTTTAAAATCTTTCTGATAATCTCAAATTGGCTAAGCCATCTTGCCCATAAAGAGCCTTTTAGAGGCGGAGCAATTAAAACAACTCTACCTATTTTTGCTTCCATAGGGGTCTTTGGATGATTTAGCGCTGCAAGCAAAACAAGGCTTCCCATAGAATGAGCTACAAAATGAATAGGTCTTCCAGGATTTTTTTCTGCTAGTTCTTTTAAAGAATAGACAAGTTTTTCTCCATGATTTTGAATCGTATCATCTCTACTGGGATAGTCCCAATTTATTACATTCCACCCATCTTCTAAAAGGTTTTTTTCAAGGTAGCTCATGCACCACTTTCCCCCGAGAAATCCGTGAATGCAAACAACAAAATCATCAGCTTTTAAATCAAAGCATATAAGAAAAATAAGCAAAATAATTTTTTTCATAAGTCGTCTCAATTGTAAATAATTTATAAAGATCTTTTCAAGAAAAAAGAGAAGCGATCATTTTTAGATTAGGTATATTAAACTGAAAAATTCGGCGGTGGAATTAAGGTTAGGCTATAAGATTAGACAATCGACAAGTTGAAATTTTTCGCAAAACGTTTGATAT
>Ga0194125_10011581_pt1 | contig 11785 bp, 11 predicted proteins | sample TA2KigC250mmetaG_FD_148626 | JGI IMG/M metagenome (GOLD analysis project Ga0194125, IMG submission 148626) | Freshwater microbial communities from Lake Tanganyika, Tanzania - TA2015034 Kigoma Deep Cast 250m | ecosystem: Environmental > Aquatic > Freshwater > Lake | place: Tanzania: Lake... | reverse complement strand
TGGCTGGTGGAGGCCAAACTGTTTGACGTGTACACCGGCGATCCCATCCCGGCGGGCAAGCGCAGCCTGGCCTTTCGGCTCACTTACCGGGACCCGGAGCGCACCCTGACGGATGAGGCAGTGGGCAAGCGCCACGAAGCCATGATCCAGGCCCTGGCCCAGGAACTGGGGGCGGAGTTAAGGTAGGGAAAGAATAGTTTTGGGGAGGGAGCCAGGGGCCATCACAGGCGAGACGCCTGTGCCACAGGCCCCTGCCCCCTCCCCCAACCCCCATAAGAGATGTTTAGAATGCTGTGTTTCGTAAGGGCGACCGAGTCACCCTTAAGCCCAAAATGTGGAACAGCCGCCCCCGGCTGTTCACGGTAGATGCACAGCGTACCGTGCCCTGTAGGGGCGTCCCGGTGGGACGCCCTCAAGACTTGCTCTAGGTGCGCCCGGCGCACCATTTTCTTGAACCCTAAAGGTGATGGGGGGTGGAAGAAGATTTTCCCCGGAAAAACTTTTACACCATCGGCGAGGTGTGCCGCCTCACCGGGGTGAAAGCCCACGTGCTGCGGTACTGGGAAAACCAGGGGAAGCTTATCAAACCCCAGCGCCGCGGCTCCCGCCACCGCCTTTACCGCCGGAGCGACATCCAACTCATCTGCGAGATCAAGCGCCTTCGGGAAGAAGAGAAGCTCTCCCTGGAGGCCATGCGCCGCCAGCTCCATCCGCCGGCCCCTTTCTCCCCCACCCTTTCTCCGGCGGCCCTGGCCGCCCTGGGCAAGGAAGTCACCGACCTGCTCCGGGATATCCGGGACGAATTGCGGGACTTGAAAGAAACGCTGGATGAGGACAAGGAAGGGGCTTAAAAACTATGGCTATGTTCTCTCAATAGAAATCCTGTTTCTATTTTTGGAAGATAAGATAAATAGCAGCAATCGAACATATACGAGGTCAATTACGGACTCTTTTTTAACCACTCCGATACTATCAGAGCATAATCATTAAATATTAGTTCATTAGTTTCGAGTTTTAAATTTGAACACAAATCTTGCAACTCGGTTGTAAAAAGTTGATAACGCGAGCATATATCGGACCCGCCAGGTATGGTTACACGCCCTGATGAATTTCGTAGCCAGTCTCTTATAATTGGGATAGCCGTGTATGGGTCGTCATTATGAGACTTTATGTCTTGACCAGCTATATTAGAAATAAATCTTTGATAACGATACTTTTCTCGATCCAATATTAAACAAACCTTTGATTTGTCTTTTCTTGGGCCAAATTTCTTTGCACCCAAAAAAAGGCCTAGCTCTAAGGGCATGTTAAATCTTGGTAAATTATGCTCAGTATTTAACTCTGTTCTTGAAATATCGTGAATTCCAAACTTACATTCAGACATCATGCTTGCGATTTGGTCAATCCGTACTAGCGATGCATCGTGAAATTCGAGGGCACAGCGGGGAATGTAGCCACAATCAAATATAGCAAATACAATAGCATTGAAAATATCCTTGTAATCCTTGTCGAAAGGGCAATTTATAAAAACGCTACTGGCATATTCATGAGTAGCCATTACTGTGTGCTCTTATGTTTTTAGTGAACGTTTGGCCATAACTGACTCTACTGCTTTAATTACATCCGATTTTTTCACAGAGCCAGATTTTGCAGGGGATTTTACGTCACGATTTTTTTGAGAGCGGGCTCTCAATGCTTTCTTGCCAGCGACTCTTGATTTCGGCATGCCTATCTCCAATCCAGTTTTTATTAAATTTTTGCATGAAATTGCATAAAAGTCAAGGGATAAAGGGAAAGCCTGGGCACATCCGAAAGGAAAATTATAACTTGCCAAGACCAACACTTATGATGTGCGAGACAAAGGTTGTTGATATGCTTTGAAAATCAGATTTATCTACCGGTGCAGCGATGGATAGCCCCGGAAATCATGGCAAGGCAATATTATTCTCATCATGCTTCGATATGGAATAACTCCGCCAGCATGTCCCGCAGTCCCTGCCGCCAGGGCCGGGGCGTCAGGTTGAAGGCGGCCGCGGCCTTGCGGCAATCCAGGACCGACCAGGGGGGGCGCCGGGCGGGACCCTGGAATTCCGCGCTGCTGACGGGCGACACCCGGACGGCCCCCAGCCGCCCCCGGCGGTGCGCCTCATCCACAATGGCCTGGGCGAACCCGTGCCAGGTGGTGTAGCCGCCGCCGCAGAAATGATAGGTTCCCCACTTGACCGCCGGCCCCTCTGTTTGAATCCCTTTAGTCATGGCTACCAGGGCGTCGGCCAGGTCTCCGGTCCAGGTGGGAGAGCCGAATTGGTCGGCCACCACCCGCAAATCCTCGCCGGCCCGGGCCTTTCTCAAAATGGTTTTTACGAAATTATGGCCATGGACCCCGTATAACCAGGAGGTCCGAATGATCAAGTGCGCCGGCAGCCGGGAGCGGATGGCCTCCTCCCCCTGCCATTTGCTCCACCCATAAGCATTAAGGGGGTGGGCGGGGTCATCTTCCCGGTAAGGCCGGTTTAGGCGGCCATCGAAGACGTAGTCCGTGGACAGGTGCACCAGGGGAATGGCGAGGGCGGCGCAGGCGTCGGCCACATGGGCGGGGCCGTCCCGGTTGACGGCCATAGCCTTCTCCGGCTCGGATTCCGCCTGGTCCACCGCGGTATAAGCGGCGCAATTAATGACCAGTTCGGGACTAAGGGTCTTTAAGAGGGAGAGAACTGCTTCCGGCTGAGTGATATCCAGCCGGGATGAACCAGACCCCAGAAGATCCAGGCCGATGGCCTCAAATCCGGCCTTCTCCAGACGGGGAATGAGGTCTTGCCCCAGCATACCTAAGCTGCCGATGACCGCCACCCTCATGGCCGGGCCGTTCATGCCGGGAGCGCGGCCGGGGCAATTTCCGCCAGGGTAGGGAACCGGCTGTCTCTGGCGGACAGGAGGGGGTCGGCCACCGGCCAGTCAATGCCCAGGGAGGGGTCATCCCAGCGGATGCCGTATTCATCCTCGGGGGCGTAATATTCCGTACACTTATACAACACCGTGGCAAAGTCGCTGAGCACGCAATAACCATGGGCAAAGCCCGGGGGAATATAGACCTGCTGATATAGCCGGGAATCCAGGAGCATGCCCAGCCACCGGCCGAAAGTGGGGGAACTCCGGCGGATATCCACGATCACGTCGAAAATCACTCCCGCGATTATGGACGCCAGTTTTCCCTGGGGCCGGGCCAGTTGATAGTGCAAACCTCGCAGCACCCCTGAGCGGGAGTGGGAAAGGAGATCCTGGACAAAGGCGGCGGGGATTCCCAGTTGCGCAAAACGCCGGGCCTGGAAGATTTCCAAAAGGTGCCCCCGGGGGTCGGCAAAGACCTGGGGCTCAATGAGCACCACCCCGGGAAATTCCGTGGCCGTCACCTTCATCGGGGCAGGTCCCCGCCGATTAATCCCAGGAGATATTGGCCGTATTCGTTGGCCTGGCACACCTGGGCTAATGCTTTTACCTGCCCGGCGTCGATGTATCCCATGCGGTAGGCCACCTCTTCGATGCACGCCACCTTGAGGCCTTGACGTTTCTCGATGGTTTCGATAAAGGCGCCCGCCTCCAGGAGGGATTCGGGGGTCCCCATGTCCAGCCAGGCGAAACCTCTTCCCAGGAGTTCCAGGTGGAGTTGGCCGCGCCCCAGGTATTCCCGGTTGATATCCGTGATCTCCAATTCCCCCCGGCCGGAGGGCTGGAGCCGGGAAGCGATATGGATCACGTCATTGTCATAAAAATAAAGCCCCGGCACCGCGTAATTGGACTTAGGCCGCTGAGGTTTTTCTTCAATGCTGAGCACCTTGCCGGACGGGTCGAATTCCACCACCCCATACCTTTGGGGTTCTTTTACCCAGTAACCGAAGATCAGGCCCCCCTGGTCCAGTTGCACCGCCCGTTGCAGGATCTTGGGCAAGCCGTGTCCGTAAAAGATATTGTCTCCCAGAATCAGACACACCTTATTTTTGCCGATAAAATCCCGGCCGATGAGGAAAGCCTGGGCCAGGCCTTCGGGACGGGGTTGGCCCGCATAGGAAAATTTCAGACCCAAATGGGCGCCGTCCCCCAACAGGTTGCTGAACCGGTCCAGGTCTTGGGGGGTGGAAATGATGAGGATTTCCCGGATACCCGCCAGCATGAGGACCGAGAGGGGGTAATAGATCATCGGTTTGTCGTAAACCGGCAATAAGTGCTTGTTGACCCCCTGGGTGATGGGGTAAAGACGGGTTCCGGCGCCGCCGGCCAGGATGATGCCTTTCCAACCCGGCGCGGCCGTCCGGGAATATGGGTTGGACCACTCGGCGTGCCAAACTGCGCTCATTTTTTGGCTTCCCTGATCAAGGACTTGTTCTTGGGGGAGGGGGACAAGGGCGCCCGCCCTGGCCCTCCCCCCCAAAATATCTTTTCATGCTTTACGGGTGAACCGAAGGCTCCCCCCTCAAATCTCCCCATAGTGCTGCCGCACCCATTCCCGGTAGGCTCCGGTCTGAATGGAGGATACCCAGTCCTGGTGATCCAGATACCAGCGGATAGTCTTTATCAGTCCGGAAGACAAGGATTCTTTGGGCTTCCAGCCCAGTTCCCGGGCAATTTTGGTGCAGTCCAGGGCATAGCGCCGGTCATGGCCGGGACGGTCCTTAACAAAGGTTATCAGGGAGGCATGGGGCGACTGGGGCGACTGGGGCGACTGGGGGCACAGCTCATCCAACAAGGCGCAGATAGTCCGGACCACCTCCAGATTCGTCTGCTCGCCTCCGCTCCCGATATTATAAGTTTCCCCAATCCTTCCCGCTTCCAACACCAGCCGCATGGCTTCACAGTGATCCTCCACGTACAGCCAGTCCCGGAGATGGTTGCCGTCCCCGTAAATGGGGAGGGCCTTGCCCTGGAGGGAGTTCAAGATGACCAGCGGAATCAGTTTTTCCGGAAATTGCCGGGGGCCGTAGTTGTTGGAACTTCTGGTGATAATCGCGGGCAGTCCATAGGTCCGGTGGTAAGACCGCACCAGATGGTCACCCCCGGCTTTGGAAGCCGAATACGGGCTATTGGGAGCGCAGGGGCTGGTTTCGGTAAAGGGAGGAGCGTCCGGTTCCAGGGACCCGTAAACCTCATCGGTGGACACGTGGAGGAAACGGAAACTTTCCCGGGCCGGGCTTTTTAAGGCTCGCCAATAATTACGGACTGTCTGCAAAAGATGGAAAGCGCCCACGATGTTAGTTTGGATAAAAGCCTGGGGATTATAAATGGAACGGTCCACATGGGTTTCCGCGGCGAAATTTATCACCGCTTCCGGCTGGTATTTATGGAGCAGAGCCTCAATGACCGGCTCGTTTCCTATATCACTTTGCACCAAGATATAATTGGGCTCGTTGGTCAGGCTGTTCAAGTTATGGGGATTGCCGGCATAAGTCAATTTGTCCACATTGATCATCGCGGCCTGGGGGTTAAACTGGCTTAAAATGAAATTGGACCCGATGAAGCCGGCGCCCCCGGTGACCAACCAGGTTCTGGTGTTCATAATTACCGCTGTCCGCCTCAGTCTGGCTTGTATTCCGAGAGTAGGCCGGGAGCCGGCTTAAAACCGGGATGCAGCCGCACCCAAAAAGGATTTAAAAGCTACCGGCGCAGTCCAAATTTTTCCCCATATATTCACCAAAACGGTCGGTTTGTCAAAGAAAATGGCCGGAGCATTTCTTGGCCCCAAGCATCTGCCGACTGGGGGGCGCGGTCTGGCCACCGACCGACTAGATCGCCTCAAATCTCTTCCAATTCCGGCACCGCGACAATGAACCGGGCGTCGGGGTTTAACTTTCGGACGTTGGCAATAATTTCATCTTTAAAATTATGCGGCAAGATCAATATCTTTTCCCTAACCCCGGCAATGTCCTCCATGGGCAAGATGGGAATGCGGGTTCCCGGCTGGTGCTTTCCCTGTTTTTCCGGGGTATTATCAAAGATGGCGATCATATTGTTTTCCAGATGACAGTAATTGCAAAGAATACAACCTTTAGCCGCGGCCCCTATTCCCACTATTTTTTCATCTTTTAAATACTGCAACAAAATGTCTCTGACTTTATCCACTCGCGCCTGGTAAGTCTCATAGTGGATTTCCCCATCTTCCAGAGGGTCAGCTTTATATCCTCTCCCCTTTTTAATGTAGAACCTTAGACTGCCTCCGTGAATATCGGGAAAATACTTGATAAGGTGAATACCCATGTCCATGGTATCCAAAAATATACTCATCCCCTTAATAGAAACATAACTTAAATGCTCATGGTAGATTTGCCCGGAATCATTATTATTCACCGTATCTCTAATCCAGGGGACTTCTATGATTAAAACGCCCTCCGGTTTTAAGAGTCGATTAATATTTAAAATAAAACCGGCTGCGTCATCCACGTGAGCAAAAACGTTCATGGCGACAACATAATCGGCACAGCCGCGGCCTTCTATTATCTGATTGGCCACTTGGAAATCAAAAAATTCCGGGATAGTTGGTATCCCGTTGGCTTGAGCAATAGCCGCCAGGTTGCGCGCCGGCTCTACTCCCAAGCGCGTGCTTTTTTCCACTTGACCCAAAAAAGTCCCATCGTTACTGGCGATTTCCACGATAAATTTCCCTGCCTCATCAATTTCCCTGGCGAGTTCTTTACAATGTCTAATGAAAGTTCTGGACATGCTGCTTCTGTAACAATAATCTCTATAAAGAACTTCGGGATTAACTACGCAATCAATAAAACTCATGCCACAATCATTGCATAAATGGACTCTTAAGGGATATCTTTCCTCCGGTTCATCGGGTGAATTCAACAAATTATTAACCAGGGGTATTTCGCCTAAGTCCAAATACCTGGTGTTATCCGGGGAACCACAGAATCGGCAGGAATTAATCAGCCTGGCGTTAATCGTCGAAACTTCCAAAATTTAGCCCCATCCAAGACTTCCTTCAAAATTAGCACATATTAGGTTCTTCCGGCAAGATGCGGGGAACAGCTTTTGCGAGGGGTCTAAATATAAGACCCTTCCCGGAGGTTGGCAGCGGCGGCGGCAAAGCCGGGCCGACCAGGATGCCCGGCCTACCGGGCCCCGGGAAGCTCTTAAGAGAATCTGCCTTGCCAATGCCCCTCTTTTCGTTATACATTTATTTTTAACTAACCAGCCGCCCGGTCCTGATCAGGCGGCTCCCGGACATTACGTGCCCCACCGAGCCTGAGGTGAAAATGAAACAAAAGGTTTCCTGGGGGCGAAAACTGGAATTAAAATTCGCCCTTAAACGAAAGGAAGATTTCCAGGAATTTGCCGGGATCAGCTTGCGCAAATTACCCGGCGATTGCCTGGCCATCATGAAATTATTACACCGGTGCCGGCCTCGCGTGGTGGTGGAACTGGGCAGCGCCCTGGGAGGGAGCTCCTTGATGATCGCTTCCTGGGCCGAACACCTGGGCCTGGAAGAAATTGTTTCAGTGGATATTCAAGATGTGCCGCGCCCCAGCCATCCTCTAATAAAATTTATCGTGGGCGACTCCTCCAGCCCGGATATTGTCCAAAAAGTCCATGACTTAGTAGCGGGCCGCCCTTGTTCTTTGATATTGGACTCCAACCACCTTGCCACCCACGTGCTCCAAGAGTTGGAGTTGTATCATGATTTAGTCGGGAAAGGCCAGGCGCTCATTGTGGAAGATACTTTGGTGGATGTGTTAAATTTTAAAAAGTTTCGAGGTGCGGGGGGACCGCTACGGGCGTTAAAAGAATTCTTGCCGCGCCACCCTGATTTTGTAGGGGCGGAAGGAATAGAACCTTACGTCACCACTAACTTTTTCGGCTATCTGATTAGAAAATAATGGACCTGCTCTCCATTATCATCCCGCAATACCGCACGGAGCAGCATATCCGCCTTTGCCTGCGGTCTTTGCGAAAATACAGCCAGGGCGCCATCGAAGTTCTGGTGATCGACAACAATTCCAACGACGCCTCCCTCGAATATTTAAGGAATTTGTCCTGGATTAAATTGATTGAAAACCCCACTCAATCATTGGGTTCCAGAGCCCATGCCGAGGCCCTGGATCTGGGGGTTAATCAGGCCACCGGAGATTGGCTGTGCTTTTTCCACAGCGACACCATGGTGTTAAAACCGGAATGGGATTTAATCCTGATAAAAAAAATCAAAGATGCCCATGCGGTGGGACTTTCCACCCTGGAACGGGATATCAATAAGTTTGAGCCGTTATTGGAGAAATTTAAGCATATTCTGTTCGACTTTAGAAAAAATGTCAAAATATGGTTGGGGGTCAACAAAAAATATGAAAAGATCATGTCTTTTTGTTTCATTATAAATAAGGATATTTTTTTAGAAACCAGGTTTTCATTCTTATCTGGCCGTAAAGATATAATCTCAGACCTGTATCATGAAAAAATCAAAGGGGCGCATCCATTTATCCTGGCCGCCCGCCAGGAGTTGGAGCCGCTGCTGTGGCACACCAGCAACGTAACTTCCATTTTAACGGGACAGATTCAAGAAAAATCCCTGGTCCAAAAATTCAACATGAAGAACTCCATGCTCCTCCAGAACCCCGCCATCCAGGAAATTTTGTCCGACCCCTCCCTGGATTTTTAATTGGGATCTAGTGACTGAGGGGAGCCTTGCCCCTCCGGGCCCCCAGGCGGGGTGAAAACCGTCACCTCCTTGGTCTCGGTTCCCCGCGGCGCCGTAGGATTACTGGATGGCGTATTGTTTTTTTCTACCAACTTATCTCCGGATATCCCAGCAGGCGGTTTACTTCCGCGGCTAGGCCATCGGAGGCTTAAAAAACAAGGCTATGTTCTACTTATAGAAATTTTCTTTCTCTTTAGGAAGTTAAAATAGATGGCAGCGATCGTTCCATTCACCGGGTGTTCTAATTGACTCTATCCTAAACTGGATAATTCACATAAATACCACGAACTTGGTGGTAAAGGCTTGCTAACCTGTGAAAAAATAGCATAATATTAATAGGTTACTATTTAATTTAGATATTTTAACAAGTTGTCTTATATGAGGCTCTTGCAAAAGTTTAGCAAAACCGGTCCCGGCTTCTATTCCCCCTCCCCACGGGGGGAGGGGGCTAGGGGGAGGGGGGCGAAGCCGTTTATAACTATGGGATAATACAAATAAATTTTACCACCCCCACCCTAACCCTCCCCCCTCAAGGGGGAGGGAACCGACCCAATATCGTTGATTCCGCTTTTGACCATGACTTTTGCAAGAGGCTCTTATATATTAAAAAGTTTCTGAATATAGCGGACTAAAAGGCAACTTATCCTCCCACCACCAGACCCCTGAAGTCTCCAAGGCCTAACTTATCAATAGGGTTTACCAAGCCCTCCCCCGAATCCTTATGTTTACAGGGGGGTCCTGATAACCTGGATCAGGCGAAAATCAGTATTTCCCGCACCCATAAATCGGGTTTTTTGCGATTAATTTTAAGGAAATCCCCCTATATTAATTCGTTTTACATTCTCTACTATGAGTAGCAGCGGTAAAACGAAAAGGGTATCAGGAGGGTTTTCGGGAATAATAACTTACCGCTAACGGTCTGAAAAGGAATATGGCTTATGACTTGGAAAGCTAAACCTCATATCCTGCGTTTTTCGGGTCGGGACAAAGGAGCCGTAGCGGTTGAATTTGCCATTGTAGGCACGCTCTTCCTTCTCCTTATTGGCGGAGTCGTCGATTTCGGGCATGCCTACTACATGAAGCAGGCCATTACCAATGCCAGCCGTGAAGGGGCCCGCTATGGGATAACTTACACAACTAATACCAGCGGCGTGCGGATAGCCCCGGCCGATCTCAATCCGACTATCGCAAACTACATACTCACCAATTATCTGACTAACGCAATGCTGCCCAGCGATGCCAATCCCAGCGTAACCCTGGGAGGCGCGGGATATACCACGGGAACCAAGGGATCCGGCTTAGAGGTCACGGTAACCGCCACCAAAACCTGGTTTATGGTATCGGGTTTCATTCCTGGATTTGGCAATCAAAAAACGCTCACGGCTAAAACCGTAATGCTCTGTGAGTAAATTCACTTAATTGAAGGAGGAACCTGGGGGGCGGAAGAAAACCAGGCTGCTGGAATAAGTAAACGGAATTGACCCAGGGAAGGGCAGGATTATTACGATTCAACCTGACAGGAGAACGGGAGGTTGTTATGAGCAAGGTAAAGGTATTCGGGACGTTAATCAGAAGGATGGAGGGATCAGTGGCTGTGATCATTGCTCTCGGCCTCGTCGCTTTTCTAGGGATAGTCAGTCTGGCTATCGATATGGGCCACCTCTATACCACCAGAAACGAACTTCAGAATGTAGCTGACGCCGCAGCCCTGGCCGCGGCAGGCAATTTAATCCAAGACTACGGCGCCGGTGCGGTGCGAGATGCGGCCGCGGCCCAACAGGCCGCCCTGACGGTGGCCCAGCGCCAGAGCCAGCTTTCCGGACAGACCGCCGTGGGGGATGCAGATCGCAATGATCTGAGCCTCATCTTTGGGGCATGGGATATCTATAAGGGCAATCCCGCGACGGCGTGGACGGAAATCGGCTCCACTTGCAGCAGCGACTCCAATGCCAATGCGGTGAAGGTCTCAATTACCCGGGCCTCGGGCACCGTCTATGGCCCGGTATCCAATTTTTTTGGCGGGATTCTGGGATTCAACACTTCACAGGTCGCGGCCACCGCCATTGCGTATTTAGGCTATGCCCATGAGGTCCCCACCGCCACCGTCAAGGTGCCCCTGGCCCTGCCGGACACCGTGCTCACCGCGTCCAAAGGCAGATCCGGCTGGTTTGCCTGGATGCTGGGGCCCCGGGAGGCCTTGGCCACCACCAAGACGTACGTCTTCAAGGATACCGGGGGCAAATTGGTTGACAATAATGTAACCACGGCTCCACTCGACCCAACTCATGCGTATCTATTCACCGCCGGCAAAAATGACGCGGTGCCCGGCACCATCTTGGACATTCTGACCAAGGTTTATACTCCCAGTTACACTTCGAGCAATCCGGTGTATATGGCGAAGTTGAAGCTGGGGCAGGAAATCCACGCCAGAAGCGAGTTCAAATATGGCACCAGCTACATCTCCCCCATTTTCCAGAGATTGCAGAAGGCCTATAATTACAAGACCACCGGTAACGCCAATACGGCGCCCCCCGCCGGGACCGCCTGGCGGGTCACCTTGCCGGTTTACGGCACCACACCCAACCCCGCGGCTTCCCGGCAACGGCAAGGTAGTTTCATGTCCCTGGCCCGGTTGCTGGCTCCCTTCTGGCCCTCGGAGGCTTACGCCTGCTACACCATGCCCCCTCCGAAGACCTATGTGAACGGCTTTGTCAACGCTGATATCACCAATGTCACTTACAGCAGCACCGCTGACAACGGCAACTATACTTACCCCAAAACCATTGATTCGGTTACCTATACTAACAAAAAAGACTTCTTGACTAATTATCCCGACAGTGTCTGGAACCTCAACAAGGTCACCATCGAGAATGTGACGGATGGTAGCACGGTGTCGCCTCCGGGGACCACTTCCGGCGGGCCTTCGAACCAGGTGATCAATCCGGGGGCCCCGGGCAATACCGGAGCCTTTGCCAGCATTCCCGTATTGGTTAAATAGCTTTTTGGGACAAAGGGATGGTATCTGCCCAACCAATCTGAGTTGAGCATCCCCCCTTTCCCATCGAAAGAGAATAATAATTTTTCATTCTCAGGAGGATAATT
>Ga0194125_10011580_pt1 | contig 11786 bp, 11 predicted proteins | sample TA2KigC250mmetaG_FD_148626 | JGI IMG/M metagenome (GOLD analysis project Ga0194125, IMG submission 148626) | Freshwater microbial communities from Lake Tanganyika, Tanzania - TA2015034 Kigoma Deep Cast 250m | ecosystem: Environmental > Aquatic > Freshwater > Lake | place: Tanzania: Lake... | reverse complement strand
TAAATAAGAGAATAATGATTTGAGGTATATTGGATCCTTAATTTTTATTGCTTTAAGAATATATTTAGCAAAATGGATTGCAATATATTTAAATTGCTTAATGCTACAGAATAGATTATTACCATTTTCAATAATAAAAGGGTTTTCAATAAGGCTTTTATAGTACGATGAAATCTTATTTACTGTTTTTAATAAACCTACTTTATATCCTGAATTAGCAAGCTCTTTATAGATATTAATTATTATATCAATAGGTTCATAACTATGAGCGATTAGGAGCACATCTACAGATATCTTATTTATATTTAATTGTAACCGATATTTAAATATTATCTTGTATAGAAATGCAACAATTGTCCCTACTACATATATTATCTTTAGTAATATACGATATGTATTCCTTATAAAAGAAAACACATAAGGATTTAAAACACAATTCTCAAAAGGTAGCTGATTACCTGGAAACAAAATATCTATTAATATTACTTTATTAAAAGAATATAATTTACAAATCGAACCGATTAAATTTTCTTTCCATTTTCTCTTATAAATAATGTGATGAAATATTCTTTTTACATTCGTATCTATAATATTATTGCTAATATATGGTGCCACATCCTCAAGAATATGTCTAACTTGAATATATTCATTACTATTTTCAAAATTATCAGAATTTACAAACTTAAAACTATCAATTAACGATATTTCATAATTGTTAATAAAATAGGCATTATCAAGTTTATGATACTTATCACTTAATACTAACTTTTTACATCTACTTGATACCTCAAAATAATATACTTTTGAATTGGTAAAGATTGAAAATATAAAATACCATAATAGATTCAACTTACCAATAATATAAATATTCCCATTATTATAAATTGTATTTTACCTTGAAGTAGAAAAATAGTATATTAGAAAAATATGAGAGTGGAAACAAAAAATATACAGATTTTAATAGAGTTATTAAAGGCTAACAGTTCTCTGGAGGAGGGAAGTGTATTTAATTTATTAGGCTAAAGAAATCTTTATACCACTCTATTGTATCCTTAATTCCATTATCAAATGTATATAAAGATTTCCATCCCAATAATTTCCTTGCTTTTTCTGATGATAGATATTGATGAAATATCTCTCCTTTGCTCTCATTTAAAACTATAGGAATTAAATCCTCCCTGGCCATTAAGGCCAATATCTTTTTAGTTAATTCTAAAACTGTCAATTGTATCTCATTGCTAAAGTTAAATGACTTTCCATAGATATCAAGTTCATCCATCTTCTCCGCCAATAATAAATAAGCATTAACTGCATCAAGGATATAAATATAGTCCCTGATAAATGTACCATCACTTCTTATAACTGGGCGTTCATTAAAAATGACAGATCGAATAGTCCCTGGAATTATTCTGTTGAAATTTAGGTCCCCCCCTCCAAAAAAATTGCCACATCTAGTAATACAAACTGGTATTTTATATGTTTTGTAGTAACTATAAGCGATTAAATCAGCACAGCTTTTAGAAACATCATAGGGGTAAGAGCCTCTGAGGGGGGCTTCTTCGTTGTAAGGCAATATCTCTTGTTCTCCATAGGCCTTATCACTGGACGCCACTAAAATTCTTTTAATGATGGAGTTCCTTCGACAGGCTTCCAATACATTCCAGGTACCTTTTATATTAGTAATAAAAGTAGATATTGGATTTCTATTTGCTTTACCTACTATAGTCTGTGCAGCTAGATGAAAAACCGTGTCAATATCATACTCATTGAGACATCTTTCTACGAGGAAATAATCTTCAACTTCACCCCTAACGACAATTATTTTATTAATAGAGTCTTGTAATATCAGATTCGACTTGGGTACCCAGTCTCTAATTAAACCAATAACATTTGCCCCCTTATTTAATAAATCTTTCGTCAGCCAAGACCCCAAAAAGCCAGTGCACCCTGTTACAAATACGTTTTTATTTTTCCAATAATTCTTCTTCTCAGTTACCATACTTTCCACGGCGGATTACCCTTCTCCCAAAGCTCATTGAGATATTTATAGTCCCTGAAAGTATCCATACACTGCCAAAATCCTTTATGATGGAAAACTTTAAGTTCCCCATCCGAAGCAAGTTTTTCTAATGGGTCTCTTTCTAAAATACAATTATCCTCATTGCTAAGGTAATTGAAAAACTCCTTTTTAAATACAAAATAGCCTCCGTTAATTGAATTCACTTGATTATCAGGTTTTTCATTAAATGATAATACCTGATCTCCATGGATCGAAAGCTCCCCATATCGGGAAGGGGGGGAAACACCAGTTACAGTGCCAATTTTTCCATGAGTATTATGAAAATTTAATAAAGCTTGAATATTTAAATCTGTTACGCCATCACCATAGGTTAGCATAAAAGCGTCCCCTGCAATAAACTTCTCAATCCTTTTAACCCTGGCCCCCGTCATAGCATTTAAACCCGTATCTACTAATGTAATTTTCCATCCTGTTTCCAAATGTTTGGGGTGTATTTCTATATTTCTTGATCCAAGTTCAATGGTAAAGTCATTGGATAAAAGTTCATAATTATAAAAGTATTGTTTTATTACTTCACCTTTGTAACCCAAGCAAAGAACAAACTCTCTAAATCCATGTTGGGCATATGTTTTCAATATATGCCAGAGGATTGGCATACCACCGATCTCAATCATTGGCTTTGGTTTGAATTCGGTCTCCTCCCTTAAACGTGTGCCGAATCCCCCACATAGAATAATAACTTTCATCTCCATTAATTCATCCTCAAATCCCTTGGCCGCCAATGGCTTTCAATAAACTTATGTAATTCAATACTCTCGCTGATTCTTTCCCATCTATTATTCCAAGGTATTTCCTTACTATTTCCTTCTCATAGATTTGGGACCTCATTCTAAATCTACCTGAAACAAAATAGTTACAGACCATATCCCTTAACTCCTTCGAATTCTTACAAACCGGGATTCCACACTTACCGTTGGCAGGGACCCCATATTCTATCTTGTGTGTCGTTACATTCAAACATATAACGGGCTTACCCATGGTACAGGCCTCAATAATCGTTGTAGATTCAGGTGCTATTATTAGATCACAATTAGCAATTAACGAGCTGATATCCTTTTTATGGAAAAGACGAACGGTAGGGAATTGACTCTTCTTTAGCAGAAGCTTATAATAATTTAAACTTTCAGAAGGATTAATTTTTATGATAATGTTAACCAGACTAATGGTAGATAGCGCTTCAAGTGCCGAGAAAAGATATATTTCAGGGTCCTTTTCGGCATAAAAGCTTGAAAATAAACCAAAAGGGTAAGTAATTAATAACACTCTGTATTTTCTTTTAATAACGTCACTAACAAAATATTTTCTATCAATCTTCCCTTTCAACCGAAAATACACATCCGCTCCCGGATTCCCTATAGATACTAATTTTGTCATCGGAACACCATATGAATTATAAATCTCATTTACTTTCTCTGTCCAAGTAACCATTAAATCCGCTGTTTTACCGTCATCATTATTTCTCATGAATGGTAAGCCATGTTGTAACACTACTGATTTAATACCCAATTTTCGAGCAACCCCTATGATCATTCTGGACTCAGCAGTTGCATCATTGGGTAATGCAACAAGTGAAATATTAAATTTCTTCATATTGCTTATTATCGACAAGACAGTTTTAGTAATTTCCTTAAACTTTTCTTTAATAATATTTTCTAGATAAGGCATAATCAGATCATTAATCTGGAAACTTTCAAATACAAACATAGAAATATACTTACTATCTTCCCTTGCCACCTGCCAACAGCATTCTATTTTACTAAGGTCATAGAGATCAATCTCCCTTAAATTTGAATGTTTTAAACACATAACTTGAGTGCCTCTAAATAGAACCCGCAACAATACTGACCATTTCTTCCATTGTGAGAACGGAAACCTTTTATAATATATTGGCATAAAAGGATATCTTATTGCACCAAATTCAATAAGTAAAGGTAGCATGGATCTATAAAAAAGGAATAATATTCTATCATATTTACTTTTTCTTGATATAAAGAGATTTAATAATGAAACAAGATTTAATATCTTCCCGATGATATATTCTCCATTTCTTTTAAATGAAGATTTCCACATTCTTTTTATTATTATTGGAAACAGAATCGAAATTTGATTATCAGATTTAGTTTCATAGAGGGCTAATTTAACTCCGCAAGAATATGATACCTTGAGAAGAATATTATATTTCATCGAATCTTTCGAATAATCAGAAATAATATTATCAACAGAATATTTTTCAATTATCTTTCTCACAGAAAAAAGAAATTTTATGTAAGGAAATAAAAAACTATAAAGAAATTCAAATTCACATAAACTGCCAAGAGAAATATCATAAAATAAAGTAAAATCAATACCATTAGATTTGTACCAATTTTTAGCAATTTTTAAACAATAATTATCAATTTTAGTACAATCACTGGAGTCTAAAATATCGTCGTATATGAAACCTTGTATACCTTTCTCTTGAGCCCGATTAAAAACTAACCAATTATCACAAATAATAAGATCGTTGGAGGTATCAAATGTTAAAATTGATTCACAACATCCTTCAATAATCTTTTCAATAGTAGATAAGTAAGATACAAAAAATAGATTCATTTTAACGCGTGAAATAGCTTATGCTTTTGGAAAGCGCTTCTACCTTTTGGGAAGCTACATCGATATCTAAATAATTTGTCTTAAATTGTAAGAGCAGGGGTTGTAAAGATTCTGCAACAGGACACAATCCAAGTTTAAAATTTTGTATCCTTCTTATTGGTGGTGAAAGAGTAGAAAAATGATACGAGGTCCTTTGAAAAACAGGCTCTAAATATGTTAGTTGCCATGCAGCGTATATACCATCACCACCCAATTCCATGTATTTATTTCGAAAGTCAACCCAGTTAAATTGGGGATTATTTTCCAACTTAACCGCATAAGTCCAATATGAGTGAACAAATCCTTCAGGAACAGATTGGGAAATCATCCAACCACATCCTGCAATAGCTTCGGAATAAAGTTTTGCTACTTTTTGACGCATATTAACTAATTCTTGTAGGCGTTCTATTTGACCAAGTGCCACTGCTGCGCACAGTTCAGGCATACGGTAGTTCCACCCCATAGAAATATGTCGTTCATATTTGGGATCTTGGATAGTTTCTTTCGAAATCTTTCCCTTACCCGCTCCAGCACCCACAGCACCATAACCGAGACTGCCGAAACGACGAATATTATTCGCTAATTCTTCATCGCTTGTCGCAATCATTCCACCTTCACCACTGGATATGTGTTTAGAACTTTGGAAGCTGAAACTTGCAGCATGGCCGATACTACCAACGATTCTTCCTTTATAATATCCCAAGAAACATTGGGCATCATCCTCGAGAACAAAGAGGTTATACCTCTTTGCAATATTCATAATGGCATCCATATCAGGAGCAAGGCCGTAGATTGCTACCGGAATGATGGCTTTTGTTTGAGAGGTTATACGGTCTTCAATAGATTTCGGATCGATTGTCCAATGTAGGGGTCAATATCGGCAAAAACAGGAATTGCGCCAGCATGCAACACCGCAAACGATGTACTGGCCATTGTCAAAGGAGGAACAATGACTTCATCGCCTGGTCCAATCCCAGCAGCAACCAGAGCGGCGTGCAACGTGGCCGTTCCATTAATAAAAGAGATGGCATATTTACATTGAAAAACTTCAGCAAACTTTTCTTCAAGCCTCTTTGTCATCATGCTTCCGGCAGAGGTTCTGAATTGTGAATCAAGTACCTCCATAACATACTTACGTTCTAATTCACTGATACGCTGCATCAAATTATCCTCTTATCTTTTTATGAGGGAGAATCTTTCTTTAAAGAAGCTTTATACCCTGCATTACGCTCGATACCCTGATTTATGTCGGAAAATCCTGGTTCGGCCTGTAAAAGTGTTAAAATATCATTCATCAGAAATACTCCCTTATGGCAAAGGTGTGAATATACTTTACGAGCAAAAAACAAATCCTTTTCATAATCCAATGTCCATCGCAAATGAGATAAGTTTTCTTTATATTTGATATTGGCGATCCTAAACTTCCCAGGATTCTTCCAAATATAAGGTGTAACGTGTTCACGATCTGATGGTAATTGAGCTTCTTCCCATGTTCGTTCCAAAACTTTATATGAGAACACTTCAATATCCAATCCCTCGGGGTAGGTAGGTTCAATGGTGTTGCTTACATAGTCAAGTTCGGGGTGGCTTAAAAAATATTTGACAATTTCATCGAGTACTTCCGGATCTTTGAAGGGATCATCGGCCGTAATACGTACGATAATGTCTGCATAAACTTGCTTAGCGGCCTGGTAAAAACGGTCTAATACATCATCAACGCTTCCAGCATATGTCGATACATGGTATTGATTTGCAAGGCGTAAGATGGCTTGATCTTCGGCATTAGTAGTTGTCGCAACGATGATCTCGTTAACTGTCTTGCTAGCCTGTATTCGTTCGATGACGTGTACTAATAATGGCTTGCCAACAATATCCACCAGAGTTTTACCTGGCAGTCGGGTTGAACCCATCCGCGCTTGAATAATGGCTACAATTTTCATGAATGCAATTTCAATCAACTGCTCCAAAAAGTTGGATTGATGACTCTTGGATCTACGGAAAAGAAATGTCCATTAACCTGGTTAAAAAGCTCTTCAGGTAGCGTCTTTAGCCAAAGAGCAACGTTTGTTTTCACCTGATCAGGTGTTTCGGCCCCGAAGATCACATGGGCTGCAGGATACTTTGATTTTATATAACCTATAGCAAACTCCTGCCTGTTTACGCTGAATGCATTACACAACTGATTGAGCTTTTCTAATAGAGGTCTCGCAAATTTTACCTGATCGGGAAGCTTTTCAGGCTCCATGAGAATCAGTCCCTGTAAAAAGATACTTCGTATATATACACTTTTTCTTTTTTCTTCGGCAATGCGAAACACACCCGCATGGAGAAAACGGTGATCAAATAAATTGGCTGGAGCCTGAATCAAGTCAATAAAATCAGATTGAAGCGCTTGGAGTGCCCTTTCCGGCGTGTAAACTGAAACCCCAATCTGCTCCACCCGACCAGCCTTGACGAGGTCGTGGAGGCTCCTACCCAGACCTTTATCCAATAAATCAAGTAATTCTTCACGATGGATCAATAAGCCTTTTAGCCGATTAACCTTCAGCCGATTGAGGCTTTGGTCCACCGCTAAACAGAGGGCTTCGTTATCCATATGATTAAGATCAGGATGCAACTTGCTGAATATTTTTGCTTCATGAGCAATATTCAGATCTGATAAAACTTGGCCTAAATTGTCTTCACTTACACCATAAGACTGGGCTGTGTCAAACTCATGAATACCATTTTCCCAGGCAGTGCGGACGATAGCTCTGGCAGTGGGCAAGTCTGGCTGTCCACTCCTGTTGGCTATGCCATAAATCATGCCTAATTGGGCTGTTCCCAGAACAAGGGAGGGTAAAATTCCACGCCAAGGGTCGCTTATGGGTATTTCATTGGGCATATTTTAACTTCAATTTCTGATAGGCATTCAGCAGGATCTGGATATTCTGATCCCAATTGGCTCTGGTTTCAGTGATTCTTCGATTTGTTATACCTATCTTCTGACGTGTGTCCTTTGTCTGGTGTACGCTTTGAAGCAGATAATCTGCAAAAAGATCAGAATCATTAGCCGGTGCCAGCCAACCATTTTCACCGTGCTTGACCCATTCACGATTTCCGGGAAGATCCGTTACCAGAACAGGTAACCCGCACCCCATAGCTTCGATCAGTGAAATTGAAGTCCCGTCACTCTGTGAGCAACTAAGGTATAAATCAGCGCTCCTATAATATTCAGGCAATGATTCATGGGGCACGATTCCTGGCTGGATAATAACATCGTAAAGACCATGTCCATCAATAAACGATTGCAATTGGGTGGCAAGGGACCCTTTTCCAAGCAACAGAAGGCGTAGTCGTGGATCCCTCTTGTATGCAGAGTGGAATGCACTAAGCACAGTCTCAATACCATAGATAGGCTCCCATGAGCGAGTCGATAGAATAATAAAGACATCCTTCCAGCCTGAGTGCTCGCGGAGTGATGAATTGGCAGACCCTGGTGTAAACTCCTTTAGATCGATCCCCCAAGGAAATTGGATGATTTGGTTTTTTGGATAAGCCACAAGTTCTTGAACTCTTTGGCGCACAGCATCACAATCGCAAAAAAACATGTCTGAGTGTTGCAAGGTGTACCGTGTCACCCATCGCCACAGGTTATCTTTATCAGAGTCAAATAGAATATCCGAACCCCAGGACATCAACAAAAATGGATGAAACCCAGAAATGGCCGTTATGAAACCACAAGATTGCACAGGTCCAGCATGGATAAGATCTGGTCGGATATCGTTTAATATTAGCTCAAATTCCGGAATAGACTGTAAGAGCACATCGGGTTTGCCCGACATACTCGGCCATTTATTCCATGACACGAATTGAACACCTGCAGGTAATGGCCGCTTTTCCAAACAAAAGTGAGAATCGTGCTCAAGGGTCAAGAAAAAGACTTCGTGGCCGTTGCCCGCGATCTTTTTTAAGAATCTGTGGTCATGTGTTGTATAAGCTTTGCTAAAATAGAAAATACGCATGGTTGCAAAGTTAATCTATGGCTCGATCATTGTCCACTTAAAATAGTCGCCGAGTTGCATATCCACACGAAGCCTTAGACCTATTATGCTGTCTATTTCAAATGGGAAGATACCATCTAACGGGGCTGGGCGAAGACAATCAATCATATTCCAATTAAGAACTGTTCCAGCTTTCAAATCTTGGCTTGCACGCAAACAACGCCGTTGAATGACGACAGTCTCTTTTTCGTTTTCCGCAACTCGTTTGTTAGCATCACCTAAGGCAAGTTCAAGTTCCCTCGTGCGATTTACCATATCCCGCCAAGTAGTTGGCGTCATAGAGAATGGATGGTCCGGTCCAACCCGACTGTTATCATCAGTAAAATGCTTCTCCACTGCTCTTGCTCCAAGCGCAACTGCACCAAGCACTGTCGCATGACCTGGTGTGTGATCCGATAGTCCAAGAACAATATCAGGGAACATGATACGGTATGTTTCTAATACATTTAGATTAATGTGTTTGAAGTTTTCTAAGCTGCCTGTATAGTTAGTATTACATTGCAATAGGATAAGCTGAGAATTGATTGGTTGGATCACATGCACAGCACGTTGAACATCGCCTATATCAGATGCCCCTGTTGCTAATATTATGGGTTTACCTTTGCTTGCTGTTTTTTGAAGCATCTCTGGCCACGTGATGTCACCTGATCCAATTTTAAAAACGGATACAAAGGGATTCAACATATCTACAGCTTCTAAATCATAAGGTGTTGAAAAGTAGTCAATTCTAGCAGAGTCGCATTCGGCCTTTAAAATCTCAGTCCACTCCCAGGGGAGTGTTGCCTCCTGGTAGACCTGATACACCGATTTTTTCCACTTGGCTTGGTGTGAAACCTGGGTTCCTAATGACGCAAATCCGCGTTCACTAACAATTTTGGGAGCACGGAAGTTTTGAAACTTTGCCGCATCTGCGCCAACCTCTGCTGCCACATGGATCAGCATTTTTGCACGCTCGAGATCACCATCGTGATTTGCAGATATATCAGCAATAAAGTATGTCGGTTCACCAACACCAACCAAGCGTTGCCCGATGTTTATTTTTGGCATTATGTTAGCCTCCTCTCATTGCTTTTAATCTTCTAAAATAGCCTGAATCTCGAAGCGTTTTGAATTGATCCAAACCTGACTTCACGTCGGGCATTTTTCTACACAGTACATCGCTTACCTTATTGGTTTGAAGAGATGTATTTCTTGGACGTATTGTTTTTAAGGCATTAGAATCAACTGAAGCTATGGGTTTAATTAATTCTTTATCAAAATCAAAAACACCTGCCAATTGCAAAGCAAACTCATACTTGCTACATGGCTGTGAACCTGCAACATGGTATATCCCCTTTAGGCCTAGCTCTAACATATCCAAAATGATTTCGCTCAAATCATTTACAAGGATCGGCGTAAAGATAATATCATAAAAACCTGGGACAGGCTGGTTTGTTTCCAATTTATCGAGCATCCACTCAGCCAGGCTCATTTTCTGCTCGGCATTCCATCCATAAATATTTGTACGCACAATTAAGCTGTTATCTACACTCTCTTTAGTAGCTAACTCACCAGCTAATTTACTCTCTGCATACACATTTAAAGGGGAAGGTTCGCTTTCTTCAGAATAGTGGCCTACTTGACCATTGAACACAGAATCACTTGAGATATATACGAAACCAGCATTGACTTCGCGGGCTGCAGAGGCGAGAGTTCGTGTCATCTCGACATTGACATTCCACGTTTCTTGCCGATGTGTTTCACACCAATCAACATTTGTCAGTGCCGCACAGTGAACAATCCAATCAGGTTGAAACTCTTGTATTAGCGCTTTAACCTTCTCGGTATCTGCCAAATCAGTCAGGACAGTTTTTAAATCTGGAAAATCCAGCAGGCGAGGATAACAGAGGGCAATAACGTTTTTACATCTCCCCTTTGACGTTAATACAAAGTTAGATCCAAGAAGACCACTTGCCCCTGTGACTAGAACCGTATCTTCCGTAAGCACTTCACTATATCCTCTGACCAATTATTTGCTGTAATTCGTCGGCAGTCAGCCACCAAGTATTTGTGTCACTACTGTATTTAAACCCATCCGGACATGGTCTTCCTCCAAGCCGATCTTTATATGCATTAGAGTCCCATTCATGATACGGTGGGAGAATCGCGAAATAATCGTCATATTCAAGCGTATTGCGAGCATCATCCTCTGGAACCATGACCTCATGCAGTTTCTCACCAGGTCGAATTCCTACTATTTCTAACCTGCAATCAGGAGCAATGCCCTTAGCAAGATCTACAATTCTCATACTCGGAATCTTAGGAACGAAAATTTCGCCTCCCTCCATACGTTCCAAACATTTTAGAACAAATCCCACCCCTTGCTCAAGCGTAATCCAAAAACGGGTCATGCGTTCATCTGTAATGGGTAACCTACCTGTCTCTCGAATATTTAAAAAGAAAGGTATGACACTGCCACGACTTCCCACAACGTTACCATATCGTACCACGCTGAACCTTGTCGGCCGTCCTCCTGCATAGCTATTCCCGGCAACAAATAACTTATCAGAGCAAAGCTTACTTGCACCATAAAGATTTATTGGGTTAGCGGCTTTATCGGTACTCAACGCCACAACTCGCTTGACATTTCGGTCAATTGCTGCATCGATGACATTGGCCGCACCCAATATATTGGTCTTAATTGTCTCAAAGGGGTTATATTCAGCAGTCGGCACTTGTTTCAAAGCAGCTGCATGAACGACAATATCAACACCATCGAGGGCCCGATACAGACGATCTCGGTCCCTAACATCTCCAATAAAGTAGCGTATGGAAGGATGCTGGTCTTCGTGAAACTGTTGACTCATTTCAAACTGTTTCAGTTCGTCACGACTAAATATGATTAATCTATGTGGTTTATATTGGCTTAATACTACCTCTGTAAACTTCTTTCCGAAAGAACCCGTCCCCCCTGTTATAAGAACGGACTTATCATTTAACATTTGTACCCCCTCAGTTTTAGATAGTGTATTATCAATCTACTCTTGTTTCAT
>Ga0194125_10011579_pt1 | contig 11787 bp, 11 predicted proteins | sample TA2KigC250mmetaG_FD_148626 | JGI IMG/M metagenome (GOLD analysis project Ga0194125, IMG submission 148626) | Freshwater microbial communities from Lake Tanganyika, Tanzania - TA2015034 Kigoma Deep Cast 250m | ecosystem: Environmental > Aquatic > Freshwater > Lake | place: Tanzania: Lake... | reverse complement strand
TATCCAATCGTCGCGGTTCGCCGACCAAGTCATGAAGCATTTTGGCCTGGCCGCCCCCCTGTACCGCTACATCCACCGCCTCGCCGCCCAAGTCGTTGCCACTCATCCGTGACCTGGCCCGGTTCGCAGTGACGCCGTAAGGCGTTTTCCGTAGCATGGACGTCCCGCCCATGAGTAGCACGGGCGTCCCGCCCGTGGAGCCATGCGTACGCCTCGTAAGCATGGCTCGGCCATCGAGCGAAACACGTCCGCGAGGCAGACATGCCACTCGGCTTGCTTGTGGTCACGCCGTAAGGCGCTTTCTTCCGGGCCGTATATGCTCTTACGAGCACACTACAAACCATGACCTCCAGCCTTGACACTGTCCCTACCGGCCTTCTCCAACCGAGCCAGAAACGCGGCCCAGGCCTCTTCCACGGTCCAGCACCGGTTGTTGCCGCTGTTGAGCCAGCGGCCGTTCTCGCGTTCGAGATAGCGTACGTCGATCGGCGCCGCGATCTTCCGGCTCGACATGCCCTGGGGCAACTGCGCCAGCACCGCGGCATGTGTGTCGTCCCAGACTAGGACCTCGACGATGCGGGCGTGGCCCAGGACCTTGGCCCATTCGGGGTCGCCCGCGGTCTGGCGCGCGCCCTTCTGCCGGGCGAAGCGCTCGGCCAAGGCCGCGACGCTCACCTTCTGCCAGGCCGAGGGGTCGCCCTGGTCGATCCGATTGATGGTCGCGTACGCCGCTTCGGGCGTGGAGAAATCCTCCGTCCGCGGGAAGTCCGCCACACTGCGATTGACCTCGTACGTCCGCAGCGCCGCGTCCCACCGCACGGAGGAAATACCGAGTCGTTCCAACTCTTGGGGATTCTCGAAATCGACGTGGGAATCAAGGTACAGGACGTTCGTGCCCTTGCCCTCAGCCAGCATGGTCCGGTCGTAGGCGACCGCACGCCCGGGATAGCCGGCCACGGTGAGGTCCTTGCCCAGATAAACCACATTCTCCAGCAGCCACTGCGCCTCTTGCGGGTTCAACTGCCCGCGCACCTCGCCTATCCCCGCCGGCAGCCGGTCGTCGTGATCGTTGGCATAGAGCAGCAGGACCTTGCCCAGGCTTGCCAGACACGTGCGCGAGTATGCCTTATCGGTGGCGTTCTCCGGGCCGGGGAGAGCCCCGCCAGCACGCGGGGTCCTCTCTGCGGGCGCCCCGACGCCCACCGTCACCACAGTCTGGTGGCCCGGTCGCAGCGAAACCCCGTCGAATTCGACCCACTCATAGGAGCGGGCTTGGTACTGGAATTCCCGGATGTCATTGTGTTTGAGGCTCGAGAACATCGCTTCCCTCAACTGGCCGACGTTGCCCGCGGCCACCCAGGTGTTGCGCGCATCCGTATGTATCACTCCCTGGTTATCCACCGCCACGATACGCCGGGCGCGGTCCTGATGCCAGGGGCCGGAGACAATGACGCGGGTCCCCTTGGCATCCTCGAATGCCTGGGACCACAGAATACTCTCATGGCCCGCGTGCGCCTTCATGCCGTGACCATTATGGCTGGCGAGTGTCGTCCAGGGCCCTGCGGCTACGCCCACCCGGATCGTGGTCTCTGCGGCGGTGCCTGGGAGGGATGCGAGGACGGCCTTGTACCCCGCCAACGATCGGCCGCGACTGTCCACAACATCGCATTCGCCCTGCGTGCCCTTGGCGCCGCCGATACTGTTCCAGAACAGCTCGGGGGTCTCGGGGCCGGTCACCTGAACCATGAATCCATATTCCCCTGCCTTGGGACGCTGCGTCCATCGGGCAGGACGAAGGTTCCGATCCAACTTCGAACCGTCCGCTTTCCAGCAAGTGGGGTCCTGCGTCGGCCAGTCACAGACGCCCACCAACTCGAGGGTCGCGCCGTTGGGCAGTCTGGCCACGAACTTCCCCGCCGGCGTCTCCGTCTGTGCGGTGGCCATGGGCAGCAAGGCCGCACCGATGGCGATAATCGCCAATGCTCCCGCGATCCCCACATTCGCACGTTTCGGTATCGGTCTGGTAATCATGTGTTTGATCCTCCCTTCTAATGACTTTTTCGACTCGGCCACGCCGAGGAGGCCCAGGGCCGAACTCGCTCGCAAAAAAGCCATCTCCGCCATATCGATGAGCGTAGTGCCGTAGCTCCTGGCCTCCGCGCCAAGAGCCACGAGCGACATTTCGTCAACCGCCTGCTCGCGGACGCGCCGTACGATCGCGTTGGCGAGCCATACCAGCGGATTGTAGAAGTAAACGATTTGCAGGGCCGTCTGGAGACAGTTGATCCACAAGTCGCCTCGCTTGACATGCGCCAGCTCATGGATCAGAACCGCCCTCAGATTCTCCGGCGGCAGTCTCTCCAGAAGTGCCGTCGGCATGAGAATTGTCGGTCGGACCAGCCCGCAGACCGCCGGACTGAACGTCTGGGACGACAGCCGCAGGTCCACCCTCTGATGGATGCCCATGTGCCTGCGGCACTGGTCCAACAGATCCAGCACACTCTCCGGAGCCGGGTGCCCTTGCATAACCAGTCTCCTCACGAAGAGCATCCTCTGGATCATCCATCCGGCAAAGATCAGCACCCCGGCGCCCCAGAGGAAGAAGATCACCGCCTGCCACGTGAGAGATTCGGCTCCAACTGCAATAGATGCGATCGGCGCTGCGAGCCCGTCGGCAGAAGAAGCTGTATCGGTAGGAAGCGGCTCCTCAGGGTTAGGCGGTAGGCTCTGGGATCGGGAATCGATTCCTTCGTTCTTTGTCCCCGGGGCTTCGTAGCGTGGGGCCGGGGATGATCGGATCTGTACGCCGCACCAGTAGCCGATCCCGGTGGGCGCCGCGAGGCCCGGAGGGAACACGAGCTTGACGAACACGAGCATCCAGATCCAGTAGCGCACGGCGGCCCGGAGGCGACGGCGCAGCAGAACGTCCAGCGCCAGCAAGACCGCCACAAGGACTCCGACCTGGATGAACATGGCCCCGGCGTAGGAGCAGAACCTCGCGCCCATGCCATTCAAGGCCGTCACACCGACATGAATGAGCTGGTCCATTCTCACTACCTCCGCACGTTCTCGGCTGGGCTAGCCCGCGCCGTTGCCGTTCTCGACCTCCTCCATGAGCCGGCGCAGTTGCGCTGCTTCGTTCGGCGAGAGCCCCTCGTGCTCGATCAGGAACTGCATCATCGGAGTCAGGGCGTCATCGAAGGCCCGGTGGAGCATCCGGCGAAACTCCCCGCGCTTGGCCTGGACCTCGCTGATGCAGGAGGAAAACAATTGCAGATTGCGAATCCTCTCGATCCGCAGGAACCCCTTCTCGACCATCCGGTCCATCGTGGTCTTGACGGTGCTGTAGGCCCGGTCGCGGGTCGCGGCCAACTCCTCCTGGACGGTCCCGGCCGTACAGGGCTGCTTCTCCCAGACCGCCTTCATGATCTCCCACTCCGCCTCGGTCAGCTCGACCGGTGCCGGGGTCGGTTCCGGCGCTTTGCCTTTTCTCGGCACACGCATGGCAATCACCTCCTTATTCGACTCTACTCGAATATATTCGACATATGTCGAATCTGGCAACGGGAAAATCTGAATTCCTGCAGGTTTTCTTGGAGCCTCCAATGAGCCTGGCCATGTCATTGCGAGGAGCGTCAGCGACGAAGCAATCTCAATCCTATGGGTAGGAGATTGCTTCGTTGCACTCGCAAGGACATGCGGTACTCTTCAATTCGTTCGAGGCTCTCAGCCTCGGTCCTTCGCCTTGCTTCCTCTGAGTCTGCGGAGGCATTACCGGTATTCTCGATCTTTCTTCTACAGAGTGAGAGAAACAGACTCAAGGACCAAAGGGCCTCTATCCGATAAGAGCAGCAGAGGCCCGGCCCCTCCTTTCCGGCATGACCGCACAAAGAAACGAAAGAAGCCGAAACAGGAGAGCGGAGGGAGGAGATACTCCGGAAAGCAAAGCTCCGGTGCAGGTCCTGCTCAAAGAGTTTCTGGAAGAGGCGGTTCAGGGGGGGGTGACGACGTGGTGCTTTGACAATTCGGGCGTCTGGCTTCGTGCGGACGCGTCGGTTCACTTCGGTCGGAAGATCTCCGGGAGGCCCTCACGTGCCCGGAAAGAAGCGCACGCGGGAACCGGGCACAGGCGGAGGAGGACCGATTCCGGAAAGCGAAGCTGATCCGGGAGTCCTGCTCGAAAAGCCGCCGCGTTGAGAGACCGGAGAGAGGCTCTGCCTCCGCTCGGTCGATGAGACTCCGCTCGGAGAGCCTTCGAGTAGTGTCCGGCTTCAAGCTCGAAGAGCCTCCGACGATGGGCCGTCGCTTCAATGGACTTCGGCCCATGAACCGCAAGCAGTTCACGCTATGACGGGCCGAGTGAGGCTCCGCCTCTCGGAGGTCCGAAGCGGCCCGGGGGTTGGGGGTCAGACAAGACGATGGTTCACTCCCCTGAACCGCTCTTGTGCGTACCATAGTGGCGGGGCAGGGAAGTGTACACAAGTGTGCTGTCGTACGAAGCAAAGAGGTGCCCATGTGCAAGGAAGCGGATGTAGAGTGTGGAGGTTACGCGGTTGGTACGGTGAAGGAGGCCCGCCAAGGGTCGGAGGAGGGGCAAGCGAAGGTAGGGACGCGGGTGTACTTTCTGGTCGTGCGAATAGTTGTGCTCTTAGCGCAGTATCAGAGGGAGGTAGGCCACTTGGAGAGGGAGGCTTGGGAGATTCTCCAAACGATTGAGGAGGAGGACGGTGTTGCGAGGTGAGCGTTGTTGCGTCGTCAGAGAGGCCAGATAGTCCAACGCGAACTCGATTTCCGCACGCTCATTGTCCGTGCGTGTTTTCAGCACAGCCATGGCCTTCACCTCGACCGGGGAAAGAATATGCCGGCGCCGATCGTAAATCCTATTCTACCGGCTTCAGCCCGGGCGGACAAGGTCATTGGTGTGCCGAGCACACCCTACCGGATGAGCTTGGCGATTTCTCGGAAGTGCGGGTGCTTGGAGGTTCGGAGCAGCTCGAAAATCGCCATTTCCGTGCTGCTGAGGTGGGCGCCCTCGGCGGCCAGGCGGCTCAGGGCGATCTGGCGGTTGGGCTCGGTGCGGGAGGAGACGGCGTCGGCCACGATCGTGATGTCCAGGCCCCCTTCCATCAGGTCCATCGCGGTCTGATAGACGCAGACGTGGGTCTCGATGCCGCACAGGAGGACCTGCTCTTTGCCCAGCGTGTTGAGCTGGGCGTTGAATTGCTCCTGGCCGCAGCAACTGAAGCCGGCCTTGTCGATGGGTTCGAGGCCGGTCAGCAGCTCAGCGATCTCGGGGACGGTCGGTCCCAGGGCTTCCGGCGCCTGCTGGCACCAGAGAATGGGGATGTCGAGGATACGGGCCGACTGGATCAGGATGCGGATGTTCTTGAAGAGGGCTTCCTTGTCGACCATGAGCTGGGCGAGCTTGCCCTGCACATCGACGACGATCAGACAACAGTCCTTGATCTCGAGCATTCCCTTGCCCCAGTGGCAATTTATAATTTCCGATTTATGATTTATGAATTGCGGATTACGGTTTCTGCTGCGTCAATCGCCAAGTCATAATTCATAATTCATAAATCATAAATTACGAAGGACGATTGTCAAGCTCACTTTAGCTTCGGGTTCCGGGGAGGGAGCGGTTGGGACCGAGGTATCCGGGCCGGTCTCTTTCGGCATGGGCTTGTTGATCGCGGCCAGCAGAGAGCCGGGTTGGTACTGATTGAGCGGCCGGATTTCGTGGCCGGGCATGTTCTTCTCCAAGTGATTGGCGACGGCGTAGCCCGTCGCGGCGGCCACAGAAGCCTCCGTGCTGTTCTGGGCGACGATCGCGTAGGCCTGCTCGGGCGTGACCGCCTCGACGACCACCGACGCCTCCGGGCTGTCCGGGCGGTCCACCCGCAGGACGGCGCCGTCAAAGTTGTTCCAGACGCCGCTCAGGGACGCCACGAAACGATTGACGCTCGCGCGGCTGCCCGCGATCCGATACACACGCTGGCTCTCGACGAGGCCCGGCTCGGTGCGGACCGATAATCCGCTGTTCTCGATGGCTCGGGCAACGAAAGTGTCCGCCTGCACCAGCCGGGCGGTCCGCAGCTCCAACTGGCCGGTGAAACCGCCATCGGCCACCGTAAGGGCGGGCGTCCCCGCGCCGGCAGGCTCCCTCTCGACCGGACGAGCGGTGTCGGCCCCCGATCCCGCCCCCCCCTGCGGGACAGGCGACACGATCTGGTAGATCACCGCGCCCAGAACCCCCATCAGCACGAGCGCCGCCGCGGCGGACACGAACCGCCGGAACGCCAACTGCCAGGCCCCCAACGAACGCCGTCCGATCAGCGGCGTCTCCTGCAGGAGCGACTGCCGCTCCAGCGACGACTTGATCTGGTCCAGCAGGTCGCCCGGCGCCTTGGCCGCCGGCAACGCACAGAACAGGGACCGGCAATTCTGAAGCTGCTGCAGACGCCGAGCCACCTGCGGGTCATGCGCCGCCAGACGCTGGACTTCCGTCCGCTGGCGGGGGCTCAACTCCCCATCCATGAAGCTGCTCAGCAGTTCATCGAGATTCGGGTTCGGCTTCATTTCAGCATGGTCTCCAGCGTTTCTCTCAAATGGCTCCTGGCGCGGCTCAGCCGGCTCCGGACCGTCCCCAACTCGATGTTCAGGACGTCGGCAATCTGAGCATAGTCCATCCCTTCGATATCCCGCAGGACCACCACAGCCCGCTGGGGCTCTTCGAGCTCCAGCAGCAGCCGCTTGGCCAGATCGCACAACTCGTGGCTCTGCGCCAGCACCGCCGGATCGACGGCGCGGTCGTCGCTCAGAAGATCCTTCAGCAATTGGCCGGTTTCACCGGCCGGATCGACTTCTTCAGCATCCAGGGAACGGGTAGCGGTCCGGGCGCTCCGCTGGCAATGGTTCAACGTCAAGTTGACCGCGATGCGGAAGAGCCAGGTGTAGAAGCTACTCCTTCCTTTGAACTTCTCTATGCTCTCGATTACTTTGACAAACGTCTCCTGGGCGAGTTCCGCGGCGTCGTCGGCATTTCCGCACATTTTCAGGATGACGTTGTAGATCCGGTGCTGATACTTGAGGATCAGCCGTTCCATGGACGCGGTATCGCCGGCCTGCGACTGCTGGACCAGCACGGAATCATCGATATTGATGCTTGCCGTCCTCAAGGACACCTTCCTATGGAATGATGGAACTGTTCCATTCTTTCCTCGTTCGGACTGCTCATCATGCCAGATGCGCCGGTCCGGGTCAATCTTCTTCAGTCCTGGACACCCAGGCCCCATAACCGCCGCCGAACACGATGCGCCCACCGTGTCCTATGGGAACCATCGGCAACCGGCGCGTCAAGCTGCACCGGTTGTGTGGGAAAATCCTGAGCGAATGGCACAGATGGGTCGACAGCTTCGGCGGGATTTCTCAGCCACCGGCCAGGAGCCTCTGCACGTGACCGCTGACCGCGCCGATCTGGACCACCTGACCGACGGACGGCTGACAGACCGTCAGAGTATCGTTCACCCACGCGAGCCGGCTGCCGGCGGGAAAGACCGGGAGGATGCGCCCTTGGGCCCAGACGAACGTCGAATCGGTGGTGGCGAAGTAGACGTAGCCATGGCGGGGATCGACGGCGACCGAAGTGACGTTTTCGCGAAGGGCCACCAGGAGAACCGTGGCCACCAGCGGCTCGGCCTGACCCGCTGTCGGGATCGGATCGGTGACTTTGACGATGTTCCCGCCGGAGGCGACCAGGCATCCGCCGGGCACGGCACACAGGGCCCCGGGGCGGTCTTCCAGGGTCAAGAGCGTATCTCTAGTCCCTTTCTTGCCGCCCGTCAGATGATAGCGCAGAAGGGCCGCCCCCTTGGGGGTCGTCGTCAGGAGGTAGGCGAATTCGCGGTCGCACGAGACGGCCGCCGCCCGCCCCGGCACGCCGTGCACTTTGACCAGATGGCCCGCCACGTACGCATCCAGCTCCTGGGGCAACAATGCCAGCACGCCCCCATCCGGCGTGACCGCCACGTCGCGGATTTCCTGGGAGGGGTTGACCAGCATCGGCTCGATCTGGTGGGACTTCGGATCGTAGCGCATCAGGTTGCCGGGCGTTACGAAATACACGAAGCCCGCCGTATCGCCGGCGATGGGGCCCGAGAGCGTCAGATCGATCTTCTTCGCCTGGTCCGGCCCGATCAGCAGCCGGGTTTGATTCGTTGTCGTTTGGCATCCCAAACCCGAGAGAAGAACCGATATCAACATCAGCGGTCTGCGCATCGTTGTCCTCACTGTCCGAGCGTCTTGCGGCCTTTGCACAAGGGGCAGTTGAGAGCTTTGCCCCGGCACGTCGGGCACGTGACCTTCCCGGTACCGCGGCACTTGCCGCAGTTGACCTGGCCCGTCCCCTTGCAGGTCGAACACGGGACGGTGCCGCCCCCGCCACAGGTGCGACAAGTGACCTGGCCGTCACCACCGCAGGTCCCGCACGCGCCCCGACTGCCGCTGCCGGCGCAACTGCCGCACGCCTGTCGCACAGGCACCTGCTCGGTGTACTCGCGGGTTTCGTAATGACGATTGTAGATGGGATTGCCGGCTTCGTCAAAGCCGACCTGGTCGATCACCAGCTCCTGGCGTGTCCGGGTCTGACTCTCATAAACCGTCACCTGGCCGCTGCCGCTGCAGGTATAGCAGCGCAGATGCCCCGACCCGCCGCAGTCGCGGCAGGATTCCCGCAGCGAGCCCCGGCAGTTGCCGCAGACCAACTCGCCCCCGCCTTTGCAGCGGCTGCACGCAAAGTGCAGCTTCCCGTTGCACTTGGGGCAAACGACCGTCCTGGTGTTGCGACAAGTGGGGCAATCCAAGTCGCCGCGAGCGGAACAGTACGGACACGGCGTCGGCTCCGTCAGGTACTTGGCGACCTTGGCCGCATACCCTGCCAGAACCGTCGGCAGACCCGGTTTGCTGCCCCGTGTCAGGCCGTGCACCACCACGGGAGCTTCTACCCGGCCTTCCACCCCGACGGAGACCTCGACGAGCTTGCTGAACGACTTGGGTGTCTTGACGAGGTCATACCCCACCCCCAGGCTGAAGTTGTGATCCGTATCATAGCCAACGGCGGCCTCCACCTGGAGCAATTCCACGGAGACCTCCCCGGCCACCGACGTCTTGCCGCCCTCATTCTCCCCGTTCGAGCCGGTCCAGACGGATCCCAGGAACTGGTATGTCCCCGCCACCTGGGCCCTCTCGGAGCCGAAAGCCGCCTGGATCTCCAGCGGGTCCGCCACAGTCCAGCGGTTGTCCTTGGCCGCATAGTACTACAACGCTATCTTGTGGGACCGCAGTAGTCGTAAGTCATTATGAAACAATGAGATACGGGAATGTCACTTCGGCGCCTTAACGCCAATAAGGCTACGGGGTGACATTTTCATAACCTCCTGTTCTAGCGTAGCTTATGTCAAACCGAGGGACAAATCGTAGCGTTGTGGTAATAGGTCGCCTTGGCGAAGGCCTCCAACTGCTTGAGCGTCGGCGCCGCCTCGCCCCGTTCCCAAAGCTCATACCGCGGAAAACGCCGGCGCAGGCCCTCGACACTCCGGTCCGCCCGTTCCCGCGCCCAGCGCAGCATCTGAGGTTTCACCATAACGCGGCTCATACGCCAGCCTCCAAACGAACCGCGATCTTACCCACCCCCGGCGCCGAACGCAAGGACCGCCGGTATACCAACCTCGCCCGGAACGAGGATTACCTCGCGCCGAGACGCCAAGACGCAGAGATGAGAATCTGTAGGGTGGGGCTGGCCCGACCGAAGCCCCGAGAACCGGGAACCCTCTGACAGCCGCAGATCAGACAAGTGCGAGCCCAGCGCGGCAGCAATGTCATTGCGAGCGGAGCGCGGCAATCTGAAGCTTCCAACCAAGACGAGCGACGAGGGCCGGGCAACGGTCTTCTCAACCGCGAAATACGCGAACCACGCGAACAAAACGTGTAGCCGGTAGGGTGGGCTCCGCCCACCGCCTTGCCCCAGCCGTCCCCGGCACAGGAGACCGCGGTCCTCACGCCAAGCCCGCAAAGAGCGCCAAGGAAGGACGAAACCCGGCCGCAGGCCGCAACTGGGAACTCCATACCAACCGACAACTGCCTTTCAACCGCCGATGAACGCCGAGGAACGCAGATTCCGAACAACCTGCGAGCGACGAGCGATGGGAGCCGGGCGACGACTTCCGAGCCCCGCCGAATGCCGCCTCTTCAACCGCTGAAGCTTAGAACAAGGCCTCACCCGGCCGCCCGCGGTGTCGGCTGGCGGACCTGCTATGGGTCCTCCTTGTACTCTCGGAAGCCATCGATCAGTTGCTTGAAGGATGTGGGCTTGTATCTCTCGAAGCTGTCCTCGTCCACGTAGACGAAATCGTATTTCACGTCTGCCTGCACTCGATTGATGTCTTCGCACCATTGCCGCAGAGGGTGCATCTTCAGCGGTACGTCCAGATCCGCCCGGCCTTTCGTCTCGACAATGAAGATCCGCTTTGCCGATACCTTGACCAAAAAATCCGGGTAGTAGCTGGAAATGTCGCCGTCTGCATTCTGGTAATCCAATTTGAAGTGTACCGCCAGGTAGTTCTTGGCGTAGGAAACCACGTCGTTGCAGTCCTCCAGAAAGCCGGCAAACGACAACTCAAAATGCTCGTCCCCGATGATGCGATTGAAAACGCTCTTCTTCGGAACGAGGTAGCCCTGGTCCTTGGCCACGAAGGGACGGGTACGGCGCAGCTTGATGGTGTCGCGGATCTCGGCCTCGCCCTTGTCCTGCACGGTAAGGGCATTGATCGCCTTCTTGAAGGTCTCGATCAGGGTCTTGGTCGCGGCCAGTTCCGACAGGTTGCGCAGGGTGTTGGGGCTTTCGAGTTCTACCTTGCGGTCGAACAGATCCTCCTGCACGAACGCCTTCACCTTGCCGTACAGTACATCGTGGCCGCTCACCAGGCACAGATCCTTCATGATGGTCTGGGCAAAGTAGTACTGGAACTCGGCCATCGTGCCGTCGGCCTTGGGCAGCAGGTGCGGCGTGTCGAACCACCAGTGAAGCATGCTCCGGCTGGTATCCGTCGCGCCGACGTAGCCGCCGGTGCGGAACTCCTGCACCTTCCTGCGCACGGCCGGCACCAGCGGGGGCATCAGCTTCTCCATGCTGGTTTCACGCAGGGCCTCATCCGCCGGAAACCAGCGGAGGGCCGGATCGAGAAGGGCGTGCCGAGATGCCGGGAAGTCTTTGTGCAAGGCCATTATTTGTCCCCTGCTTCCAGGCGCTTGACTCTGGTGTCATCAACCAAGAGCCTCATCTGTTGGATGGCAATTTGGTTCAACTTGCCAAGCCGATCCGCCTGCCTCAGCCCATCGTTGATGAACAGCGCGTTCAGGTTTTCCAGATTGGAAAGGCACACAAGCTGCGCCATGTTCGCATAGTCCCGAATGTTGCCCTTCTCGCCCGGATGGCTGTCGCGCCACTGCTGGGCGGTCATGCCGAACAGGGCCATGTTCAGCACGTCCGCTTCGGAGGCGTAGACCAGATTGATCTCCTGCGCCGTCAGTTGCGGCGGGATCAGGTTCGCCTTGATCGCATCGGTGTGGATCCGGTAATTGATCTTGGCGAGGTTCCGCCGGATATCCCAGCCGAGTTGCTTGTGCTCTTCGTCCTTGAGCCGCTGAAATTCCTTGATCAGGTAGATCTTGAACTCGGCGCTGATCCACATGCCGAATTCGAAAGCGATGTCCTTATGGGCATACGTGCCG
>Ga0194125_10011578_pt1 | contig 11787 bp, 9 predicted proteins | sample TA2KigC250mmetaG_FD_148626 | JGI IMG/M metagenome (GOLD analysis project Ga0194125, IMG submission 148626) | Freshwater microbial communities from Lake Tanganyika, Tanzania - TA2015034 Kigoma Deep Cast 250m | ecosystem: Environmental > Aquatic > Freshwater > Lake | place: Tanzania: Lake... | reverse complement strand
GTGTCCACAATGCGCGCCGTCCCCTCGGCGTCCACGAACCGCCCGAAGGTGTTGCCGCCCAATCCCAACACGGACACTTTGAGCCCGGAGTTGCCGAGACGACGGTATCGCATCCCATCCCCCTTTGCTCGCGAGGTCCCCGCATCGCTAGGCCTCTATGTCGCGAGGCCTCTGCGCAGAGTTTGATTCGGCAGCGCGGGAATCCTCCGGGCCGGGAATCCTCATGAGCAGGAATCGTCCGGAGCAGGGATCCTCCGAAGGGGGTGATGCCGGCGCCTCGTGGCGAATCCTCCGTCATGCCCAACCGGCATACCCAAGCGGAGGTGCACGATGAGCGAGATCCAGCACGCGGTGCTGGCCGCGTTGACGCCTGAGGCGCTGAGCCCCAGGATCACGCGCCGGATGCTGTGGGGAGAACGCATCATGGTGGCCATGATCGAGCTCAAGGCCGGTACCATAGTTCCAACACATCAACATGATAACGAGCAGCTCAGCTACTGCATCGCCGGCTCGATGCGCTTCACCTTCCCCGACCGGGAACTCGTGCTGGAGAAGGGGGAGGTGCTGCTCATCCCGGGCGGCGTGCCGCACAGCGCGGAGATGCTGGAGGACGTGGTGACGGTGGACCTCTTCAGCCCGCCGCGACAGGACTGGATCGCTGGGGCAGACGCCTATCTCAGACAGTAAGCAGCCCCAGCCCTTCCAGCACGCCCCGCAGCCGCGCCACCTCCGACTCCTCCGGGAGCATGAGTGGCGGCCGCGGTGGGCCGACGTCAACCCCCGTGACGAGCGTCACCGCCATCCGGGTCAGAGGAATCGGGTTGGCGCGCCCGCCGGGCGTCAGCGCGCGATGGAAGGGCATCAACCGGTGATGGATCGCGGTCGCGCCGTCCACATCGCCCGCCTTGAACTTCCGGATCATCTCCTTGATGAGTCGGCCGAGAACGTGCGCGCCGCCGCTCACACACCCCACTCCACCCTGCGCCAGCACCTGGAGGATCATCGCATCGTCCCCGCAATAGACCGCCAGGTGCGGGGCGACGCGCAGGTAGTCCGACGCCTGGACCGGGTTGGCCCCTGCCTGATCCTTGACCCCGGCGACGTTTGGCAGATCGGCGAGCCGGGCCAGGGTCTCGGGCATCAGGTTCACGCCCGTGAACAGGGGGATGTTGTAAAGGATCACCGGTAGGGCCGTGGCGCGCGCCACCGCCACGAAGTGCTGATAGATCTCGTCCTGGGTCGGCCGGCTGTAGTAGGGCAGGATCACGGCCGCGGCATCGTAGCCGAGGCGCTCGGCCTCCCGCGTCAGGAAGACGGCGTCGCGCGTCGTGGCTGCGCCGGTTCCGGCGATCAGTGGGACGCTGGCGCCGGCGAACGTCCTGACCCGCTCAAAGATCGCCACCCGTTCCTCGAGTGACAGCGCGTGAAACTCGCCCGTCGTCCCGCCGATGAACAAGCTGTCGCACATGCCCCGGTCCAGGAGCCAGGCGAGCAGGCGGTCGAGCGCGGCGAAATCCACGGCCCCGCTGCTATCAAAGGGTGTAACGGGCGGCAACAAAACCTCGCCGAGGCGTGCGGCTATCGTCATGGGCCGGCCTCCGAGAACGTTATCACGTCCGGGCTCCATCTCATGGCTCCAGAACTACGTGCCGTATCTCCCGGCGCAGCGCGGTGTAGGCCACGTGGACGCGGCCTGCCTCGTCCGTAACGATCACCGGGTAGGAATACTCACCTGGCCCCTCCTCTAGCGTGAGGATGGTGCGCCAGATCCGGCCGCCGTCGGTGCTTTCGGCCAGGCACAGGGGATGGCGCAGCTCCCACTCCATCGGGTCGCGGCCGAGGTCGGTGTCGTTGTAGCAAAGCCAGAGGCGCCCGTCCCGGAGGCGGACCACATCCACGCCTGCGTTGGGGTTGCGCAGCGCCGTGGCCCTCAGCCCCTCCCAGGTCCGGCCGGCGTCGCGGCTCACGACCTGCCAGATGCGTCCGACCTTGGTCCGCATGAGCATGAGCAGCGTTCCGGGCTCCGGCTCGGCCAGCGATCCCTGGATAATGGGCACGCCGCTGCCGGCACCGATCGCCAGATCGTCGAAGCGCCAGATTTCGGTGTGCACCAAGACATCCAGCCGCGCCATGCCCACCTGCCACTTCCACTCGTCGTAGACAGGCAGCAGGAGCTCGTCACCCAGGCGGAGCGGCTTGTTCTTCGTGAGCACGCCGCTTCGGTCCAGCAGCAGCATCTCCGGGCCCCACGAGGCACCTCCGTCGAAGGACAGCCGGGCGCAGGGCTTCCCGCCGGTGCACCACTCGCCCCACACCCGGAAGTAGGCGAGCCAGATGACGCCGTGCGCCCCGGCGAACAGCACCGGGTTGCCGCACGGGTGGCCGTCGGCAGGAACCACCAGAAGAGGCGGCTGCCAGGCGGCCGCGCCGGAAGCCAGCCGGGCCACGTAGATACCAGAATCCGGCAGGCCCTCGCGGGTCCCGCCGAACCAGGCGCCCAGCAGGTCTCCGCCGTCGAGCGGCAGCAGGGTGGCGCCATGACAGAACGGTGTGGGCAACGGGTTGGTGGCGGCGTATCGGGCTGCGACGCGCAATTGAGTCTGCCTCGACCTTCTCGTGTAACCTGCCTGTGCGATCTGCCTCGTCCGATCTACTTGTGCGCGGTCATCGTTATCCCGCGGATGATGGAGCCCCGGAGGAACAGGAACAACATCAGGGTAGGCAGGACCGCCAGGGCCGCCCCGGCCATCAGGACCCCGTAGTCAATGTCGTAGGCCCCCTGCAGGGCGCGCAGGCCGATCGGCAGCGTGAACATCTGCGGCGACGACAGGGCGATCATAGACCAGAAGAACTCGTTCCACGCGAAGGTGAACATGTAGATGACCAGCGCCGCGAGCGCGGGGCGAGAGAGCGGCAGGATCACGTGCCAGAGTATCCGCAAGTTGCCGCAGCCGTCCACCCGCGCCGCGTCGTCAAGCTCACCTGGGATGTTGATGTAGAACTGGCGCAGCAGGAAGATCCCAATCGGCATGCCAATCATCGGCAGGAAGACCGCCGGGTAGGTGTTCAGCAGGTGCAGCCGGTTCATCAGGAAGTACAGCGGGATGACGTTCACCTCGAGCGGGATCAGCATTGACGACAGGAAGACCAGGAAGATGGCGTCGCGACCCCTCCAGCGCAGGCGCGAGAACGCGTACGCCGCCGGCACCGAGACCAGCACCGAGAGCACCGTCGTGGCTCCGGCCACCACCACGCTGTTCAACGCCCATCGTAGGAAGGGCCAGCGGCTGAGCACCTCGTGCACGTGATCCAGCGTGGGGCGCTGCGGGATCCACGTCGGAGGAAGCGCGAAGATCTCGGGCGCGGGCTTGATTCCGGTGGTGAACATCCAGGCGATGGGCGCCACCCAGAGCAGGGCCAGCGCGGCGACGACGGCCACCAGCAGGCGCGGCCCCAGCCTGGCCGCGGTCACAGGGACGACTCGTAGCCGAGCCATCGGAACGACACCAACGTCAGGCCCAGGATGATCAGGAAGAGCACCATGCCCACGGCCGCGGCCTGTCCCATCTCCAAATACTCGAAGCCGAACCGGTATAGGTACATGGCCAGGACCTCGGAGGCCCGCCCAGGGCCCCCCGCGGTCATGATCAGCACCTGCCCGAAGACGATGAACCCCGAGATCGTGGTGAGCACGAGCGCGAACAGGATGGCCGGGCGCAGCAGAGGCACCACAATCGAAAAGAAGATGCGCGCGCCCGAGGCGCCGTCTATCCGCGCCGCCTCGTAGAACTCGTCCGGGATGTCCTCGAGGGCCGCGCGGAACAGAAGCATCCGGTATCCGGCCAGCCACCACGCCGTGGCCAGCGCGATGGCAGGGATCGCCCACCGAGGTTCGTTCAGGAACACCGGGGGGTCAATGCCCATATCCCGTAGGGTGATCAGCACGACCCCGAAGTCGGGATCCAGCAACCAACGCCAAATGAGCCCGACGACCGAGACGGTCAGCAGGTAGGGGAAGAAGAAACCGGCCTCCAGCCAGGTGGTGACACGCCGCTTGCGGCCGGCAAAGATGAAGAGGGCCAGCACCAGACCGATCCCCACGATGAGCGGGATCGCGATGGCCGCGAACTCCAGCGTGTTGACCAGGGCGTTCCAGAAGCGGGGGTCGCGGGCCAGGTTGAGGTAGTTCCGGGCGCCGATGAACTTCGCGTCGCCCAGGGGATCCCAGCGGTAGAGACTGATGAAGAAGCCATACAGGACCGGACCCAGGCGGAACAGGATCCAGAACGCGGCAAACGGCAGGATGAAGAGCGCGATCTCAACGATCCTGCCGTAGCGACGCCTCATGAGCTCCCGATCACCTGGTCACGAATGTCCTGGCCATCCCGAAGTGCGGGGAGGACGCCGCAAGGCGTCCTCCCCGGACTGCATCAGCTTGTCAGAACGCGGTTGACCTCGGCCTCGGCGCGGGTCAGGGCGTCCTTGGGCGTCAGGCGCCCATTGTAGGCCTCCTGGATGTGCGGCTCGACCGCCGCGTGCACCCTGGGAGCCAGCGGGTGCACCAGAGGGTAGTGCAGCCATCCCTGGTTCGCCATGTAGGCGAACTTGCTCAGGGCGATCTGCCAGGTCTCGGACTCCTGTAGATCCTTGGCCCGCTGCGCGGGGAGGAACGCCGGGATGTGGCCACCGTAGATCCCCCAGATGGAGGACCGCTCGTTGATCCACTTGATCGCCTTGGCGGCCGCCACCAGCACATCGTCGGATGCCCGTTCGGGTCGCTGACGCGGGATGACCAGGTTGTGGCTGTCGCCCCAGGTGGTCGGCTTCTCAAAGAACTTGGGAACATAGTGGAAGCCGAAGTTGACGCCGGCGGCCTTTGCGGTCGGGAAGTACCAGTTGCCGGCTATCAACATCCCCAACTGCCCGGCGGCGAACTGCTTGAACCCATCGGTCCCGGGCGCGTTCCAACCCCTGCGGTGGATCATGCCGACCAGATAGTCCAGCGCCCGCAGGCCCCTCTCGTCGTTGAACGCCGCCCGCTTGCCGTCGGGCGTGAGCAGGGAGCCGCCCCCACCCCAGAACAGATACTCCCAGGCACGGCGGAGCTTGCGCGGGAGCGCATCCTCCGCGGGATGGAACGCGAACTGCCCGGTGCGGGTCTTGATCGCGTCGGCCGCCCGCTCGAAGTCCTCGCGCGACTCCGGCGGCTTGTCCGGGTCGAGCCCTGCCCGGCGAAAGAGGTCCTTGTTGTACCACATCCCAAACATGTGCGTGTCGAGGGGCACCAGGTAACGCTTGCCCTCGAAGACGCCCGCGTCCCAGACGCTCTTGGTGTACTGCGGCGCCCGAATGCCGGCCGCGTCGAGCAGGTTGCCGGCACGCGACTCCTCAAGCGGGGTCAGCGCGCGGTAGACGTCCATGACGCGGCTGCTGTGGCAGATGCCGACGTGCGGCGCGTTGCCCGAGCCCACGGCCGCGAAGAGCTGTGCATAGTACTCGGCCCACTGCCCCTGCAGTAGGTTCAGCTTGACCGCGCGGTTCTCGGCGTTGAAGAGCCGGACTATGCGCTCCATGGCGGCGGCGTCGCCGCTGTGGAACAACGTGTAGTAGTCGAGCGTCGTGACCCGCTCTTGGGCCATGACGGACGGGATCCGCGCTGATCCCACGGCGGCCAGTGCGGCGGCCGCGGCAGTCGTCTTGAGGAACGTGCGCCGGCTGACCGGCGTGCTGTGCTCAAGTTCCTCTCTCCACCTCATCTTCCCACCTCCTGCTGTCGTTCAATCAAGTGCGCAATACGAGCGTTCCCTGGTCAATCGTATCATCCTCGCAGGCGACGTAGCCGCTTCATCACCTCCGTGCCGCCCTCGCCGAAATGCCGGGCGAGATCAAGGTAGTCGCGATAGACGTCATCGTAGATCCGTTGTGCCTCCGGGCGAGGCCGGTAGCGGGCACGGTCGGTGCTGCCCATCTGCCGGATCGCCTCGGTCATGCTCTCATGTCCGCCCTGCGCCGTTCCTGCGGCGGCCGCCGCGTAGATGGCCGCGCCGACCGCAGACGCGTGCGGCATCTTCGCCGCCAGCACGTCGCGACCGGTGACATCGGCGGTAATCTGCAGCAACAGCGGGCTGCGTTCGGCCAGGCCGCCGCACGCGTGCACCTCGCCGACAGCCACACCGCCCGCCTCGAAGGTATCTATCACCCTGCGAGTTCCGAAGACCGCGGCCTCGATCAGCGCGCGGTAGATCTCGTGCGGCTCTGTTGCGATCGTGAGCCCGACGATCAGGCCGGAGAGGTCAGTGTCCACCAACGGGGTCCTGCAGCCGTTCCACCAGTCCAGCGCCAGCAGGCCCGTCGCCCCTGCATCCAGGCGCGCCGCCTCGCGCTCCAGCCGTGCGAACGCCGCGGCCTCGCGCTCCAGAGGTGCGAACCCGGCGGCCTCTGCCTCTGCTCCGGCGGCATGGGTGCGCACGTACCATCCGAAGATGTCGCCGAACGACGCCTGGCCTGCCTCGTATCCGAACAGCCCTGGCAGGATCCCGTCCTCCACCACGCCGCAGATCCCCTGCACCGGCTGACGGCGCGCATCTACCAGCAGGTGACAGGTGGAAGTCCCCATTATGACGACCAACTGCCCCGGCCGGCTGACGCCCACAGCAGGCAGCGCCGTGTGCGCGTCAATCACGGCCACCGCCACCGGCGTGCCCGCGCGCAGCCCGGTGCGCGCGGCCCACTCCGGGAGCAGCCCGCCGGCAGGCGTTGCCACGGGGTGCGGATCGCCCAGCCTGCCGAGCAGAGAGGGGAGGGCAGGATCGAGCGACGCCCAGAACGCGGTTGACGGATAGCCCGCGTCCTTCTGCCAGTGTGCCTTGTATCCGGCCTGGCAGGCGCTGCGCACGTCGCGCCCGACGAGCTGCCAGACGATCCAGTCGCCGCCCTCGATCCAGCGTTCCGCCGCCGGAGCCAGGTGCGGGGCCTCGGCCAGAAACTGCCAGCCCTTGGCCCAGGACCACTCCGAGGAGGTCTTGCCGCCGTAGAGCCGCAGGAACTCGCCCCCGGGCGATCCGGCGGCGGCGTTGATGCGGTCGGCATAGGGCTGCGCCGCGTGATGCTTCCACAGCTTGGGCCAGGCGTGGGGCTCGCGCCGGTACTCTTCCAGCAGGCACAGGGGCGTCCCGTCAGCGGTCGCCGGCAGCACGGTGCACGAGGTGAAGTCAATGCCGATGCCGACGATCGCATCAGGGGGCGCGGCTGCGGCCATCGCGCGCAGGAGATGCTCCAGCGCCAACACCCAGTCGCCGGGATGCTGCAACGCCCAGTCAGGCGGCAGCCGCTCGCCGCCGTCCCGTGCGCCGGCGGGCTGTTCGCCGCCGACACGCCCACTACCGTCCGGCAGCACGCGGTCTATCACACCATACGGGTACGCGAATGTGGCGGTGGCCACCAGGCGGCCATCGGAGGTGCCGACCAGCACCGCGCGGGCCGACTCGGTTCCGAAGTCAATGCCGATGGTGTACCGGTCCATGCGCCCGCCCACCATGAGCCCTGCCACCGGGGCCTACGCGAACACCCGGCAGTCCATTCCCAGTATCTTGCTGATCCAGACCAGTTCCTGGACGTAGTCCCCGTACACCCCGTGGATGTGGTTGCTGTCGTACTCGGACAGAAACTCGTCGGCGCCCACCCGGAACCGCGCAAAGGCGTGCGGCCACTCCGGCGTGGTCGCGGCCGCCTTCGCCCAGGCCACTTCCTCTGGGAACTCCACAAACTCCGCGGGAACGATCGCCATCCAGTAGCGTCCCTGGCGTCGGGCCAGGCGGGCCAGCGTCACCTGACCCGGGGCCGCGATGTGCGCCACCGACGCGCCGCCGGAGGGGAAGTAGATGATCTCCGGGTAGAAGCGCACCTTGGGCAGGTTCACCGCCGGATCGAACGACCGGCCCGCAAAGTAGGTTGCATGCTGGCCGGAGTTGCACAGGTCCCAAACGTTGTCCGCGGCGTCGTAGTGGCGCACGTCCGCGAACAGCACCGGCGTGCCGGCGATGTGCTTGAACAACTCCATCGTGAGCGCGCCGTCCATGTCGGCCTCGGTCGCGCAGACGATGGGATCGTGGGGCCCTTCCCAGTCGTAGGGGTCATTCAGGAACGCCTCTGCCAGGTCCATGGTGGCGAAGTGGTCGGTCATCTCGGGCTGGCCCTTGATGCCGCAGAAGTCCAGGCGCCATTCGTCCACCAGGTCGCGCACCGCGTGGTAGGAACGGATCTGGCGCTTCAGCAGCTCGGGGGTCAGCTTCTTGCCGTCGTAGTGGATCTTTCCCACGTGCTTCTCGAGCCATCGGAATCCGGCCTCGACGCGGTCGGCCGGCACCAGCTCGGAACGGCGGACGATCTCGAACTGGTCAATGTGCTCGACGTCAATGCCGAACTGCCTCCGCCACTGGTCCAGCGGGCTCACCGCGGTGTACATGCCCATGGAGCGGCCGCCGATCAGCCCGTAGGTCTCGCCGCGCAGCCGGTTGGTGGCCGCGGCCGCGCGCAGGAACTGCAGGACGCGGGCAAAGACCGCGGCGTCGCCCACGTCTCCTGAGACGCGCGCGCAGAACGCGCCCACCTGGTCCAAGGCACCGGCGGCGGCCAGCATGCCCACCAAACCCGGATACTGCGGGTTGACGTTGCTGAACATCAGGAACGGTCCGGGCGCGAACTGGCTGGCGATCGCGGCGAGGTGAGGGAAGCTCCAGATGGCAAAGTTGAAGATCGTGGCATCCACGCGCTCGGCGGCCAGGTACTGCGCCTCGCTCTTCGCCAGGTCGGTGGTCCAGATGATGTCGCGGCCGGTGACCACCTCCCAGCCGGCCTCGCGCAGCCGTCGTGCCAGACGGCCTTCGAACTCGCGGGTCATCGGCAGCAGCTCCGAGTGCACATGCCGCCGGCCGTCCGAGAACGTCAGGATGCCGACCTTGGGGGTGCGCATGCCCTGCCTCCCTCCGCGCGTTTCTCTTGCCTCTCATGACCCCGGCGTCTCTGGGGCGAGGCCCGCGATCTTGCGCAGGGCCCGCGAGAGGAGAAACGAGCCGGGTAGTGGAACTTATGAGAGCGTTATCACATCGCCCTGGTTTATTTCGCCGGGGGACGGGTAGGATTCCTGCATGGCGACGGTACGAGATGTGGCCCGGCGTGCCGGGGTATCCATGGCGACCGCCGCCCGCGCCTTGGGCGGCTATGGATACGTGAGCGACCGCGCGAGAGAGAAGGTTGCGCGGGCCGCCCGCGACCTAGACTACCATCCCAACGCCATCGCCCGCAGCATGATCAAGGGCCGCACCAATACCCTGGCGGTGATCGTCTCGGACAACGCTAACCCGTTCTTTGCCGCCGTGGTCCGCGGCGTCGAGGACGTGGTGCTGGCACAGGGCTACGCCATCATCCTGTGCAACGCCGATGAGGATCCGATCAAGGAGGCAATGTACCTCGGAACGATCCGGCAGAAGCGCGTGGACGGGCTCATCATTTCTCCTTCCGGCGGACCTGCCGACCTGCTGAGGGGACTGCTGGCAAGTGGCATTCCGACCGTCCAGGTGGACCGGCGCCTAAACGGCCTCAAGACCGACGCGGTCCTGACAGACAACCGGGCAGGCGTGCGCGCGGCGGTGGAGCACCTGATCCGCCTCGGCCACCGGCGCATAGGCATCATCAGCGGGCCCCGGCGCCTGTACACCGGATCCGAGCGTCTTGAGGCCTTTCTCGTTGCGCTGCGGCGCGCGCGGATCAAGCCTGACGCGCGATGTATACTGGAGGGGACCTTCAAGGAACGGAGCGGGTATGATCTTGCCGGGGAACTCCTGCGGGTCCGCCGACGCCCTACCGCCCTGTTCGTGTCAAACAACCTGATGACCATCGGCACGCTACTCCGGCTCAAGGAGGAAGGTGTCTCCATCCCCAAGGAAATGGCCCTTGTGGGGTTCGACGACATGTACTGGGCGCCTGTGTTGACGCCTCCGCTTACCGCGGTCGCGCAGCCCGGCTATACCCTTGGCACTACCGCGGCGCAGTTGCTGCTTCGGCGGCTGGCAGCGCCGCGCAGCGGCCCGCCGGAGACCATCGTCCTCCAGCCGCAACTGGTCGTGCGGGAGTCCTGCGGCTCCGGGGTACGCGCCTGATTCCATGCCACTTCTTGCGGTCAACGACGTTTCCAAATCGTACGCCGACCTGGAGATCCTCCGGGGCGTTACCTTCTCATTGGAGGCCCGCGAGCGCGCCGCGCTGATCGGCCGCAACGGCACCGGCAAGACAACCTTGCTGCGCCTGCTGGCAGGGCTGGATCAACCCGATGCGGGGCGGATCGGCCTGGCCGGATGGGCGCGGGTGGCGTACCTCCCGCAGACTCCCGTGGGGCCGTCGGAGAGCGCGGTCCTTGCGCACGTGCTGGAAGGCGCGGCAGACGTCCGCGCGCTTGAAGCGCGCGCCCGCGACCTGGAGCACCTGATGGCCTCGCCCGAGGTGCACGGCGACACCAACCGGCTCAACGCGGTCATGGAAGAGTACGCGCGCGTGCACGAACACTTCGAGCACGCGGGCGGGTTCACGCTGGAGACCCGTGCCTGGATGGTCCTCTCCGGGCTGGGCTTCCGCGAGCCGGACCTGGAGCGGCCGCTCGGCGTGCTGAGCGGCGGGTGGCGCGTCCGCGCGGAGCTGGCGCGCGCGTTGCTCCGCGAGCCCGATCTGCTGCTGCTCGACGAGCCGACGAACCACCTCGACCTGACCGCGACCGAGTGGCTGGAGGGCTACCTCAAGTCGTTCCCGGGCGCGTGCATCGTGGTGAGCCACGACCGCGCCCTGCTCGACGCCGTGACCTCGCGTACTCTCGAACTCGAAGATGGCCGTGTGGCCTCTTATCCGGGCGCGTACTCCGCCTACGCGAGATTGAAGGCCGAACGGATTCGCCTGCAGCAGGAGGCCTGGGAGCGCCAGCAGGAAGAGATCGCCAAACTCGAGGACTACATCCGCCGCTACAAGGCTGGACAGCGCGCCGCGCAGGCCAAGAGCCGCGAGAAGATGCTCGCCCGCGTGGAAGCCGAGCTGATCGAGGCACCGCGGGAGCGGCGCGGGCTCCGGGTGAGAGCTACCTCTGCGCCCGCGTCGGGGAAGATGGTCGCGCGGCTCAAGAAGGTGACCAAGCGGTTCGAGGATCCCACCGCGGATGCGGCGGGGGCCGGCGAGGCGGGCGCACCCGCCTCCGGCGCGGGCAGCCCGGGTGCCGCCGGCATCGAGGTGCTCACCGAGGTAGGTCTTGAGATCCACCGAGGCGAGCGCATCGGCATGCTGGGACCCAACGGCGCGGGCAAGTCCACGCTGCTGCGCCTGATCGCAGGCCTGGACTCCCCCACATCGGGTATCGTCACGCTCGGGACCGGTGTGCGGCCCCGCTACTTTGCCCAGGAGTCCACCCTGGTGCTCGATCCCGCCAACAGCGTGCTCGACGAGATCCTCTCCGACCGGCCGCTGAGTCCTGAGCAGGTGCGCGCCTACCTGGGCCGCTTCCTCTTCAGCGGTGAGGAGGTCTTCAAGCGCGTGGGCATGCTCTCCGGCGGCGAGCGCCAGCGCCTGAGTCTGGCGAAGTTGCTGCTGGACGAGCCCAACCTGCTGTTGCTCGACGAGCCCACCAACCATCTGGACATCCCTGCGCGCGAGGCGCTGGAGGCGGCACTGCGCGAGTTTCCCGGCACGATGATCGTGGCCACCCACGACCGCTATCTGTTGGAGCGGCTTGCGACGCGCATCCTCACGGTC
>Ga0194125_10011577_pt1 | contig 11789 bp, 10 predicted proteins | sample TA2KigC250mmetaG_FD_148626 | JGI IMG/M metagenome (GOLD analysis project Ga0194125, IMG submission 148626) | Freshwater microbial communities from Lake Tanganyika, Tanzania - TA2015034 Kigoma Deep Cast 250m | ecosystem: Environmental > Aquatic > Freshwater > Lake | place: Tanzania: Lake... | reverse complement strand
GCGGCCTGTTGCTCTCGAGCACCTTGCCGGTTCCGCGATGCAGCCTTCCCTGCCTGAGCAGGTGATGTTGCTTGAGGTGCTGCATGACGCCGAACCGGGTCATCTCCGGGAGTACCGTGCACCGCTCTTCCAGGGTCGGACCGTCGTGCGTCCTCAGCCTGTCTAGAAGCAGCCTGCGGACGGGTCGGCCAGCGCCCTGAACACCTCGCCGGCCTCGATCTTCTTGATGCACAGCACGGGACGGCTCCCGCCTGCGACGACCATGTCCAGATACCGGTCGATGACCGTCGAACGTGGCGGAACCGGGACGGCTATCACCGCGACGTCGAGGTTGGCGACCAGGACGTGGGCGCCTTCCTGCCCCCGGTCGCGACGGCGCCAGGGGGCGCCCGCCGCGCCGGAAACGGCATCACCTCAGGTATACGCCCGTTCCAGCTCGAGCTCTGCCGCCAGGCTCTCCGTGTCGCGCCCGACCGTAGCGACCGCGACCCTCCGCTTGCCCACGAAGTAGTCGACCCGGAAATCACCACTGCCGAAGTCGCCGTCGATCGCCACGCGGTCCCATTTTGGCGCGTGGCCCACGTAGTTGATCTGCCGGTCGTAGTGCGAGCTCCAGAAGAACGGCACGCTGTGGTACCGCCGCCGGTCGCCAAGGATATTGCGGGCCGCGACCTGACCCTGGCGCTCGGCGACCACCCAGTGCTCGACACGGATCCGCTGGCCCGAAATCGGGTCGGGCCAGCGTGCGATATCGCCCACGGCCCAGATACCCGGGGCGCTGGTCGCCATGTACTCGTCGACCAGGACACCGTTCTCGACCGCCAGGCCCGCCGCCACCGCGAGGTCCAGATTGGGCCTCACGCCGACCCCCATGACGATGAGGTCGGCCGCCACCCTCGATCCGTCGGAGAGGGTAACGGTGCCGGACAGCATCGACTGCGCGGTGCGCCCGAGCCTGAACTTCACGCCATGCTCTTCGTGCAACGCCTTCAAGAACGTTCCCAGTTCCTTACCGAGCACCCTTTCAAGCGGGGTGTCCTCCGGGGCGGCGACCGTCACATCCAGGCCGCGTTCACGCAGGGACCACGCTGCTTCCAGGCCGATGAAGCTGGCGCCCAGGACGAGCGCTCGCTTCTTGCCTTCGGCCGCGGCGGCGATCTTCTTGCTGTCAGCGAGCGAACGTAGCGTGAAGACGGCCGACTCCGGCGCGCCCTGCACCGGGACACGGATAGGCGTCGCGCCGGTTGCCAGCAGCAGGGCGTCGAATGCGAACGTGTCCCCACCGACTTGCACCTGTTTCCTTCTGACGTCGACGCCCGTGACGCGAGTGTTCAGTCGCAACTCGATCCCGTTGTCGCGATAGTAGTCGTCGCCGAACAGCGGCATCCACTCGGCGGGCGCCTTGCCTGCCAGGTAGTCCTTCGAGCAGTTGGGCCGGTCGTAAGGAGCGTCGGAGTCGGCGCTCAGGATGGTCACCTCACCAGTGAACCCCTCTCGCCTGAGAGTGACGGCCGCGGTGGCGCCGGCCGCGCCTCCGCCAACGATCACAACGCTCTTCGGCAACCCGGCCTTCGAGCGCGCGCGGGGTGGCGCGCTCTCTGCCTTGCCGGTCACATAAACGCGGTCGCCGCGCCGCTCTACCCTCCAGAGCGTCAGGGGGTTCAGGCCTGGCGCGCGCAGCGATGCCCCGGTTTCGAGGCTGAAGCAGGCGTGGTGCCACGGGCACCTGACGGTAGCGCCGTCGATCAGGCCATCTTCGAGCGGACCGCTGTAGTGGGTGCAGCCCGGGCTCACCGCAAAAATGCGTCCGCCGGTTCTGACAACCATCACATCCTCGTCGCCACACTTCCCGCGCAGCGCCTTGCCGTCGATCACGTCCGCCAGCGGCACCCCGACTTTGAAGTCGGGGCCGGAAGGACCTTGTTTCGTTTCGCCCATGCGGTGAACTCCTTAAGCATTCAGGCCAGCGGCGTTGTGACAGGCGCGGGCCAGATCCTGCGTCATGCTAAGGCCTCAGGAGCTCGACCGCCTTGCCCGTCGACCAGGGACTCCCCGCGGTACAGCCGGACCGCGATGTCGTAGCTCTGGGCCCGTGGCGCGATCGGGGTGCCGTCGCCGGCTTCCTGGTCGTAGCTGCCGTCCTTGCGCCTCATCAGTTGCGGACATCGTGCCAACCTGCTGCTTCAAGCACTCTTCAAGTCAAGGCCCCTACTCCCGGCCCGTGCGAGGTAATCTTTCGCAAAGACCGACCATAGCAAGGAGATTTGGAGTGCCGCAGCCCTCCCGGACCCCTGCACAAGGACCGCGTTCACGGCGCCGGACGAACGGCGCGTCGAGCTCTACCACACCGGGCGCCCGCACCTCGTCTTTCGCGACGCGCGGAGGCGGGAAAGGCTCCGGCAGGGTAGCCGAAGGGGCCCACGGAATCGTTGTCTCACGCGACGTCATGATTCCGATGCGGGACGGTGTCCGCCTGGCGTCCGATATCTACCGGCCGGCCGATTCCAGCGGTGAGCCCGTCAAGGGCAAGTTCCCGACGATCGTTGGCCGCACGTCCTACGACAAGTCGAACCCGGTGATCTGGATCAGGCCGGTCGCCGAATTCTTCGTCCCGCGTGGCTATGTGGTGGTCCTGCAGGACCTGCGGGGCCGCGGGCTTTCGGAAGGGACAGGCCAGTACTACCACACCGCCAATGTCAACGAGGGAAAGGACGGGTACGACACCGTCGAGTGGATCGCGGCGCAGTCGTGGTCAAACGGGAAGGTCGGCATGGTCGGCTCGTCGCACGGGGGCATCGTGCAGAACGTCGCCTCCATGGAGCGCCCGCCGCACCTGTCCGCGCTGTGGGTCGACGTGGCGCCCACCAGCGCATTCGACTGGGAGGCCCGCCAGGGTGGCGCGTTCGCCCTGCATATGTTCGGTGCGCTGTTCCTGCACGGCTGGGACGCCCAGGAGATCCGCAACGACCAGCCTGCCCGACGTAGCATCGAGATGGCGGCGGAGCAGCTTCGCGACCTCGTCTGGCAGATCCCCTACAAGCGGGGCCACACCCCTATCTCCGTCGTGCCCCACCTCGAGGAAGTGCTTTTCCACTATCAGAACGAGGGCGTGTTCAACGACTGGTGGGACATGCCTGCGATGCAGCAGAAGGGCCGTTACGGTAGCTTCGCCGATATCCCGGCGGTCTTTTCGGGAGGCTGGTACGACCCGTTTGTCGCCGATTACTCCGAGCAGTTCGCGATCCTGGCAAAGCAGAATCGATCGCCGCAGCGCCTGATTGTGGGGCCCTGGAATCACGTGACGATGCGCGGCGTTGGGGCAACCAATGTCGGCGAGGTCGACTTCGGGACGGGCGCCCACTGGGGCGACGAGGTCTACAACGTCCAACGCCTACGCTGGTTCGACCGCTGGCTCAAGGGCGTGGCAAACGGCGTGGAGAACGAAGCTAAGGTTCAGATCTTCGTAATGGGAGGCGGCACTGGCAAGAAGCTCGGCGCAGGCACAGTCGACCACGGCGGCGCGTGGCGCAGCGAGGAAGCCTGGCCACTGGCGCGTGCACGGGCGACCTCCTTCTACTGCAACCCGAATGGCCGGCTTTCGACCGATGCGCCTCGCGAGAATGGCACCGTGGCGTGGACGCACGACCCTCACCACCCGGTGCCCAGCGTCGGCGCCAACGTCACCGGCTTCTACGAGTGGGCGAAGGTGCCGGAGTCGCTGAACCGTGCCTACATACCCGCCCGGGCACGGATGCAGTCCGTCATACCCGACGGCCCAATGCACCAGCGGGAGCGAGCGTTCCTGGTCGGATGCAGGCCGCCCTACGGCCTGCTCTCCGACCGGCGCGATGTCGTCGTATTTCAGACCGATCCGCTCGAAAAGGACGTCGAGGTCACCGGTCCGATTGAGGTAGAACTCTGGGTGTCGTCGACCGCGCCGGACACCGATTTCACGGCGAAGCTACTCGATGTCTATCCGTCCAGTAGCGACTTCCCCGAGGGGTTCCATCTGCCGCTCTGCGACTCGATCCTGCGGGCACGCTTTCGGGGCGGCTACGACCGCGAGGAGCTCATGGAGCCCGGCCGGGTCTACCTGATCAAGATCGCACTCCCGCCGATCTCGAACCGCTTCGTGAAGGGCCACCGGATCAGGCTCGACATCGCCAGCAGCAACTTCCCGAGGTTCGATATCAACCCGAACACCGGCGAGCCGCTGGGCCGGCATACCCGCATGGTGAGCGCCGTGAATACCGTTCACTTCGCCCGTTCGCGTGCCTCGCGCCTGGTCTTGCCGGTGGTGGGCCAGGCCCCGTGAGACTCTTCGAATACGAGCGGGCCGCACGCCTGATGCGCGCGCACGGGGTCGATGTGCTGCTCGCCCACACCAAGCCGAACGTCGAGTACCTGACCGACTACGAGTGGATGCGGTGGTTCGACCACACCAACTTCATGAACGAGGTGGGATCCGACTTCGTCGTCAACTTCGTCGGGCTGCCCCGGGAGGAGTCCAGGGGGCCGTTCTACATTGCCGCTTCGACCGAGACCGGATACCCGGAAACGTACGGTTGCGAGGTACTGACGACCACCCCGCGCGCGCTCGACGCATACCTCTGACCAGGCCTGCCGCGCTTCTTCAACCGGCCGCGCCTGCGTAGCGGGACAGACGGTCCGCGCCGGGACGAACCCCGGTGTCGAATCAGTGGAAGTGACCTTTGATGTGGCCTGCCTGACCCGGCCTCTGTTCATGAAGAAACGGGGTCACGCATCGATTCGCAACATCCATGAGAACCTGAGGCGGATCATCGAGTCGAACAAGTCGAGCTGACCGCGCCGGTGAAGCGGCGGACCCGCTAGCGGCGAAGGATCGTCGACTTCTGTGGCGGCCGGGACTGGGTGATCGGCGGCGGCCGCTTCTCGAACAAACGGCCGTCCCGAAGTTCGAACGTTCGGGTCGCCACCCGATCAAGGAAGTAGCGGTCGTGCGAAATGATGAACACCGTGCCGCGGTAGTTCTCGACCGACTCTTCCAGGACCTCGGCCGACTGGATATCCAGGTTGTTCGTGGGCTCGTCCAGGAGCAGCAGGTTCCCGCCCTGGATCATCAGCTTCGCCATCTGCAGCCTTGCCTTTTCGCCCCCGCTCAGGAACTTGACCTGGCGCGTTGACTTCGCCTGGTCGAACAAGAACGTCCCGAGGAACGAAAGCGCCTGCGCCTCGGTAACCTCTGCGACCTTGCGAATCTCGTCCACCGGCGTCTTCTCCCGGTCCAGCGTTTCCTGCTCCTGCGCGTAGTAGCCGGGCTCGATGCGCGCGCCGATCCGCGCCTCGCCCGTCGACGGCTCGAGCCGCCCGAGGGCAATCTTGAACAGGACCGACTTCCCTGCCCCGTTCGGACCGACCAGCGCCACACGTTCGCCGTGAGTAATCAGCAGGTCGACGCCGCGCAGGACTTCGTTGTCCCCGAACCACTTCCCGACGCCCACGAACTCGAGGACCTTGAAGCCGCCACGCTCGCCCTTCAGGTCGAGGCCGATCTTCGCCGGCTCGAGGATGGGGCGTTCGACCTTCTCGATCCGCTCGAGCCGCCGCTCGATGTTCCTTGCCCGTCGCACGAACTTCTCGTTCTGACCACCGGCCCAGCCCATCAGCCGTCGTGCGGCGTGCTCGAGGCGCCTGATCTCTCTTTGCTGCAATTCGAACGATGCCTGCTGGCGGAGCAGGGACAGTCGTTTGTCGGCGGCGTACTCCGAGTACGTGCCGTGGAACAGCGTGAGCTGCGGCCGCCCGGGGTGTTGACGGACCATTTCGATCTCGGCGATATCGTCCACCACCACGTCTAGCATGTGACGGTCGTGGGAGATCACCACCACGGCACCCGGGTAGTTCACGATCAGCCGCTCGAGCATCTCTTTGGCCGCCAGGTCCAGGTGGTTGTCGGGCTCGTCGAGCAGCAGTAAGTCGGGCTCGGTGGCCAGCACGCGCGCCAGGTACAGCAGCTTTCGCTGGCCGCCGCTGAGGGCGTCGGTGGGCAGGGCGAGGTCGTCGTCGGTAAACCCGACCGCCTTCAGGTGGCTGCGGACACGGCCATCGAAATTGAGGCCGCCCATCTCGTCGAGCCGCCGGGTTGCCTGCTCGTGCTCGTCGATCACCGCCGCCAGCGCGTCAGGCTGTTCATAGACCTCGGGGCTGGCCATGCGCTCTTCGAGCCGCTTCAGCTCGGCCTCTACCTCGACCAGATAGCCTCTGGCCTGCATCGCCGCCTCGAGAACGGTCACCCCCTCGCCCCGCCGTGCGTCGACGCGCGGTGCGTCGTGGGGCGTTCCCAGGGCCGGCTCGTCCGAGCGCGGTTCTGGTGCGATTGCTCCCACGCCCCGGGAGTCGACGAGAGGCATCGGGTTCTGGCCGTCCGGTGCGAATCGGACTTCCTGCGGCACGTAGCCAACGCGCAGGCCGCGCCTCCGGGCGACGTGGCCGGTGTCGGACACGTCAACGCCCGCGATGATCCTCAGGAGTGTGGATTTGCCGGCGCCATTGGGCCCGACGAGCCCGATCCGTGCGTCGTCCTGGATCTCGAACGTCACGCCCTCCAACACGAGATTGGCGGCGTGGCTCTTGGTTACGTTGACGATATTGCTGACGATCATGTGGCGTCTGGCAGTAGCTCCAGATTACACGGCGCGCGCGGGAAGTTGCCGTCTCCGGGATCGGCACGTCCACCCCTCACCACGCCTAGCGGAGTCGGTCGCCGAATCTCGGGAGCTTTGGCGCCATCTCGGGCCGGTGCAGGTTGTACAGGTCGACCGCTTCGTAGGGGTGCTCCGCCGCAGCTTCCTCGTCGAACTCCACGCCGAGCCCAGGCCGGTCCGGTATCTCCAACCAGCCGTCGACCACCTTCATCTCATTGCGGCACACCTGGAATCGCCACGGCTCCGGCGGGAAGTGCTCCAGGGCGAAGAAGTTTGGCACGCAGGCCGCCAGCTGCACCCCTGCGGCGTACGACACCTCCCCGTTCGGGTTGTGAGGCGTGAAGGCGGCGTAGTGAGAGTCGGCAATGGCCGCGATCCGGAACGCGGAAAGTACCCCTCCGCAGTGCGACATGTCAGGCTGCACGATATCGGCGCCGTCACGTGCCAGCAACTGCTGGAACGCGAACGGGGTGAAGAGCCGCTCACCCGTCGCCACCGGGATGTCGATCTTGTTTCGAACATAGGCCATCTCGTCCAGGTTCTCGTGCGGGACCGGTTCCTCGAAGAACCCGATATTGAATCGCTCCACGCCCTTGGCCGCTCGGATCGCGTTGCCGGTCGTCTGGAAGATCCCGTTGCAGTCGATGAACAGGTCGATGTCAGGTCCGACCGCCGCCCGGATCGCCTCGACGCTCTCGATACCGTCGTTCAGGATCCGGTTCTCGAGGCGTGTGAAGTCGATTCCTCGACGGCCGCCCCACGGGTTGAACTTCAACCCCTTTGCGCCGAGCCCAACCGTCCGCCTTGCCGCTTCGGCGAACTGCTCCGGACTCATGCCCTGCCGGTACCAGCCGTTTGCGTACAGCTTGATTCGGTCCCGTGTCTTGCCTCCGAGCAACTCGTAGACGGGCACCCCGAGCGCCTTGCCCTTCAGGTCCCACAGCGCCGTCTCGACCCCGCTGATGGCGCTGTTGAGTACCTCGCCGCCGGCGTAGAAGGCGCGGCGGTACATCTCCTGGAAGTGCCGCTCGATCGCGTTGGCGTCCTTGCCGACGATGTAACGGGCGAGCTCGCGGACCGCTGCCTCGACGGTCGCCTCCTTGCCCTCGAGCGTGGCCTCGCCTACGCCATGGAGCCCGGCGTCCGTCTCGATTTTGACGATCAGCCAGTTTCGCCAGGAACCTCCGACCAGGAAGGTCCTTACTTCGGTGATCCGTAACGCCCCCAAACCGCACCTCCGCCGGGAAGAATACACGCGCGACCTGGCGCGGAGTCCGCCCGGGGGCCGACTTCAGATCAGCTTCGGATCCTGGCCGGCATCGATAACGATGTCATGCAGTGCACGCTGCTCGGGTCGTCGGTACTGAGCGCGCGCTACGCGCCGGTCATCCTCGCCCATTTCCTGGTGCTCGACGGCGATACCCGCACCGTGGTGATGATCAGATCGGGAGCAAGCGCTGCGGCGCTGGCCGCGATCGCGCGGGTGATACGGCGGGGGTCCCGCGGGCCCCTCCCACCTGGCAGCTTTCCCCATCTTCATGGTGATCCTGGTTAATAGCGGCCTGATGCTCTGGATCACCGAAAATCATGAAGCAGTCGACCAACTTCATCCTGACCATCGCCTTCGCAGGGTCCGTGATGCTTCGCCGCCGATGGCTCCTGTGCACGCTACTGGTTGCGGTGGCGTTGCGGACCGCGATCGTGACCACCTTCCTGGCCCGCGACGACATCCCGCATTACAGCTTCGAAATCGGGAGGCCACGCTGGCCGCGCCGCTCATCAAGCTGGCGCGTCGCTTCGCCGTCATGACACAGGTCTCGGGTCGCATTGTGTGGGAAAGCCAGGCGCTCGAACTCCCGTGCCTCTCGGCAAGGTCGCAGACCGTGCTCGAGTCGACCCTCGATGGCATCTGCAGCCTTGACTTGTCCGGGAAGACCCTGCTGGCCAACGCAGCACCAGCAATCTGTATAATCCCCGACCGCAAGGTCGAGCACAGAGGGCGGCCTGCTCGAAGCCACCCTGGCACTGCCGATCGGGTAGCGCAGTCGATCACCGTAGATGGTTGTCTGCAAGGAAAGGGGCGGTCTATGAGTATCCGTTCACGTTCCGCGATCCCAGCCCTCCTACTGATCCTTGTGTTCCTTCTGGTCCTCGGGGTGGCCTGTGGCCAGGAGGCCGCGCCGACGCCGGTGCCTCCGACAGCGACCAAGGCCGCAGCGCCGCCTGCCGCGCCGACGCCGGTGCCTCCGACAGCGACCAAGGCCGCAGCGCCGCCTGCCACGCCCACGACCGCGGCGCCAGCGCCTACCACCCGGCCCGCTCCACCGGCGACTGCGGCGACGAAGGCGCCAGCCGGTTCGATCACCATTGCGATCAGCTCGGTTCAGCCGCCGTCCGGCACCCCAAGGTTCTGCACTTCCAATTGCACCGAAAACCTGGTGATGATGAGTGTCCTCGAGACCCCTTGGCGCACGGTTGAGGGAGACCTCGCCGGTGACATGCCCCTCGAGAATGTCCTGGCGATCGGATTCACGCTCGATCCGAACCTCAAGTTCGTCGACCTGAAGCTGCGTCCGGGCGTCCCGTTCCACAAGGGCCAGGGGGAAATGACAGCGGACGACTTCGCATTCTCCCTCAACGATGCCAACCGGGCGGTGACTCCGGAAAGCATCAGCGGCCAGGCCGGCGAGCTTGCGTCCACGTTCGCCAAGATCGAGACGGTCGACAAGTACACCGCGCGGGTGAACTTCAGCGTGTTCGACAGCCGGTGGCAGCGCTTCCGGCTCAGCAACTTCGAGGAGTCGATCGGCGTCACCTCGAAGGCGGTGTTCGACAGGCTCGGCGCCGAAGGGATGCGCAAGGAGTTCGTCGGCACGGGTCCTTACGAGGTCAAGGAGTGGATCGAGACGGACAAGACGATCCTCGAAGCCGTGCCTAACCACTGGCGCAAGACTGCAAGTGTCAAGACGATCACTTTCATCGAGGTACGTGAAGCTGCGGTCATGCGTGCGATGCTCGAGACCGGCCAGGTCGTCGCATCGGCGCCGTCGCTGACCGACTGGCCCACGCTGACGCAGAAGGGAATGAAGCCGCTTTCCGCCAGCGGGTACGATGCCTACGTCAACATTTCCTTCGCCGGCAACTGGTGGGAGAAGAACAGCGCCCGAACCGGCCAGCCGCTGACGCGTACGCGGGACATCACGAAGCCGTGGGTCGGCAACCCGTACGAGAGCGGGGACACCTACAACGAAAAAACGCCTTCGATGGAGAAGTCGCGTAAGGTGCGATGGGCGCTCGCCTACGCGATCGACCGCGCCGGCCTGAACAAGACGCTTCTGTCCGGCCTTGGAAGCCCGATCTACTTCGGCTATCAGCCCGCGGGCAACACCAGCTTCTTCAAGAAGGGTATCTACCCGGCCGGATGGGAGATCCCCTACGACCTGGCAAAGGCCAAGGCACTCCTGAAGGAAGCCGGCTACGAGAATGGCTTCGAGATGAACCTCTGGGTCGGGCCCACGGGCCTCGGGGTCGAGTTGATGGAGGCCATTTCCGGGGTCTGGCAATCAGAGCTGAAGATCAAGACCAACCTGCAGAAGACCGTCTACGAGACCTTCAGACCCGGCCTCGTCCAGCGAACCACCTCGGTTCCGTTGGTTGGCTGTGGCGACGGCAACAGCGGCAACAACCCGATTGACGCCGCTCGAGGGTTCACGATGAGCTCCTGGAGCGATGGCGGCTACGGAGTTGGCGTGGAGCTTCCGTTCGCGGCGGACGGCTACAAGAAGACCGCGCTCGAGCCTGATCCCCAGAAGCGAATCCAGGCGAACCTTGAATTCATCCAGACGTCGATCGACTGGGGGATGTGCGTTGGGATCGTCAGCCAACCTGGCTACGGGCTGTACAACCCGAACGTGATCGCTGACTGGCGGCCATTGCCTATCAGCAACAGCGGCATGAACAACATGAACAACTTCGAGTCGATCGTACTCAAGTAACGTCCGACCCCGATTTCCATCGGGACGGAGAAGGAGACGGACGGGGGGGCACTCTGACGTATCGGGGTGCCCCCGCCTGTATTCAGTCGCCGTGCAAATACGGATGTCGTCCGCGAGTGGGGGCCCGTTGTAAGTGCGTCGCTATCTGATCACCCGGTTCCTGTATTCGATCGTCGCCCTCATCGGCGCCACCGCAATCGTCTTTTCCCTGTCGAGGGCGGTGGGCGACCCGCGCTACCTGTACGCCCAGGAGGCATACGGCCTCACGTCTGAGGCGTGGGAGGACCTCGGAAGGCGGCTCGGACTGGACAAGCCGCTCGTGGCCCAGTACTTCATCTGGCTTGGCAATGTGGCCAGAGGAGATTTGGGCGAGTCGCTGATCGGCCGGAAGCCGGTCATAGAGCTGATCGGCAACAAGGTCGGGAACACGCTTCAATTGGGGCTCGCCGCCTGGCTTCTTGCGACGGGGGTCGGGATACCGCTGGGCATCTTGTCGGCGGTCCGGAGGGGAACGGTGTGGGACTACCTGGGCCGGGGATTCGCGGCCCTCGGCCAGGCTGCTCCCCCGTTCTGGATTGGCATCATGGCGATCCTGTTCTTCGCGGTGAAGCTGGGTTGGCTTCCCGCAGGAACCAAGGGCGCCGGTGCGTCGGCCGCGAACATCAAGTACTTCATCATGCCTGCCGTGACGCTTGCCTGGCTGTCTTCGGCCAGCTATCTGCGGATAACCAGGACCGCGATGCTCGAAATTCTGGACTCCGAGTTTGTCAAGTTCGCGCGGGCAAAGGGTACTACCGAGCGATCGGTCATATGGAAGCACGCCTTCAGAAATGCTCTGATCCCGCCGTTGACTGTGTCAGCTCTGGTCCTTGCGGGGTTCATAACGGGGACGGTGGTCGTGGAGACAGTCTTCACGTGGCCGGGACTCGGCAAGCTCGCCGTTGATTCAGTCGTCCAGAACGACTATCCGACAATGACGGGCGTCGTCCTGCTTCTGGCCCTCGTGTACGTGGTTGTGAACTTCCTGACCGATATGGCGTACGGGATCATCGATCCACGGGTCTCGTACACGTAGGGCGCGGCAAACCAGGGAATGGCGACCCCACAG
>Ga0194125_10011574_pt1 | contig 11792 bp, 9 predicted proteins | sample TA2KigC250mmetaG_FD_148626 | JGI IMG/M metagenome (GOLD analysis project Ga0194125, IMG submission 148626) | Freshwater microbial communities from Lake Tanganyika, Tanzania - TA2015034 Kigoma Deep Cast 250m | ecosystem: Environmental > Aquatic > Freshwater > Lake | place: Tanzania: Lake... | reverse complement strand
TTACCTGAACATTTCTATTGAAGAACAAATGGAAAGATTCATTTCAAGGATTGATTCAGAAACAAAAAATTGGAAATTCTCACTTAAAGATATTGAAGAAAGAAAATATTGGAACGACTACATGAAGGCATACGAGGATGCATTTTCCTATACGAGTAAAGATTACGCACCTTGGTACATAATTCCATCAGACAGAAAATGGTTCTCCCGCTATGCAGTCAGCGAAATAATAGTCCAAAAATTGGATAAATGTGAACTTACTTATCCCCTTTTAGATGCTGACACAAAATCCAAGTTGGAACTAATCAAAGAGCAATTCCTGAAAGATAAAGATAGTACTCAATCCACGGATCCATCCAATTCGCAGAGGTTATCATGAAGTATTTTGTTTTGTTAACATTTTTCCTCGCCTCGCAAGCAGTTTCTCAGCAAGATGAAAACACGATGGTAAATAACCTATTAGATAGTTGGCATAAATCCGCTGAGATTTCTGACCAAGAATCTTATTTTAATTTCATTGATGCTGAGGGAATCTTTTTGGGAACAGACGCTGAAGAAAGATGGACTAAAACCGAATTCTTGAAATGGTCAGCTCCATATTTTGAAAGATCGTCTGCCTGGTCATTAATTCCGATTCGCAGAAATGTGATATTTTCGGGGGATACGGCGGTCGCTTGGTTTGATGAAGATCTTGAAACTGGGATGGGACCTTGCCGAGGTTCTGGAGTCCTAGTGAAAAAAGGAAACAATTGGAAGTTAGTGCATTATAATCTTGCCCTCACTATTCCTAACGAAGCTGTTAAAGAAATTCAACAGATTGTCCAAGAGAAATTGAAGTTAAGAAAATAAGTTTGGGTTCAAGCTCGGTTCTTTATTTAGAGAGTTGATTAAAAAGAAAGAGTGCTTCCCGATTGGGAAGCACTCTATGATAGAGAGAGTTATTTGAGGAGTAACATTTTCTTAACACTGATGAAACTGCCTGCCTCAATTCGGTAGAGATAAACTCCGGAAGAAAGTCCATTCGCATCAAATTGAACTTCATGATAACCAGCGTTTAACTCTTGGCTCACTAAATTTGCCACTCTTTCACCAATCAAGTTATAAACTGCGATCTTTACATTAGCTTTTTCAGGTAATCCAAATCGAATAACAGTGTTCGGATTAAATGGATTTGGATAGTTTTGCATTAATTTATATCCGTTCGGTATCGTGCCATTCGTCTTATCTCCAACTGAGGTTGTTGAAGTCGGACTGACTAATAAATCTGCATCTTTCGATGAGTTATTCGCATAATCAACGGTTAAGCTAGGCGTAGTTCCCTGTAAGTAACCGACCGCATCAACAGCAAGTGTATAATTTCCAGCAGGCAAATCTTCTATAGAGTATTTGCCATCTGCATCTGTTTCAGCTGATCCGGCAATATTCCCCTCAACATCGACCGCGAGGACTATTCCACCGACTAAATTATCACCTTGTGTAGTTCTAACTTTTCCGGCAATCACAGCGAAGCCGGTATCGGTTCTTGCAAGAAGATTTATATCCAATGCTAATAATACTCCTGTTTCTGTGACTGTTACAGTATCCGCTTGTCTCCAGGTTTTTGCTACGCCGCTTTGTTTGTAATATCCTGGGAAGAAAGGAAATCTCGGGATTGCTTGAATGATATATTTACCTGGTTCGAGATTTTCAATTAGATAATTTCCGAGCGAATCTGATCTGGTAGATTTGAATGGTCTGAATCCTATATTCAACAACCGATAAAGAGTAATATGTGCTGGAACACCCTCGCTCGAAGTGAAGTGTTTAACTTGTCCGCTGACACCATTTGCATATACTGGTTTCAAATCCATTGTAAAGTTGATGTCAGTTTTATTTTCATTTACGAGGATTTTATCTGCCTCGAGGAAAGATCTTTTATTATTCCAATATTCCGGATAGTATGTATGATTAAACGGTTTTGCAAATACAACATATTCCATTCCGCCTATCACTCTAAAATTGTAATTACCGAGACTGTCAGTTACAATTGTGTGATGAAGTGGGACTATTGAGGGATTTGGATTTGGAGTATTGCGAATTAAAAATACTGTCATAGCAGATCTTACCGGCTCACCAGAAGCATTTTTTACCCATCCGCTGATATTATAAAAAACCGGTGGAGGAACTTTGCTTAATCCTGCTGATGCATTGAATGGAGCAAAATCTCCTAGTAGAATTGAATCCGCTGTTCGGAAATCTGATTTGTCATTGTAAAATTCTGGAATGTAGGATGCTTTTAAATATTTGATTTTATACCAGCCAATAGGAAGAGCTTTATTGAAATTTCCGGAATTGTCAGTATATGTTAAATCATGTCTGTTCGCACCAAGATTTATAAAATAGACTGCAACACCAGATATCGGGCTGCCTGTAGAATCATCTGTGACAGTTCCGGTGATAAACCCAAGTGGACCATAAACGAAAATCTTAAATCCATGAAAAGCAACCCCGCCTTTTGAACTTGTTGCTTTCACTTGAACATGGAAATCACCGCTCATTGTTGGTGTCCAGAGAATTAATCCAGTCGATGCATCTATTGTCATTCCATCGGGACTTAATTCTAAAGAGTAGGTGATAACTGCTGTTGGATTGTTGCTGACAGCGTTTGCATCATAAACAAATTGCACACCGACTGAACCTGTTCGTGGAGGTTCGCTCACAAATTTTACGAAATCTGGAATTGGGGGTGTTGTTACTGTCGCATGATTGGATTCTGGACTGATTCCTGAAGAATTGAATGCCTTAACGTAGTACTCGAAAGTTTTTTCCGGAGTTACATTATAATCAAAAAACTTTGTGCCGCGCCAGCCATCCATGATCATACGAAATTCCGTTGAATTTGGATCTTTCCGAAAGATTTTGAAATGATACATTGTTGGAGTTGGGGAAGACGGCATAGTCCAATTTAATTCAACAAAACCGTAAGCATTTGTTGGTGTCGGACCGTGTGTCCTGAATTCCGCCGTTAGATTTTCCGGCGCTGGTATTTGTGCAAAAATAGATGCAGCAAATAGCAGTAGAAAAAATGCTGTATACTTATTTATTGTTTTCATGTTGTCCTCTTTTGTTAATGATTGAATTCATTGCAGTTTGAGAGTCAATAATAATGCCGAGGTTCAGTTTTGGGCTATTGGGAATATGTAATATTATGAAAAATCTGCAGGATGAGTGATAATTAGTTTTTTTGTGGATTTTTTCAAGATTTAAATGTAAAAATTCCAAGAAATTCATCTAAAAAAAATTTCCTCTCAGAATGGAATAGTTTTTCGCAAGTTTGGTACTACGCAGAATTTTCGCAGTTGACGAATTTTTTTCATGGATAAATTGATTTATCCAAATCCGATTTCAGACTTAAAGTGGGAGTCTTAATCTAAAAATTGCATCAAAGTTTCTTGTGAAGGGAGTGAGATTGTAATCCCGATTTGAGGTAAAATATTCCGCACCACTGTTCGATAAGAATGCAAGATCAATTTGGGAGTATAACCAAACAAGAGTAAGTGAAATTAATGAAATGTTTCTCAGTTTATAAGATGTGTTATAAGAATTATAAAGTTCATCGATTTGTGGTTGTGTTGTGGCGGCAAGATAATCCTTTTCCTTGCTGTGTGCATCGAATGAGAAGTAAATAGATGAGGTGAGCGTAACAGCTGTTGAAGAAATCAAAAACCATCCCTTTGTATTGCTTCCATTATTGAGATGTCCCCAGCCTGGAAGAATTAGTGATTTAATAAATGAAGTTTTTAAATTCGTTGAACTAGATTGGAACTTGTCCTTTTCAATCTTTAACAAAGAATCAATATTAATTTTCTCTTCAACTTTAATTTGCTTTGGCGGCTCGCTTGAATATTCTTTTTTTATTGATTTGTAGAATGAAACAATCTTTGGTGAATTTTTGAGTGAATCCAAATTGTATTGATTGTTGAGTTTTAGAATTTCTTTAAAACTTTCTTTTGAGGAATTTTCATCCCAAAGAGAGTAGTGTGAAATCGCTTTCATCCTTAGAATTTCGATTCTATCATTGAGCAGCAAAGAATCGCTGGTATTAAGAATTTTTTCAGAAAGGGAGATAACATTTTTGTAATCAAATGTTTCAAACTTATTTTTTATTGAATCAAGTTCTGAGGAAATCTGTTGTGAGAAAAGCTCCTGCTTCAGACTGGCGCCTTGAAGTACTATCAGCAATATGCAGTATCTAAGCATTATTTTAAGAGCACCATTTTTTTCGAAGCTGTGAATTGTTTCGCTGAAAGTTTGTAAAGATAAACACCTGCCGAAAGCGGATTGTTAAGATCATCCTTCCCCAGCCATTCCAATTCGTGTACACCAGCTTGAAATTCTTCATTGCAAAGTGTCTTTACTTTTTCCCCTAAGAGATTGAAGATTTCTATCAAAATATTCGATTTTTGAGCAATTTTGAAAGAAATTGTTGTCGAAGGATTGAATGGATTCGGATAGTTTTGCATTAATGTAAATTCTGTAGGAGACAGATGAGTTTCTTCGACATTAGTCATTAAATCTAAATGTTCGACGAATGGCACATCCCGTCTTGATAAATCTTCGCCGCCAAAAACGTAAACAGAATTTTTAAATCTTACTGCAATTGGATTTCGTCGTGGAAAATTAAGAGAGGGACCAAATCGGATTGTGATATTGCCCGGCGCTGCAGTGAAAATTTCAGTTGAAGTCATGGCTCGAATACTTTCATTATATCCCCCAATAATTATAATTTTATCGTCATCAAAATTGATGGCTGCAGCACCAGCCCTTGCAAGATTTAATGGAATTGATATTTGATGAAAGTGTTTAGTGAATGCGTTGAATCTGAATATTTTCGGAGTCACACCAAAAGCAACTCCACCAAAGATAAAAATGTCGTTCCTAATAGATGCAACAGCTTGATGAATTGGCAATTGGATATTCGTATAAACTGAATCAAAAATAAATGTAACGGAATCATTTTTTACATCATACTCAGAAATATATGCTAAATGGTTTGGCATGATCGAAGGATTGTTTTTTGATCCGCCGATTAAATACAATTTTTCCCCTATTACTTCTCCGCTGAGAAAAATGCGATTGAAATTTTCATTGAATCGGAAAAAGTATGGATCGCTTTTAAGATTCCACATCTCCATTGAAAAATAATTTGAAGGGGATGGGCCTCTAACGCTGCCACCGCAGATGATTACACTGTCTTTAAACTGTGCAGCGAGAAACGCCGAGCGGCTTAGTCGCATGTGCCCAAATACACGCCATCGATTCGCTTTCGGATTATATTCTTGAATTAGATTAATCGGTATTCCGAGTGAGTCTGAAAATCCACCTAAGATGTAAATCATAGAATCTTTCACAACTGCTTGTCCGTCAGAAACTGGAAATGGCATTTGACTTACAATCTTCCAACTTGGTGTCTGGGAATATATCATGCTGCTGGTTATGACCAGTAAGATAATCAATATTTTAACATATACTTTCATGACCTAAAAAACATTTATTATAAAATAATTCAATAATCGTACCAGTAAATTCATCTGCATTATCACTTTTGGATAAAATTATATTTAAATATCAATGTGTCGCTTTTTTTTATTTCGATTTGAGTAGTAAAAGTCTCAAAATTTGGATTTGAAATCGATAGTTTATATTTACCTGGCTTTAGTGAAATCGGTCTTCGAAATGGGGTTTGTCCGAATGAATTACCATTTAAGAGAATTTCTCCCCAAGGGTAGATTTGGCACTCTAGGAATCCGTAAATATCAAATAAATTTACTTCCAATAATTCAAATTCATCTGGTCTGATAGAAATTTTTTGCGTGTATACCGGGAAGTCTGGGTGAACCAGCTTTAATTCGTATTCGCCAGGCAAGAAACGTATTGGTTGTTCGAGTGGCGTAGTATCGATTTTTTTACCGTCAATGTATACATCAGCCCAAGGAAGACATTCAATTGTCAATTTTCCCGGAACATTTGATGGAATTGTTTTATTGTTCGAATTATTCACTTGAAGATTTTCAGAATTGACAACAATTGGATCTGAAATTTGCCCTGAATCCTCTCTTTCGTTTTTATTCTGACTGGATTTTAATTCATCAGTATTCTTAGTTAGGTTATTATCATCAGCGTTAGAAGACTTGGCGGTGTCAATAATTGGTGCATTTTCATTAGTCGCATTTGAGGTTGAATTAGTTGAAAAATGATAAATAAAAAACAAAAGGGCAGCAATTACTAAAATTGCAAATACCGGTAATAGTTTCCTTAGTGTAAAATTGTTTTGAGAGACAACCTCAGTTTGCTTATCAATAGTAACTCCAAGTATATTCAAGACGGTTTCGGCAGAATCTGCTCGGCTTCTCAGACTTTTCTTCAAAAGGGATCGAACCGCAGTTTGATAATGGCTCGGGAGGCCTGCCAATTGACTATTAAAATTTTCATCATCAAAAGTAAGGATGTTATTTATTGTCGAATTTAAATCTTGTCCTACAAATGGATTTTTGCCTGCAAATATTTCGAAGGCGACAATTCCTCCAGAGAATAGATCGCTTTGATTTGTCAGCTGTTCTCCTCGGATTTGCTCTGGTGACATGTAACTAGGAGTTCCGACAATTGAAGATTTATTTGTAACAAGATTTTCTTCACTTGTGAGAGCTAATCCGAAGTCTGCTATTTTCAGATGATAACGATCGTTGATAAGAATGTTTTCGGGTTTTAGATCTCTATGGACGATCGAATTTTTATGAGCGTAAGCCAATCCTTTAAACATCTGAACAACGATTGATAACTTTTGTTCGATGCTGAGTGTATTACTTTTCAAGACCTGCCGAAGATTTCTACTTTCAAAATGCTCGAACGAAATGTAGAAGTGTTCCCTGAACATTCCGAAATCGAGTACCTTAATAATATTCGGATGGTCGAGCTTTGCGAGGATTTTTGCTTCACGCTTAAACCGCTCAAGTATTGTTGGATCAGAAAGATTAACTGAATCTAGAGTCTTTAAAATTATTTTCTTCCCAAGAAAAATATGGTTGGCTAGATAAACACTCGTGAACTCATCTTTTTTTAGAGTCTCTAGAACTTCGAATTTTTCGAAAAGATATTTATCTTTTTGATTATTCAATTTGGATCCTTGCCTTCGATTTCTTTTAATTTCATTTGCACCCATCGAACAGAAACTCCAAGAGATTTTGCAGTAAGTGTGCGGTTGTCATCGAACTGTTTTAATCTTTTATTCAATAATTGCATTTGAAAATCTTCGAGTGTACCTTTAAAGTTCACCAAGTTTTGTCCTTCTTCAATTACAATATGTTCCGGTGCCAGTTCACTTTCGTCGCAAAGTATTAATGCTCTCTGAAGCACATTTTGAAGCTGTCTTACATTCCCTGGCCAATAATGGCTCTCTAATTTCTTAACTGTATCAGGTAATAGCTTAACATTATCGTTGGAAAATTTTTTTGTAAAGTGATGTGCAAGAATTGAAATATCCCCTTTGCGTTCACGAAGCGGTGGAATAATTATTGGGAAGACATTTAACCTATAATAAAGGTCTTCTCTGAACTTCCCTTCGCCCACAAGTTCTTTTAAGTCTTGATTTGTGGCAGCAATGATTCTTACGTCTACCTTGATGGTTTGCGTATCACCAAGACGGATGATTTCTCTATTCTGAAGAACACGCAGCAATTTTGCCTGAAGTGCTGATGAAATATCTGCAATCTCATCCAAAAAAAATGTTCCTTGTTCGGCGACTTCGAACAAGCCTTTTTTATCAGAAGTTGCTCCGGTAAAAGCTCCTTTCTTATAACCAAATAGTTCACTCTCGAGTAAAGTGTCGGGAATTGAGCCGCAGAATTGAGCCAAGTACGGTTTATCTCTCCGCGAACTCAAATTATGAATTGCTTGTGCAATAAGCTCTTTTCCAGTTCCGCTTTCACCAAGAAGAAGCACTGTCGCATCAGTCCCTGCGACTTTGTGGATTAAGCTTACAAGATTTTTCATCGCAGGACTCTCACCAATCATATCTGGAATGCTTTGAAATGATTGAAGTTGATTTCGCAGGAGAAGATTTTCATCTTTCAATTTTTCTATGTCGCTGATCTTTTCCAGCGCAAGTGAGACCAAGTTAGAAACGAAATCAAGAAAGATCAGATTTTCTTCAGTGAATTCTTTTCTGTTTATTCGACTGTCAGCAAATATAACTCCCCATACATTTTCATCTCTAATAATCGGTACGCCAAGAACTGATTTAATATTGTGAATTTGAACACTGTCGAATTGCGAGAGCTTTGGATCGCTCTGAACATCGTGATAAAGGCAGGGTTTTTTTGAGCTAATTACTTGCTGAAGAATACCTGATGAAAAAGTTGAGAGGTCTTGAATATTTTCCTTCTGAAGATTTCGAGCTGCGATGATCAAGAACTGACTTGTATTCGCATCAAATTTTGCAAATAACCCTCGCTCAGCATTGATCACTTGAATTATTAAATCGAGTGTCTCTTCAATCAGAGTTTCCTGATAAGCAACAGAATTCAATCTTTGGCTTATATGATAAAGAATATCATACTGTTCTCTGCTGATGGTTTTTACTTGCTCTATTTCAGGTTTAACTTTTGCCATATTTTAATTGACTCTGAATGAAGCCGGTTTTGATCTTGATTTGTTTGAGAATTTATCTACGCACCATAAAACCCAAAAATATCCTCGAGAGGGGAGAGTTGCCGTAATTGTAACTGCTATACTATCCGCACTGATTTTTTCTTTCTGCCACACAGTTGCCGGAGGAAAATCATCCGTTAGAATTTCGGCTGTGTAAGTAAAATCGAAGCCAGGAGTGAATCTTCGCCATTTAAGAGTTGGTAAATTCGAAACAGTATCTCCGTTCAGCGGATAATCCAGGATTATTTCTTGTTTGATAATGCGATTCAATTTATCGCTGCCGATTGTATGTGATTTGCTAAAAAGATCTTTTACTAGTATACTGAATTGCAGACCGACAGCTTCTTCAATGTCATCAATATTTAGATCGGCTTGATTAAAAATTTTCTCATACATCTTTGATGTAGCATTGTAAACTAAATCTAATTTCACGCCGAGCTCATGGTTTTCAATAAAGACTGAATCGATGTCATTATCTTTGTCAGAAACTTTTACTTTTACTTCCAACGTAGCGGTTTGAATATCCGGAAATTGATTTAAGACTGTAGTAAAAAGCGCCAGACTATCGAGTTTAGGAATTTCATTCAAGAAGGATTGAACCGAATAATTTTTCTTGTTTTTCCAGTCGATGTAAATTGAATCGGTGCTGTACCCGTCCTTTTGAATCGTGAGCCATCCATTGTTGGGGGAAATATTTTCAATTTTAAAATATCCTGAAGCGTTGGTTTTGACCAATTTATTTTCTCCACTCCAGTTTATTAAAACCTCGCTGATGGCTTTTCTTGGCACAGCAAAAGTTTGGATCGTTCCTTCAATTGAGGCAAAAACAAAATTTGGATTATTCGGATCAAGCGGATTATTGCGAGGTGCATCGCATGAAATATTTGATAACACAAACAAAACAAATACCGAAAAATTTAAGAACTTATTACAAAGATGCTGCTTGTGTATTTTCAGATGTGGAAATGTCATCTATTTAATTATCGAACAATCTTTGTCAAATATAATTTTTTTGAAAACAAGATATGACTTTTTGTTACTGATAATAAATGAATTTTCGTTCATCTCAGAAACAAAATTGCTACACCGAGCACTGTAATGAAAGCGCCAAGAATCGCTCGCCAGCTGAGCGGTTCCTTGTAGAAATACTTTACGAGTGGAAGCATGATCACAGGAACTGTTCCCATGATAGTCGCGGCAATTCCAACTTTTGTATTTGCGATGGCAATTAAAGAAAATGTAATTCCAAGTACTGGACCAGCAATTGAACCGCCAATCGTTAATGCGAATGCTGTTGTATCTTTTTGAAATCCTTTGATTGGATTTTTGAATTTCCCTAGAAGGAGTACTATAGGGAAGAGTATGATGATCGAGGAAATTAATCTTACAATTGTCGCAATCAATCCATTTATGCTTCCTTCGTTAAAAGCAAGCTTTGCAAAAATTAATGCAGCCCCTTGTCCTGCAGCACCAAGAAATCCAAAAATTATTCCTGTGTAGTTGTGTTTTTTAGAGGACTTATCCTTTTCATTCCGCTCCAAAACTACAAGTGCAATTCCACAAATTGTAATTAGCATTCCAACGATTCCCCAGAAATATAGAATTTCTTTCAGAACAAAATATGCGAGCAGAGCAGAAATTATTGGAGCGCTTGACATGATAAGCATGCTGATGCGTGCGCCAATTTGTTGATATGCTTTGAATAAAAACGAGTCACCGAACGCAAGTCCAAATAAACCGCTGATGGCTAAATTTATTAGCTGCGAACTTGAAAGCGAATAATCTATTCGAAAGAGTAAAATGATCAGACATAAAATTAATATTGCGAATACTTGTCGTGTAACATTCAATTGAACAGAGCCGATCCGTAAAGTCGCAGCCGCAAACAGCATCGACGTAGCTGACCATAAAAAAGCCGTTAGTAAGGCGCTCATTTCACCAATTAAAGGCATGGAAGATTTTTATTTCATATAATTTTTGAATCAAAGATAAGAATTATACAAATGTTGAGAAAAAGAATTGTATAATTTTATGATCGAGACATGCCCAACCGCGTCTGGTAAACACGATGCGTCTCTACATTAAACGCTCAACAATCAAATTGATTACCCGTTCAGATGCCTCAATTACTTCTTCAGAAATTATTTCGCCGAAATCAAAATTTTTACCTTCAATTCCATATACAAATAATTTATCAGGTAATTGGTTTAATTTTCGGCAAACTTCAATCGCTTCAGCTAATCCAAACGCATGTGAAGAATAATTAAAAAATTTTGTTGGCAGTGGTTGTGCTGCCGCATCAAGCTTGAAGATTTTTCCTGGCTCGCTTCCAGAATTGACTGCATCGAAAATTATCACAATTTTTTTTTCTTTCCATAGCTCAATTAATTCAGAACCTTCACCGGATGCTTCAATCACTTCGACATTTGGTAGATTCAGCTGGTTGATTTTTCGAGCAATATGAATTCCAATTCCATCGTCACTCCGAAATTCATTTCCGATACCAATTATAAGATTTCTAGACATAAGAAGAAGAAATTGCACACAGATGACACAGAACAGACTGATTTACACTGAATATAGCCATACATAAAGATAATCATTCATGTTTGATTTCTAGCTTTAAGAAGTGTGTAGCGCAGGAAATGCAAGGATCGTAGTTTCTTATCGTCTGTTCGCATTTCCAGGTTAGTTCATCTTTTGGAAGATTTAAATTCTTCTCGACAAATTTGAATAGATCGTCTTCAATTTGTTTCTGATTTTGAGAAGTCGGCGGGACGATTTTCGCATCTTGAATTATCCCTTCGTCATCAATTCTGTATCGATGGTATAAAATTCCTCGTGGAGCTTCCGTACATGCATATCCAGTTCCAGCTTTCGGCTCTACATCTACAAAAGGTCTTTCCGGAATATCAAGCTGATCAATTATTCGCAATGCTTCATCGCAAGCGTAAAGTGTTTCGAGTGCACGTACAATAATTCCTTTGAATGGATTATTCATTGGTGGAGTTAAATCAACATCATTAGCGACTTGTTTTGTTATCGTTGAGAGTTTGTCAAAATTTAGATTGTATCGCGCAAGAGGTCCGACAAAGTAATTTTCCTCT
>Ga0194125_10011567_pt1 | contig 11797 bp, 14 predicted proteins | sample TA2KigC250mmetaG_FD_148626 | JGI IMG/M metagenome (GOLD analysis project Ga0194125, IMG submission 148626) | Freshwater microbial communities from Lake Tanganyika, Tanzania - TA2015034 Kigoma Deep Cast 250m | ecosystem: Environmental > Aquatic > Freshwater > Lake | place: Tanzania: Lake... | reverse complement strand
TAGAATCTCAATCACCATCATCTTATAAAATTCTTTGTCCGCCCAGAAATCTTTCTGCTATCAAATTTATTTTAGATGACTTTGCTAATAAAAATCCTAAATGTGAAGAGGTGGTTGTCTATCCTCTTCAGAACGGATATCCAATTCCACAAGATGATGTAGTAATGTCAAAGCATGGATTTGCCCCGCACACTATACATCTTGCTGAACAGATTTCAAAATTAAAAATTATACATGCCCCACCAAGAGATTGGTTTTTTTATCAACGATTGGAAACTTGCGGAATTTATCAAAGAATATTACAGTATGAAAAAGATAATAAGTCCATAGAAAATAAAACGTGTATTTTATTTCCTGAGAGAGGAGATAGTTATCAGTTTCCAGATGATTTTTGGGATAATATCGTTGATAAGATGAAGCAAAAAGGATATGAAGTGTATGTAAATACTACTAAAAAATCTGATGTTTATCTAAAAGAAAAACTCTTTAAAAACACGAAGAATCTTGATAAACCAGATATTAAGGATTTATTTGATTTTGTTGTTAAACATAAAAATCTTGTTACAATTGGCCAAAGGTCTGGAATTTTTGATTTTTTAAAATATTTTGAATGTTTAAAAATTATTTTTTATTATGATATTGAAGATCCGAACATGAAAGACCCATCTAGAGCACTTTACGAATGGTCTCATTTTGAAAACGATCTATATACAAAGAATAGTCTTGAGTTGAAATTATCTCAATACAATCCAATTACACTTGACTTGGTTATTCCATGAAGAAAAAATTTAACTTAGTAGGTAATACTTTTACACATCTTACGAACGGAAATAAAGGATATTCTGTTCATGGAAAAGAATCTAAGTATATTGAATGGGTTCAAGATGGTGGAGATGGAACATTTTATATTGATGATACCATTGATACTGGTATTAATGATGAAAATATCGGACCAAAATATCTTTGGCTCCTTGAATCTAAGTTTATTAAACCTGGACTTGTAGAAAATATTATTCAAAATCGTGAATTGATTGAAAACACATATGATGTAATTTTTACTCATGATCAGAGATTACTCTCTCTTGGTGATAGATTTAAGTGGGTTCCTGCTCAAGGATTTTGGATTAAAGAACCAAAAGTCTATGAGAAATCAAAAATGATTTCCATGATCGCATCAAATAAAAGAATGTGTGAAGGTCATATTAAAAGACTTGAATGGGTAGAAAGAATCGGAGATCAAGTAGATCTTTATGGTCGTGGTTTCAATGAAATTGTAAACAAAGAAGATGGACTTTGCGATTATATGTTCTCGATTGCAATTGAAAACGGTCAATATGAAACTTATTTCACAGAAAAACTTTTAGATTGTTTTGCCACAGGGACAATTCCAGTTTATCTTGGTGCTCCTGATATTGGAAATCATTTCAATATGGACGGAATTATTATTCTTAGTGATGAATTTGATGTTTCGGAAGATATCTATTATAATAAACTAGATGCAATCAAAGATAATTTAGAGAGAGCAAAGAAAATCGAAATTCTTGAAGACTTTATTTACGTGAGGTATTTGCAATGAGTATGTTAGGTCCTTATGCTTCTTGGAATCAAAAGACTGGATATGCTATCTGGGACCATCCAACGGCAGAATATACTGGAATCTTTGAAAGAATTAACGTTGGTATTAAAGGCATCATTCACGTTGGGATGTGGGACTTTGTTGAGTATGGATGTTATACCAAACTAGTTGGTAGTAATGTTATTGGTATAGAAGCAAATCCCCAAATATACAATGATATGGCAAAACCAGTTGCTGATAAATGGGGATTTAAATGTTATAATGAATTTCTATCAAATCAAGATGATAAGATTAAAAATTTTTATTTTGCTGGAGAAGGATCAAGTCTTTATCGAGGACAACCTCAATGGAATAAGAATGTATCAATTAAAGTTAAGACAAAAACACTCTCAACTGTGATCGAAGAAAATAATATTGACGTGACACAATATGATTTTCTTAACATTGATGCTGAGGGATCTGAACTTGATATTTTAATTGGGTTTGAAAAATATCTAAATCACATTAATGTAATTGACCTTGAAACATCCTATGACGATAGACACAGAAGTGGAGCAGATCATAATAAAATTGTTGATTGGTTGAGGCAGCATAACTTTGAACTTAAAGAAATGTCTTCATCCTATGAAACACAGGGATGGGGAGATGCTGTCTTTGTAAGAAGTAATAAAGATCTTCCTCCGTTTGTAGATGGTAACATTGGAACTCAAATTTATGGGAAAGATTATTTGGAACTTAATTGGGGAAAATGAAACTTTGTTTGATTAAACAACCAGCAGGAATTGGTGATATATTCTTCTGTCAAAAAATTGCAAAAGCAATGATGAGTCAGGGATATCAAATTATTTGGCCTCTAAGACCAGATATTGTTTGGATTCGTGATTATATTACAGACATTTATTTTCCTTCTGTTAACGATTCATTTCCAGGTAAAGATATATTTGATAATGCTGCTGGATGTGTAATCGAAGAAAATGGAGCATTTATTAGTACAGCAACTGCAGATATTACTCATAGTGATGGTAAAATTATGAGTTCAAAGTATTCTATGATCGGACTTGATTATGATGACTGGCAAGATTATTTTCACTTTGATCGTAATCTTGATAAAGAGAATGAACTATACTATAATGTATTGGGACTCACTGACGACGCTGAGTTTATTTTTATAAACAATCTTTACAATACTGATATAAAAAATAGTAATCTTTTTTCAGAAAATAATTTTGACCTTCCTGTTGTTGAATTAAAAATAATTGATGGGTTTACTTTGTTTGATTGGTGTAAAGTTCTAGAAAGGGCTAAAAAGATACACACAATTAATACCTCAATTAACTATATCATTGAAGTCATTGATACTTTATATGATGAATATGTAATATATGCTCACGATGAAAGAAATAAAAGTGAGATTGACTATCTGTTCAAAAAACCACACACAATGTTATGCAAGTAATAGAGTATAAGGGAGATAAGTATCCACACTTTCAAAGTATTGGAAATGCATCTCAATTCGCAATCCCTTTCGCAAAGCACTTTTGTTTTGGGGAAGGATATGATATTGGATGTATGAAATCAGAATGGGCATTTCCTGGGGCAACTCCAATTGATCTTTCTTTTAATGACCCTTGGGATGCTAATCACCTTCCTAAAGGTCAAGTTGATTATATTTTTTCTAGTCACTGTCTAGAACACGTTTCAGATTGGGCTGGAACTCTTTTATATTGGACTGAAAAAATTCGAAGTGGGGGAACTTTGTTTCTTTATCTACCACATTACGATCAAAAGTATTGGCGTCCTTGGAATAATAGAAAACACCTTCATACATTTGTTCCTGGTATGATAGTTGATTTTATGCAAGATAACGGTTATAATAATATCCTTAGTAGTCAAAGGGATTTAAATCATTCCTTTATTGTAGTTGGAGAAAAAATTTAATGGGTCAATTAAGCGAAGCAATTCAAGTCAAAAATGTTCTTGACTTTTATAAGATTGAAAATTTTATTGAAACAGGAACAGGTGCCGCTGAAGTTGTAAGATCTGTTTGTAATGTTAATAAAACTTTGAACATTCATACAATTGAAATTATTGAAGAGATCTATGATAAGAATAAAGTTTCTTTTTCATATCTTGAGAATGTGAATTGGCACTTGGGGCAATCATCCGTTGTTCTTCCAAAAATTCTTCCTCAACTAAAAGGAAATACTTTGTTCTGGATGGACGCTCACTTTCCTGGTGCTGATTTTGGGACGGCAACTTATGGCGATGAACTTGATCTCAAAAAAAGACTTCCACTACAATCTGAACTAGAAATCATTGTGAATAATAGAGATATTAAGAATGATGTTTTTGTAATTGACGATCTTCGTATCTATGAAGATGGCCCATTTGAAAGTGGAAACTGGAGTGATCGTAAAAAGTTTGGTGGTGATGGTATAGATTTTATTGATGAACTTTTTGATGAAACTCACTATGTTGTAAAGTCTTATAATAAGCAAGGATTTATTCTCCTTTTCCCTGTTAATAAAAACATCGAAGATGAAGCAGAAAATCTTGTGGTGGGATCTGTTGCATAATGTCTAAAAAGATTCTTATTTCTACTTGGTGCACTGACGACTATGCTGAGTTACTTGGTGTAAAAAAACTTGCCAACTCAATTAAGTATTTTCATCCAGATGTCGATCACGTTATTTTTAATAGTGAAATGACTGAGAAAGTCTATGAAACGTATTCTTGGATGAAACCCATTTGGATGATGGCTCCTACTTGTCTGCCATTTGTGGAAGCATATGATATGGTAATTCATTTGGATGCAGATGCTGTTGTAACTGGACCAATGAATGAACTCTTCGACAGCACAGCAGACGTGCTTGGAGTTCGCAACAACAACAGTTTTAACAAAGCTGGATCTCACAGTGGGATTACAATAAATCATTTAGAACCTTTTGGAAATAATACACAAATACCGATCCAAGGGTTCATTAATGCAGGACTCATCGCAGCAAATCGAAAAGAGTTTTGGTATGAGTGGCATAACTTAAATCAAGAAGCAGCACGTATTAAAACAGAAGTTAATCCTTACGCTCACGGTATTGGTGATGAAAATGATACTTTGAATCAACTTTTTCATTGGAATAAGTATAACTCCGAAGTCATCGATGCGATTGGTACAAATGTTTCTTATGGAATTTCCAGCTGCTGGGGTAATAATCCTAATAATCACTGGGAGAGTTGGTCGCAAATTTATGTAAAAGATGATGGACTGTACCTAGATGATCCAGTCACAGGCGAATCTATGTGTATTAAAGTTCTTCATCAGGCAGGAGGAAGCATCGCTGCTGAATTAAATAAATCCTCTGGAGGATTTAGAAATTGGTTATCGTCAGTTGTCTCTAGCGAGGTTAATGATTATTTGAATGAGGTTACAAATGGATAGTTTAATTAAGAATTTTTTAAAACAAGCATCAGAAACAGAATCAGATCTATTTCCATATCTTGCTAACAGTGGTAAGTTTGTCTCTGGAGAGTCTCCTGTATACTATTCTGGTCCATATTGGAATGACGATGAGATTGAAGTTATCTTAAAGTCATTTTTAAAAGGCAAGTGGCTTGCTTCTGGTGAAGAAGTTAATAAGTTTGAAAGAAAGTTCTCTCAAAAATTTAATAAGAAACACTCTCTGATGGTGAACTCTGGGAGTTCCGCTAACCTGATTATGTTCGCTGCTCTGAAGCAAAGATTTGGATGGCAGGATGGAGATGAAATCATTGTATCTTGTGTTGGATTTCCTACTACAATTGCGCCCATCGTTCAGTGTGGACTTAAACCAGTTTTCGTTGACATCGACTTCAAAGATTTGAACTGGGATGTATCTGAGATTGAAGATAAAATTACTACACGCACTCGTGGAATTATCTCATCTCCTGTTCTTGGTAATCCTTATAATTATGATGAAATCTTGGATATTTGTGAGAGAAATAAAATTTACCTCATCGCTGATAACTGTGATTCTCTTGGTAGCAAGTGGAATGGAAACTATCTTACAGATAAAGCAATTGCTGCATCTTGTTCTTTCTATCCAGCGCATCACATTTGCACTGGGGAAGGAGGAATGGTTTCCAGTGATGATGGTGAATTAATTAATATTGCTCGTAGCCTTGCTTGGTGGGGGCGTGATTGTTATTGTGTGGGAGCACAAAATCTTTTATCTTGTGGTGTCTGTGGTAAAAGATTTGATAAGTGGATTGAGAAGTATGATGGCATCATCGACCACAAATATGTTTATAGTCAGATGGGTTATAACTTAAAACCAATGGATTTTCAAGGAGCTGTTGGATCAGTTCAAATTGAAAAGTTTGATGAGATTCACTATCATCGAAGAATGAATAAGACTTTAATTCAGGAACATTTTGAAAAAATTTCTGGTATTCGTAGTGTGAATGAACTTCCAAAAGCAGAGACAAGTTGGTTTGGTGTTCCTATTATTTGTGATAGCAGGGAAACTAAGAATAAACTAACGCAGCATCTTGAAAGCAACAAAATTCAAACCAGAAATTATTTTGCTGGAAATATTTTAATGCACCCTGGATATAGTCATCTAGACTACTACAAAAATTATCCTAATGCTTGTAAAGTTTTAGATCTGGTCTTCTTTGTGGGTTGTTCTCCTACAATCACAGAAGATATGATTGAATACATTGGATCAGTAACTTCATCTTTTCAAAAATGAGAGTAGCAGATTATATTATCGATCAAATTTATGAGTCTGGATGCGGTCATATTTTTTTGGTGACTGGTGGTGGAGCAATGTATTTAAATGATGCTATTGCCGCCCATTCAAAAATCAAACCGATTTGTAATCATCATGAACAGGCTTGTGCTATGGGTGCTGTTGCATATGCAAAGTATACGAATAAAGTTTCTGCAGTTTGTTTGACGACTGGTTGCGGCGGAACAAATGCAATCACAGGTCTTCTTGATGCTTGGCAAGATAGCGTCCCTGTAATTTTTATTTCTGGTAATGTTAATCGACCACATATGGCTCCGAGTGGTGTAAGAAATCTTGGAGTTCAAGAAGCAAATATTATTGATATTGTAAAACCAATCACAAAGTATGCTGTAGTTGTAAACAATCCAGACAGCATTAGTGAAATTATGCAAGAAGCGATTCACCAAGCAACAACAGGTCGTCCAGGGCCAGTATGGGTTGATGTTCCTATGGATGTTCAGGGTGCCTCCTGCTTCAATATCAAAGATGAGATTGAGAAGGCAGAAAGACCTTTGATTCTTGCAGGAAATGGTATTAATTGTGCTGATGCAAAATTAACTTTTAGAGAATTTACTCACAAAACTAATATTCCTGTGGTTACTTCATACAATGGTGTCGATTTGATCGAGTCTGATGACTTTAATTTTGTTGGTAGAGTCGGTATCAAAGGAACTCGCGCAGGTAATTTTGCAATGCAGAATTGTGATTTACTTCTTGTTCTTGGATGCCGTCTTCCTGTCCCTGTTACTGGATATAATTATTCTACCTTTGCGAGAGATGCAAAAGTTATTGTTGTTGATATTGATAAAGACGAACATTCCAAGGATACTGTAAAGATTGATCGGTTTATTTATTCTGATGCAAAAGACTTTTTGCAGAAAAATATCTTTAGAAGAGAAAGAACTCCTTGGAATGAAACTTGTTTGCGTTGGAGAAGTAAGTGGCCTATTTGTCCTGAAAAAAATACAACTGAAAAAGTAGACCTATACTACTTTATGCATTGTCTGAATAAACTCAAAAGGTATGATGATGTTGTGATTTCTGATGCTGGTTCTGCATATTATGTTTGTTCTCAAGCGACAGGAATAAAAGCATCTCAAAGATACATCACATCTAGCGCCCAAGCGGAAATGGGATTTACTATTCCTGCTTGTATTGGTGTTGCTTTTGCAAAGGGTTATGATGTGATTGGAGTCACTGGCGATGGTTCTTTTATGATGAATCTTCAAGAGTTACAAACAATCGCACACTATAATCTTCCAGTTAAATTATTTGTTTGGAATAATGATGGATATCTTTCTATTCGAACAACTCAAAAGAAATTCTTTGAAGGTAGAGAGATTGGAACTGATGTGGAAAGTGGTGTGTCAATTCCAAACATTCGCAAGGTTGTTGAAAGTTTTGGAATTGAATATGCTTATGCTGATGCTGAAGGACTGGAGGAAGCAATCAAATACACTTTGAATTATGATGGACCTGTGGTTTGTGAAGTTATTTGTGAAAAGTGGCAAGAGGTCATTCCCACTCTTATGGGTAAGAAAAATGATGATGGAACCATCACAGCAAAACCTTTAGAAGATATGCATCCCTTCTTGTCGAGAGAAGAATTTTATGATAATATGATAATTAAGCCCGTAGATTGATATGCCTGCTGATAATAAAGATAAAGTAACAATTCTAAAGTTACAAAAGCAAAAACAAAATAATGTAAAAACCGTAGGAGTTACAGCATACGATTATCCACAAGCACTTATGGCAGACAATGCAGGTGTTGATTGGGTGCTTGTTGGTGATTCTCTTGGTATGACTACTTTGGGATATAAGACAACCATTCCGGTGACAATGGATGATATGCTTCGTTCTGCTAGAGCTGTGTCGCGTGGGGTCACCCGTGCGTTTACAGTTGGCGATCTTCCTTATATGTCATATCAGATTTCAAACGAAGACGCTGTTGCAAATGCTGGAGCATTTATTCAAGCAGGAATGGATGCAGTAAAAGTTGAGGGTTGTATGGTAGAGCGAATCAGAGCGATTTGTGATGCTGGTATTATGGTAATGAGTCACCTTGGATTGACTCCACACACCCGTGCTAAACTGGGTGGATATAAAGTTCAAGGTAAAACTGCAGATCAAGCAAAAGTTATCTTGGATCAAGCATTACGACTTCAAGATGCTGGGTGTTCTTTTCTTCTTCTAGAAGCTATGCCAAGAGAATCTGCTGCTATGATTGCAGAGAATTTAGATATTCCAGTCTACGGAATTGGTGCAGGTGACAAAGTGGATGGCCAACTAGTCATTATGCACGATCTAATCGGATTGTTTTGGGAGTTTAAATCTAAGTTCGTAAAGCGTTACTGTGAAGCAGGACAAATGATTCAGTCTGCTCTTACTGATTATGTCAATGAAGTTCGTGATCTGCAGTTTCCATCTCCAGAAAATTTCTATGAGATTAAAGATGACGAACTTGAAAAGTTACTGAGTGATTCGAGTTGGAAGTATGAAAAAAGGTAAAATTCTGTTTACTGGCGGCAATGGTTTTATTGGGCGTCAGATCATCCCTCTTTTAGAAGAGGAAGGTTGGGAAATTGTAAGACCCAGATCTTATCAAGTCAGACTAGAAATCACCAGCGAAGTAGATTCTCTTTTTAATGGTGAAAGTTATGACGCAATTATTCACGGTGCTATCATCGGAGGTCGTAGAGAGGTTGATGATGAACCTAAAGTATTCTATACAAATATGAATATGTTTGAAAATGTTTTCAGACATATCAAAGATACTCAAACATTCATTAATTTAGACAGTGGAGCTTCATATGGTCGCCCAGCTCCAGTTGAAGAACCATCTCCAAAACACTTTGGTATGATTATCCCTGCAGACAATTATGGATTTTCTAAATACTGCATTGCAAAAAGAGTTTTAAGTCATCCAAAAGGAATTAATCTTCGTATCTTTGGATGTTTTGGTCCACATGAAGAGTCAAGTAGATTCTTCTATACAAATATCAACAACTATCTTAAAAAGAAGAGCATAGAAATTTTTAAAGATAGGAAAATGGATTTTATCTATGCTAATGATCTATACAAGATTATTAGTTATTGTTTACGTATGGGAGAAAGAACTTTTGTTCGTGATGTTAATTGTGTTTATCCTGAAAAATATTATCTAAGTGATATTGCAAATATGATTAATAATCTTTCAGATCATAAGGTTGATATTATAAAACAAGGTAACTACAATGAATATCCATATTGTGGATCTCCAAACGATATTAGTTGTATTCAGTATGATGGAATAGAAAAAGGAATCAAAGATTGTTATGAATATTTTTGTCAACGGAACCTTTGATATTCTTCATAGAGGTCATATAGAACTCCTAAACTATGCAAAAAGTTTAGGAGACTTTTTATTAGTTGGAATTGATAGTGATGATAGAGTCAGAGAAAAGAAGGGCCCTACAAGACCAATACATAGTCAAGAAGAGAGAAAGTTCTTTTTAGAAAATTTAAAAGCAGTAGATTCGGTAGATATTTTTTCAAGTGATATAGAATTAAAATCTATGGTAAAATCATTCAAACCTGATATAATGGTGGTTGGGTCTGATTGGAAAGGAAAATCTATAATAGGATCTTATTATTCTGCGAAACTTATATTCTTTGATCGAATAGGTGATTATGCCACAACAAAAACAATTCAAAGTATTATTGATAGGGGATAGTTGCATAGATGAATATGTCTATGGAACTTGTGAAAGATTAAATCCAGAAGCTCCTGTTCCCATTCTAAAATTTTCTAGAAAAGAAATTAAGAATGGAATGGCTTGGAATGTCAAAGAAAATCTCCAAGCATTTGGAATTGAAGTTTATATACTTACCAACAAAGAAAAAATTACAAAGACTAGGTATATTGAAGAAAAATACAATCATCAAATTTTAAGAGTAGATGATGAGAATTTTATAAAACCATTTGATTATGAATTACCAACAGAACATTATGATGCTCTTGTTATTTCTGACTATGATAAAGGGTTTATAACAAAACAAAAACTTTTTGAACTTGTTGATTGGTTTAATGGTCCAGTTTTTATTGATAGTAAAAAGGCAGTTCTTCCAGTTGATAATGCTTTTATTAAAATCAACGAAGACGAGTATAAGAGATTAAAATTTACCTCTCAAAATCTAATCATTACTAAAGGATCAAAGGGAGCGGAATATCAAGGTAAACTGTATCCAGGAGAAAATGTAAGTGTTTTTGATGTTGTTGGGGCTGGTGACACCTTCCTTTCTGCACTTGTTTACTTTTTTCTAATTTATGGTAAAATAGAAGAAGCGATTCCATATGCAAATAAAGCAGCGTCAATCGCTGTTTCTAATTTTGGAACATATGTATTAAAGGAGGAAGATGTCAATTTATTGTATAGACATTGATGATACCATTTGTAAAAAACCAGATGGTATTATCGGTGACTATGATATATCAATTCCTATTCCAGAAAGGATAGCGAAAATTAATCAACTGTATGATGAAGGTCATACAATTAAATATTTTACAGCACGGGGAATGGATAGATATAACTCAATAATTCTATCTCAAAAAATGTTTTATGAATTAACTTACAACCAACTCAGATCTTGGAGTTGTAAATTTCATCAACTTATTATGGGTAAGCCCTCTGCTGATTACTACATAGATGATAAAGCAATAAAAGATTATGACTTCTTCAATTAAGTTTGTTCCCAAAGGTTGGGGATTTGAAAAGTGGATTGCAAATAATGTAGATTATTGCGGCAAACTTCTTTATATTGTAAAAGGGAAAAAGTGCTCTTGGCATTATCACATTCTTAAAGATGAAACATTTTATATTCAATCTGGCAGAATCAAACTTCTTTATAATGACGAAGATGATTTAGTAAATGCTTTAGAAGTTATTCTGTGTCCTGGAGATAAATTTCACATCTATAGAGGGTTAAGGCACCAAATGATTGCATTACAAGATACAGAACTCTTTGAGTTTTCAACACAACATTTCGACGAAGACAGTATTAGAATTATTAAAGGAGATTAGAATGAATCGGATTCTAAATTATGAAGAACTTTCCGATAGGATTGTTAGATGGCTTGGTGATTATGTCGTTCAGAACAGTGGAATTAAAGCTTTTGTTATAGGAGTATCTGGTGGCATTGATTCTGCAGTGGTATCTACTCTTGCAGCGTCCACTGGACTTCCGACTTATGCTTTGGGGATGCCTATTAATCAAAATCCAGAACAGGAAAATTTATCAGATATTCATCTTGAATGGTTACAATCAAATTTCAATAATGTTATTGCCCAAAAGTTTGATCTTACTAAAATCTTTGATACGTTTCAATTTACGATGAGAGAGTTTGGCTCAGATAAACATGCACTTGCAAATAGTCGTTCAAGACTTCGTATGGTTACTTTGTATCAAGTCGCTG
>Ga0194125_10011565_pt1 | contig 11800 bp, 13 predicted proteins | sample TA2KigC250mmetaG_FD_148626 | JGI IMG/M metagenome (GOLD analysis project Ga0194125, IMG submission 148626) | Freshwater microbial communities from Lake Tanganyika, Tanzania - TA2015034 Kigoma Deep Cast 250m | ecosystem: Environmental > Aquatic > Freshwater > Lake | place: Tanzania: Lake... | reverse complement strand
AGCGCCCATCCCGAACTGGTAGCCGTCAGTAAAGCGCGTTGAGGCGTTCGCATAAACGCAGGCAGAGTCCACCTGCCTTAAAAATTTCAGCGCATTCTTGTAATCTTCGGTGACGATAGTGTCCGAATGCTTTGTCCCGTAATGATTGATGTGGTCAATCGCCTCATCCAGGTCCCTGACCACCTTCACCGAAAGAATAAGGTCGAGGTATTCGGTATGATAATCCTTATCTGTCGCCCTCTTTATGCCCTTGCAGATCCTGCGTGTTACCGGACAGCCACGGATCTCTACTCCGGCATCCTTGAATTTTTTTGCCATAGACGGTAGAAATCCGGCTGCCACTGCCTCATGCACCAACATGCTCTCCATGGCATTACAGACTCCCGGCCGCTGGACCTTGGCATTGAAACAGATCTTTTGCGCCATTTCAAGATCCGCCCATTCATCCACATAGACGTGGCAGATCCCCTTATAATGCTTGATTACCGGGATGCGCGAGAGGCTCACTACCCTGCGGATGAGGCCCTCTCCGCCCCTGGGAATGACCAGGTCGATGTGATCATTGAGCTTTAAGAGCGTATCCACCGCAGCCCGGTCAGTGGTAGTGATGATATTAATGCTGCCTTCCGGCATCTTACGGGCTTTGAGCACATCCTTAAGGATTCTAAAAATCGCCAGGTTTGAATTGATGGACTCACTGCCGCCGCGCAGGATCACGCTGTTTCCGCTCTTAAAACACAGGCCTATGCAATCCGCGGTGACATTCGGACGGGACTCATAAATGATCGCGATCACTCCGATCGGAACGCGCACCTTATGGATCCAGAGTCCGTTTGGCCTTCTCCATGCGGCCATCACCTCTCCAACCGGATCGTTCAGGCGGCTGACTTCATTCAGCGAGCCTGCCATATCTTTAATGCGCTTCTCACTAAGCGTCAGGCGGTCAATAAATGCCTCAGAAAGCTTAAGTTTCTTGGCGCGGCTGATATCCTTTTTATTTGCCGCGATAATGATGGATTTATGCTCAAGTAGCGCCTTAGCCATCTCTCTTAAGGCTTTATTCTTCTCCGCTGATGAGACCTCAAGCATCTTACGGCTTGCGGTTTGCGCTTGTTTTGCGATATTGATCAATTCGTTCTTTAAACTCATAGGATTACGATATTGTCGCGGTGAATTACCTCTTTTTCCGTGCGCTCGCCTTTGACTTTTTCCAGCTGTTCGCTGGAAAGGCTGACCTTCCCGCGCGCGAACTCATTCTTCTCCCGGTCTATCACGCTCACTGTGCTGCCACTGGCAAAAGATCCGCTTACGGCGGTAACGCCGACAGATAAGAGGCTCTTATTATCAAGCAGAGCTCTCTTCGCCCCCTGATCCACCGTGATCTTTCCTTTGGTCTTTGTGCCGAAGGCGATCCAGCGCTTGCGCGCAGCCAGATAAATATCCTTGGGCAGGAATAATGTGCCGCAGACTTGCGCTTCCTTAGCACAAGACGTAATAATATCGCGGCGCCTGCCGTTTGCGATCACACAGGGAATTCCGGAGTTTGTAGCGATGCCGGCAGCTTCTATTTTTGTGACCATGCCGCCGACGCAAGTTCTACCCTTAGTCGGACAGGCGAGCGCTTTTATCTGAAGAGTGATCTTCTCCACCACTCTCACTACGGTTTTATCCCGGTCAAGCAGGCCGTCTACATCCGAAAGGATGACGAGAAGGTCGGCATTGGCCAAAGTAGCTACCAACGCCGAGAGCCGGTCATTATCCCCGAACCTGATCTCATCGGTTGAGACCGTATCGTTCTCATTGATCACCGGCACGCTCTTCAGTTTAAGCAACGTAGAGAGCGTATTCTTGGCGTTCAGGTAGCGCTTGCGGTTATCAAAATCCTCCCACGTCAATAAGACCTGGGCGCAGGTGAGGTTCTCATCTTTAAAAAAGCGGCGGTATAAATCCATCAGTTCATGCTGCCCGATCGCAGCCGCTGCCTGAAGCTGGCTTAGCTCCTTTGGCCGGGATTCCAGATTAAGGATAGACATACCCATAGCAATGGCGCCCGATGAGACAAGCACCACCTCCCTGCCTTCCTTGACTAAGCCGGCGACCTGATGCGTGATCTCACGGATCAAAGCCGTATCCAGGCGCCCCTTTTCCGCGGACATCAGGCTTGAGCCGACCTTGACTACGATCCGTTTATAATTTTTTGGCAATAGCTTCAACTAACTCCTCCAGGCCCTCTTTCTTAAGGGCGGAAACGGGATAGACCTTCTTTTTTACCGCGCGCTTAAACCTTTTGAGGTTCTCTTCTGCGCCTTCAAGGTCCATCTTGTTAGCGGCGATGACCTGCGGCTTCTTTGCGACTTCATAGCTGTAGTCTCTGAGCTCCTCGTTGATGACCTTGTAATCTTCAAGCGGGTCTCTGCCCTCGATGCCGGACATATCTATCAGGTGCACCAGGATCTTTGTGCGCTCTATATGCCTCAGGAACCTGTCTCCCAGCCCCCTCCCTTTTGATGAGCCCTCGATCAACCCGGGGATGTCTGCGACGATAAAGGTGCGCGCATGCGACTTTACCACCCCCAGGATCGGAGCCTTTAGTAGTAAAGGATAGGCAGCGACCTTAGGATGGGCGTTTGAGATGCCAGAGATCAGGGTGGATTTTCCGCAATTGGGAAAACCGACTATGCCGCATTCGGCGATGAGCTTAAGGTCTAAAAGGAGCCAGCGCTCCTCGCCCGGCTCGCCTTCGGTCGCTTCCCTGCGGTTACGGTTCCCGACTCCTCCGGCGCCGCCCTTGGCAACGATAACCTCGTCCCCGTCCTCTTTCAGGTCGCGCAGGATGCAATCTGTCTCGGCGTCCCGGATGATCGTGCCCGGAGGAACGCGAAAGACCACACTTGCGGCTTCTTTACCTTTCTTCTTCTTGCCTGAACCATGCTCGCCGTGCCTGCCCATAAAGTGGCGCTGATACTGAAAGTCTAAGAGCGTATTGAGGTTGCGGTCGGCGCGGGCGATGATATCCGCCCCCTTGCCGCCGTCTCCTCCGTCGGGAAACCCAACGCGGGTATATTTATCGCGGTAGAAGCTGTTACAGCCCCTTCCGCCCTTACCTCCCCTGACATAGATCTTTGCCTGGTCTATGAACACAAGCGGGCCCTGAGATTATATTTCTTTGATCTTGAGGCGGGTCAGCTCCTGACGGTGGCCCTTCTTCCAATGCGAGGATTTGCGCCTGCGGTATTTGAAGGAGAGTTTCTTTTCGCCCCTTAAATCACCCACTACCGTAGCTACTACCCTGGCTTCCTTTAGATACGGCTGGCCGACTTCCACTTTTTTGTCCTTAGAGACGAGCAGGACCTTATCCAGAGTGATGTCTTTGCCTGCCTCGGCAGACTGCCTTTCCACCTCGATCACATCGCCTTTTTCCACGCGATATTGTTTTGCTCCAACTTCAACTATTGCATACATTTGTATTCCTCCTCTAATTGATTATTTGGCTGAAATTACGGAAACTAAATAATACCACGGATTTGAACGGGGGTCAAGCACAAAAATCTTTTATCTGGCGCAGTCCCTGCGAGCGTAAGCGAGCAGGGATTAAGAAGAAAATCAGCCGAAAATGGGATATTTAGCTGATTTTGAACTCTTCCAGATGCAGGAAGGGATGGGAGATCAGGTTGATCTTGGTGCGGAACCTGCGCTCAAGGTTCTTCATGCTCTCCTTGTCTTTAAGGATCTCATCGATCACTGCCGGAGCAAGGGTGATGTTGACCTCTTTCAGGGCCTTGCCCTTCAAGTAGCGCTTTATCTCCCTGAGGGTAAAGATCGCCATGGTCACTGCGGATTTTACCTTGCCCAGGCCCTGGCAGCAGGGGCAGGGATGATAGGAAAGCATCTGCACGGTCTTATGGATGCGCTCGCGGGTCATCTCTACCAGGCCAAACTTTGAGATACCCAGGATATCGTATTTTGCCCGGTCGTTCCTCAGGGCCCTTTTTAAGGTGTTCAGGACCTCCCGGCGGTGGTGCTCCTTCTCCATATCTATAAAGTCAATGACGATAATGCCGCCCAGGTCGCGTAAGATCAGCTGCCGGGCAGCCTCCTCGGCTGCTTCGCAATTGACCTTGAATGCCGCCTCTTCCTGGCCGAGCCTGCGCTTAAAACCGCCGCTGTTTACGTCAATGACTACGAGGCCTTCTGTCGGTTCGATGACCAGATACGCCTTTGACTTAAGGTAGACCCGCGGCTCATAGATCTTATTGATCTGGCGCTCGATGTCTTTTTCCTCAAAGAGGTCATGGCCGCGGTACAAATCGATCTTGCGGATCAGGTAACTCAGGAAGGTCTGCATGAAACGCTTGATCCGGTAATACTCGGGCTTTGAATCCACGATCAGCTTTGAGACATCGTCGGTAAAAGAGTCGCGGATAGCCCTTAGCGTCAGGTCATACTCCTCATAGATGAGGCTTGGGGCCTTGCTGTGATGGATGATCTTCTCAAGCCGCCTCCAGAGCTTGATCAAAAACTGCGCGTCATGGTTCAATTCCTGCTTTGATTTCCCGGCGGCAGCGGTGCGCACGATAAAGCCGATATCGTTGGGTAGCTTCAATTCCGCAAAAAGATGCCTGAGGCGCCTCCTCTCTTCGTCTTCCTCGATCCTGCGGGATATCCCCACCTGCTTCTCCTGCGGCATGAGCACGATGTAGCGGCCGGCAATGCCGATGTGGGTGGAAAGGCGGGGCCCCTTGGTGCCGAAGGATTCCTTGACCACCTGCACTAAGACATCCTGGCCCTTTTTCACCTCTTTGGGGCTGATCTGCCGGGTCGTCTCAAGCGACTCGTAAACCGATTCGATCTCTGACAGGTAAAGAAAGCCCTTTTTGGGCAGGCCTATGTCTACAAAAGCCGCACCTATCGAGGGAAGCACTGCGTCGATCTTTCCCTTATAGATATTGCCGACTATGGTCTTATCCTGGGGCCGCTCGATGTAAAACTCATCCAGCCGTCCGTCGGTGACTACCCCTACTCGTTTTTCCTTTGGTTCTACGCTAATTAAAATCTCTTTTGACATCTTTAATAATGATCCCTTCCGGTAATTGTTTTTGTAGCCTCAAACGGAACTCCTCCGGCAGGACAAACTCCCTCAAGACTACTGCTGCCTCTTCATGCTCGCTCTCTAAGCCGAGTTTCAGCGCGCGGCTAAGGCTCAATTTAGGGTGCGGGCTGAAACCTTCGGACATCTTCACCGGCAGTTCTGCCCGGCGCATAGCGCGCATAAGAGTGCGCATCAAATCCAGGTGCGAAATGTATTTCATGGTGCCTTTTTTACTGAAAACGAAACTCAATCTATACATAAACCTATCTGACCTTCTTTTTCTTCTTTTTATCAGCTATCTCTTTTTTCCTGGTAAAGGTCTCAACGCCCTTCTCCAGGCGCGCGATCTCCTCGGGGTTGAACTCACCTTCATGGATGATGCGGGCGGTAATAAAAATGAGCAGGTCAACTTTAGAAGTATCGTAGGTATCCCGACGGAATAGCCCGCCGAACATGGGGATCTTGCTTAAGAACGGTATCCCGATAGACTCTTTGCCCCGGACATCTTTTAAGAGCCCGCCGATGACGATAGTCTCGCCGTCTTTGATGAGCACCTGGGTCTGGGCCTCGCGCACGTCGATGACCGGATAGCTCGTGGTGGTGATGGTATGTCCCGTATCGGTAGTAGTCGTCGCAGGGACACTGGAGCTTGAAGAAGTGACGCTCGGATGGATCAGCATATTGATGAACCCTTCTTCGCTTACCTGGGGCACGACATTGAGCCTGATGCCGATCTCCTGGTAATAGTCAAGAGTCTGGGTCACGGTGGTGCCGCCGGCAACCGTCTCGCTGGTGGCAACTGTAGATATAAGGATAGGGGTGTGAAATCCCACCAGGATCGCTGCCTCCTGATTATCCAGGGTCAGGATCCGCGGCGCGGACAGAGTGTTAGTATTTACGTCTTCTTCAAGAGCATGTAATATCGCCTCAAATTTAGTGCCGGTCAATTTCTTAAAGATCAGCTCTGCCCCTGCGCTATAAGGATAGGCGCCGGTAAAGCTTGCTCCTTCTTTCGGCCCGAAGATAGAGGGCGCAAACTCAGAAGCCAGGTTCCTTCCGGCAATAGTCTTAGTCCCTGCGGCATCGAACTTCACGTCCGCCGGAGGAGTGGTGTAGCCATGTGCTCCGCTTGTGCCCGTACCCCAGTCGACGCCCAGGTCCCTTAACTTATCCAGGTTTACCTCCATGAGCCTTGCCTCGATGAGGACCTGCTTCGGAACCACATCGATCTGTGGCAGGATGACATTACGTATCCTGTCCAGCGAAGAAGGCGTATCGCTGATAACCAATATCCTGGATTTTATCGAAGGCTGTACTTCCGCCTTCCGGGAAATGACTTCTCCGGCAGTATTTCTTTCAATCGATACCGTCTCCTGCCTTGCGCCTTCTTTTGTAAGGGCTGAGACTGCGGTACCCGCTTCTTCTTTTCCGATCTTAAAGGTGCCGAACTCCCAGCCTTTCTGGCCGCGCGTATAGAGGATCGAGATCCTACCGCGCGGAGAAAGGAGCGGAATAAGGATCTTCTGCGCATCCACAGCGTCGAGAAACTTCAAGGTGAAGACCTCGGTGCGCAGAGGCTCTTCTGCCTGGATCCTTGCGACATTCTCCAGTTTTGTCACCAGGATGATGTTGCCCTGGCGCTGGTACCCGAAACCGTAGGTCTTCAGGATCACATCGAGTGCGGTCTCCCAGGGCACGTCAATGAGCCGGATGCTGATGTTGCCGAGGACATCAGGTGTCGTAACAATGTTCACCCCGGATTTAAGAGAGATCACCTTTAACACGCTCTTAATATCCGCGTCGGTAAAGTTCAGGGTGACATTCTCTGAAGAGCTCAGAGCCCGTTCTATGGGAGAAGGCATCTCGACAAGAGGCTCCTCTGACTTAGGCGCCCCGGCTGTGTTTTGCCCTGCGGTGCCGGAGGCAGGGGTAGCGCCCTCCTGGGCACCCAGATAAGCATAAAACGCAAAGGTCAGAATGAAAAATAAAATAGCGGGCCTGAAAGGTCTTTTCTTATCCACTAATCCTCCTTTTTAAAATCCACTTCGAGGGGCTTGCCTTCCTTGATAAAGATGACTTTATCTTCCTTGACTTTCAATACCTGATAGTCTCCGACCATATCCCCCACGCCGACGGCTAAACCGTTGACGATAGCGTAAGAGCGGCCATGCTTGTCATAGATGACCCCTTCTATCACCAGGGGCCCCTTCTTTGCCTCTTCCTGCTCTTCCTTGTCTAACTTCAGCAGCCTTCCGTCGGGAGTGACGAGCTGGATAAAGGGGTCGCGCTTTCCCTTAGCATCGTATTTATACTCCTCCTGGGCGATAACAGGAAATACCACGCAGAACACTAGACTGCAGATTAAAATTACGGATTTGTAATTTATAATTTGTAATTTGAAATTATTTCTTAACATACGCCCGCACCATCAGAGTCACTTTTTCCTTTAAAAAATCCTTCTGGTCCTTGGTGATCATAATATCCTGCACTGCCATGAGCGCTTCGGCATTCTCAAGGTCGTTGATGAACCTGCCCAGGCTATGGTAATCCGCGGCCAGTTCAAGGCTGATATAAAAGGGGATGATCTTTGCGCCGAGGAATGCCTTCTCCTGCTTGACATCCGTGACCGGTTTTATCTGCTGGATGCGGATGTTGTTCTTATTGGCGATATCGGAAATCTGCTGCAGGAGCGCGATCTTTTCCGCCTCGGGCAGGATCTTTCTTATCTTGGGCAGGATCCTCTCTTTGGTCCTGGCCTGTTTCTCTTTAAGCTCGCGCATCTTGGTAAGGTCCCTTTCAAGGGAAGCGATCTTGTTTTTCTGCTCGGTGAGCTTCTTATTTAGGGCCCTGCCTTTTGCGGATAAGACCGCCAGGAGCTGATAGTCAAGCACAAGCACTATCAGGGCGGCGACGGCAAATAAGACCAGTTTCTGTTTATCCTGTTTCATTTGGCCTTTACAGCGCCCGTAAGGGTCCCGGTAAGGATAAAGTTCACCACTTCATATCCGCCGATAGACTCTTTGCGCACGGAGATCAGCTCTAAGGAAGTAAAATCCTTGTAAAACGCGCTGTCCTTCTTCAGATTATCGACAAAATTGCGCAGCAACCCCATCTCTTCTTTCTTTAACGAGACGACCGCGCCCTTGAGATAGAAGTTCCCGGAAGAGACAGAAAACTCATTGAACCATACCCCCGAAGGCAAGTTCAGGCTCATCCTGTTCAGTTTTTCCGCCCAGTTTATGCGCTGACTAAGTATCTGCTGTATGTCTTTTGCGCCTTCGGAAAATATGGCATATTCCTTGTTAAACTCTTCCAGCTCTTTTCGCTGCGCGGCGTAATTCTGCCACTTCTTATTCAGGGCGCCGAGCCGCATGCCCTTGGCGATATTCATACCGGCGGCAAAGATATTTACAAGCAGCAAAAGCGCGCCCAGCCCTATGCCGATATAGATAAGATTCTGCCTTTCAAGCAGAAACCCCACGGCAGCAGCCGAAGGCTTCTTCTGCCTGTGCCTGGCCCTTAACTCTTCCGGCAACAGATTTATCTCGATCATCTTAAAACCTCAAGGCAAGCCCCAGCGCCACCGCCAACTGAGACGAAACGGATCTTGCCTTTTCCGCATCAAAGCCCTGAACAATGCCCAATTTCATCAGCGGGTCCCAGCACTCTACTTCTATCCCCAGAAGGTCTGAAAGTTTTTCGGTCAGGCCCTTAAAGAAGCATCCTCCTCCGCTTAAGAAGATCTTGCTCACGGTGGATGCGCTCTGGCTTTCGTAATAATCAAAGGAGGTGCGGATCTCGCTGGCAAAGCTGCCCACTACCGACTCTATGGCAGAGTCGATCCTGGCCAGCTTATCCTTATCGGGATTGGTCTTGAGCCCTTCGGCAGCCTTCAGGTCAAGATTAAAGGTATCCGCGATCTTCTGGGTAAAGGAGCCTCCGGCTATCGGTATATCGCGGCTGAAACGCGGTATGCCTGCCTCTAAAATGTCCAGGCTGCTGATGGAGGCGCCGATATTAAGCAGCGCCACCGTCTTCTGCCTCAGGTCCTCTTTAGCCCCGAGATTGAATTTAAAAGCATTGCTCAAGGCAAGGGAATCAATGTCGGCGATCCTGACCCTGAGGCCGGCCTCCTCAAGGTGCTTAAGCCTTGAACTGACAAAATCTTTTTTCACCGCGGCGATCACGACCAGCATCTTATTCTCCGGCAGGTCGTATTTGAGGACTACCCCGTCGAGATTTATTTCATCGGGCGGAAAAGGGATGTATTTGGCGGCCTCAAACTTCAGGGCCTGCCTGAACTCCGGCTCCTCCATCCTGGGAAAAGAAACATACCTGATCACCGAAGAGCCTCCGGAGAAACCGATATTGACGCTATCGCACTTCAGGGCCTCTTTTATCTTTGTCAGGCAGTCCTTAAGTCCGGGCTCAAGCGGCAGCATCTGGAAACCGGCAAGCTCCGTTGCCTCCTTTGTGATCTTCAGTTTTATTGCCTTTACGGTATGAGTGCCGATATCAAGGCCCACGGCATACCTGTCCTTGGAGAACTTCTGCTTTATGACAGAAATGGCTTTGGCCTTTATGTCCTTAAAAGAGGTCATTGTTCTTTCCAGGATACGAGCGCAGGTTCAGAATCCACCGCCTGTTCCGATGACTTTGTCGTGATCAGGGTAAATGCGGTATCCCGGTCGCTGGTATCGAAGTTCAGGGTGGCGTTTCCGGTAAGTTTATTATCAATATCCACATTGCTCTCCGCAAAGACGGCGCCATTAAGGGTCGGGGTACCGCTGACGCTCAGTTGCCCGATGACCCAGATTACTCCGTCAAAAGTCCAGCCGCCGGAGATATCCAAAGCAATATTTTCTCCGTTACCATTCACAATCAGGAGGCCGCTTCCGCTCCAATTCGAACTTATCTTATATTTGTTAGAACCAGTAAGATCCACCCAAGTTATGCCGCTGACCGGCTGCTGATTCTCTGAAGGATTCGTATATAGGTGGTCTGCCAGAGCCTTGATCTGCTCCTTAGAGGCATTAAAAACCTCTTCAAAATCCAGAGTAGACTGCTCTTTATATGACCCGTCGGGATTAATATCCACGCTTCCTTTAATAGTCAGGTCGCCGGTAGACTCGACCGCATACGTTACAAGCGTTTCATTAGGGTCAATTGTTACCGGACAGGGTTTTTCAGCAATCACCTCGATAGTCCGGTCTATTTCGCCCCAGCTGCCGGTAGAGATAATCCTCCAGCGGTTTGTAGTCGGAGGCGTATCTGTACACTGAGGCAGTCCCGTGTGATTAACCTGAACGCTATAGCTTAAATCGCCATTGCCGTCAAAATTACTATCACTTGCGGCAACGGGGCTGGCTTGCGTCTTCCACTGGGCGATGACTCTGGCTGCCCCGGCTTCTGCTGCCCAAAATGCCCTGTTTGAATTGACCACAAACACCCTGGTCCTTTCTTTCTCAAAAGCAGTTGTTGAAAAAAGGTATGCTGCCAGAGAGATCAGGGTTGCGGTCAGAAGCAGGCTTAAGATGAGCGCTACGGCTTTTTTACTCATTTCTTGTTTTTACCTTCTCTGTCAAAGTAAAAGTAGTCAAAGGCGTTTCTCTCACCGTTTCCGACGTGGTTATGCTGATTTGCAATAATGAAGATCCGGAGCAGGTAGCCAGACACCCTGTGCCGCAGGCAGTCTTATTGGCAGCGCAGCAAGTGCCGTCGCTATGAGACCAGCAAAAGTCCAAATCGCTTGCATAATTTGCTAAAACGCTTCCGTTTGCATTTGAACAGCAGTCTTCATTGACGCAGCGCTTGATCCGGTTTGTAGCGCTGCAGCGGTAATAGCGGACGCTGTTTACTGTGGGAGTATTGAAGGTCAGTTGCGTGCCTCCGGTAATGGTGACTGAACTTGCGCTTCTGAGCTCCCGCACCATCGCATCCATGGCCCTGCGCGCCTCTTCCTGCAGGTCTATCGTAGCCGACCAGAAACTCACTCCCCGGTTGATCCGGGCAAAAAGTACGATGATAGCGGCAAAGGCAACAGTGAATATGAGTGTTACAATTAAAGTCTCAAAAAGGGTATAGCCTTTTCTCATTGCGCGATCAGGGTAACCAGTTTATCGGCCCAGGTTCCGGAATTATTGATATCGCAGCCGTCGATCCAGCCGTGCGAACTGGATTTAAAACAGCCCTTGATCCTTATCCGCTTAAGATTCGTAGCCCCGCCTTCGCTTGCAATCAGTATCTTGCCCTTGCCTTCGCCGGAAGGAAAACCGTCCAAATCAAAGATATCTCCGTCGCAAAAAGCCCCGGCAGGCTGAGGATCGGGGCATGAACCGGAAACATAGAGAGAGGCGAAGCTAGCGCCCTTGATCTCTTCCATCTTTGCAGAGAAGGCGCTGTAAGCCAGGCTCGTATTGCGGTTTACCCTGCTAAGGACAATGCAATTCAGGAAGAGCAGCAGCATCGCGCTTAAAACAAAGGCCAAGATCGCTATTGCAAGCAGCAGTTCCCATAATGAAAAGGCCCTATTCGGAAGTTTTTTCATGGCTTAGCGCAATATTTACGGCCTATTCTCTCCTGGAGCACTCTTCCTGCGTAAGGTTCCCGCCCGTGCTTACCGAGAACACCGCCCTGCCGCTGAACTTGCAGTCCACGGGCTGGGCAAGGCAATTATAACCTGCGGGTTCAAGGCGCGAACAGCTGTAATCA
>Ga0194125_10011562_pt1 | contig 11802 bp, 8 predicted proteins | sample TA2KigC250mmetaG_FD_148626 | JGI IMG/M metagenome (GOLD analysis project Ga0194125, IMG submission 148626) | Freshwater microbial communities from Lake Tanganyika, Tanzania - TA2015034 Kigoma Deep Cast 250m | ecosystem: Environmental > Aquatic > Freshwater > Lake | place: Tanzania: Lake... | reverse complement strand
AATGCCTAAATTACAAGAAATAATTGGTTTAAAGGAGGTTCCGCACTTTACTACCTTGCAGAAGTTTTTTAAACGTTTTGGATCCCACTTTTTTGATGAAATGCTGGAACAAACTGTGGAATTATTCGATATAGAGAAACCATGGGTGGCGGTTGATGGAACAGGACATTCCTGTGACCAAGCTAGCCTGTATTACGCACGTAAAATCGAAAAACAAAGCAAAAAATGGAGGAAAAGCTACACTAAAAACCAAATAGCAATTGACACGCAAACACAGGTTATATTAGCCCATAAAGTGGCTCGGGGACCTAGACATGATTCTAAAGATGCAATACCAACCATAAGAAAAACCAGAAAATATAAACCATCCGGCTTCAGTTTAGACAAAGCATTCGACAAAGAAGAAATCCACAGAGTCATACACGAAGAACTGGAAGCAACCAGCATGATACCACCTAAGAAAAGAGTAAAAAACGGTAAATATCGGTTAAGCATGCAATCCCTTTTCAGCAACCCCAAATACCACCTCAGAAGCCTGGTAGAAACAGTGATATCAGTTCTGAAAAGAGTGTTCGATGATAAAAACCAAAGCCGAAGTGACCGACTAAGAAATAAAGAAACCAAACTACGAAACAGCTGCTATAACATATACCGCTACGCAAAACACTTATCCATTCAAAATCTAAAAATGATTTCTACAGAGCCGTTTTTTTGTAAATTTTTCACTTAAAGCATGGTATTTTATCATATATTAGATTTATATTTAGATATTCACTCTTTTAAAAATCATCAAACCAGATTAATCGTTAAAACGTTCAAATAATTATTTTTAAAGATTTCAGATGGTTTAGAGCACCATGGAGAACTCTTAGTGTATATAAAAATCAGGGGAATATGTGATATGATAGCAAACCTTTATATATTGTAACTGAGAATCATTATACTACAGCGGGGTGGGGTAGTCTGGTGATCCCGCGGGGCTCATAACCCCGAGAGCCCTAGTTCAAATCTAGGCCCCGCTATTCTTTTTATTTTTTATTAATATGGCAAAACTAGATATAGCTTATATTTTTTCGGTTTAAATTGTGAAATAAAGCTATCTGGCGACATTGTTATTAGTCTAGGTCTAAAAAAATGGAAATATAACTGCATGGAATAAATAAAATATTTTAGATTTTAAGAAAAATCCTGATAAAAGTGAAATTTTTCATGTTGAATCGAATTAAATGGTAGATAAAGTATAAAAAAGTAAATAATGGACTTAAAGTTATTACCACATTCAAAAACTTCTAATTGTTGAAGCATTCCCAGTTGATTCACGTTATCCTGCCCTTGTTTAATATTTCCTCAAAAAGTTCCCTAATTCTTGTCTTATTGCTATCATCCCCCCTTCAACTAACTTCATGTTATATTATCTATTGATTAAAAGTATTTAAAATTCAAAAAATTTATTTCATGCGAGTAATTTAAGTAATATCATGTCTTCTGATGAGAAAAAAATTAGTCGGGTGAAAAGGTCTAAAGAAGAAGCGAAGATTAGCTACGATAAAATGAGTAAATGGTACGACCTCATGGCAAAACCCGAGAAAAAATTTGTCATAAGCGGCGTGGAGAAGCTGGATGTACAGGAAGGCGAGAAAGTTTTGGAGATAGGCTTTGGTACTGGTGATGCACTTTTAAATTTAGCTAAAAACGTTGGGAGATCAGGGCGAGCTTATGGGATTGACATATCGGAAGGGATGCTTAAGGTTACCCAGTCCAAACTGGATAAAGCAGGGTTAACTGACAGGGTAAATCTAGTCATGGGGGATGCTTCTATACTTCCCTTCGACCACGAGTTTTTTGATGCTCTATTTATGAGTTTTACCCTGGAGCTTTTTGACACTCCAGAGATTCCTTTATTACTTGGGGAATGTAGGCGTGTTCTAAAAACCGGGGGACGAGTAGGAGTGGTAGCCATATCAGAAAGAGGAGATGATAACATAATGATGAAGCTTTATAAATGGGCTCACATGAAGTTCCCCTCTTATGTGGATTGTCGCCCTATTTGCACCGAAAAAGAATTGAAAAAAGCGGGTTTTAAAATAAAAGATGTGGAAAAGCGGACGATGTGGAATTTACCAGTGGACATAGTAATTGCAGAAAAATAAACTTAACCCTAAAGCCTTAAAGAAAATCTTTATATAGAGAAAAAAAATCTTTATATGGGCAAATGTTCAATTTAATAAATGGATATGTTAATAATCTTATGAGGATTAGGGGTTAATAACCTCGAGGGCCATAACCCGAATCTAAATTTCTTTATTAATTATTTAATGGCAAGCCGAAGGGCAGCTACCGGTTTCTGGAGATCTGATCTGCAGTTAAACTGAGGAAACTCCACCCATCCTACAGAACCACGGTGTTGAAAGACACATGTTGAGAGGCATGACTCTGAAGCAGAAACGATACGTCTTCTGGTGGATGAACATGATGCGAAAGCTGAGAGACGCCAGAAGGAACGGTGAAACGGTCATTCCGTGGGATGCAAGGGTAAATACTGTCTATGAGTACTGTATGAGATGGAGGTAGCCCGCATAGATGAATGCTGCCGAAACAGAAGGTGGGTTACTCTCGGCATGCCATTTTCGAGTTTAAGAGCTTATGGAGGTTCTGGAGGGGTACTGTTAACTGCTTTTTGTGTTAAATAACCAGCATGACTTATACCTAAAATAGCGATTAAACCTGCTGGTAACACAGGAAAACTTGTGAATTCTGCAGGCGAGGTTGAAGATATTTGATTAAATAACAGAACTATGTAAGCAAGTGCTGCAATAATGGTAAAGAAGAACATCTGAACTTTTGCCATGTTAACAAATTTTTTATCTACTAATTCATCTCCGGTGAAAATTTGTTTGAATTGAGCTTTATTAGCAACATAAACAGTTCCAATATAATTTTCTTCTTTTATACCATTCGTATATCTTTTGTTTGGTTCAATAGTCTTTTTTTGGCTTAGAATTAAAGGGGTACCAACTAAAGATGTTGTACTAATACCAAGAAGGGCCCAGAGTTGCCAGTCAATTCCAATTCCCAAAGCATCAGGGACACCAGCGTGTATTCGTGATAGTGCAATTGTCAAATAACCTGAAAGGATAATCACAGTCCATATAACAATTTGAAACCTTGAAAGACTCATTTCATTTCGTTCATCAATAAGAATTCCTGCATAATGCCCATTTATCCGAATTCCTATAGCTGTCAGGAATACCAGCATTGTAAGAGCCACTATAATCCAATTAACACCCGTTGGACTGAACGGTAGAAAAAATCCGCACGCTAACATTATAACTAATGAAATAACAGCAATTACTACTGTCCAACCACCACTCAAATTTTCATCCATTAATCACCCTCCAAAATACATTTTTAAAACAAAGATATGTATATTCCAAAAGTTTGTGCAATTTATATTAATTGTGATATATATTTTTTTTTGATTTTTATTACTTAAAAAGACATTTACTTCCTAAAACAATCAGCTTTCGGTTTTAAAATATAAAAATTAAAATAGAATTTTATAATACCTAAAATTGAAAAATTGGAAAAAATTTTTAATTTTTTTTCGAAAATCTTCATAAACCTTAAGCGAATTAGAAAGAGCTGTAGCACCTATAGCTATAAGCTCTTTAACTACTTACATGTTATTATATTTCATTATTATTTCTGATTTTTTAAAAAAAAGACTTTAAAATCAGTAGATTTGAAATAAAACATGGAAAATTTCACGCCCAAATCCAAAAAAGCTTCAATTTGTTAATATTTTTTATTTTTCTTTTTCCCGTTTTTTGGTTTATAATAACTTGTTTAGTCAATGAACAAAGTATTATGTCAATGTCCAATTACATCCTTTACTTTATCAAAGAATCTTTTCTCTTCTCTGTATATTTCATCCCCGCTTATATCTGCAAATTCTCGAAGAAGTTCTTTTTGTTTTGGTTTCAGTTTTTTGGGTACCACTACCTTGACCACAACGTAGAGATTTCCTTTACCATTCCAGCGAAGATGGGGCATACCCTGACCGTTTAAACGGAATGTAGCACCACTCTGAGTACCGCTGGGAATTTTAAGCTCTGCAGCACCTTCAAGAGTTGGAACTTCAACTGTGCCGCCTAGAGCCGCCTGTACAAAGCTTATAGGCTTCTCATAAAATAAGTTAGCACCTTCTCTTTCAAAGAGCTTGTGTTTCTTAACATTTATAATTACATAGAGGTCACCAGGTGGTCCTCCTCTCTTTCCAACATCTCCTTCACCTGGAACACGCAGACGACTGCCGTCCTCAACTCCTCGTGGTATCTTAACATGTATAGTGCTGGCATGTCTAACAATTCCTCTAGCATGGCAGTTATTACAAGGAGTTTCTATTATGGTTCCTTCACCTTTACATGTATTACATGGTCTTATAGTGGCAAATTGGCCTAATGGGGTGTTGCTTACATGTCTTACCTGCCCCGAACCTCCACATTGATCGCAGGTTTTGGTATCTGTCCCTGGCTCGGCCTTAGAACCATTACAACGGGGACATACCTTTCTGTGGGGCACTTCAATGTCTCTTTCTATCCCGGTTGCAGCTTCTTCTAAGGTGATCTCCATGTTGTAGCCCACGTCATCTCCCTTGCGTGGCCCATGTCTTCTTCCTCCTCCAAATCCAAAGAGGTCGAATATTGTTTCAAATCCACCCCCTCCTCCTCCGAAGCCACGGAAGATGTCTTCGAAGTTTATATTGCTGAATATGTCCTCCTGTGAGAATCCACTCATACCAGCATGGCCAAACTGGTCGTAAGTCTGTTTTTTCTCTTCATCTGAGAGCACGGCATAAGCTTCACTTATTTCCTTGAATTTTTCTGTCGATTCAGGGTCTTCACTTACATCTGGATGATATTTCATTGCTAATTTACGGTAAGCCTTTTTAATATCCTTTTTTGTTGCTCCTCGGTCCACTGCGAGAACATCGTAGTAATCACGCTTTTCTGCCATGCTAATCCTTACCTCAATTTAAAATTTTTCTTTTAAATATTTTTAAATATTATTTTAAATTCTTTTTATTTGATCTAATATTATAAAAATTAATTTTTCAATTTTAGTTTTAAATCAATTTTTTTATATCAACATTTTTTTATATAATCAATTGATCAATAATTTAATTAATATTTCTCTATTCTAAATTAAAAAGTCATTTAAAATATTAACAATTTAATTAATATAAGGTAAGGAACTGATCCTTACCTTCTATATTATGCAGGTGTTTAATTATCAATCTATTTTTTCACTTCATAGTCTGCATCGATTGTGTCGTCATCATCCTGCTTAGGATTCTCTTCACTACCCTGTGCATTTTCCTGTGATTGCTGTTGTGCCTGTGCTTGTTGAGCTTGCTGATAAATGGCTGCACCTACTTCCTGCACAGCTTTGGTAAGTTCTTCAGTTTTGCTCTTGATTGCGGTTAGATCGTCACCACCTATTAATTCCCTTAGTTCTTTTATCAGGTTTTCAATTCTTTCGCGCTGGTCCTTAGCTACTTTGTCTCCAAGCTCTTCAAGAGTCTTCTCTGAAGTGTAAATCATTGAATCGGCGTTATTTCTTATTTCTATCTCTTCCTGCCGTTTTTTATCTTCTTCAGCATGCATTTCTGCATCTTTAATTTTCTGATCAATTTCGTCATCTGATAGTTTATGTGGAGCGGTTATTGTAATTGCCTGTTCTTTACCGGTCCCCATATCCTTTGCAGAAACGTTCATTATTCCATTGGCATCTATATCAAAGGTTACCTCTATTTGTGGTATTCCCCGGGGTGCAGGAGGTATACCTACCAACTGGAATCTACCAAGTGTGGTGTTATCCAGAGCCATGGGACGTTCTCCCTGCAAAACATGAATATCCACAGAGGTCTGATTATCAGCTGCAGTAGAAAAGATTTGACTCTTTTTGGTTGGAATTGTAGTGTTTCTGTCAATTAATTTAGTAAATACACTGCCTAAAGTTTCTATTCCAAGGGATAGTGGTGTAACATCCAGTAATACTAAATCTTTGATCTCTCCTGCTAAAATACCGCCCTGAATGGCTGCACCAACAGCTACACATTCCATTGGGTCAATTCCTCGTTCAACTGTTTTTCCAACAAAATCTTCCACGAATTTCTGAACGACTGGCATCCTTGTGGGACCACCTACCAGTATGATCTTATCAATTTCGGTTTTATTTAATTTAGCATCTTTTAAAGCTTGTTCCATAGGTCCCGAACATTTTTTAATGATCGGATCTACTAATTCTTCTAGTTTAGCCCTTGTTAGTGTTGTTGTAAGGTGTTTTGGTCCTTCCTGCGTTGCTGATATAAATGGTTGGTTTATATCCGTTGTTAGGGTGGTTGAAAGTTCTATCTTTGCCTTCTCAGAAGCCTCTCTGAGTCGCTGGACTGCTTGATCATCGTCCATGAGATCTACTCCAGTATCCCTCTTAAAATCTGCAGCCAGATGGTTCATAATAGCTTCATCCATGTCAGTTCCACCCAGTCTGGTATCTCCACTAGTGGATTTGACTTCAAAGACCCCTCCTCCAAATTCCATTAGGGTTACATCCAATGTTCCACCTCCGAAGTCGAATACCATAATTTCAAGATCTTCGTCTTCTGATTTATCCAGACCGTAGGCAAAACTTGCTGCTGTAGGCTCGTTTACGAGTCTAACCACTTCAAGTCCAGCTATTGTTCCTGCATCTTTTGTTGCAGTCCTCTGGTTATCATCGAAGTATGCAGGTACAGTAATAACTGCCTTTTTTACTTCTTCTCCAAGGAAAGCCTCTGCATCCTTTTTTATTTTCTGCAGGATGAATGCTGAGATTTCCTGGGGAGTGTACTGTTTTCCAAGTATATCAACCTTATATTGGGTTCCCATCTTTCTTTTGATTGCTGTTACTGCCTGTCTTCTTGCAGGTTCTCCAACTAATCTTTGTCCATCTTTTGTGAACGCAACATAACTTGGAAAAGCTTTTCCATATTGGGTAGCACCCTCTGCGCTTGGAATGATTGTGGGTTTTCCACCAACAAGTACTGCTGCAGCAGAGTTACTGGTACCAAGATCTATACCTATAATTTTCTCTTTTTTTGCCATAATAACACCTCATTTATTTTTTTTTACACATTTATTCTTTTTTACAAACTTTAACCTTTGAATATTTGATTACTTTCGAATTCAGGGTATATCCCTTTGCAAGTTCTTCAATGATTTCTCCGTCGTCGTAATCTTTGTGATTTTCAGTCATTAATGCTTCATGTTTGAATGCATCGAATTTTTCTCCTTTTGCTGGGATTTCTATGAGACCTTCTTTCTCCAACAGGTCCTTTAACTTATTATGTATTATTTCTATACCATTTAATAGATCTTCGCTGGATTTTCCAGCTTTTAGAGCTCTTTGGAAGTCCTCATAAACTTCAATTATTTTGAGAATCAATTCTTCATTGGCGCGGCGGATAAATTCTGTGATTTCTTTTTCAGATCTCTTTTTATAATTTTCAAAATCTGCTTGCATTCGTTGTAATTGTGAGAAATAATCCTCAATTTTTTGATCTTTTTCTCTTATTTTATCTGTTATTTCTTCTATTTCTCTGTTTTTCTCTTCTATTAACTTTTCTTTTTCAACCAGCTCTTTTTTTAGATTATCTAATTCTTTCTTGTTGGTCATCAGTTCACCTTTCATATAATTTCAATAAAAAGAGAATAACAATATTTATAAATATTTAATCCCTTATGATCTTATAGTTACAAAAGGTTATATAAACCTTTCGTCAAATTGTATAAACAAATTGTATAAACAGTAACACTAACAATATTTCAATCAAATGAGGCATGTATAGCATGGAACTAGAGGAAATACTTGATGTCATGGGATGTAAGACAAGAAGGGAAATTCTGTCTCTCCTAACACAGGAACCCCGTTTTGTAAGTCAAATATCCAGAGAACTTGATATTGGTCAAAAGGCAATTATAGAGCATTTAAGGGCAATGGAAGAGCTGGGGATTTTAAGATCATCTTTTAGAAAGATAGAAAGGGGAAGGCCACGTAAATATTATGATATATCTCAGGATATAAAAATTCAAATTTTTATAAGCCATGACACTATAGAAACTCATATAATCGGTGAAGAAGTTCATAGACAATATACTAATGAATTTTCTGAACTTTCCAGGATAGAGAAGAAAATTCAGCTGGGAAACATGGATGAAGCCATTGAAGATCTTAAAATATTCATACAAAAATGTGATGAAATAAAAAAATATGCACAAAGTTTATTAGAGTCACTTAAAAGTGATATTCAGTCCTTATAATGTAGTGCTGCAACTGCGGCCTGACCTAGGGAGACTGAACCATCACCAGCACATGAATTTTTATGTTGAATAAATTCATACCCATTATCTGTTACAACATTTTTTATGGTTTTACTTATTTCTTCATTATAAAAAACCCCACCAGATCCACCTATTACATCAACACCAGTTTTTTGGGCAGCTTTTATTGCTAGTTTTCCCAGACCAACTGCTACAGCTTTCTGTGCTGATGCAGCAATATCTTCAATTCCTTTACCTTCAGCTATCATATCCAAAACAGATAAGAGTATTTTGTTTGTATCAAGTACATAGATTCCATTTTCTTTTTTTATTTCTGACGGAATTTCAATGCTTTCTTTTTCATGATAAGCCACAGACTCCAGCTTCATGGCGCATTCACCTTCATAAGTTCTTTTACCACATATTTTAAGTGCTGCTGCTATTGCATCCAGAACACGGCCTGTACTGGTTGTTTGAACTACGTTAAATCCTGTATCCAGTTGTTTCATTATAAGATCAACTTCTTTTTTGCCATGTTTAAAATAATCGATGTATTCTTTTTTCATTAGTTCTTTGAGTTCTTCTGGTTCATAATAATCATATAACATGGCCATAACCATTCTTATAGGATATTTAGTGGTTAAATCACCACTTACCATCGATTGAGGCATAAGACTTCCCAATCTATCATATTTATCATCTTTAACATGCAGAATTTCTCCACCCCATATAGATCCATCTTCACCATAACCTATACCATCTGCACCTATACAGATTATCTCAAAAATTCCAGAATCAATTGAAAGGGCTGCTGCATGGGCATGATGATGCTGAACTTTAAAAACAGGACATTCAAATTTTTCACTTAAATCATGTGCCAGTTTTGTTGTGAAAAACATTGGATGAAGGTCGCAGGCTATAACATCAATTGAATCAGTTTTAGTTATTCCCATCATGTACTTTATGGCTTCCTGGAGATATTTGAAGGTATCATACTTGGTTGTATCTCCTATGTGCTGGGATACGTAGCATTTACCCTCCTTTAGGAGAGAAAAGGTTACATCGATTTCAGGTCCAAGTGCGAGCACGTTTAAATTCTTAGACATGTTTGAAAGATCGTATGGTTCTGGTACGTAGCCTCTTGATCTTCTTATAAAGGCTAAATCACCGCCTCTAAATCGTATAACAGAATCATCGCACCTATTTATGATTTTACGGTCATGTAGAAGGAAATAATCAGCTATACCATCCAGTTTATTTATTATTTCATTATTTTCTATTAGCATAGGTTCTCCCGGCATATTGGCTGAAGTCATAATATATGCTGGCTCCTTTGAGTATTGAAATATAAGATGATGAAGCCCAGAGTAGGGGAGCATTATCCCAATGTTATGTAGTCCTGGAGATACCACAGATGAGAGATAATAATCTTTATTTTTATTTAGCACAACTATTGGTCTTCTTCGGGATATTAAGGTCTTCTCTTCAATATCTGAAACTTCTGCAAAGCTTTTAATGGCAGCAATGTCAGGAGACATACATGCAAAAGGTTGTGTTAATCTTCCAAGTCGTTCTCTAAATTTTATAACGGGGTCATCTGCTGTTGTTTTGCTAACCAGATGCGTTCCACCTATCCCCTTAACTGCGATTATATTTCCTTCTTCTATGAGTTTTACAGTTTCTCTTATGGGATTTTCTGATTCTATAAGGCCATCCTTGTAGAGAAATACAGAGGGACCGCAGAGAGGACAGCAAGTTGCTTCGGCATGATATCGACGATCAAGTGGATCTTTATATTCTCCCATACATCCATCACAAAGGGGGAAATCATCCATGGATGTTCGCTCGCGGTCGTATGGAATGGATTTAATCACAGTAAAACGGGGGCCACAATCAGTGCAGGCAGTGAATGGATAATAATATCTGTGATCATCCTTACCAAGAACCTCTTGGAGACATTGGCTGCATGTTGCCACATCTGGAGGAATTACCGATGCACCAGAGTAATCCGGGGAGCTTTCAAGAATGAGGAAATCATCAAATTCTTTATCATCTTCAGCTTCCGTCCATTCTATCTTTAAGGATGTTATTTTGGATATTGGTGGTTTATTTAACTTTAAATTTTTTGCAAAGTACTTTATCCTGTCTCTGTCCCCTTCAACCACTATTTCAGCACTGTTTCCAATGTTTCTAACGAAACCTGTAAGATCCATACCTTTGGCAATTCTATACACTGTGGGTCGGAATCCCACACCTTGAACTATTCCCTGTACCAGGATTTTAGCCTTTTTCAATGCTACACCTCGAATATTCTCTATTAGATGGACTTATATTCAATTTTAGATGATTTTATATTAATAATTAAAATTTATTCATATTTATTTCAAATATATCAAATATTCCAAAAAAATTGGTTTTTCTCCAAATTATTTTCAAGAATTATTTTCATATTTAAATATATACATTATATAACTCCATTATATAACTCCTTATATACTCAATCAAATAAAATTTGATGATACCATGAGAGAAATACTCCAAAAACTTATAAAAGGGGAAATTTCACCTAAAAAAGCAGAAAAATTACTTAAAACTATGCAAATAGCTGAATTAGAAGATTTTGCTAAGATTGACACTGGTAGAGATGTTAGAACAGGAATACCAGAGGCTATTTTTGCTGAAGGCAAGGATGATGATGAAATTATTAAAATAATTCTAAAAATCGCTGATAAAGGGCGAATTATGGTTACAAGGCTTCGTGAGGAAAAATATGAAGCAATAAAAGAGCATTTGCATGTATTAGCAGATAAAGGATTCAAAATAGATTACAATAGGAAAGCAAGAATTTTACTAGTTAAAGATCATGAGGTAGAGAAAAGAGGTAAAATTGGCATAATCACTGCAGGAACTTCAGATATCTCAGTTGCGGAGGAAGCCAGAATTGTGGCAGAAGAAGCGGGCTGTGAGGTATTAACTGCTTATGATGTTGGTGTTGCTGGAATTCACAGACTTTTCTCCCATATAAAAAAGATTCTCCAAGAAGATGTTAAAGTTTTAATTGTGGTTGCAGGGATGGAAGGTGCACTACCGTCTGTTGTGGCTGGACTTGTTGATATACCTGTGGTTGGGGTTCCCACATCAGTTGGATATGGTGTTGGAGAGGGGGGATTCACAGCACTCTTTGCAATGTTACAGTCCTGTGCTCCAGGGATTGCAGTTGTCAATATTGATAATGGGTTTGGTGCAGGTGTTTTTGCGGCTACTATACTAAATTCAATGGATAAATAGGTGTAAACGAGTCATAAACGGATTATAAAGGGATATAATCAATGAAATTTGGAATTTAAAGTGTTTTGCATGTTTTTCTCTATTTTTTTCAAAAAATAATTTAAAGAAATCATTATCCAATGAATTTTTTTTTAAACCTAGAATATTGGATTAA
>Ga0194125_10011560_pt1 | contig 11806 bp, 11 predicted proteins | sample TA2KigC250mmetaG_FD_148626 | JGI IMG/M metagenome (GOLD analysis project Ga0194125, IMG submission 148626) | Freshwater microbial communities from Lake Tanganyika, Tanzania - TA2015034 Kigoma Deep Cast 250m | ecosystem: Environmental > Aquatic > Freshwater > Lake | place: Tanzania: Lake... | reverse complement strand
CCTTCTCCGGCTCACCGCGTCTTCTCACGGCGACGCGCCGCGGCAGGTCCTGGACCTCCGTTGTCTGCATCCGCAGTTCCGGGTAAATCGACAGGCCGTGAAGGCAGGACTCCGAACCAGGAGAGCGGCTCGTTTGGAGTCCTGCCTTCAGGCAGTCCTTACCCCAATGAGCCGAATCGCTGAAAGCTATTCAGAGGCACGCGGCAACACCACGGCGGCGGGAGGCACGGGGCGGCGGCTGCCGCCGCGTCGTGTGTTGTGCGGAAGCCACAAGTGGGGTGGGACCGTACACCTGGGCCCGCTTCCGGGACGCCCACCCCCTTCGGTCAGCACCGTGGGAGATTACACGCACCCGTTGACACTTGAAGATGTGACACCCACCCCCTGGTGCCCCCTATAGGTTGTGTGCCAGCGATGGCCGCATACAAAATGTGCCAGCTTCCCTAGCTCCCCTAGCTTCCCGGCTTCCGCGGGCTGGTGCCAGGCCTCAACTTTCTCCCGCCGCAGAACTCCCGCTTGACACCCCAGCCCCACAACATGCGCCGGCCACATACTACATGTTGGGGCGGCCGTTGAGTCGCCCCCAACATACCCGACTCCCCCGAGTCCCCCGACTCCCGCACTTTGTGGGGGGTGGGGCCAGGCCTTCACTATCTCCCTGGCGTGTTGCCTGAGTGCCGGATCAGGAGGGGAGGTGTTCGCAGTCCGGCCCTTGGGAAGTCTTCAGGTGCTAACGGAGGCCCCCAGAGGGCAAGCGCCTCGCCGAAGTCATCGAGTGAGCTGCGGTAGGGCGTGCATGCCTGCGCGCCGGATAGTTGACGATTGAGGATTTGACACCAGCCACCCCACGCCCACCATCGCGCTCGCCCTGTTGAAAAGCATGCGGCCACGTGCCATAATAGGAGCCATGAGCAAGTCAGACGAGACCATCGAAGAGGTGCGCCGCGCCCGCCGCCGCATGTCCGAGGAATGCGGCCACGACCCCAAGCGCTTCGTCGAGCTCCTCCAGGACTACAACCGGCGCTATGCTGCCCAAGTGAGGAACTACCGCCGCTCCCACCGGCCCACCGCTGCCTCCGCCTCGCGGAACCCCTGAGCCGCCGCGGCTACCCAAAGGGACACGGTCTATGACCAGTGAACGTATGCGAAAGGGATACGACTTCTCGAAGGGCGTCCGGGGCAAGTTCTACCGCCCCGGCCTGAAGCTCGAGATTCCCCTCTACCTCGACGACGAGGCCATGGTCTTCGTCCAGCGCATTGCCCGCAAGAAGAAGACCGACGTCTCCGCCGTCGTCAACGACCTCATCCTCTCCCACAAGCGCCTCGCCGAAGTCATCGAGTGAACGAAGTTGGGGCGCCCATGCTCATGCACTTGCGCAGCGTCGCTGGGGGAACCAGTAATTGACAATTCAGAACTCAGATCATCGGCACACCAAGACGCCAGAAACTACGCTGCGGGATCTGCCCTGCTCGGCGAGGGCGTAGCCAAGGACAGCGGTTCAACGCGTCGGTTGAGCATTCCGTGGGCTGCACACCTTCACCGAGGCCAGAATAGCGGACTCTGTTCTGGCGTTAGTGGTAACGTAAGCTCCTATGCAGTATAGACTTACGGAATCGCACTTTCCAGGCGTTCTGCGCGATTCGCGATCTGAGTTCTGCAATTGGAGATTTGACACCGCATCCTGTGCTATGCGACAGCCTGTCGGAGTGCGGCGGCTCGACGCCGCTGTCACTTCGGGGCAAGAACGGCCTGAGAAGGCCCCGCCCCGGAGCGCAGTCCTGATCCAGGAACGGGGTGCTCCTTCCGACAGCTCGTGCTTCGGCACCGAAAGCGGTCTCAAGCGACCGCACTCCGACAGGCTGTCGCATCGTGCTGGACGCCAGGCTGTCAGTCATATCGCGGTTTGGCCTCCGGGCCGACGAGCAGCAGGTCGGTGATGAAATCCACCGCCCGCTCCCAACGCAACTCCTGTTCCGGCCTCCAATCAGGCTCCAGCGCCCACCTGAGCGTGACCATCCTGGCGTGATGGTAGAGCGCGTGCTGGCACACGCGGCTCAGGCCGAACAGGATGTCGTGGTCAAGCCCCCTTTCATCCAGAATCCGCTCGTATTGCCGCTCGATCTTCGCAAACTCATCCAGGAACTTCGCCTCAGTCCACCCCTGCGGCTCGATCCGCCGGAACGCCGGCTCGATGTGGACTTCCCTCAGCCAGTAGCTCTCTGCCCCGATGACATGATTGGCCTGCTCCCCGATCGAATCGTCGTGCGGCAGCGGCTTGGCCCCCAGCCCCTCCCCCGAAAGCCCCGAATCGCCGACCGCACAGTGTCCAGGCACACCCTGTGCAAGTCCAGCCACTGCTCTTTCGTCACCATCGCGCATTCTCCTTGGGACAACTTCCGTTCCGTGCCTCTGCGCTTGAGCCGCGCCTTCTTACCCTCCTCGATGATTTCGTCTACCTTGGCAAAGCCTGAGATGTCCGTACCGTCAGCCGCCAACGGGGCGCATGCGCATACCACTCCGACGCCGGGTGCTTCAGGGTGCTTTGGGTTGGGAATCTGGTCAAAGCGCTCCCTAGCGCCATAATTCTCAACCCTCGTCCGGAAGTCATCGAGCGCTCTGGCGAGATCACTCTCCCCGAACTGCTCACCTGGCATTCCGACGACGATGGCACAGAACTCGTCCCCGCCCTGGCGGAACAGAGTGAACTGGGCACGGTTGCCCAGGGTTTGCGCAAGCGCTTCGCTGAAGAACGCCGCATATGGCTTGAAGACCTTCTCTGCGACCCCCGTCCAAGTGAGGATCGCGTTCGCGCCTCCGACGTTGGTGATGTCGAAGCCTGCACAATATACAGCAACGCTATGTCGCCTTGCGTATTCCAGTGCGCGTTCTGCCACTGTCTGTCTGTACCGGATTCCCGACCAGTACTCCGGAAGTAGCCCATCCCTGAGTACCTTCTCGATGGCAGAGCGAATCTCTGTGAAGAACAAGTCGGCGGGGGTTGGGATCCCCTGGGTCATGTTCCGCGCACTCGATCAGCGGTTGGCAATCGTGGATCGCGAGTGTGTCAGGCCCAGTGCATCGAGGTGGGCTTGGGCTCGCGGATGAGGATGGCCTGGAGGAAGGCGGCGGCTTTGGCGATGCCCTCGGTGGTGGTCATGAGGCTGTCCTCGTGCTCGATGGAGAGGACGTGGTCGTAGCCGCTGAGGCGAAGGGCGGAGACGAAGTCGCGCCAGAAGCCCTCGCCGTGTCCGTAGCCGCAGGTGCGGAAGACCCAGGCGCGGTTGAATTCGTCGCCGTAGTGTTTGGTGTCGAGGACGCCGTGGACGCGGGCGACGGCGGGCTCGACGCGGCAGTCCTTTGCGTGGACGTGCCAGATGCAGCCCGCCAGTGCGCGAACGGCCTCGATGGGGTCAATGCCCTGCCAAAAGAGGTGGGAGGGGTCGAAGTTGGCTCCCAGGTTCTTGCCGCACTCGGCCCGCAGGCGCAGCAGCGTCTCGGGGTTGTAGACGAGGAAGCCGGGGTGCATTTCGAAGCCGATCTTGACGCCGTGGTCGGCGGCGAACTTGGCCATCTTCCGCCAGTAGGGGAGAGCCTTCTTCTCCCACTGCCACTGGACGAGCGACAGGAAGTCGGGGGGCCAGGGGCACGTGACCCAGTTGGGCACGCGGCTCTTGCCCGTCTGGTCGCCGGGGCAGCCGGAGAAGCCGTTGACGCGGTCGAGGCCCAGCTTCTCGGCAAGGACGATGCCCTTGCGGAGAGCGGCGTGGCTGTTGGCGGCGTAGGCGGGGTCGGGGTGGATCGGGTTGCCGTGGCAACTGAGGCTTGAGATGATGAGGCCGCGTGAGGCCACGGCACCGAGCCATCGTTTGCGCAGAGCGGCGCTCTTCAGCAGGTCGTCAACGGGACAATGCGGCGAGGTGCCGTAGGCGCTGGCAGGCAACTCCACGGCCCCGAGGCCCATCGCTTTCACCTTGTCGAGCATCTCCTCGAACGGGATGCTCCCGAACGCCGCAGTCAACACGCCGAGTTTCATTGTCCATTCCTTTCCGGGGTCGGGAGGGAACCCAGCTCTGCATCCCGTAACAGACGGGTCACCAAATCGGTGACGCCGAGGTCCCTGGCCCAATGGGCGAGATACACAAGGTCGAGGGATGAGCGTCGGGCCTTGGCAACCCCCAAGGCATCACGGTACTGCCGCTCAGATTCACTTCGGCGGCACCAATTCAGCTTGGCGAGGATCACATCTTCAGCGGTACAGACTTGGGCCTCAATTGACTCGAACACCATCGCGCTGCCGCGCCGCTCGAAGGCCGTGATGTCGTAGTCAGTGTCCTTCCGGCACACGATGTCGGCCTTGTTGCCACTAGCCACGTGGATGATGTTGAACATCCGTTGTCGCTCCCAGGCCGCTCGCGCCGCATCTTCGCTCACGTAGTAGTCTGGACCGAGGCGCCGAATGAACCGCTGCACGTGTTCCCACGGAGCGTCCACTATGATGTCGGTATCATAGGTGGTGCGTACCTCGCCGTACACGTTGCTCGCCACGGAGCCAACGACCATGTACGGGAGGCCGGCAGCATCCAGATGCGAGACTATGGCGGCGAGGAATTCGGCTGGCGTCATGGGTCGAGCAGCGCCTCGCTGGGGTAGGCATTTCGGTACAGCTCGTCACCAAGTTCCCAACGAATCCGAGCCAGCCGAGCGTCGCGGCCCGTGTACTGCGGGTGGCGCTTGCGGATCCCGGCCTCAAACGTTGCACGAACCAACTCCGTGAGGTCCGACATTCGCCGGACCTTCTCGGCAGCGCTCATCCGGCCGAAGATCTCGAACTGGATGCGGTCGGCTTCTTCCGTCGTGTCGAGCGGCCTCATCATGCCCAGTTGCCCTTCACTTCCCTTGCTTGTTGTATCTCGGCTGGCACTGGCGAATCATGACCGCCTCTGCTTCGTGGATGACTTCTCTGGCGTCGCCCGGACAGGCAAGCCAGGCCACGCAGAAGCGCTCCCTTATGAAGTCCACGCACTGCTCTCCTGGCCGGGCCCCAATGTCCGCCGCGACCGCCTTACGGAAGACGCTTTTCTCCTTCCCGTCAGGCATTCGATACTTGGGATTGAGGTGCTGCCGTATGATCCGTTTCCAGAGTCCCTCTTCCCCAGTGGCGCTGCCGACATAGACTGCTTCCCCGTCGCTGATCTGCCGCCAGACGTACACTCCTTTGCATGAAGGCACGGTCGTCGCTGCCAGCGAAGAGGCAGGGCGCATGGGTGCGTTGAGGAGCCCTTCGCAGATGGCCCCAGCTCTGCTGGACATGACGAACTGCGGAGCGGCAGGCACTTCACGTCCCCCTCGATCAGGCCAGAGCCCGATTCGGCCCCATTCGGGGCAATGCTAGGTTGTGCTTCCCGCAGCCTGGGCTACTTCTCAAACGCCTTGTCGAAGGCCGCGGCGGCCGAGGGGAACTGGATTTTGCGGAGGAAGGCGACGCTTTCCGCAGCGCCGTGCTCGCGGGCCATGTGGGGGTCCTCCCACTCGACCGAGAGCGGGCCGGCGTAGCCGATGGCGTTGAGGGTGCGGAGGATGGCGGGGAAGTTGACGACGCCGTGGCCGAGGGAACGGAAGTCCCAGCGGCGATTGGCGTCGCCGAAGCCCAGGTGCGAGCCGAGGATGCCCGCCCGGCCGGGCGCAAGGTCCACGAACACGTCCTTCATGTGCGTGTGGAAGATGCGGTCGGGGAACTCCTTGAGGAACTCGACGGGGTCAACTAGCTGCCAGGCGAGGTGGGAGGGGTCGAAGTTGAAGCCGAAGCTGGCGTGCCCCTTGACGGCGGCGACGGCCTTCTTGGCGCTGAAGAGGTCGAAGGCGATTTCGGTGGGGTGGACTTCGAGGGCGAAGCGGATGCCGAGCTTCTTGAACTCGTTGAGGATGGGGGTGAAGCGTGCGCCGAAGTCCTTGAAGCCCCCCTCATACTCCTCGGGCGTGGTGGGCGGGAAGGCGTAGATTTTGGGCCAGATGCTGGAGCCAGTGAAGCCGTTGACGACCTTCACGCCCAGCTTCTTGGCCGCCTTGGCGGTGTCAATGAGCTTCTGGGCGGCGCGCTCCTGGACCTTGGGGCCGACGCCGTCGCCCCACACGTCGGGCGGCAGGATGCGCTTGTGGCGCTCGTCAATCACGTCGCAGACGGCCTGTCCGACGAGGTGAGTGGAGATTGCGAAGACCTTGAGGCCGAACTTGCCGAGGATGTCGTGGCGGGTCTGGCAGTACTTGTCGTCGCTGAGCGCCTTGTCTGGCTCGAAGTGGTCGCCCCAGCAGGCGAGCTCGAGTCCGTCGTAGCCCCAGCCCTTGGCCATTTCGGCCAGCTTGGCCAGCGGCAGGTCGGCCCATTGCCCCGTGAACAGCGTGATCGGCCTGGACATGGCGTCTCCTCCAAAGCACACCAGGGTTGATGCGCCCGACACCCCTCCGCGTGGATTATGATAGCGGGATGCTGCCGTCAAGTCAAGGGACAATCGCGGGTGGGGTGCAGTAACGGATTTGTGCGCCGCCCGCCCTCGTTCGTAGTTCGGCGTTTACGCGGTTCCTCTGTCGGCCCTGGCAGCCCTGAAGACCGCCTGAAGGCCGAACTACAAACAGGAACGCCCGCTTCGGCGTGCAAATCCGTTACTGCACCCTCGCGGGTGCCGGCCCTGCGGGCGGCCGGCCCCTATCGCTTGGCGGCCTGCTCCCTCTTGCGGGCGATGATTTCCTCGGCGATGGCGAAGGGGACCGCCTCGTAGTGCTCGAAGTGCATGGTGAAGGTGCCGCGGCCCTGGGTGGCGTTGCGGAGTTCCGTGGCGTAGCCGAACATGTTGGCGAGGGGGACCAGTGCCCTGATCTCCTGGGCGTTGCCGCGCGGCTCCATGGCCGTGATGTGGCCCCGCTTGGCACACAGGTGGCTGGTCACGGCGCCGGCGAAGTCGTCCGCCACGATGACGCTCACGCTCATGATGGGCTCGAGGAGCTGGGGGTTGCCGCGCAGGAATGCCTTGCGGAAGGCCGACGCCGCACAGGTGCGGAAGGCCAGCTCGGAGGAGTCCACTTCGTGGTACGAGCCGTCCGTGAGGACTGCCCGCACGTCCACCACGGGGTATTTCGACCAGGGGCCTTTCGCCATGGCGTCAATGATGCCGCGCTCGACGGCTGGGATGAACTCCTTGGGGACGCGGCCGCCGACGACCTCGCTGACGAACTCGAAGCCTGCGCCTGGGGGGAGGGGTTCGAGGGTCAGGACGACGTGGGCGAACTGGCCGCGGCCGCCCGTCTGCTTCACGTGCTTCTCCACGATGTCCACGGCGGTCGTCAGGGTCTCGCGGTAGGCCACCTGGGGCGGGCCGGCCTGCACGTCCACCCCGAACTCGCGCTTGAGGCGGTCGAGGATGATCTCGAGGTGTAGCTCGCCCATGCCCGAGATAACGGTGTCGCTGGTCTCGGGGTCGTTGGCGACGACGAACGTCGGGTCCTCCTCGGCCAGGCGGCCCAGGGCGCCCGACAGGCGGTCGGCGCTCGTGCGGCTCTCCGTGACCACGGCCACGCTGAGGACGGGCGCGGGGAACTCGATGGCCTCGAGCACGATGGGGTGGTCCTCGGCGCACAGGGTGTCGCCGGTGCCCGTGTCGCTGAGGCCCACCACGGCGCCGATCTCGCCCGAGTAAAGGGCGTCCACGATCTCCTGGCGGTTGGCGTGCATGCGCAGGATGCGGCCCACCCGCTGGCGCTTGAGCTCGGAGGAGTTGAGGACGTAGGTGCCGGCGTGGAGGGTGCCGGAGTAGACGCGGACGTAGACGAGCTTCCCGACGTGTTTGTCCGCGACGACCTTGAAGGCGAGGGCGGCGAGGCGCCCGTCGTCCTTCGGCACGCGCTCGATGGGTTCGCCCTTGAGGCACACGCCGCTGATGGGCGGCAGGTCAATGGGGCTGGGCAGGTAGTGCACGATGGCGTCGAGGAGGCGCTGGATGCCCTTGTTCTTGACGGCGGAGCCGCAGAGGACAGGGCAGACGAGGTGGGCGTGGGTGGCCTTGCGGATGGCGGCGCGCAACTCGTCGGCGCCGATTGGCGCGTCGGCGCAGTACTTCTCGAGCAGCCGCTCGTCCACCTCGCTCACCTTTTCGACCAGGTGGCGGCGCCAGCGGGCCGACTCCTCCCGCAACTGGTCGGGCACCGCCTCCTCGTGGAACGTCGTCCCCAGGTCCGCGTCGTCGTAGTAGACCGCGCAGTTCTCAATGAGGTCAATGATCCCCAGGAACACGTCGTCCTCGATGTTCGGGATGGCGATGGGCACGGCGTTTGCGCCCAGCTCCCGCTGAATCTGCTCGACCACGGCGAAGAAGTCGGCCCCCACGCGGTCCATCTTGTTCACGAACGCGATGCGCGGCACCTCGTACTTCTCGGCCTGGCGCCAGACCGTTTCGCTCTGCGGCTCGACGCCGCCCACGGCGCAGAAGAGGCCGATGGCCCCGTCCAGCACGCGAAGGCTCCGCTCCACCTCCACCGTGAAGTCCACGTGCCCGGGCGTGTCAATCAGGTTGATCATGTGGCCGCGCCACACGGTGGTCGTGGCCGCGCTCGTGATGGTGATGCCGCGCTCCCGCTCCTGCGGCATCCAGTCGAGCGTCGCCGTCCCCTCGTCCACCTCGCCCACCTTGTGGGTCTTCCCCGTGTAGAAGAGGATGCGCTCGGACGCCGTGGTCTTCCCGGCGTCTATGTGCGCCATGATGCCGATGTTGCGGACGCGGTCGAGAGGGAACTGCCGAGGCACGAAGTCGGGTTCCTAACAAGTTTCTGTTGCGGAAAGCCAGGACTGCCTAAAGGCAGGACTCCAAACAGGGGAAGAACCCGTTCGGAGTCCTGGCTTTAGCCAGTCTTTCGCTTGCGGGCGCGGCCTGTGCTCAGCGAACCAGGCTTTCCGCAACAGAAACTAACAAGGGGCGGGCTGCCCACGCAGGCAGCGCTCCACGCCACGCGAGAACGCCGCTTGCGCCAGCAACGTCCCCGTCGCTCCTATTCTGGCTCGTTGTCTGGGTGAGCAAGAGCAAGATAGGCGTGGCTCCCGTAGTATACCCGAAAGCCCGAGGGTTCTCAAGCGCCGCGCGATCGTGACGAGTATGGCCCCTAATCCTGGCGCTCGGCGTGTTCTTGAATCGTCCTCGTCCCTCGTCCGTCGTCCTCGTTCTCGATTCCGCTCGGCGCAAGCCAAGAGGGTCGAGGACGAGGACGAAGGACGAGGACGAGCAGGATAGGGCAACCGACGCTGGTTACCAGGATTGGGGGCCATACTCGATCGTGACGCGGTGCTTGACTCTACTGCCCAGAGCGGGTACAATCCTGTTGTATCAAGTGAAGGAGCGCCTGCAATGCCGTGCGGCATGCAAGGATACATCAAGGAGAACCAGGCTCTGGGCCTACGTGGCCTTACACTGGGCTATAGTGTGAGTGCGCCGCGCGGGTCGTAGGGCCGTCGCCAGCCAAGTGCAACCGGGGAAGCCCCAACGCCCAAGCGGCCTTGGGGCTTTCTTCATGAGTGAAAGGACGGGCATCCAATGGCAGACAAGGTGATCATCTTCGACACGACGCTCCGCGACGGCGAGCAGTCGCCGGGCGCGAGCATGAACACGGCCGAAAAGGTCGAGATCGCCCGCGCACTGGCGGCGATGAAGGTGGACGTGATCGAGGCGGGCTTCCCCATCGCCTCGCCGGGGGACTTCGAGGCCGTCAGCCGCGTGGCCGCCGAGGTCAAGGGCGCGACCATCGCCGGCCTGGCCCGCGCGCTCGAAAAGGACATCCTCCGCGCCCACGAGGCCGTGAAGGGGGCCGAGAGGCCCCGCATCCACGTCTTCCTCGCCACCTCCAAAATCCACATGGAGCACAAGCTCAAGAAGGCGAAGGAGGAAATCCTCCGCCTCGCCGTCGAGGGCACCCGCCTCGCCCGCAACCTGGTGGACGACGTGGAGTTCTCGCCCGAGGACGCCTCGCGGACCGAGCCCGACTTCCTTTGCGAGGTGGTCGAGGCGGTGATCGCCGCGGGGGCGACGACGGTGAACATCCCCGATACCGTGGGCTACGCCGAGCCAGAACAGTTCGGCGCTCTCATCGCCACGCTCCGCAGCCGCGTGCCGAACATTGACAAGGCGGTCATCAGCGTCCACTGCCACAACGACCTCGGCCTCGCCGTGGCTAACTCGCTCGCCGCGGTGAAGGCGGGCGCACGCCAGGTGGAGTGCACGATCAACGGCCTCGGCGAGCGCGCGGGCAACGCGGCGCTCGAAGAGATCGTGATGAACCTCAAGACGCGCCGCGACTTCTTCGGGGCCGACTCTGGCATCGTGACCCAGCGCCTTGTGCCCACGAGCAAGCTCGTGGCCAGCCTCACAGGCATCTTCGTCCAGCGCAACAAGGCCATCGTGGGCCTCAACGCCTTCGCACACGAGGCCGGCATCCACCAGCACGGCGTCCTCGCCGAGCGCTCGACCTATGAGATCATGCGTCCCGAGGACGTGGGCCTCCAGAAGAGCGACCTCGTCATCGGCAAGCACTCGGGCCACCACGCCATCGGCGACCGCGCGCGCGACCTCGGCTACGAGCTGTCCGACGAGCAGCTCACCCAGGTCGTTGCAGAGGTTAAGGCCCTCGCCGACAAGAAGAAGCAGATATTCGACGACGACCTCCGCACGATCATCGAGGGCGTGGCCGCCGAGGCCAAGGGGCTGTTCCGACTCGTCCGCTTCCAGGTCGCCAGCGGCTCCACCACCATCCCCACGGCCACCGTCGTCCTCCAGCGCGACGACGAGGAACCCGTCCAGGACGCCGCGACGGGCGACGGCCCGGTGGACGCCATCTACAAGACCATTGACCGCATCACCGGGATCAGCGGGCGGCTGCTCGACTACCAGATCCGCGCAGTCACGAGCGGCAAGGACGCCCTCGGCGAGGCATCCCTCCTATTCGAGTCGAGCGGCCTCCGCGTCTCCGGCCGCGCCGCCTCGACCGACATCCTGGAGGCCAGCGCCCAGGCCTACATCGTGGCCGTCAACAAAGTCGCCGCCCTCCTGAACCACAAGAAGCGTGCCAACGGCGCCCCCGCGGGGGATGAGCACCCGTGAGGGCGGCCCGCCAAGGTGTTCGACATGTTCACGCGCAACACACGGGGTGAACATGTCGAAATCGCGGGCCGGGCGGGCATGGGCAGCACACTGTAAAGCCTGTGGCCGCAATTACTTATGGCACGTCGCCCGCATCCCGGAACCCGTCGTACAGGCCATTTTCGACATGTTCACCTTCGCCCGGAGCGGCCCAGCGGCTTGACAACCGGGCGGCGGGCCTGCCATGCTCCACGCGGCACGAAAGGTCAACAGCAACACTTCAGCCGAGTGAAGTTCCCGTCACCACTGGGCTTGTCCCAGTGGGACGATGATTGGCCATTACAGTGGGCGCGCACCCACCCCCCTACCCCCCCTCCCTCGCCCGCCCGCCGGCGGCCGGGCGAGGGAGGGGGGTAGGGGGTGGGCCGTCGCGTTAGTTGCCAATCCTCCGCCCCACCGACACAAGGTCGGTGGGGGCGTGGACTTCAGCCGGCTGATGACCTCGGGCGCTTCGGCGCCCGTTGCACGGCACTTGACAGTGCCGCACGCCTATGGCATCATATTATCAGGCTCTCCGGGCTTTCTTGTGGGTGCCCACAAGGGGGGCGCCAAGCCGAGGAACCCTTCTACCTCCCTCAGCATAGGCATGGCAAGGACTTACGCCGAAATACACCTGTGCCGGCGCTGGATCGCC
>Ga0194125_10011559_pt1 | contig 11807 bp, 9 predicted proteins | sample TA2KigC250mmetaG_FD_148626 | JGI IMG/M metagenome (GOLD analysis project Ga0194125, IMG submission 148626) | Freshwater microbial communities from Lake Tanganyika, Tanzania - TA2015034 Kigoma Deep Cast 250m | ecosystem: Environmental > Aquatic > Freshwater > Lake | place: Tanzania: Lake... | reverse complement strand
GCGAACACTGAGCCTGCGTCCCCACGTGTTGAAGATCATTCGTTCAGGCCACGGTTCTTCCTTGCCGAACAACAACGGTGAAATATCCCTCCCGTCGAGCGGCTTTTCGCCGACGCGCCGGATACCGGTGAGCGCGGTGAGCGTGGGCAACAGGTCAATCGCGCCGGCAATTTCCTTGATGGTGCGATTTTGCGGCAGTTTTGCCGGCCAACGGATGAAACAGGTCGAGCGGACGCCGCCCTCGTCGGTGCTGCCTTTGCGGCCTTTCATGCCACCGTTCCAACGCCAACTGTTCGGACCGTTGTCGGAGAAATAGACAACGATGGTGTTGTCTGCCAGCTTGTGTTCCTTGAGTTTTGCGAGCACGCGGCCGACGTTCCAATCCTGATTTTCCAGCATCGCGAGCGCGCAACGGGTGTGGTCGAGTTCCTCCTGCTCCGGGTTCGTGGCGCGCTGGGTGATCGGTTTGTTCTTGAATCGCTGCCAGTATTCGTCCGGCACCGTCCACGGCGAGTGTGGCGTGGTGAACGGCACGTAACAGAAAAACGGTCGGCGCTTGTTCTTCTCGATAAACGCCAGCGCGCGGTCGGTACAGACATCCACGATGTAGCCCTTCGTGCGGACGATGTGGCCGTGGCTGTCTTCCAGCGGCGCGTCGAAATACTCGCCCCAATGACCGGCGGTGTGGCCGAAGTATTCGTCGAACCCGCGCGCGCGCGGATGATACGGCCATTGGCTGCCGTTGTGCCATTTGCCGAACGCGCCCGTGGCGTAGCCGTCAGCCTTGAATGCCTCGGCGATGGTGTTTTCCGAGAGGTCCATCCGCTCCTGTCCCGTCGAGGTGCCGGAGACGCCCATGCGCGGATGGTAACGGCCGGTGAGAAACTCGGCGCGGGTAGGGGAACAGACCGCACAGACAAAGAACCGGTCCAGCGTCACGCCGCCGCTGGCGAGCGAGTCAATGTTCGGCGTGCTGACCTGTGTGTTGCCGTTGCGGCTGTAATCGCCCCAACCGGCGTCATCGGCGAGGAAGACGATGACGTTCGGACGGTCGGCAGCAAGCGCAACAGCGCCGGCGAGAAAGATCACGGCAAGAGAGGCAAGAAGTGGTTTCATAGTTGGTGGAGTTCAACGGGTTGCGGTGTTGACGCCGGGAATCGGCACATCGAACACCTTGTTTTCACTGACTTCGCGGCGCAGGAGTTCTTCGGTCTGCGCGATCAACTTGGCGTGCTTGGCGGCGAGGTCATTCTTTTCACCGGGGTCATTCGAGAGGTCATAGACTTCCCACGGCCCGGGGGTTTTGGTTTTGAGATTCTGTCGAACAAGCTTGAAGTTGCCGATGCGCACGGCGACCTGGCCGCCGTATTCGGGAAAGACCCAGATCATTGGTTTGCGGGATTTCAGCGTCCGTTGTTTGCCGGTCAGCACCGGCCACAGACTCACACCATCGAGGCCGTCGGGTTTCTTGAAGCCGGCAGCGTCGCACAACGTGGAGAACCAATCGGCAAAATAACCGGGCGTGTCGTTGACCGCGCCGGCACGGATGCGGCCCGGCAATCGGGCGATGGTGGGGACGCGGAGGCCGCCTTCATAGACGCTGCCTTTGTAGGCGCGCAGGCCGGCGGTGCTGTTGAAGAATTTCGCGTCTGCGCCGCCGACGTGGAAACGCGGGTCCATGCGGCCTTCGTGCGTGGCGCCGTTGTCGCTGCTGAAAATGATCAGCGTCCGGTCGGCCACGCCGGCTTTTTCCAGCGCCTTCATCACGCGGCCCACGTGGCTGTCGAGATCGTTGATCATCGCCGCGTACCCGGCGCGCGGACGCGGGTGCGGCACGTAACCGTTCTGGCCGCGATAGACTTCGGTGTCCCAGTCGCGCGGGAATTGCTCCACCGATCCGCGCGGCGGATGAATGGACACGTGCGGCTCGATGAACGGCAGGTACAGGAAAAACGGTTTGCGCGCGTTGTCGGCGATGAACTTCTCGGCCTCGGCGATCATGAGTTTCGGCGCGTAGGTTTCGCCGATCCAGTCGTCGAGTTTCACCTCGCCTTCGGGTTGCTTGGCGTGGCCGGGGATGGGTTTGGCGTTGATGGTGATCTTTTCCGCGTTGCGCCAAAGGTGCGGCGGATAGAAACTGTGCGCGATGGACTGGCAATTGTAGCCGAAGAACAGATCGAAGCCCTTGCGATTGGGATCGCCGGTGCTGCCGACGGGGCCGAGTCCCCATTTGCCCATCGCGCCGGTGGCGTACCCGGCGCGTTGAAAAAGCTGGGCGATGGTCACGGCCTGTTCCGAGAGCGGATATTGTCCCTCGGTGAACTGCGGGAAGGCTTTCGGCGCCCGGAAATTGCCGCGCACCTCGGCATGGCCGAGATGTTTGCCGGTCATCAACACGCACCGCGACGGCGCGCAGACCGGCGCGCCGCTGTAATGCTGGGTGAACCGCATCCCCTCGGCGGCCAGCCGGTCAATGTTCGGCGTGGGAATCTTTTTCTGGCCGTAGCAACCGACCTCGCCCCAGCCGAGATCGTCGGCGAGGATGAACACCACGTTGAGCCGGTCAGCCGCCGTGGCGGCGAGCGAAGCCGCAAAGAGGAAAAGTGTCAGCAGTGTTACGTTTATATTGATCCTCATGGTTGGTTCAGGGGGAATGGTGTTGTTCCTTGAGCTTGCGGCCTCGCGGGGAATCAACGGGGATGACTTCCGTGCCGTTGCAGGCGGGGCAATGGCTGGTCCGGATGCTGAGACGGATGATTGTGTAGGCCATGCTCAGGACAAGAAAGACCTTGCCCGACATGGACGTCAACTTGAACCCCCATCGGACCGGATGAAAGGTTGTGAGTTGGATCAACACAAAACCGGCAACATAAATGACTGCGAGGACAACGACGATTGCCCAGAGATAACGTTCGATTTCGGCGCGTCCGAGCATTTGTCGTTTCGGGATGGCCACATGGGCGCAGGTCGCGCAAATGCGTTCTGTAGCCGGTTCGTGCTCGTGAAGATACGCAGAGAGATACTCACTGGGCGCCTTGAGTTGGCGCACAAACTTGATGATGTCGTGGATGTTCATCGGAATGCTCTTCATGGTTGTTTGGCGGGACGTGTGCGGCCATCGGCGATGAGTTTGTCCAGACGCCCGACCATGCTTTTGAGTTTGTCGGGTTGCGAGGCGGACAAATCGTTTTGTTCGCCGGGATCGTCGGGCAGATAATAGAGGCCATGCTTGCCGGCTGGCGGCGCGTGTTGTTTCAACGAGACAACCGCCTGCGACTTGCCGCGTTTGGTGAGGCGCACGAGTTTCCAATCGCCGTCGCGGAAGCCGAGATTGTCGCCGTTGTTGTCCTGCTGGAGCAGGTGGTCGCGTCCTTTTGGGCCGGGCTGGCCGAGCAGCGCGCCGAGGACGTTGAGACTGTCGAGGCAGCCGTGTTCGGCGATGGATTGACCGGTGAGCGCGGCGAAACTGGCGGCCAAATCCACCGTGCACACGATCTGGTCGGACACGCCGGGCTGGATGCGCCCTTTCCAGCGCGTGATGAATGGCGTGCGCGTGCCGCCTTCGAACACGCTGTACTTGCCGCCGCTGAAAACACCGGCCGGTTGATGGGTACCCAACTTCTCGACGGCGTCATCCTTGTAGCCGTCGTTGAGCACGGGGCCGTTGTCGGAGCAAACGAGGAGCAGCGTTTTCTCGGCGAGACCGAGCCGGTCGAGGGTTTTCATCAGTTCGCCGACGCACCAATCGAATTCCAGAATGCAGTCACCGCGCGGGCCGAGAGCGGACTTGCCCTGAAACCGTTCGTGCGCGATGCGCGGGGCATGAATGTCGTGCGAGGCGAAGAACAGGAAGAACGGGCGTTCCTTGTGTTGTTCGATCCAGTGATTGGATTGGTTGACCCATTCATCGGAGAGGTCTTCATCACGGAACCGCGCCTTCATGCCGCCGGTGTAGAATCCAATGCGGCTGATGCCATTGTGAATGGTGGCGTTGTGGCCGTAGTCCCAGTCCATCTTCAGCAGATGCCGGTGCGTCAGGCCGGTGGGATGATCTTCTGACGGCTTGGCGTTTCCGACCCACAACGGATCGGCCGGGTCAAGATGTTTCACGCGATGGTTTTCGACATAGACCTGCGGGACGCGGTCGTTGGTGGTCGGCAACAGGAAACAATAATCGAACCCGATTTCGAGCGGACCCGGTTTCAACGTGCCGTTCCAGTCGGGCGTGGGGTCGCCGAGGCCGAGGTGCCACTTGCCGATGACGGCGGTGGCGTACCCGGCGCGTTTGAGAATCGCCGGCAATGTCTCCGTGCCGGGTTTGATGATCGAAGGGCCGTTGGGCGGCGCGATGCCGGTTCCTTTCTGGCGCATCGCATAGGTGCCCGTGAGAAAAGAATACCGCGTCGGTGTGCAGGTGGACGCCGAGCAATAACCGCTGGTGAACCGGCGGCCTTCGCGGGCGAGCCGGTCGATGTTCGGCGTCTGCACCGCGCTGGTGCCGTAGCACGACACATCGCCGTAACCGAGGTCATCGGCCATGATGACGATGATGTTAGGTTTCTCCGCCGCCGGCAGGACAGTTGGAACCGTCAAAAGACAGAAAAGGATGACTGTGTGTTTCATGGAAACCGTTTTGTTTTGCCGACGGCGTTTGGACGAACGGCGCCGTCGTGGGCGATGAGTGGTTGCGGGTTGGACACACGCCCTGGTGGACGACAGCCGGGGCCGACGTCGTCGAGGCCAAGGTCGTTCGCCATCGTCTGCGCGAGGGCTTGCAGGCGCTTGACCACGTCGGGATGTTGGGCGGCGACGTTTTTTGTCTCGCCGATATCCTCGGTGAGGTTGAACAAGTGCGGTTGCGGCGCAGCCTTCTTTTTTCCAGGGACGCCACCCGCGAGCGCGAGATGCAGTTTCCACGGACCGGAGCGCACGGCTTCCAGTTTGAGGCCGCGATAGTAAAAGAACTGGTCGCGCGGCGGCTTGTTGCCAACGTTGCCGGCAAGCACCGGCCAAATGTCCACGCCGTCGAGTTTCCGATTGCCCGGCAACGAAGCCCCGGCCAGTTTGGTGAATGTCGGCAAGATATCCATCATGCTGGTCATGGCGTCGGTGCTTGTGCCGGCAGGGATTTTGCCCGGCCACCACGCGATGGTGCAGACGCGGATGCCGCCCTCGAAAGTTTGTCCCTTGCTGCCGCGCAATGGCGTGTTGTTCGAGCCGTGATTCAGCGCGCCACCGTTGTCGCTGGTGAAAATGACGAGCGTGTTCTTGTCCAGTTCCAAAGCGCGGAGGGCATCGAGCACCTGACCAACGCTCCAGTCCACTTCCTCGGCCCAATCGCCAATGAGACCGTTGGGCGATTTGCCCATGAACTTCTTCGATGGGTACAGCGGGAAATGCACCGCCGTGTGCGGCAGGTAGAGGAAAAACGGTTTGTCCTTGTGGTCGCGGATGAATGTCACCGCCCGCTCAGTGTATTGGCGTGTCACGGAAAATTGTTCGGGCACGCGCACGCGCCCCACGACCTTGTCGTTCTCCAACAACGGCAACGGCGGTTGACTCATCCCGCGCAGGCCAAGCTCATCGTTGCCGGTCAGGTTCGTCATTTTTGGCTCCGGCAGTTTGTCGCCGGGATTGCTTTTGGATCCGTCGCTGGCCGGTCCCATGTCGTTGGAGTAGGGGATCCCAAAATAATAATCGAACCCCTGGCTCGTGGGCAAAAACTCCGGCTGATCGCCGAGATGCCATTTGCCGATGCAGGCCGTGGCGTAGCCAGCGTCTTTCAAGACTTCCGCCACCGTCACTTCGTTCGGATGCAACCCGACGGCCCCGGCCGGAAACAACACGTGCGGAATCGGCAACGCCCGTTTCGGGTAACAGCCGGTCATCAGCGCCGTGCGCGACGGCGTACAGACCGGCGCGGCGTAATGGCTCGCGAGCTTGCGTCCCTCCTTCGCCATGCGGTCGAGATGCGGCGTCTTGTTGTTCGAGCCGAACGGCCCGATGTCGGCATAGCCAAGATCGTCAATGTTAACGACGATGAAATTCGGTTTGCCAGCGACACCGGCGAGAGTTGCCGTAAACAGCAGCAGTGTGGAGAGGATTGTTTTCATGTTGATGAGCTAGTTGGTTGTGTGCGGGTTTTCATACCAGATGACGCCGAGTTGGTCACGTTCTTCACATGTAATTACATCAAGGTCGCCGTCGCTATCGAGATCGAGCGTCTGGATAAGGTCGTATTTCACGCCCTCCGGGCCACCGAGCGGGCGTTGACGCCACGGGCCGTTGCGCTGTTGTTCGAGCCAGACAACGCCCTCGCGGTTTCCCTTTGCGTTCTCGCAGGTGAAAACCAAATCGGCCAGACCGTCCCGGTTCAGGTCGGCGATCTTCACCGCTTTGGCGTCGCCAATCTGCGCGCCATCGAGCGTGATGATTTGTTGCTGCCAGCCGCCTCCGCGTTGCCGGAGAAAAATGAAAATGTCCACCGGTTTGACAGCCACAGCCACGTCAGCCAGCCCGTCGCCGTTCACATCACCAATGTCGGCGAACATCACCTCGCGTCCTTGCGCGCCGATGACGTGTTCTTTCCACGCCGCGTGAATGCGATTCGCCGCCGCGCCGGGATGCTCCAGCCAGAAAAGGCCGTTGCGAGCGCCCTTTCGATCGGTGAACACCACATCGGCATCGCCGTCGCCGTCCATATCGTGCAACAGCAACGACATCACCCAGCCCGCCTCGCGCAGTTTGTGAAACGTCCACGCCGCAAGGTCGTTTGGATTCTGCGGCGCTTGCAGCCAGCCGACCGTCGCGCTAATGCCCTTGGAGGCGAGCAACAAATCCGTGCCGTGCTGACGATCCAAATCAGCGGCCACGGCCTGCATCCACATCTGCGCCCCGGCCGTTGCCGGAAAAGCGTCCGTGCGCCAGCGATTCGCGTTGAGCCGGTGCCAATAGACTGTGCGAGTTTTGCCTTCGGTCCCGCTGATTACGTCCAGCCGGCCATCGCCATCGAGGTCGGCAAAGATGGCCTCCTCGACATTCGGCGCTTTGCCGACGATGACACGCGGCCACGGAGTTTTCGCTGTTGCCGGGCCGGGATTGAGATAGACGCGAACCTCACCGCCTTCCTCCCAACCGGTGACAATATCCGGCAGGCCATCACCGTTGAGATCGCCGAACTTCACGCCATCGGCCCCGTGCGAAGTGTTGTCTATCGTGTGCCGCGTCCAGATTGTGCCCGGGGCAGTCGTGACGTTGGTGGAAACCGCTTGAACCTTGCCGCTGACCAATGCGAACGATGCTGCGAGAAGCACACAGGTTGTCATGAACGCAGTTTTGACCTTTGGGTAGGAGCGCCGCCGTCCCGGCGGTTTCGGGGTGGGCTTCGACCGCCGAGACGGCGGCGTTCCGCTCGTTGCCCAAACATCCCCGGTGTCTGCGTTTCTCTTGTAGGCCGCGTCACCCGACGCGGCGTTTTTCCACAGATTTCGCCGTGTGTGGTCACGCGGCCTACAACCCACAAGCCGTTGTTCACATTCGTTGTCCATGAGATGAAACATGATCAGAGCAGGCTCCAAGTGCTTGACGGTTCAAACTTTGTCTTTTCCGGGGCGGCGCGGCAAGTGAAAAAGACAAAGTCCGCAATAATCGCCCCTCTGAAATCAGCGCACGGAAAGATGAATAGAACGGACTGGAAGAAGCCGCTTCTGTGGGGTAGCATATTGTTATGAACACCGTACTTGACATGGGCAGGCTGACACGGACAGAGAAGCTACGGGCGATGGAAGAACTCTGGGAGGACTTGACACGGTCTGAAAAGGATTATCCGTCGCCGGACTGGCACGGCGAAGTGCTCCGGGATCGCGACAAGGCACTCAAAGCCCAATGAATTGAAGGAAGTGAATTTGTTGTAAGTCCCTTTGACACAAGGGTTAGAAAAAGCTTCCGGAAACTTCTGTTTTCTGTCATACGCTGGGGATGCAACCACGAGCAAACCTCAGCGTGCCCAAAACCGTCCGCGATTGGCTCGATGCCATGATGGACACCGATACTCTCGAAGAAATCTGTGAGCCGTTTCAGCCGGCGCGTGGGGCACCGTCTCTCTTGGTGCTTCCCGATCTGATTCGGCTTTGCGTCTATCATGAGATCGCCCCCAGCGGCGCACGCTCCACTCACGCCGCCGATGTGACGGGGGTGAGGATTTCGGATTCGGCCATCTCGCAACGGTTGCAGGGACTCGATCCCGAACTGTTCCAAACCATGCTCGATCAACTCCTGCGACCGATGGCTCAGCGGCGCCGCCATCCCCAAGCTTTCTACCAACGCTGGCGGCTGGTGGGCATTGATGGCGCGCAGTTTTCTGTTCCCAACGGTCCGGGCGTGGCCGCCGCCTTGCCCAAGGCGCGGAGTCGGCGCGGGTGCGCCGCGTTTTCCAAGCTGGGTGTCAGTTCGCTTTGTGAACTGGGTCTTCACAATCCGATCGCCGCCGTCGTCGGTGGGAAGGGGGAATCGGAGATGGCGTTGGCGCACGCGCTGTTCGCGCGGCTGCCGGCCGATGCATTGTTGCTGGGGGATCGCTACTACGGAACCGGACGTTGTATCAGCGAACTGCTGGCGTTGTGCTCCCCACGGTCGGCGCAGTTTCTGTTTCGCGTGCGGGCGAATCTGAAGCGACGGGTGGTGACAGCATTCGCCGATGGCAGCGCGCTGGTGGAGGTGGATCTGGCGGACGGTGGCGTGCTGACGCTGCGGGAGATCGAGGGGCGTGTGCGGGGTCGTTCGGGGGCGATGGTTCGCGTGCGGTTGTGGACGAGTCTGGTGGACGCGCGGGCGCATCCCGCTTCGCGGCTGTTGACGTTGTATCGAGAGCGATGGGAACAGGAGATGGCGATTGGGGAATTGAAGCAGACGCTGCACGGCGGGGCGTTGTTGCGCAGTCAGAAGGCACGGACGGCGTGGCATGAAGTGGCGGCCTTGCTGGTGGCGCAAGCGTTGGTGGCGCGGATGCGGGTCCAGGTGGCTGGCGACGCGGGGGTGGAACTGTTGCGTGTCAGCTTTCAAAAGACGCTGGAAGCGGCGCGCGTGTTGTGTGTGGTGTTGGTGGAGGCGGCGGACTTGTTGAGCGCGGCGCAACTGCGCCATCTGAGCGAGCGGCTGATGGATCGAGTGGCGCGGCAGTTGAGCGGTCGGCGGCGGGCGCGGAGTTGTCCGCGGGCGGTGCGTCAACCGGTCAGCCCGTGGCCGCGCAAACGAAAATCGAGCAATTCCTACGGAGAATTCAAATATGAAGTCGCAACAATCAACCAATGAATTCCTTCAAGACATTGACTCAAAGCCGGCAAGGATGAGTTCGTGCCGTGGGAGGAGGCAAAGAGGGAACTTCGGGAGAGAAGTACGTGAGGATTGTTCTCCTCCGGTCCGCCATCAAGGATCTGGTCCGGGGACGCGAGTTCTACGAGCAGCAAGGCGAAGGTCTCGGCGACTATTTCGAGGAGTCCCTGGCTGCGCGACATCGAATCTCTGCGACTATTTGCCGGGATCCATGTGTCTGTGCACGGTTACCATCGCATGCTTTCCGCCAAGTTTCCCTATGCCGTGTACTACGACGTGGTCCAAGATCAGATCCGGGTGCGAGCCGTACTCGATTGCCGACGCAATCCGAAGTGGGAACTGGGGTCACTCTCCACACTTGACAGGTGCGCCACCGAGGCCTCTGACCGGCTCAAGATAGTGTCCGCTGCAAACTCGGCGGCGCACGCCGAATTGACGTCGGTCGGGCTTTCGGTTACATAAACGGCAGTGGAGTAACCAAGTGATCAAGCACCTCGAAGAAGAAATGGCCGACAACGAGCACAAACTCATCCAACTCAAAACCAATCTGTCAAGTGTGGAGAGTTGACCCCCATGCCTTGACCCCCATGCCCCCCATGCCAGTTGACCCCCATGCCAGTTGGGCGGAACTTTGAAACCACGGCCTCCAAAGAATTTCTCAGGCGTTCCGTTCGATGAAGACGGAAAGCCAATCAACGTCACCGGCGACGAAGCAACCTACGCTTTCTATCTCGATTGGCTCGCAGACTATCTCTACCGCCCCAGTCCGCAGATGCCGCCGTCGGCTGTTTTGTCTCTGGAGGAAGCGTGGCATCGAGTTAGCCCCTTAGAGACTGAAATTGCTGTTTGGATTTGGGAGCACCCCTTCGACGACTATCCACCCGACAACTATCAGCCGAAGCACGCCGACTTTCTGTATCGCGTCGAGCTTTCCCGCATCCTGTCGCGCGTGCCCGGCCATGATGATCGTCGTGAGTTGCTTCACAGGTTTTACCGGGAGCTTGAGATTGATTCACACAAGTAGGTTATGAGGGGAGTGCCGAACCATGCAGTGGAGCGAACTGCGAGCCAGCCGACCGGCTCGCAGGTGCAGGCGACGCTCCTTGGCGGCTGGCTCGCAGTCGCTCACTTTTTACGTAACGCGCAGGAACGCTTACACCATTCACAATCTGATGTGCGGCCCGTCTATTGCTGGCTGAGCAGGTAGCGCGGGATGCGGTCGGCGGGTTCGTCGCGTTGTTGGTCGCGCACGATTTCCTGCGCGGCGGCGAGCGTGACGTGGCCGGCTTTCCACATGAAATCGAGCGTGTTCTGCGCGGCAAGCGCCTCGTAGAAATTACCGGTCTTGATGACGTGGGCGACCATCTCCACAGCGGCCTTTTTCTCGCCGAGATACGCCAGCGCCTCGGCGGCCACGATGCGGACATCAGCCCATTCATCGGCCAGACGCGCCTGCAACTTCGCTTTCGCGGACGCAGCTTTGTCTTGCAGGATGAGGCAGCCGGTTGCGGCCCAGTAACGGATGACCGGGTGCGGATCATCGAGTGCCGTGATGAACGCGGGCAGGTTGGCGGCGTTGCGGTCGCTGGCTTTGTCGGCGAGATCGAGGATGCGCTCCAGCGGATACGCTTTGCTCTGTGCGTAGTCGTAAATGGTCTTGTCGCCGGCAAGTTTCTCGAACATTCCTTCCGGGATGAAACCGGTATCGCGCGTGGCGAGGATTTCAGCCCGGAGCGCGGCGCGCAGCTTCGCGATGCGGCTTGTGTGTTGCGGGTCGGCGATGAGATTGCGGATTTCAAACGGATCGCCGGCAATGCGGTAGAACTCTTCGCCGGGTTTCGGTTTCCAGTAGGCGGCTTGCGTGTCGTTGCAGCGACCGGCGATGAACTCGGCGAACCACGATCTCATGCTCGGCTGCACTTGGAACGGATACGAGTAGTGCTGGCCCCACGGGCGATGCGGCGAATAGTTGCGGACATAACGAAATTCCCGGTCGCGCACGGCGCGGATGGTGTCGTAGCGTTCGTCCATGCGTCCGCGAAACAGAAAAACATGGTCGCGCGGCGCGACTTTCTTTTCGCCGAGGAACGGTCGTCCTTCATAGTGCGACGGAATCGGGACGCCGCAGAGACTGAACACGGTTGCAGGAAAATCAACGAAGCACACCGGGGCGTCCACCCACTCGCCGGGTTTGCCGGGGGCGAGATGCTGCCATTTCTTCGGGATACGAACAATGAACGGGACGCGGGTGCCGGAGTCGTGGAGGTTGCGTTTCCCGCGCGGCAACGCGCCGCCGTGATCCCCGTAGTAAAAGACAATGGTGTCTTCAGCGAGACCGGCTTTTTCCAATTCGGCCAGCACTTCGCCGACCTGCCCGTCCATGATGGTCATCTGGTCGTAGTAGTTCGCCCAGTCGCGACGGATGTCCGGTGTGTCGGGATGATACGGCGGCAGCGGTATTTTCTCCGGCGGAACGC